>Ga0209755_10002083_pt1 | contig 28405 bp, 30 predicted proteins | sample TergutCo191P1_FD_187301 | JGI IMG/M metagenome (GOLD analysis project Ga0209755, IMG submission 187301) | Cornitermes sp. P1 segment gut microbial communities from Petit-Saut dam, French Guiana - Co191P1 (SPAdes) (version 2) | ecosystem: Host-associated > Arthropoda: Insects > Digestive system...
TTGGGTTCGCCTCCTATATGGGTGTTTGCAATTGTTGGAGCACTGGTGGCTCTTGCCTACGATTTGATTGTACAGAGGGTAAAACTTGCATCACAAAAGGACGGCTAATTGCTTTAGCGGTCGCCTTGAAATCTGTGCCGAAACGTAGTAGCTTTCATATTATGAGGGATTACATCAATGGCGAAGCTCAAATACACCTTCAAGACCGACACCTTGTTCAAGATGTTGTTCGTGCGGCACCAGGATCTGCTGAAACGGCTTGTCGCAGAACTGCTTAGAATTAGGTACGAGAGCATCGAGCAGTTTGAGGTTACCGATACGGCAATGCCGCCTGACGTAATCGGCGGCAAATTCTGTCGCTTGGACATAAACATGGTGGTGGACGGACAGCGAGTAAACTTGGAGGTTCAGGTTCGCGATGAGGGCGACTACCCTGAGCGTGTGTTGTTTCACTGGGCGCGACTGTATTCGTCCGCGCTCCCCAAGGGAGACGACTATCTGAACCTGCCGCGCACGGTGGTGATCAGCATCGTCAACTTCAACCTGTTTGACTGCGCTGGGTTTCACTCCGAGTTTCGTCCCCTTGAGGTTTCGAGGCACGAGCCGTTATCCGACAGGATGGCGTTGCACTTTTTCGAGCTTAAAAAGGTGCCAGCGGAAATAGATTCCGAAGACATGCTCCTTCTGTGGCTTTTGCTTTTCAGGGCTGGAACGGAGGAGGAGCTAGGGAAAATAAAAGCACTGGAGGTACCGGTCATGGAACAGGCAATCAACGCATACAACCAGATAGCGGCTTCGCCGGAATTTCTGGAGATTGAGCGACAGCGGGAAATCATGCGCATGAACGAGGCATCCGCGCTGCGCAACGCCAGGGTAAAAGGGGAAACGAAGGAACGAAAGAAGTGGGAGACCGTGGTTGCTGGTAAGGATGCGGAAATAGCCAGCAAGGATGCGGAAGTCGAACGGCTCCGTATGGAAAACGCAGAACTCCTGGCAAGATTAAAGGGGTGAGACACATTTGCACGGTATTTCTTTGCATGGGGAATTTTGTTGTTGACAGGTTTCGTATGAGACCTGATTATAAGTCTGCGGAGACTTTAACACCGTAAAGGAGAGTTGGCATGAAAAAGATGGCTTTACTGGTTCTCGCATTTGTCGGGGTAGGTTTGTACGCACAGGAAAGCGGATTTACGTTTAGGCCCTTGTTCAGCGGCGGCGGCCCTACGGCAACGTTGCATGGGTTTGGCGGAAAGGGGGAAGCTGCGTTTGTGTTCTACGATAGTGGTTTACAGATAAGCAGCCACATTGTGGGAAGGGGTAGCTCGGTTATCATTGACGGGGATACTTTTGGTGCTGGCTCAATGGGCGCAAAGTTAAGTTTCGGTGGGATTTGGACCAATGGGCGTTTTAGAAGCTATTCTTTTGTCGAAGGCGGTATTGGTGTGGCAGGCGGCAATTCTGGCACTCATCTGGTCGGTCTGTTCGGCGGCGGCGGTGGGATTGATTGGTTGTTTATGGAAGGAACCTCGCTATACATCGAGTTTGGGTATTTACAGCACCATATAAACAGTAGGTTTGTTGGTAGCCCATCCATAAGCATAGGTGCACGAGGCTTTTTTAGATAAGGCTCTTCGCTTGTGTGAAGATGAGCTTGTAAAAGCAGGGGTAAGAACATGAAAAGCGATGCGATAAAAACCGGGGTGGAAAAGGCCCCCCACCGATCACTCATGAAAGCCATGGGCTACACCGACAACCAGCTTGCGAAGCCGATTATCGGTGTTGTCAATTCCTTTAATGAAATTGCCGCTGGACACATACACCTAAACCTGATTGCCCGTGCCGTAAAGGATGGCGTGTTGGCGAGCGGCGGTACGCCCGTGGAGTTCAACGCAATCGGCGTGTGCGACGGCCTTTCCATGGGGCACATTGGCATGAGGTACTCGCTTCCTTCTCGTGAGATTATCGCCGACAGTGTCGAGTGCATGGTTCGTGCCCACGCTTTCGATGCCCTGGTGTTCATTCCCAGTTGCGACAAGATCGTGCCCGGTATGCTGATGGCTGCGGCACGCCTTGACCTGCCGTGCGTGTTTATATCCGGTGGGCCTATGCTGTCTTTGGATGGGCTTGACCTTAACAGCGTGTTCGAGGCGGTCGGTGCGCACAAGGCTGGGAAGATCGACGATGCCGAGCTTTTGCGTATCGAGGACAATGCCTGCCCTGGCTGTGGTTCCTGTTCCGGGATGTTCACGGCCAATTCCATGAACTGCCTGTGCGAGGCCCTAGGCGTGGCCCTGCCTGGAAACGGATCGATGCCGGCGGTGTACGCCGAACGGATAAGGCTTGCCAAGACCGCCGGCGAAACGGTCATGGATCTTCTTGCAAAGGACATCAAGCCCTCGGACATAATGACCGATGTGGCATTCAGGAACGCCCTGACAGTGGACGTTGCGCTTGGTTGCTCGACAAATTCCGTGTTGCACCTTATCGCCATTGCCTATGAGCGTGGCATAACCATTGATTTGAACATGATTAACGAAATCAGTGGGAAAACGCCGACCCTTTGCAAGCTTGCGCCTGCTGGCCCTAATCATGCGCAGGATCTTTTCCATGCCGGCGGCGTTTACGCCGTGGTGCGAGAGCTGTTTAATGCCGGGTTGCTGGATGGCGGTGCGATGACGGTTCTGGGAAAGACGGTTGCGGAGGCGACCAAGAATTTTACAATCAAGAATGCGAATGTTATAAAGACATTCGCAAACCCATATTCCCCCACCGGCGGTCTTGCCGTGCTGTTCGGAAACATTGCCCAAAACGGCGCAGTGGTCAAACGCAGTGCGGTGCGTCCTGATATGCTACTTTTTACAGGCAAGGCGAGGGTGTTCGATTCTGAGGGCGAGGCCATTACAGCGATATACGGCGGTACGATAAATAAAGGCGAGGTCGTGGTGATACGGTACGAAGGCCCAGCCGGTGGCCCTGGAATGCCGGAAATGCTTGGCCCAACCTCGGCCATTGTTGGGATGGGCCTTGACGGCGATGTTGCGCTCATCACCGATGGGCGTTTTTCCGGGGCGACTCGTGGTGCTGCGGTGGGGCATATCTCGCCGGAAGCTGCGGCTGGGGGCCTTATTGCCTACGTCCATGAAGGTGATACGATTAAAATAGACATCAATAACTACTCCCTGGAGTTGCTTGTGGACGATGCGGAATTGGAAAGACGACGGGGAACGACCGAGGTCAAGAAGAAAACCCCGCCGGCTGGTTACCTAAGCCGATACGCCAGAAACGTATTGTCCGCCGATAAGGGTGCGGTTATCCCATAACGGCGGCGATATTAACTGAGTTATCTGTACGAGACACATCTACACACAGTTTTCTCAAGTGCCTGTGGCGGTTCCAAAGGGTCGGAATATATAGGGTATTACCAGGATCTGGGGTATTCGGGCATCGTCGTTACCGATCATTTTTATAACGGACACACCGCCGTATCTCGCAGGCTTCCATGGAAGGAATGGGTCAAGCAGTTCTGCCGTGGCTACGAGGAGGCTCGAAACGAAGGGGAAAAGCGTGGCTTTGACGTGTTCTTTGGCTGGGAAGAAACCTTTGACGGCTGCGACGACTATCTGGTGTACGGTCTGGACAAAGAGTGGCTTTTGGAACACCCAGAGGCACGGAACTGGACACGGGGGGAGCAATACCGTGCGGTGCGAGCCGCCGGGGGCTGCGTGGTGCAGGCTCACCCATTCAGACAACATTATTGGATCAAGCGTGTCGTGCTTTCCTCTGGGTGTGTTGACGGAGTGGAAGCCGCCAACTTTGGGAACAACGAACGATCTTACGATGCGCTGGCCATGCGCTATGCACGGAAACTCGGCCTGCCTGCCATGGCAGGTTCGGACATACACACCGTGGATCAGGTTTGGAACGGGAACGTTTTCGGCGTTTATGTCGAGGAAAAATTGAAAAACTCCGCTGACTTTGTCCGTGCGATTCTTGAGAAAAAAATTACTGGCATTAAAACGAGCAAAGGACGTTGCGATTGGCATGGCGACGAAAGTGTGAAGATCCCTGTCGAGTTACGTGACGGCAGGGATCGTGTGGTTAGGAAGGGCTGGAATGATTTTTGGCAGGGCGAGGAATAGCGATATTAAGTTGACTTTGATGCAAGATAGCGTATAATTAGCCTATTAAACTGCCAAAGGTATCGCCTAATTCAAGCGATGTGCAAGGGGGGTAAGATGAAAACAAACAAAGGCAAAATAACGCTAAGGGCAATTGCCGCTATGATGATGACTGGATTTTTATTGGCAGGTTGTAGCCAGGAGGTGGAAGAACAGGGAACGCCACCATCGCTGGCAGGAAGGGTTATAATATTACAGGCTTTTGGCGGCGGTGCATCAGGTGCGGCCGGCGTAAGCCACAGTTTTGTTGAGTTATACAATGTCACGGATCAGGATATCAGCCTGGATGGAATAAGCTTGTTCTATGCAGATGGCACAACTGTTCCCGCTGGTCAGACGAATAATGAAACCGAGGACGGCGAATGGAATAGATTGCCTTTGTTCGGAACCATACCTGCCAGTGGCTCATTTCTTATTCTGGGTCCAAGGACAAGTACAGTAGCGCGGCATCAAATACCCGATAATTACGGCGATATAAACGATGAAAACTTTATTTTGTCCAACAGGGCGTTTAAGGTCGCTCTTCTAAGGGGAAATGCCGACCTTAGCGGCATACAGAATCCGTTTGACCACGGCGGAAGGCCTGTTTCAGGTTACATAGACATGGTTGGAGCCGCCAATGAGTATGGGACACGAGATAGAATCTTTGGCTTTGAGACCGCCCCTGCACGGAATTCCGGTTCCGTAGCTGTTCGCCGTGTAGACTTTCTTGATACCAATGACAATGCATATGATTTTATTGAGGCGCGTTATGCCCTTGGCGGCATGTCCAATGAATTGCTGGAAGTTCGCAGGCCAAGGAATTCAAGAAATGGCGCATGGGATCCGTTTGCAGATCCTGTAATTCCCGAACACCCGGCAATAGCGGAAGGTTTGATGATTCTTCAAGCAAACACGTTTGGCAATGACAACGGTATTCCCCAGGGTGCTGTAACGGGCGGCGGTTTCGCAAGATCCGTTGTGGAACTTTTTAATAATACCGATGACATAATCAACCTCGCTGCCGGCAATTATTATTTGCATATCGGCAGGCGTTTCCGTGAGAGCCCAGCTGATGCTTGGGATGTTGAATGGACGAATGTTATTCCATTAACTGGAACTATTCCCCCCAAAAACTCCTTCCTTATTGTAAGCAATAATGCTGATGGAGTTAACGCCACACCCAGGGCTATTCTGCCTACTGCAGACCAATACGTAGATTTTGTGCTTAGCAACGATGGTTTTAAGATAGCCCTGATGACCAATCAAAGCACAATCCTTGCCGTAATAAACCCATTTACAACGCCAGAGCTGTTTGCCGACTATATCGACATGCTTGGTGCGGGAAATGCCGGTGTTGGAGGCTTTGAAACTACGGCTGCCGCCCAATCAAGACCACAAGGCCCACGCCGTACATCTCTAATCGACACTAACAATAACAGCGTTGATTTTTCGCAAGCTGACTATCGCGGTTTTGTGGAATCCGATCGAGGTATACCAGATTCCGAACTATACAGATTCTGGCCCAGAAATTCCTATATGGGTGAATGGAATCCGATGACGGGTTATCCAGCAATACATCCAACTGTAGAGCCTACCGGATTATAGGAGGTATTATTCATGAAACAGAAACCCAAGTTTGCAAGGTCTTGCTGTGCGTTAATAGCAGTCGCGACTCTCCTTATTACCTCTTGTCCTGGCCCTACCACTGGGACAGACGATGAATACTACAACCCCAATGCGGGCCGACGGCGAGGCGTTAACTTTTCGCACAACAGCGGACTGCATTCTGGTCCATTTTACCTCACCCTGACAACAACACGCCAAGGATATAGAATCTATTACTCGATAGACGGGAGCGTTCCCCTTCCATCAAGGGTGGGTGCTATGGTTGGTGGCACGCAAGTCGTGTTTCGATACACTGGCCCCATTCGCATAACGGATCGCAATACCGTCCCTGCGCAGCCGAACCTTTTGGCATCACGGGCAAACTCGGCGCAGTTTTACGGTTACCCTCACGACCCTCGTGGCCATATGCCGTCGGCGTTTGTTCCGAACGATCTTTACGAAAGAACGCCGAAGGCAACCGTGATTCGTGCCGTGACCGTAAATGAGTCTAACGGCAATGTTAGCGAAACTGCAACCCGAACCTTTTTTATTGGCAATAGTTTAGCCAGGTATGGGAATCATCCCATTATTTCCATCGTTGTGGATCCGGATTGCTTTGTAAGCGAGGATCGCGGCATTTACGTACGGGGGCCGGCGGGTAGGCTTTGGGACTCGAATCCCCCGTACAACTTCCGCATGAGAGGAAGGGAATGGGAACGCAAAGCGTCCTTTGAGTTTTTTACCGGAAACCCCACTGGCAGAACCTTGTCTCTTGTTGACAATGTGGGAATACGGGTTCGTGGCGGCTGGTCAAGGGCGCATGGGCAGAAAAGCTTTAACATTTTTTTCAGAAGCGATTACGGCGGCAGAAACCTCCTTACTAATTTTTACCTGATTCCTGGGGCGCAAAGGGCGGATGGTACGCCGCTAATGACATACAAGAGCTTTATCCTGCGAAACGGCGGAAACGACGGCGACCGCACAAAGTTCCGCGACGTATACATTCAAAGGCTTCTTAGCGACCGCAGTTTTACCACGCAGTCCGCAATCCCCGTCATTGTTTACATAAACGGGGAATACTGGGGCTTTTACAACATGCAGGAAAGATACAGCGACAACCATACCGAGTATGTATTCGGCGTAAACAGGAACAATGTTATTTCCGTGGAGAACAGCGAAATCGACGATGGTACACACGCCGATTTGCTGGAGTACAACGCCCTGATCGATACTTTTATCAATGCCGACATGTCCAATTCGGCCCAGTTCGATCGGTTCAAGCAACACTTTGATATTCAGAACTTCCTTGACTATTGGGCGGCGCAGATATACATCTTTAACGAGGACTGGCCCCATCATAATTTCCGCATTTGGAGAACCCGTAATCCAGAACCTGGAAACCCTTGGAGCGATGGCAGGTGGCGGTATCAACTGCTTGACACAGAGTTTTCCATGGGCATTTATGCCGGCGGTAGCATTACACCTAACGGCAGAAATGCCTTTCAGCATATTTTTTATGGCAATGCCAGCCATCATCGAAATGCCAGATTGTTCAGGTCGTTGTTGGATAACGAGGATTTTAGCCGAAGGTTTGTCAATACGATGATGGATCTGTACAACGTAAACTTTCATCCTGATACTGCCATTCCAAAGTTGCACGAAATTGCCGAGGTTTACCGCCCCTTGTTAGTGGATTTCCACAGAAGATGGGGCGTGGGCTGGTGGGGTATTGTTGATGACACTGTTCGCGACATGACAAGGTTTCTAACCGATATAAGAGGCGCAATGGTATATAATTACCTGCCAACTCATATTCATGCCGTTGATGTGGGCTTCCCTGTCAATGTTACTTTGTCTGCCCAGGTACCTGGCGCATTCGTAAGGATTAACACTGTAGCGCCAAAGTCGGGAACCTGGACAGGTAGATACTTTACGGGTGTCCCTGTAACGGTATCCGTCGAGGTTCCGTCGGGTTATGTGTTTGACGGCTGGGAGGTATCTGGAGGCACTGCCACGGATAATATGGCGGTAGAAACAACTGTCAGCCTTACTGGTAATGCGACAATTGTCGCCAGATTCAGTCAATAGAGTGCGGTTCTTGTAAACGATGTTACATCAATCCCTGCTTCCCAACTCCAAGGCCCGTTGCCAGGAGGCTTCCACGGCGCTGATTACCGTTGACCTAAATGCGCCGGCTTCCAGTGCGGCGATTCCGGCAATGGTTGTGCCGCCTGGGGAGCAAACCATGTCCTTTAACTCGCCTGGGTGTTTCCCCGTTTCCAAAACCATTGCCGCCGAGCCTAAAACGGTGTTGGCTGCATAACGAAGGGCTTTGTCACGGGGCAAGCCGGCAAGAACGCCGCCGTCGGCAAGGGCCTCGATGAACAGATACGCAAAGGCAGGGCCGGATCCGGAAAGCCCGGTTACGGCATCAAGAAAGTGCTCGCCGACAAGGTCAACCGTGCCAGCACCGCTAAGCATTTTTTCCAGTTCGGCGGTTTTTTCCGCAGGGACTTCCGGCGAAACGGCAAGTGGTATTACCCCCTTAGAAACGAGTGCCGGCGTGTTGGGCATAATCCGTGCCACAGGCACTTTACCCAGGCCATTCGTACCCACGGCAACTGCCGCCTGGATTTTATCGATGCTCCAGCCTGCCGCCATGGACACCAGCACTGGCGCACCGCCTTTGTCCAGCCTTTTTTGAGCGGCAAGGGCAACCTCCGCAAGCACTTTTTCCAGCACCTGTGGTTTTACCGCAAGAAAAATGTAATCCCCTTTTTCAACCGCTTCCGTGTTGGAATCGTATACCTTCGCCTTAACCGCCGTAATAGAGGCCATAGCAGCGACCACCTTCTCCCTGTCCACGTCGGCAAAACCAATCTCTACACCGCTAGCCGTGCTGGCAATGCCCTTCATCAAAGCGGAACCCATGTTCCCACTGCCAATACAGGCGATAGTTGTTCCCATCATTAACACTCCTTGAGATATTTGGCTTTTTCCACTTTATCACTTTTCGTCACTTTGCCCCACCCGACCAGGAATCTGTCGCTAGGCTATCAGCTGGATTCATGATACAATGAACTTCCTTGTAGCTTTCGTGGGTTTTATCCAAAAGTTTCGAGGTTCATTTTGGCATTAACGACCGACCTTCATCTCCATTCATGCCTTTCCCCCTGTGGTTCCCTGGAATTGTCCCCACGCCGCCTGTTGGAGATTGGATCAAGAAGGGGCCTGCAGGTAATGGCACTTACCGACCACAACTCTAGCCTTAACTGTCGGGCCTTTGCGAAACTGTGCCCCCAATTCGGGATTGTTCCCATTTTCGGGATGGAGGCAACCACCACCGAGGAAATTCATGTCCTGTGCCTTTTTACCAGCCTAAAGGCCAGCCTTGAGTTTGGCGAATATGCCTATTCGATACTCACGCCCTTTATGAACAACCCCGACAAAGCCGGGGATCAGGTGTACGTTGACGAGGACGACAACATCGAAGGCGAGGTTGAATATTTCCTTCTGGGCCCCCTCGATCTGTCGGTCGAGGAAATAGGGGCAAAGGTCGCCGAATACTCCGGCATCGTGATTCCTGCCCATGTCGATCGCCAGGCCTTTTCGATGACAAGCCAGTTGGGGGTGGTAACTCATGGCCCTTGGACTGCGCTGGAGTGTGTCCGCATTCCACCGGCGACGGACGGCTTACCTTTGGACACCCTGGGCTTCCCCCTTATCACCTCGTCCGATGCCCATTACCAGGAACACGTTGGCCGCCGCCCATTTCAGCTTGATCTTAGGCTGGAGGAACTGCAACCCGGCGGCCCTGGTACCGAGGCCGACATGGAGGTGTTCAGGAATGCCTTGGGGAAAATGCCTAGGCACCTTTAACTTTGCAGATGGGCGATAAACGTCTTTGATAGGATTCTACACCTTGCGAAGAGCGTAAATTTTGTCTCTGTAAGGCTTGATTTTGATTGTGAACGATGGTAGTCTGGGTACAAAGGAAAAATGAAAAAATGGAGAGCATTTACGGTCAAGAGCAGTCGAAGCCAGAGGCCAGACTGAAAAGGCATAGCCTGAGATTGAAATTTTTCTTGTTTTTTGTCGGATTGGGCATTTTGGTGTTTCTTGGCGCTGCAGTTCCCATTTACATGCAGTACGCCGGGTTTATTCGACATACCTATACGGACACCCTGAACAGGGCTTTGGATCTGACGGTTCACCAGCACCCGATAAGCAGAGAGATTATCGACCGCTTTGTGGGGATGGAGGCAGGCATGTCCGAGGAAGACGAAGTTCTGCACAGGGAAACGATAGCAAATCTTAGGGAACTAGCCCTGGCCTTTAATTTGGCGTTTATTTACTTGGTGGAAAGGTATGACGGTGCCGGTGTGACTTACCGTTTTATCGTTTCCTCCTACGACACTCCTGGGATTCTGGATATTTACGGCTGGGATGACGCGCCTCCCGAAATCACCGAGGCTTTTGCCACGGGAAGAACGATTGTTACCGATGAATACACCGACGCATGGGGTTCGTTTGTCACGGCATTCCTGCCAGTCATTGAAGATGGGCGCGTTATCGCCGTGTGGGGTGCGGATTTTCCCCTTGATTACATCCATTCGTTAAGACGGAACTCCACGGTTATTTTGGTTGTCGCTTTTGTTTTGTCGAGTGCCATAGCGATAATTATGGCATCCCTTGCTTCTTCTTTCCTTAAGCCCATCAAACTTCTGGTCCAGGCCCTAGCCGACACTGCGGGCGGTGATTTGACCAAAAGGCTTCCGGAGGTTGGCAACGACGAAATGGCCCAGGCTTCCCGTTCCTTCAACCAAACTATGGGGGCACTGGGCAGAATGATTACAGCAATTAAAAGCCAGGCAGGTACGCTGTCCGATATAGGCAACGATCTTGCCAGCAACATGACCCAGACCGCGTCCACGATGGACCGGATTGCGGCGAACATCCAGAGCATCAAAGGCCGCGCGCTTAACCAGAGCGCCAGCGTCACCGAGACCAACGCAACGATGGAGCAGGTTACGGTCAACATCAGTAAACTGAGCGGTCAGGTGGACGACCAGACGAACGCGGTTTCTCAGGCGTCGTCCGCGGTCGAACAGATGACCGCGAACATCCAGTCCGTCACCGCGACGCTGGCCAAGAATGTCGAGAACGTCCGTACGCTTAAGGAATCGTCGGAAATCGGCAGGGCCAACCTACAGGAAGTGGCGCATGACGTTCAGGGCATCGCCCGCGAATCCGAGGGTCTTCTGGAAATCAACGCAGTGATGGAAAACATTGCCAGCCAGACCAACCTGCTTTCGATGAACGCGGCAATCGAGGCTGCACGAGCCGGCGAGCTTGGAAAAGGTTTTGCGGTGGTTGCCGGCGAGATTCGCCAGCTTGCCGAGAATTCCAGCGCACAGTCAAAAACCATCGGGGAAGTACTCAAGAAGATCAAGGACTCGATGGACAAGATCACCAGCTCCACCGACAAGGTGCTTCACAGGTTCGAGGCGATTGACCAAGGCGTTAAAACGGTTGCGGAACAGGAGGAAGTAATCCGCCGCATGATGGAGGAGCAATCCCATGGAAGCCGGCAGGTTCTAAGCGCGGCTGGACAGGTGGGCGAGATAACCGGGCAGGTAAGGGGCAGTTCGCAGGAAATGCTCGAAGGTAGCAAGGAAGTTATTACGGAAAGCAAGAATCTCGAACGGGCAACGCAGGAAATAACCACCGGCATTAACGAGATGGCCGATGGTGCCGAGCAGATTAACCGGGCGGTGAACACGGCCAACGACCTTAGCGGCAAGACACGGGAGAACATTTCAACGCTGACTCGCGCGGTTTCGCAGTTCAAGGTGTAAACGGCATCCATATCCGTACCCTGCTTTACCCAAACGCATGGACAGCCTGGCCGCCTTCCATATATAATATACCCAAGCATTGTAAATGGAGGGACTAGTCATGATCAGGAAAATCCGGAAAGCCCTGTTGCTTTTTGCGCCTGCCGCTTTGGTTTTGATGGGGTGCGCCACAACGATTAGGCTGGAGGCGCAAAGAACACCGACACTGGATACCACGGGGATTAACCGCATCGCCGTTATGCCTTTTACCCCGGCGTTTCACACTTCCGAATTTATGGCCCTATCCAACGCCCTTACCAGCCAGGTAACCAGCAGGCTTCATGCGACGAATGCCTTTACCATGGTAAGCCCTTCGATAATTACCGCCGCCAGGTCTAGGGGCGACAGCATTGACAGCTATGTGGATGCCCTGTTCACGGGACGGGTAACGGGCTATGTCGCCAGGACGACCCCCAGGCAGGAACGCAGGCACGACAGGGCTACCGGCACCACGGTGATACATACTTTTTATGTCCGGGAGGTCGAGGTTTCGTTCGAATACTATTTTGTGCGAGCACGGGACGGGGCCATTATCGGGCCTGTCAGCAGAAGCGGACGCACCTCCATAAGAAACGACAATAGGCACAACCTGACATCCGAAATAACGCTTGCCGAAAGAATTATCTCGAACCAGCTTAGGCATTTTCATAGGGATGTCGCCCCCTACACGATCAGGGTTTCCCGTACTTTGGAGAGGGAACCCGACAGGGCCTTGCGTCCGCAGATGGATGCGGCATTGGCCCAGGTAAGGGGGGGCAATTACGTAGCCGCCCGTCAGTCCTACGTTGCGATCTGGGAGTCGCATGGCAGTATCGCCGCCGCGATAAATGCGTCGATTCTTTACGAGGCAGTGGGCGAAACCGGAAATGCGGTGATTTTAATGCAGGGGGTTTTTGAGGTGACCAGGGCACCCAGGGCCAATCAAGTGCTTGTCCGCCTTAACAGGGAATTGGCGGAACAGGCCGGTGTCGAGGCGCTTGACGAGGTGGGGACCCCAGTGGAAAGGGTTGCCAACCATGCGATCCGCGAAGTCGAAAGGGTTCTTCCAGCAACCGCAAGGGTTTGGGTTCACAACAATTCCACGGTCAATCCGGGCATGGCAAACGATGTTATCGACACCATGATATCGTCGTTTTTGAGCTCCGGCATACCCGTCGTCGAACGGCAGTTGGTCGATCTGATTTTGGCCGAGCAGAACCTTCACCTTGATGGCAGTGTTAGCGATAGCGACTTTGTGAGCGTTGGTAATCTTGCCGGGGCAAACACGATTATCGTCGTCGGTATAACTGGAACTGGTGCGGCACGTCGCCTACAGGTTCGGGTACTGGACATCGCTACGGGTACCGTTATCATGCAGAGCGGCATGGGTAGCGAGTGGCAGTTGTAAAGAAGTTTCGTGAGCTTTTGCTCACCACTTTCCCCTACTAACCGCTTCCCCAGGTTTATGCTTTTCGTTACACTAAGACATGAACATTTTAGTCATCGGCGGTGCCGGGTATATCGGCAGCCATGTCGTAAAGGAATTTGTTGATCGGGGACACAGGGCCACGGTGTTCGACAACCTTTCCAGCGGTCTACGGGAAAACCTGCTTCCGGGTACCGACTTTATCCACGGGGACATTCACGACTACCCCAACCTTTTGCAGACAATGCAGGGCAACTTTGACGCTGTCATTCACCTTGCCGCTTCCAAGGCCGCAGGGGAATCCATGCTGAACCCGGAAAAGTATTCCCGAAACAACCTTGCCGGAACAATCAATATCATCAACGCCGCTTCGGAAACTGGAATTGGCAACATAGTGTTTTCCTCGAGCGCGGCGGTCTACGGCGAGCCGGAATACCTTCCCGTGGACGAAAAACACCCGACGAATCCGGAAAACTACTATGGTTTTACCAAGCTGGAGATCGAGCGCATCCTGGACTGGTACGAAAAGCTTCGGGGTATACGCTACGCCTGCCTGCGCTACTTTAACGCCGCTGGCTACGACGTAAATGGGGGCATTAAGGGGCTGGAACTGAACCCGGCAAACCTGCTTCCGGTTGTCATGGAGGTTGCCTGCGGAATAAGGCCGGAGCTTGAGGTTTTCGGGAACGACTACGACACGCCGGATGGGACCTGCATACGGGACTACATCCACGTCAGCGACCTTGCCACGGGCCATGCCGCCGCTCTGGACTACATAAGCAAAACCGGCAAAAGCATTACCGTGAACCTTGGCAGCGAGACGGGCAGTTCCGTAACGGAGATTATCGAAACCGCGCGAAAGGTTACCGGCAAGCCCATTCCGGCAAAAATCGTCGCCAGGCGACCGGGGGATCCGGCCAAACTTACGGCATCGTCGGCCCTTGCACACGAGCTTTTAGGGTGGAAGGCACGGTACTCGGATTTGGACACGTTGTTACGGACGAGTTGGGAAGCATACAAGGCTTAATGATGGTTCCAGATAACGGCAAACTGCGTGTAGGTATTCTCTTTGGCGGCAAGTCGGCGGAACACGAGGTTTCCTTGCAGTCGGCTAGGAATGTTTATGATGCCATTGACAGGGATAGGTTCGAGCCGGTGCTTATCGGTATCGAAAAAAGTGGGAAATGGTGTTTGACCGGAGATTCCATATCACTGCTAAACCCAGGCGAAACCGTGGCCATGATTCCCGAAAGCGAGGGGTCGCTGTACGGCTTGCCCTGCGGTTCCGTACCAGCCACGGCGAGAAATCTGGGGCTGGATGTCGTGTTTCCAATACTCCACGGCCCTTTCGGGGAGGACGGCACGGTTCAGGGCCTTCTTAAACTGGCCGACGTTCCCTTCGTCGGTTCCGGGGTTCTTGGCTCCGCCGTTGGCATGGACAAGGACGTGATGAAGCGGCTCTTCCGTGATGCCGATCTGCCCATCGGCAAGTTCCTTACTTTAAGGTCGCATGAGCCTCCCCCACCCTTTGCCAAAGTCGAGGCCGAGTTGGGTTGCCCGGTTTTTGTAAAGCCAGCAAACATGGGGTCTTCGGTTGGGGTAAGCAAGGTTCACGGCGCGGACGAATTTGCCGCCGCAATCGGCGAGGCTTTCCTGTACGACACAAAGGTAATCGTGGAGGAGTACATCCAGGGCCGAGAAATCGAGTGCGCCGTATTGGGCAACGAGAACCCAGTCGCCTCGGTTACGGGCGAGGTTACCCCCAGCCATGAATTTTATTCCTACGACGCAAAGTACCTCGACGAAAACGGTGCCTCACTGGAGATACCCGCAAAAATCGATGACGAAAGCGCCAGGCGGATTCAAAGCCTTTCCGTAAAGGCGTTTCAGGTGCTTGGGTGCGAGGGACTTGCCCGTGTGGACTTTTTCCTGCGAGAAAATGGCGAAGCCATAATCAACGAAATCAACACCATGCCCGGCTTTACCCAAATAAGCATGTACCCAAAGCTATGGGAAGCCAGCGGCATAGGGTACACCGAGCTTATAAGCCGCCTGATAACCCTTGCGATTGAAAGGTTCGAGAAAGAACGGGGGTTAAAAACCAGCCGCTAGGGGGAGATTGCCGTTGCCTTGCCTGTTTTGCCGTATTCATGTGTCCCTCAAAGGCAAAACCCAACGAAAGGCACTAGACAAAACCTGCTAGGATTTGCTAGAATATACTCCGAATACTGGGTTTCATTCGTAGAACCAGTATGAAGTCTGGAAGGTTTCCATTTAACCGATGAGGAGGTCAGTTGTCGGATAAGGATTTACGCATTAATGAACAAATTCGGGTGCGAGAGGTGCGTCTCATCCAGGACGGAGGAGAACGCCAGGGAATAATGCCCACTTTGGAGGCACTTACGCTCGCACGAGAAGCTGGTCTAGATCTAGTAGAGGTTGCCCCACAGGCGATTCCGCCGGTGGTTAAAATCCTGGATTATGGCAAGTTCAAGTTCGAAAACGAAAAGCGAATCCGGGATTCAAAAAAGAAGCAGAAGCTTCTGAAACTTAAAGAAATCCGGATGCAGCCCAAGATCGATGACCACGACTTGGATTTTAAATCCAAGCATGTAAGGGAATTTCTTGCGGACGGAAACAAGGTCAAGGTCACAATCAGGTTCAGGGGCCGGGAGCTTGCCCATACCGAGCTGGGTCTGGATGTGCTAAAGGACGTCCTTGCAAGGATCGAAGGGGATTACGTTATGGACAAGTCGCCGACAATGGAAGGGCGGTTCATGTCCATGGTTTTAAGCCCCAAGTCAAAGAAACAAGGGAGCAGTGGCTCCCAGGGAACGACGGTTCCCTGAAATACTATGACAGAGGTGGCGTTATATGCCAAAGATGAAGACAAAAAAAAGCGCATCGAAGCGCTTTAGTTTTACCGGAACTGGCAAGGTAAAATACAAAAAACAGAACCTTCGCCATATCCTGACCAAGAAGTCAGCCAAGCGAAAGCGGAATTTGCGGCACCCGGGGATTCTTTCCGCCGACAATGTGCCGACGATCAAAAAACAGATGATGCCCTACGGTTAGGGTGGACGAATAAGAGGTAAGTCATGCCAAGAGCAATAGATGGTTCCAAAAGAAAGAACCACCGGAAAAAAATACTTAAACTGGCAAAGGGTTTCTGGGGACGCAGAGGTTCGAACTACAAAACCGCCAAGGATGCGGTTACCAAGGCCCTGTCCTATGCCTACAGGGACAGGCGGGATCGGAAAGGCGAGTTCCGCAAGCTGTGGATTATCAGGATCAATGCCGCCTGCCGCGAAGAAGGGCTTTCCTACTCCAGGCTTATAGCCGGTCTTAACAAAGCGGAGATAATCATCAATCGTAAAGCGCTTGCCCATCTTGCGATGGAAGACACCGATGCTTTCAAGGCTATCGTCGCAAAAGCGAAAGCCGCACTGGAGTCCTAGATTTAGCGTATTTTTTCGCCGTTTTCCGTGGGAAAATGGGAAAGATAACAGGAAACTACGGCATACTCAACCGAACCATGTAATGGTTGTGTCGGTGGTGTAGAGTCTTGGCCAGGGAGAAAAAGTATGGTGAACTTTGAGCAGGTTAAGCTGCTGGAAGCAAAAGTCGTAAAGGCCATCGAGCATATCGAGCGGATCAACAAAGAGAAAAATGCCCTGCTCCAGCAGGATACTGAATTGAGGGGCAGGGTTGAATCCTACCAAAAGCAGGAATCGGAATTAAAGGCCAGGCTGGAGTCTTACCAAAAGCAGGAATCGGAACTAAAGGCCAGGCTGGAGTCTTACCAAAAGCAGGAATCGGAACTGCAGACCAGGCTGGAATCCTATAAAACCAGGATCGACGAGCTTGAGGTTCTGGTTACGCGGTTTAAGGAGGACCAGGGCAAAATAGAGGAGAGTATTCTTTCCGCACTTGATAGGCTCAACCAGTTTGAAAGGGACATCGAAAAAAGCCTAAAAGAAAAGTCCGACGACAAAGCGGACTTATCTACGGCAGAGCAGACCGAAAACCAAAGCACCGTCATTTCCGAGTTGGAAAATGATTCCGATCTTGACGATTCTGATACTGAAGAGCCGATAGAAGAGCCGATAATAGATGAAGAACACTGGGACGACATTCCAGATCCTTTAGTAGACACAGCTAGCCAGGAACAGTCGGACGAGACAAAAAACGGAGAATTAGACATTTTTTAGGCAGGAAAATGGTTGTGGATAGAGATGAAAGCTCCTTCCCAGAACCCGGTACTAACGCTGGGCCTCATACTCTTCACATAAACGTCCTTGAGGCTGGCTTTACCATCACTACGGACAAGGATCCCAGGTACCTAAACGAGGTTCTGGAACAATATAAGCTTGCCGTCTCAAACACCCAGGGAATTTCCGGTATGAAAGATCCCCTTAAGGTAGCGATTCTTACGGGGTTCCTACTGTGCGATGAAATCAACGAGCAGAAGATGCAGGCCAAAAAGGAGCAAAGTGACACCGAAAAGGCACTTAGCCGTACGCAAAACCTTATGCGGCACCTTGACAGGGTTATAGAAGGCTCACATTTGCCATATGACTGATTTCCACAGGCTTTACAACCAGATCAAACATTACGATTGGGGTTCGCCAAACTATATCCCCCAACTTCTTGGGTTTCCGGGCGATGGCAGGCCCTGGGCGGAACTCTGGATGGGCGGTCATCCGGGTTCGCCTTCGCAGATTGAACTTCCGGATGGTTTTATCGACCTTGGGGACTTTATTTCGAGGGATGCAGACCGTTACCTTGGCGAAGAGACCGTAAAGCGTTACGGCACCCTACCCTACCTCTTTAAACTTCTGGCCGCGGAAACCCCACTTTCCATACAGGCCCACCCGAACATGGATCAGGCCCGTGAAGGTTTCGAACGGGAAAACGGGAAAGGGTTGGCGCAGGATGCCCCAGACCGCAACTACAGGGATCCAAACCACAAACCCGAAATAGTCTGCGCGCTTACCCCCTTTACCGGAATGTGCGGCTTTCGCAGCCCAACCGAAATAAAAAGGCTTTTCGCCGTCTTTCTGGGCGACACCCCACCCGATATTTTAAGCGAGGGCCTTGCCCCACTCCTACAGGCACTTGAAACGCCGGCCACGGACTCTGCCCTGCGGAACTTTTTCACGGGGCTTTTTGGGCTTTCCCAGGCCACGCGGAAAGCGCTTACCGAATTCATCCTTCGACAGGAACATACCAAAGATACATCCGGCGGAACCTCGGCACACGAGCCAGAGGGTTGCGAGTGGGAACTAATGCGAGATTTTGCCAGCCAATACCCGTGCGATCCTGCCATAATAGCACCACTCTACCTTAACGTTTTCCGCCTGCAACCCAGGGAGGCCGTTTTCCTGAAAGCTGGGGTACTCCATGCATACATCCGAGGGTTCGCCGTGGAGCTGATGGCCAACTCCGACAACGTGCTTAGGGGTGGGCTTACCCCTAAGCATGTCGATGTCCCCGAACTTATGAGGGTGCTGGAGTTTGCCCCCCTAAAACCCAGGGTTATAACGCCGGAACCCGGCCTTTCCGATTTTACCTACCAGGTTCCATGCGAGGAATTTTCCCTTAGGGTGATGCACGGATCTGGCGGCTCGACACCCCTGGCCTTGAACGGCCCTTCGATTTGCATAGTCACCGAAGGCGCGGTTTCCATCGAGGGGGAAATTCTGCCAAAGGGGGCCTCGATCTTTGTCGCCCCCTATGGACATGGCGAAAAGCCACTTGTACTACGGGGATCTTACACCCTCCATATCGCCTCCATCGGAAAGCCCACATAGCACCAATGAAAATTCTTGTGGATGCCGATTCCTGCCCACGGGACGCACGGGAACTGACCCTTAGGACAGTGCGAAGGCTGGGAATCCAGGCGATCTTTGCCGCAAACCGCCCCATACCTGGAATAGACGGGGAAAATATCGTTATGGAAGTATGTCCGCCGGGCGATAATTCCGCCGACAACAGACTGGTGGAATTGGCGGAACCCGGCGATCTTGCCGTAAGCCGGGACTTAGCCCTTGCGAAGCGTCTTTTGGATAAGGGCAGCACCGTTATCGACGACAGGGGCCGGGTTTTTACCCCGGAAAATATCAACGAATTGCTTTCAATACGAAACTTTGTGGTTGGGCTAGCCGAAAACGGCATGAGCGTGGAACGGACGGCAAACTACGGCAAAAAGGAATGCAAGGCCTTTGCCGACAGCCTGGATCGCCAGCTTGCGAAGCTGCTTAAGCGATAAAGCCTACTGCTCGTCCTGATCCGGGTACAAGCTTTGGATATTCTTGATGACGGGAAGTATCTCGAAGAAAACCTCGATTAGCTCGGGATCAAACTTGATTCCCGACTGTTCCCTCATGTGTTCCAGTACCTCATTCTCGTCCCAAGCGCTTTTGTACACCCTCTTTGAACTTAGCGCATCAAACACGTCGGCAATGGCTACAATCCTGCCAGCAAGGGGAATCTCCTCCCTTTTCTTTCCCAGGGGATTGCCGTGTTCGTCTTTTTTGGTGGGGCTGTGAGTCATTGGATCAACCCAACCCGGATACCCAGTACCATCCCAGTTCTCGTGATGTGTAAGCGCTATGTCCATGGCAATCTTATCAACCGGGGACGTGGGGTTATCAAAGAGGCTTGCACCGAAAGCGGTATGGTACTTCATCACGGTAAATTCATCGGGAGTAAGGCGGGACGGTTTTTTAAGGATCATGTCCGAGATGGCAACCTTCCCCACATCGTGAAGCATCGCACCTATCCTAAGAATATCCCGAAAACTCATCCGTTCGTCATCTGGGACCCTGTGCTTATATGCCCAACGGTCGTAGATCTCGACAGAGTAATCCGCCACACGGTTTACGTGACTCCCAGTTTCCTTGGGATCTCGCAACTCCGACATCTTGATCATGCGGAGAATCATTGCACGGGTAATGTGGGCCCGTTCCATGGCGGTAGTGGCATTTACGGCAAAATTGGTAAGCACCAGCTCGTCTTCTTCCGAAAACGGAATGGCCTTTCCCTTCTTGTTCGTCTTGTTGATAACCTGAATGACGCCCAAAAGGCGTTCCTCGGTGGCGAGGGGAAAGGTCAGCGTGGAAGTTGTCTTATAGCCAGTTAGTTTGTCGAAACTGGAATTGAAGGAATATGGCTTGTCTTCCGAAATGTTGTACATATCCGGCACATGGATGGTTTTTCCAGTGTGGGCGCAGTACCCGGAAATGGACTTTTCGTTAATCGGTACAGAGAACCGCGAATATACCTGCTTCTGGCCAGGTGGCAGCGATTTCTGCAAAGTATCGTTTTGGGCATACTTTATCAGGAGATTGTCAACCGTCTCCCCTTTTTCCACTACCGTCTGTCTTACATAAATAGATCCGGCGTCGGCATTGACCACCCTGCGCGCCATAAAAAGGATCCGCTCCAGCAGGATGTCAAGATCCTGAACCTTACTGAGATCGGAGTTTAAACGTACGATTGATCGAAAATCTATGCCTTTTTTCCCCATATGCGTCACATCCCGTTAAGGCAAGGCATTTTAGTCACGCCGGCCAGTGCACTTGATTATGTGATAGCCAAACTGAGTTTGAACAACATCACCCACTGAACCTGGGGAAAGACGTTTAACCGCAGACTCAAAGGACGGTACCATTTTCCCAGGCCCAAACCAACCAAGATCCCCACCAGAGGACTTCGAGGGGCAACTGGAAAGTTCCCGTGCCAGGGACTCGAACTGCGCACCCTGCTTTATCCTTTTAAGGGCTTCCTCTGCCGCTCCACGATCCTTTATCAATATATGACTAGCCCGCCATTCCAACTGAACCCTCCTCCGAGCCTTAGAATACCAACTTTCAAAAAAAAAGTCTAGGGGCCTACTCGCATAATTCCCAAAAAAAACCAAACTCCTGCTACCAGCGATGAGACTTGAACTCATATCTCTTTGCAGAGGGGGGATTTTAAGTCCCCTGTGTCTACCATTCCACCACGCTGGCAAAGGCACCCCAACGGGTACCGGTTAATTCCACGCCCGTCACTCGGCGGCGATGCGGTAAATCGCCTCAACGTCCTTTTCTTCGAGCTTACGGTAGCTGCCAAAAGGCCCAAACTTGACGGTCCGCTCCGCCATTTCGCCGATGCGGGATGTATCAAGCTTTGCCTCGGCGAAACTTACCGGAAGGCCTATTGAACGGAAAAAGTCCTTCATTCGAAGTATGCCTTCCTTCGCCGCCTGTTCGAAATCGTAAAAAGCGCCGTCCACACCCCAAACCTTTGCCGCAAACCTGGCGAACCGTTTCGTGTCCACCTTAAGGTTGTACGTCATCCATGCCGGGAAGACAATCGAAAGGGATGCGCCGTGTGCAATATCGTAAAGGGCCGAAAGCTCGTGCCCTATGTTGTGGCTGGACCAGTCCCCTATGCGGCCTGTGCCCAAAAGATTGTTGTGGGCCAACGCGCCTGCCCACATGATCTCGGCACGGGCATCGTAGTTCCTTTCGCCGCCAAGGAAAATCTTGCGGGCGTTGCGGACAATCGTCCGCAGGGCCCCTTCGCAAAGCTCGTCGGTCAGTTCGACGTTTGGCTCCGTCGTAAAATATCGTTCCATAATGTGGGCCATCATGTCGGAGATTCCACATGCGGTCTGAAACGCCGGCAGAGAATAGCTGAGTTCGGGGTTCAAAATGGAAAAAACAGGGCGGATGTGATCGCTGCCAGCACCCCGTTTCCACGGCCCAGCCTCGTTGGTAATTACCGTACTTTCGCTTGATTCGCTACCCGCAGCCGGGATCGTCAGCACCGTCCCCAGAGGAAGGGCTTTAGTTACAGCCCTTTTGCGCTCGAAGAAATCCCACACGTCACCTTCGTCAACCGCCCCCATGGCAATGGCCTTGGCGGAATCAATCACCGAGCCGCCACCCACGGCAAGAATAAACTCCAGTTTTTCCTTTTTTACGATGTCAATGCCCTTGTAGACAAGGGATAGCCTTGGGTTAGGTTGCACACCGTCCAACTCCACCCATTCAACCCCAGCGGATTTAAGGCTTGCCTTAACCCGATCAAGCAGGCCCGACTTTACGGCATGGCCCCCCGAATGATGAAGTAGAATCCGCTTTGAAAACAGGGCCGATTCCTGCCCCACCTGATCCTCGGTACCTTTCCCAAAAATGATTTTGGTCGGCATTTGGTATTGAAAGTTTTGCATGGTGATAGAAGTATATCACTGTTTCACGAAGTTTTACAAGGCGTGGTCTGCCCAGGGAGTGGCTTAGGCGTGTCCCCAAAAGCCTAAAAAAGCTACCCGAAGGCTTTCTCGGCGGTTTCCATTCTCTTTAGGGACACCAGTTTGACACACCCTGCTTCGAAACAGCCATTGACTAAACGCACTCTTGCGACTATATTTTAGTAGGGTCAGACAATGCTACAGCTTTATTTTCTGTCAATACTGTGTAACGGTATAGCCGGTTTCCTGTTCGTTTACGGGGATGCATTTGAAAGTGGGTCCGCCGAGGGCAGTCTGAAATCACCGTCTTTTAGCGGCAGTTTTCAACTGATTGTCGGCATTGTGGCGGTAATAACCGGCTTGCTAAAGCTTCTCTCCCCCGTAAGGGTGCCTATTCTGGGCGATTTGCTCCCGGCGGTGGCTGGTATCGTCTCGGGCTTTATGTTGGTGTACGGTTTCTACCGCAATAGAGGTTCCGGGGTCGAAGGCGAGGGAAAAATTGACCACTTCGGGGACATACTGCTTAGGCACAAAAAACCGATAGGCATTGCCTGCATAGCCGTTGCCGTATTGCACTTTTTATTCCCGTACGCACTATTCCTGTAAAACGGTAAGCGTTTTATCGGCATGGCAGGCGTTTTATCACAACCAGGGCGTTCCGTCGCAGGTATTGCCATCGACGATCAAGGGCGGCTCTTTATCGCCCGTAGGAAAGCCGGGGGTAGCCTAGGTGGAAAGTGGGAATTCCCCGGGGGCAAGGCCGAGGAAGGGGAAAGCGACGTTGAGGCCTTGAAAAGGGAATACCTTGAGGAATTCGATGTTGCGGTTGAGGTTGGTCCCCTGCTGGCCAGCACGGATTTTTCCCACAAAGGGAAGCTGTTTTTGCTAAACGCATACCGGGTTTTTTTTGGTTCACTTGACTTCAAGATGACCGAACATACCGAATGGCGCTGGGCCGCCTTGGACGAAATCGAGGCCGTCAGCTTCGCCGATTCCGACTTTCGCCTGTTCCCTGCATTGCAGGAATATCTTTCAACCGTATGAAAAAAAAGTTCATATATACCGGCATTCGGATTTTCTTCTCGGTTTTTATCCTTCTGTTAGCCGTGGCCTGTTCCGGAAGAAGAAACGAAGCCCAAGTTCTGCCGCCTGAAACTTCCCCCCTGTCGCAGTCTTACGTGGGCTACGGCGTGATTAACGTTTTGTATGCACGCCTAAACTCCGAAACAACCGCAGACAGTGCCGCATCTGGCCATGCACGGATAGGAACGGTGGTCCGTATCCATGAACGGCGACTGGTAAGGGCTGGTGGAAGAAACGAATCCTGGCTCATGGTGGAGGAGGAATCCAAAGGCTGGATTCGAGAGGATCTTGTAAACGTGTACTCCAACTTGTCGCAAGCCCGTACCGCATCGGAAGCAATGCGATAACTGTTATAGGGTGGCGGTTTCGGGGTCGGATTTTTTGTAACCGCCCAACTGTCCGCAGGCCCCCATAACGCCACGTCCCCTGCGGAAACGCCTGGTAACGTTTAGCCCCAAGGCTTTTAGATGCTGGGCAAACGATTCAACCTCTGCCACGGACGGCTCTCGCAGGGTCTTGCCCTCGAATTCCAGCCCCTTTACAGGATTCCATGGAATTAGGTTTACCGTTGCATCCAACCCTTCGGCAAATTTCGCCATGTCCTGCGCATCCTTGCCACGGGTGTTGATGCCGCCCAGAAGAACCGCCTCCAGGGTTACCCTTCCGCCGCCACGATCCTGAAAGTAACGGATAGCTTCTTTTACTTCATGCAGGGGCTGTTCCTTTGTAAAGGGCATAAGTCGCCGCCTAAGTCCTTCGTCCGCAGTGGTCAGGGAGAGGGCCAACCGCACGGCAGGGCCATTGTCGGCAAGGTCGGCGATGCCTTTGGCAATTCCACAGGTGGAAACGGTTATCCGTCGGCGTGAAAAATTCAGCCCCCGACTGTCGCTTATGACGGCAAGTGCCTTGCGTAATTGGGGCAGGTTCAAAAGAGGCTCGCCCATGCCCATTACGACGATGTTTGAAACGGGAAGCGACTGCGTTGGCCCAGCCGCTTCTGCCCTTAGAAGCAGGAATTGCTCCACGATTTCTGCGGAACTAAGGTTGCGCACAAAGCCAATGCTACCGGTTTTGCAAAACACGCATCTTGCTGGGCAACCGACCTGAGTGGAAAGGCAGGCCGTGTGCCTTGCGACATCCTGCCCAGTGGAATCCCTTGTCGAAGAATCCTCTAGAAGCACCGCCTCGATGCATACCCCATCGGCAAATTCCACGGCAAGCTTCACCGTGCCGTCTTTGCCGCAATGCCTGGTTACGGCGGCCTTTGGGCGCAGAAGGTAACGCCGGTCTAATTCCTGCCTCAAAGACATGGGCAGGTTACCCATATCGCCGAACGATGAAACCCCCGAGGCAATCCATTTTAGAACCTGCGCCGCACGGAAACGTGGCTCCGGCAACATCAGCCCCGCAAGCTCTTCAAGAGGCATTCCGCTAAGGGCGTGAACAGGAAGTTCGGGCATTGGGGTAAGGGATTACCGCCGCCTATATTCTCGCAAGCATTTCGGTAACCTGGGGATTCCGGATTCCCAACTGCTGGCATTCCTCCAGGACTTCAACCGCCTTGTGCCTGTCGCCCATCTTTAACAGGCAGTCCGCAAGCTCGACAAAAATGCGGTGGTTCGTCGAGTCCTGCTGCAGGAGCCTGCGGAGTGATGCGACCGCATCAGTATATTTCTTCTGAACCTTGGAGATTAGGGCAAGCCCCAGAACCGCGTATATGTCGAACTCAATGTTAAGGGCACGCTCATAGTAATCCTGGGCCTTCTGGAAGTCCCCCATACCCCGATAGGCATCGCCGGCACGGGTAAGAATCACCTTGTTTTTGGGATCTTGTTCCAGAATGCGATTCCAGTACTCAAGGGCACAGCTTTGTTGGCCCATGCCACGGTAACAGTCGGCAAGGCCGAAAGTCGCATAGAAGTTGCCAGGTTCCTTAAGCAGCACTTTTTCAAAAAAGGGAACGCCTGAGCTAAAGGTTTTAAGCTTGCGGTGGCAGTTTCCTATCGAGGTAAGTACCCGTACGTCAACGTTTTCGGGGTTGCTCTTTAGCATTTTCTCCCAGTAGAACAGTGCTTCCTTGTATTCCTTGAAGTCGTAATGCAAATGCCCCAACCCAATAATTGCGTAAGGATTGTCGTTTTCCATTTCCAGCACACGCAGGTAAATCGCCTTCGAATTCTTGAGATCGCGGACCTTGCGGTAGGCATTCGCCACCCGGGTAAGGACGGTGATATTCTTGTCATCGTGCGTTAGGTATTGTTCCCATATCTCTATGGCTTTTTCGTACTCGTTGAGGGTCTTATAGCAGTCGGCCAGCCCGAAAAGAGCATAGCTGTTCCCAGGGTGATGTTCAAGACAGCGGCGGTAATAGGCTGCGGCATCGCCACACGCACCCCGTTTGCGGGCGGCATCCCCCATGCCTACCAGTGCATAGTTGTTGTTCTCGTCAACCTTTAAGATACTGGCAAAACAGTCAACGGCCTCGGAAATCTTGTTTTCGCGGAGCAGCCTGTAACCGTTTTTTGAAACTGCTGTAATTTCCATTGAATCGTGTACATCAGGAAGGGCCGCACCCAAATCTTCCTGCATTTCCTGTTCCATTTCGCTGTGTTCAAAATCATTCATGCTCAGGGCCCTCTTCCTCACGGATTAAATTTCGCATAATTTCGGCAAGTTGCATGAACATGGGTTCGCATTTGACACGATCTGGGGCCATCCAATACATCTTGAGGGCTTCCAGAAAGCGGTTCTGCGACTTGTAATAATCGCCAACCCTGGAAAGACCGTCGGAATAGCCAGTGGTCTCGAAGATCCTGCGTGCGTTTTCAATATCCCCGGAATTAAAGAGCATATTGCCCTTACGGTTCAGTGCCGCCTTCTGGGCACTGGTGATATTGGGAGGAACGGTAGTTTTGACAAACACATTCGAGTTTTCGAATTTGCCGAAAACCTTTTTAAAATCCATGGCTCATACTTTGTTCCACTTTATGCGACTGCGCTTACAACATGTTACCATGCTGTCCATCGGTCTAATACCTTGATATATAGAAGTCTACTACCTGCCATCAAAAAAAACAACTGATGACGCCTCAAAAATGTCAGATTTTGCTACGAAAGAAGTCAACGACCGAACGACCGTACTCCCGGGTTTCCGTTTTTATCAGCGTGGCAATATCTTCCGTTTGGCAATCATCATTGGGACGATGAAGCATGATTACACTTTCTCCTGAAATAAGCGAGGAAGCGGCAATGCGTGACAGCAGATCCCATTTGAATCGATACGGAAAGGGAGGATCCAGAAAGATGAAGTCAAAAGCCCTTTTAGCCCTGAGCACGTAAAGCTCCGCATTGACAAAGCGGCAGTTGATCCTAACCGGCGAAATCGAAACATTGCCGAGCAGCCTTTTCCGTTTGCCAGGATCGTTTTCCACGGCTTCTATGTAATCCGCCCCCCGAGAAGCCGCTTCAAGGGCAATAATGCCGGAGCCAGAAAAAATATCCAGAAAAGAACACCCCGAAAGATCCCCAAGGCAGGCAAACACCGACTCTCGCATCTGATCCATGCTCGGCCTGATTATTCCGCCAGGCACCTGTACCCGTCTGCCGCACAGGATTCCACCGGTGATTCGCAAGGTGCCGCCGTGGGGTACATCCCGTGCCGTTTCAGTTGCCTCCGAACAGGATGGAAAGCTCGGTGGAGCTTACCATCGGTTCCGCCGAATCGGGCTGCGACGAAGTTCCAAGGCTCTCGAAAATTTTTCTTCGACCGTTGCTTACGTTGCGCAACACCATGATTTTATCGTGGGTTTGCGAGGAAGCCTGTGCCGAAAAGGCGTTCGACTCCAACAGGAATTCCGTAAGAAGCTGGCTGAACTGCCATTCCGTATCCGCCGCATAGTCGAAGGCACTGTGTGCGCCTTCATGCTCGCCGCCATCGGTTATTTGCTTGGCAAGCACGGCAAGAACATGGTCTATAAACGAAATGTCCTCCAGGCACCTTTCCATGAACAGCTCGGCAAGAGGACTCAGGCGCATGGTATCCCGTACCATCCTGATACGTATGTTAAGGAGGAAAACGGTATCCTCGAAACCAGCACTATTCATGCCTATATATCGGCATTTTACAGGCGTGCCATTAGGTTCGAAACCAAGCTCTCGTAAAGCTGCCCTTCCTCGCTGGCCTTGCAAACAAATGGATCGTCCGCCGTCTTGCACAGCACCTTTTCCATTTCCGCCTTGTTGCGAAAAGTCGCTTTCTTGAAGGCGTTGCGAAAATCCTTTGCCCTGGTTTCGTAGATCCGCCGATTTATCAGGTTGCGTGTTTCAAGGGAGGCGACAAGCTCCCGTTTCAGCGACTGTGCGTCCATGGGGGTGGAGGTGGCTTCATCCCCATCGGTTTCGTCGTACCGCCAGGTATCGTGCAGCATGGAAAACACCGCCCAGGCGTGACGGGCCTTGTCCAAGGAATACTCTTCCTGCCACACGTCATAGACCCGATGGATTGAGTCCCAGCTTTCGTGCCTTCCCTCGCCTATCTCCCTGCGCAACTCGTCCACACGGAAGGCCGGTACAATCTGTCCGCCCATGTTCACCCAGTCCTTAACCCGTTCCCAGTTTGCGCCGGCATTACCCAGCAGTGCCGCCAGTCCGTCATAGTTAAGCTCCGGCCTTTCGCCAAGGAAAAGGGCAATGGTCTTGACCACATACCAGCGCAACATCTGCCGGTAGGCCACAATGCCCTCAAGCGGCTTTAGTATGACCTGCTCCCGTTTGCTGTGCTCCAGGTGGCGGCAAGGGAGAAAGTTTTCGTTAAGCGCCCCGTCCGTGTCCTCCGAGTCGTCCAGGGGAAAACCTTCCTCCTCTAGCCAGCCTTCCAGCAGGGCGATAGCGGAAATTATCTCCTCCACCGTGTCGGGGGCAAGATAGTCCGTTTCGATATGCTGCACCTTGATTTTACGGCGGTCACGCACACGAACCTTCCATGAATTACGTTCGAGGGCGTACAGGTTGTGAA
>Ga0209755_10002084_pt1 | contig 28389 bp, 26 predicted proteins | sample TergutCo191P1_FD_187301 | JGI IMG/M metagenome (GOLD analysis project Ga0209755, IMG submission 187301) | Cornitermes sp. P1 segment gut microbial communities from Petit-Saut dam, French Guiana - Co191P1 (SPAdes) (version 2) | ecosystem: Host-associated > Arthropoda: Insects > Digestive system...
AAAGATCGATCTGATGACCCGTGTATTCTTGCGTTATCTGCAACTCCATAACATGGCGTGTTTTGCAAAGCGCGCCGAAGAGCGGCGCGACAGGCTCGCGCACCTGAAAATCATACGGACCGAATTTAATCTGAAGAATAACGTTTTTGTCAAAAGCGCCGTCTAACGGTTTAAAGTGATTGTACGCGGCGCATGCGCGGTCAAAGCTTTTATCGCGCCAGTCCTGCTGACAGTTATAAACAAAGCACCTCCATATAACAACGCCGCCGAAAGGCTTTAGCGCCTTTGCAAGCATGTTCGCTCCGTCGGCATGAGTTCTGTTATATTGAAAAGGACCAGGCTCTCCTTCTGAATCGGCTTTTACTATAAAACCCGCAAGGTCAGGGATATATTTGTAAATGATGGCTGTGTGTTCTTCCCACCACGAGGCGACAGACGGCTCAAGAGGGTCGGCTGTAGGGAGTTTTCCCAAAGACCACGGAGAGCCAAAGTTGATTGATAAAATCAATTTGATCCCAAAACGGCGGAAAATTTCAGCTAACTTGCCGGCTTCACGGAGGTAATCTTCAGTGATAAGGAGTTTAGCCGCCGCGCGGACGTTCACATTATTAATGGAAACGCGGTTTATCCCGATGGACGCAATGGCTCTTGCGTAGTCCTCCACACGCTTGCTATCGTAATTAAAATAGCCGTCTTTAAAAAACAACGATTTGCCGGCGTATCCGCGTTCAATTGAACCGTCAAAATTATCCCAGTGGTTTATCATCCTTAATGGAGATACCGGAGCGTCAAGCGCTTCAAAACCCGTTTTTATTTCACCTAACGTAAGAAGCGACAGGAAACGGAACACTCCGTATAATAAACCGTTTTCATCGTTATCATTGCATATAATAAATATTTGGTTTTCTGTTACTTTGATAAAAAAGCCTTCTTCCTGCAGCCTGGCAGGAAGCGCTGTTTCCTGTATTCCAAAAAGCTGCGCGCTCTTTTTTAAAGCGCCTGCGGTTCCAAGAAACGCAGTGCATTTTCCCACGTCTTTTGTAATTTTCGGTGAAAAACCCAAAAGCCTTTCTACGCCGCTTTGATACTCTTTAACAGCCTGCGCGGCAACAGCGCCGCCTTCGCATGAATAAACAGTTTCAGGAAATTTTATAAAAGATGTTACCCTTCGTTTTTGAAACCAAAGATCATATTCGTTTAACATAGTATCTCCCTTTAAATAACTATACACCGATTTATTAAAAAATGATAGAATCAAATTATGACAAGAAAATACCAGAATCCGATTTTAAGCGGATTTTACCCGGACCCTTCAGTTTGCAGAGCCGGCGAAGATTTCTACCTTGTTACATCAACTTTCGCGTATTTTCCGGGAATCCCGGTTTTTCACAGCCGCGACTTAGTACATTGGAAACAAATTGGAAACGCGATTGACAGACCGGGGCAGCTTTGCTACGAAGGGCATCGAATCTCTCAGGGTTTATTCGCGCCTACAATCCGTCATAATAACGGCGTATTCTATATCCTGTGCACATTGATTCACACAGGCGGCAATTTCATCATCACATCCAAACAGCCGCAAGGTCCTTATTCTGATCCTGTATGGCTGGAAGGCGCTGACGGTATTGACCCTTCAATTTTTTTTGATACCGACGGCAAGGTTTATTACACAGGCACGCATCCTTTTCCTGAAGGCGAAGCTTATTCAGGCGACTATGAAATTTATATCCGCGAAATGGATTTATCACTGTTAAACGAAAGAAAAAATCCGCTGATTGGCGGCAACACCGGCATCTGGCGGACTGCTTTACGAAACGCCATCTGGCCTGAGGGGCCTCACATTTATAAAATCAATGACATTTATTATTTAATTTATGCCGAAGGAGGAACAGGTCTTGATCACGCAGTATGCGCAGCAAGGGCGAAGAATATCCGCGGCCCGTGGGAAGGAAAGAAAAGCAACCCTGTATTAACGCACAGGCATCTTGGAAAAAAAGCGAAGATTATCAACACAGGGCACGCTGACCTTGTTGATGACACTAACGGAAACTGGCAGATGGTGCTGCTGGCCTCTCGTCCTTTTAACGGAGTATGCCCCTTGGGACGAGAAACTTTTTTAGCGCCTGTCTTCTGGGAAAATGACTGGCCTTTTATCGGAACGGAATCAGGTCTTGTTGATGAAGAGTTTTTTGCACCTAACGCAACAGCCGCTGATAATTGGATTCAAGAAAATTCGTGCGATCATTTTAACGAAAGCCTGCCTCTTCACTGGCTTACAATAAGAATGCCCGTAAAAAAAGAGGATATCGCTTTTAGTTTAACAGAAAGAAAAGGCGCTCTTAGGCTTTTTACAAGACCGCTGACAATGCGCTCAAAAGGCCATCCTTCATTCGCCGGCAGAAGGATCAGGCACAAAAACTGGGCATTCTCGGCTTTTATGGAGTTTTCACCTGACACAGAAAATGAAAGAGCCGGAATCGTGCTGTTTCAAAATGAAGACTGGCACTACAGACTTGAATTGGGAATGAAGAGCGAAGAATGTGGAGTTGGCAATGAGGAGTGTGAAGTTAAGAGTGTGGAATGTGAAATGGTTAAAACAACAGATTATATTATAAATTTGATTAAAGTATGCGGGAAAGACAATGAAGAATTAATAAAAAGCGCGGAAATTAAATTAAAAAGCGCGCAGGCAGTGTTAGCTGCAATTTGCCAAGAAATGAAACTGTCTTTTTTCTGCGGAAACGATCAATATTCGCTTAATCTGTTTGCCGGCAATCAGGACGCGAAAATCCTAAGCACAGAATACGCAGGCGGCTTTGTCGGCTCTTTAGCCGGAGTTTTCGCGTCAGGAAACGGAAAAGAAACTAAAAATCACGCCGATATTTTTTGGGCGGAATACAGAGGCTTGCAATGAAAGATTTAATTATATCGCCGTATTTAAAGGACGCAATGGTAATTCAGCGTGACGCGTCATTTCCTGTATGGAGCTCAAAAAAGGTGACTGTCACCTTTTTGGGAAAAACTTATGAATCAAAAGAAACTGATGGCAAATGGCTTGTAACACTTGATCCGCAGAAAGCAGGCGGTCCGTTTACAATGGAAATAGCGTTTGATGACGATTCTGTTTCAATCAAAGACATTTACTGCGGCGATGTGTGGCTCTGCAGCGGACAGAGCAATATGGAAATGATGATGCAGCGCCTCAGAGATGATTACAGCGAAGAATGGGATTTAATAACGGCAAAAAAAGATTTACCTGTACGGCAGTTTAAAGTGCCGCAAAATTATGATTTTTTAAACGCACAAGATAATCTTCAGGACGGCTATTGGCAAAAACCGTCAAAAGAAACTCTTCATGAATTTTCTGCGGTTGCGTGGTTTTTCGCCAATTATCTTTATGAAAAATACAAAATCCCGGTGGGACTTGTAAACACAGCATGGGGCGGCACTCCTGTACAGTCATGGATGAGCGAAGAAGCTCTGTCACTCTTCCCGGAAAAAATCGCCGAAGGTAAAAAATATGCTGATCCAAAAAAACGCGAAGAGATTGCAAGCATTGCAGGCAAAGCGGTTCAGAAATGGGAAACCAGTTTAAAAGAAAAAGATTTAGGTCTTAAAGAGCAATGGCAGAATATAAAGACCGATATTTCAAAATGGGGAAATATAAATCTTCCGGGTAATTTTACAAAAGAAGATCTTTTTAATTTTTGCGGAGTTATATGGCTTGCAAAAGATTTTGAAGCTAAAAAAAATTTTATAGACGCGAAAGTCTGGCTTGGAACAATTGTTGACGCCGACACCGTTTTTATTAACGGAGTTGAAATTGGAAACACAACGTACCGCTATCCGCCGCGAAAATATATCCCCGCAGGGTTAATAAAACACGGGAAAAACCGCATCGTTATAAGAGTTACGTGCAATTCAGGCGAAGGAGGAGTCACCTGCGGAAAGCCGTTTCGTATTTTTTCAAAAGCAGGCGACGGCGGCGCAGATTTGAACAGCGAAAACGAAACTATAGAGCTGTCAGGGACATGGAAGTATCAAATAGGCGCGGCGGCAGAAAGACGCCCTGACGATTTTTACTTTCAAAGACAGCCGATGGGAAATTTCAACTCGATGATCGCGCCAGTTTTGAAATTTCCTCTTAAAGGCGTTATTTGGTATCAGGGCGAATCAAATGACAGCTATCCGTTTGATTACGAAAAACTTTTCCCGCTTATGATCAATGACTGGCGGTTAAAAAACAACTGCTCTGCCCTGCCCTTCCTTTTTGTTCAGCTGCCAATCTGGAAAGCCCCTTCAGATAATAACGAAAACTCATCATGGGCAATCATAAGGGAAGCTCAAAGAAAAGCGATGTCTGTTCCCTTTACGGGAATGGCCGCCGCTTTAGAACTTGGCGAATGGAATGATTTACACCCGTTAAATAAGAAAGATGTCGCGTACAGGCTTTTTCTTGCCGCGGAAAAAACAGTGTTTGGTGTGATTAACACATCACCAGGGCCGGTAATAAAAGACTGGAAAATTGACAACAATAAAATTTTAATTAATTTTGATAACTGCGGCGATGGCCTTTGCGTTTTCAGCGAAGTGGAAGCTGTCACTGTATCAACTAACGCGTTCCTCCGCACTTTGGAACTGGAAACTCCCGAGCATTTTAAGGATGTATCAAGCGCGGCGTATGTAAGCGCGTTATGTGACGATAAATATATCCGCCTTCCCGCTGAAATCGAGGGAAAAGACATCATCAGTATAGATATATCTTCCATAAAAAACAAAAAAATAAACAAAATCCTTTACGCGTGGGCGGACAACCCGCGCGACAGGCAGCTTTTTAACAGCGACGGGCTTCCCGTGATCCCGTTTAAAATAGAAATTAAGCAAGGAGAGAACGATGTTTGAAATTCCGCAGAAATTAAAATCGACTTTTAACGCCGCGAAAACAAAAGACGGCATCATTCAATGGATACGCAGCTGGTTTGATGAAAACGGAAAAGGCTGCAGCGCGGTTATCGGCATAAGCGGCGGAAAAGACAGCTCCGTTACAGCGGCAGTTTGCGTTCAAGCTCTTGGAGCTGATAAGGTTATCGGAGTGTTAATGCCTCAGGGTGAGCAGCATGACATCAGCTATTCAAAGGAACTTGTTACATTGCTTGGAATAAAACATTTTATTATAAATATAAAAACGGCAGTGGACGCTCTGATGGAAAGCTTAAAGGAAAATTCTGTTACCGTTACAAATCAAGCTGCCGTAAATACCCCTGCAAGAATCAGAATGACAACCCTCTACGCTGTGGCGGCGTCATTAAACGGGCGCGTCGCCAACACATGCAACTTAAGCGAAGACTGGGTCGGCTATTCTACGAAATTCGGCGACGCCGCAGGCGACTTTAGCCCGCTTAGCTCGCTTACTGTCACCGAAGTAAAAGCGCTGGGCAGAGCGCTTGAACTACCGCAAAAATTTATCGAAAAAGCGCCAGAAGACGGTCTTTCAGGAAAAACCGACGAAGACAACCTTGGCTTTACTTACGCAATGCTTGATAAATACATCCGCGAAGGTATTTGCGAAGATGCCGCGGTAAAGGAAAGAATAGACAGGCTTCATAAAATTAATCTTCACAAACTGACGCTGATGCCTGGGTTTAAGGTTTAATTTCTCTTGCTTTCACCACTCTCAATACATCACCGGTTCTGTTTCTTCTCCGGTAAGATATTCGTTAATAACACGAACCAGACAGGCATTAAGATACTCTACTGTATATTCGCCTACTGTCGGCTGCAAATGGCTGTAGCCGATGCCGCTTTCGTCCGTTAAAAATATGTATGTGCCTCCGGTCATTAACGCTTCCTGCCTGAGCAGATATTCTGTCGCGTAATCAATTCCGCTTGATGCGACAGGAATAATACGGATGCCTTTTTCAGCGGCTTTTTTAATTGAATTATAATATAGCGTTTGATTTTCCTGCGTATTATGCGGCGGCGCATCGCATACATGAAAGATAATCCGCACTGCCTGTTCTATGCTCCAATTTTTGTCAACAGCCTCCGATAACGCTGTATCGACAGCTTCCGGAAAATCTCCGCCGCCGCCGGCTGATTGCCTTGATAAATAAAGCTGTTGCTGCGAAATATTTTCGGAGAAATCAAAATACCTTGTAACATATTCATCATTAAAATCGCGGTAAAAAAGCAAGGCAAGGTTAATTGTATAATCAGGATTTTCGCTTGAAATTTTTGCGATAACATCCGATATTTCAGCTTTCAGATAACGTAATTCATCAGCCATAGAACCTGTTGTGTCAATCACAAACATTAAATCCAAAACAGATTTTCTATTTGTATAATTATCCAGCGTTATATGCAAACTATCATTCGTATAAATAAATGATCTTTCAAGTTCGTAATTACCGGATCGCGCTTTAATAAAAATATTTTCGCCGGTTAAATCATAAGACGGGAACAAATAAGCATTGCCGCGCGCGTCTGTTCTTGCGGTAAATAATTTGTTTTGATTAGAATCGTATAGTTCAACTATAACATCGTCTGCCGGATTTCTGTTATATGATACGTTAACCGTCACCATAAAACGAGTTTCAAAACCAAAATAATTTATAAATTGCGAATAACTGATTCTGCGCTGGCTTTCTTCGATATCCGGATCATTAACAATATCAAATAAATCTAAATAATATTGATAATTTTTTATGTCGCTCCATTCACCGCAGGTAAGCTGACCGGGAACAGGCTTTCTTTGATTTTCATTACCCTCCCGGTTGTATGTACTACCGGCGCTTCTTTCGGATCTTGGAGCATACCCTCTGTAGCCTGAACTTCCGCATGTAACTATTAAAAATGAAAATAATAGAGCAAAAACAGAAAAAAATATTTTTTTCATTTCCATCCCTCTGATTAATTCATTCTTAACTGTATACATGCGTATTTTGAGTCTTTTTAAGGCTGCTTCCCTATGTACGCCAGGATTCCGCCGTCAACATAAAGTATGTGGCCGTTGACAAAATCAGATGCGCCGCTTGCAAGGAACACAGCGGGACCTGCTAAGTCTTCGGGCTTTCCCCAGCGCGCTGCGGGAGTCTTTGCGATTATAAACTGGTCAAAAGGATGGCGGCTGCCGTCGGCTTGCTTTTCGCGTAACGGAGCTGTCTGCGGCGTTTCGATGTAGCCTGGGCCCAAGCCATTGCATTGAATGTTAAAAGCGCCGTATTCGCTTGCGATATTTTTTGTAAGCATTTTAAGTCCGCCTTTTGCCGCGGCGTACGCGCTGACTGTCTCGCGTCCAAGTTCGCTCATCATCGAACAAATATTGATAATTTTTCCTGCGCCTTTTTTAATCATCGAAGGAATGACAGCCTTTGCGACAATAAAAGGTGCGTTAAGATCAACATCGATAACCTGGCGGAATTCAGATGCGCTCATTTGCGTCATCGGTATACGCTTTATGATTCCGGCGTTATTCACAAGAATATCAACAACGCCAATTTCTTTTTCAATTTTCGCTGTTGTCGCGTTTACCGCGTTTTCATCGGTAACATCGCACACATAGCCTTTGGCGTCAATGCCTTCCGCTTTATAAGCCTCAAGCCCCTTATCAACCTGCTGCTGTCCTATGTCATTAAAAACAATCGCAGCTCCTGCTTTAGAAAGCGCTGTCGCAATCGCGAATCCGATTCCGTACGATCCGCCTGTAACCCACGCGGTTTTTCCTTTAAGTGAAAATAATTCATTACCCATAAAATTCTCCTATCTTAATTCTGTTGTTTGAATATTATCCATATCATCAAAGGTTTGGTTCTCTCCTGCCATCGCCCAGATGAACGTATACGCGCTTGTCCCAACCCCTGAATGTATTGACCATGAAGGGGAAATCACTGCCTGTTCATTGTTCATAACAATATGACGAGTCTGAGAAGGTTCGCCGTGCATATGGAATACCACGCCTCCTTTTTGGATATCAAAGTAAAAATAAACTTCCATTCTGCGCTCATGGGTATGGCACGGCATTGTATTCCACACAGAGCCTTCTTCTAAAATTGTCATTCCCATAACAAGCTGACAGCTCTGACAGACAGCAGGGTGAACATACTGATAAATTGTGCGCACATTAACGGTTGACGCTTCTCCGAGTTTGCGCGGATTTGCTTTTTCTATCGGGATAAACACAACAGGATAACCCGTATGAGCAGGCGCGCTTGCAAGATAAAATTTCGCCGGGTTATTTTTGTTATCCGAAGAAAAAATCACATCCTTTACGCCTTTGCCGATATAAAGACCGTCGCCTTTTTTCATCTTGTATTCTGAGGAATCAGCTTTTATCTTCCCCTCGCCTGCTATACAGATAACGCCGAGCTCTCTTCGATCAAGGAAAACATTGCTTCCAAAATCCTTGCCTCCTTCCAGACGAAGTTGTTTTTCTACTGGAAACGCGCCTCCGAAAACAACCCTGTCACTGTGAGTGTAGCACAGATTTATCTCGTCAATTATAAACACCTTCTCAAAAAGAAAATGTTCCCGTAATGTTTCTGTATCATAACAAAGCATATCATCAGGATGCCCTGTATAACGAATATCAAGTTTCATTTTTCAGCTCCTTGCAGATTATTACTAAAAAATTTTCTGCGCCGATTAATTGACGCTTCTGTATTATAGACTAGTTTTTTGATAAATGCTATAATCAATCATGGAACCTATAATTCTGGCTTCCGGATCGCTTAGGCGGCGCGAATATTTTAAATTGATGGGACTTCCGTTCAGCGTGCTTCCCGCGGAAATTGACGAAAGCCTTTGCACGCAGTCAGACCCTCATGAGCTTACGCGCGAACTTTCTGAAAAAAAAATATTAAAAGTCCTGGAAGAAATGAAAGCGCGTCCTCCAAAATGGATTTGCGGCGCGGATACGATTATCGCCATTGGCAATAAAATCTACGGAAAACCCAAGAGCCGCGACGAAGCCGCTTCGATGCTCAGGGAACTTTCCGATGAAAAACATAGTGTAATTACATCCATCGCAATTTACAATGTCCGCGAAAATAAAATGGACAGCCGCAGCGTAAGCTGCACAGTTACTTTTGGCAGCTTTTCTGACGCGGAAATTGACTGGTATCTTGACACAAACGAATGGCAGGGGGTGGCAGGCGCATACCAAATCCAGGGGCTTGCAAGTCTCTTTATTTCAAAAATTGAAGGCTCTCAAAGCACTGTCCTGGGCTTGCCATTACATGAGTTTTATGTCATGCTTAGAGATAACGGTTACCCATATGGCGCTAACTAAAGCACAGCGAAGCTGTGTGGATGAATAAAATTAGTACAGCGCGGCGCAAAATAAAAGTAAATTTGGGTATCTAAATTTCCGTAGAGTAAGATTTTCTTCACTCTAACGAGACATAGCGACGGGGGGTTTTCCCATGCTCGGGAAACCCAATATTAGGAGGAAAAATTGGCTGTTGTAACAATGAAAAATCTCCTTGAATCAGGAGTGCATTTCGGCCATCAGGTGAAACGCTGGGATCCCAGAATGAAGAAGTATATCTTCGCGGAAAGGAACGGCATTCACATCATCGATCTTCAAAAGACGATTCAATCGATCAAGGACGCATACGAAGCGGTGCGAAAAACCGTAGCGGCCGGGAAAACCGTTCTTTTTGTAGGAACAAAAAAGCAGGCGCAGCAGGCTGTTCAAAAAGAAGCCGAACGCTGCGGGATGTACTTCATTAACAACCGCTGGCTTGGCGGAATGTTAACAAATTTCGTAACAATTAAAAAATCGCTTCTTCGCCTTAAAAAACTTGAAAAAATGGAAGTTGACGGCACTTTCGAAAATCTAACCAAAAAAGAAATATCAGGCCTTGGAAAAGAGCGGGTCAAGCTTCAAAAAAACCTGGGCGGCATCAAGGAAATGAAAGAGCTGCCAGGCATCCTTTTTATCATCGACACAAGAAAAGAAGCAATAGCGGTCGCAGAAGCGCAGCGCCAGGGCATCCCGATTGTCGCTGTTGTTGACACAAACTGCAACCCCGACGGTATCAATTTTCCGATACCGGGAAATGATGACGCAATCAGGGCGATAACCCTCTTTACGCAGATCATCGCAAACGCGGTCATCGAAGCGGATAACGAGGTCGGCCTTAAGATCATCGAAACGTTAGGTGACGAAGACGAAGACATGGAAGGTTTATTAACCGACGCTTCGCTTAAAGAAGAAGACAGGGAAATCGATATCGAGAAATACACGACAGAAGAAGCTTACAGGGCTGCTAAAGAAGATGAAAAAGTCGCCGACGATGATGAAGATGATAGCCGCATACATGTCGATGTTGATAAGGTTTATAAGGAGTAAAATAATGGCAGAAATCAGCGCAGGCGAAGTAAAAAAACTAAGAGAAAAAACAGGCGCGGGAATGATGGAATGTAAAAACGCGCTAGTTGCGTCAGAAGGCGATTTCGCGAAAGCGGAAAAGCTTTTAAAGGAAAAGGGGCTTGCCGCTCTTGAACAAAGAGCCGGAAGAGCTACAAATAACGGAAAAGTTTTTGTAAAAATAAAAAACGACGGCACATCAGCTGTGTTAGTGGAATTAAACGCCGAAACGGACTTTGTCGCAAGAAACCCGGAATTTATCGCGTTAGGCGAAACAATCGCGGATAAAGTTCTTGATAAGGGATTAAACGAAGCGTCAAGCGAACTTAAGGATATGGTACAGGACCTTGCGACAAAAATCCGCGAGAACATGGGTTTAAAACGCCTTCGCCTTATAAAAGCAGCTTCCGATGAATATATTACAAAATATATCCACGGAGACGGAAATATCGGAATTACAGTAAAATGCGCCTCTGATAAACCGGAAATTTTTAAAAATGAGGATGTTAAGGCATTTGTCTTCTCTCTTGCCCTTCACATCGCCGCCTTTAATCCCGCGGCAATCGACCGTACAAAAATCGATCAAACATGGCTTAAGGAACAGGAAGGCATCTTTAAAGTGCAGATGGAACAGGATGAGAAACTTAAAGGAAAGCCTGAAAATGTGTTAGCAGGAATACTTCAGGGTAAGGTTAACAAGTTCCTGTCTGAAATCTGCCTTATGGAACAAGGCTATGTAAAAGACGAAAAAATTACTGTAGCAAAAGCGATAGAAGAATGTTCCAAAAAAGCCGGCGCGAAACTTACAGTAGACAGTTACGTTTATTATAAAGTAGGCGCCGAATAATAAGCGCCGAATAGATCACGCGTAAGAGGTTTATATGCAGGATGTAATTTCATCTAACGAAGAGCGGATGAAAAAAACGGTGGCAAGCTTAAAAGAAGGGTTTGCGACACTTAGGACAGGGCGCGCGTCCACCGCCCTGTTTGACAGGATTCGCGTTGACGCATACGGAGAAAAAACGCCGGTCAATCAGGTAGCAAACATCTCGGTGCCGGAAGCAAGGCTTATCGTAATCCAGCCGTGGGATAAAAATCTGATAACAGAGATAGAGAAATCCATCAGATCATCAGAACTTTCATTAAACCCGTCGAACGATGGAAAAGTGATAAGGATTTCCATCCCGCCCCTGACCGAAGAAAGACGAAAAGAACTTGTCAAGCTTGCCAAAAATCAAGCTGAGCAGTCGAGGGTTTCCATCCGTAATGTAAGACGCGACGGTAATGAAGAACTAAAAAAACTTCTTAAAGACGCCAAGATTACAGAAGATAATGAAACAAAAGGCACGGAAGAATTGCAAAAACTTACAGACAGCTATATAACACAGGTTAACAAAGTTCTTGAAGAGAAAGAAAAAGAAATAATGGAAGTCTAATGGAGATCAGTCCCGCGCATATCGGTATAATAATGGACGGAAACGGACGCTGGGCGCGCAAGCGCGGTCTAATCCGTACGCAGGGGCATCTTGAAGGTTTAAAGACAGCGAAGAAAATTGTAAAAGCCGCAAATGAAATAGGGATAAAATATTTAACCCTTTACGCTTTTTCCACAGAAAACTGGAAACGCGCCGCGGAAGAAGTGGGTTTTATAATGGGACTTGTAAAGCAGTACCTTCGCGCGGAATTTGATTTTAGCAGAAAAAACAATATCCGTACCCGGTATACAGGAGATTTTTCCGGCCTTCCCTTGGACATTCAAAAAGAAATTTCAGATTCAATGCGCTGCACAGCCGGTTTTGAAGGAATGCAGGTAATTTTAGCGATTAATTACGGCGGAAGAGATGAAATAATCAGGGCTTTTAAAAAAATTACTTCTTCCGGCGTTGATATTTCCAATGAAGAAGATTTCCGTCAGTTTCTTGATAACCCGGATATTCCGGATCCGGATTTAATAATCAGGACAGCAGGCGAATACAGAACAAGCAATTTTCTCTTATGGGAAAGCGCCTATTCAGAATTCTATATTTCTGATAAACTATGGCCTGACTGGGAGAAAGAAGATTTACAGACGGCAATAAATGACTTTAATAAAAGGGAGAGGCGTTACGGAGCTGTAACCGTTACAGTTAACGGATGAGAAATGAAAAAATTAATTGAGCGGCTGCTTGTTTTCTTTATCGGCGTTCCTCTTGTTGTAGGTCTTGTGCTCTATCTGCCGTATAAAAATAATCTTACGCTAAACCTTGTGATTATTTTCTTTTCCGCCGCAGGCGCTTTGGAATTTTCTGCGATGCTGGAAAAAAAATTAATAAAAATCCCAAAAATGGAAAGCGCGTTACTGGGAATGTTAGGCCCTTTATCTGTAACGCTTTATATAAATTTTGAACTGCCGCAGTGGATAATCATTGTCATTATAATGACAGGGCTGTCATGGGCGCTTCTTTCCGGTATTTTTTCCCGCGCCAGTGAAATTGGAAATATTTTAAATAAAATCGCGGGACGGTTTTCGCTTTTAATATACCCCGGGTTTTTTATAAGCTGGCTTGTTTTTATGAGCGCGTGGGGAAACCCTGCTGCGATACTTTTATTCCTTATCATTACATTCGCAAATGATTCATTTGCGTGGCTTTTCGGCAGTTTATTCGGCGCGAATAACCGCGGATTAATCGCTGTAAGCCCGAATAAAAGCATCATGGGCTTTACAGGCGGATTAACAGGCTCTGTGTTAGTTGCAATCGGCGCAGTGCTAATTTTTCCCTCTTTCTTCCCTTTCGAAGACGGTATTCCTTTTTCATCTGACATTATCACTGCTTTAATAATCGGAGTCTGCACGGGTATCGCCGCTTCGCTTGGAGACCTTGCAGAGTCTGCCATTAAAAGAAGCTGCGATTTTAAGGACTCAGGAAACCTGATGCTTGGAAGAGGCGGCGTTCTTGATTCACTCGATTCTATCGCGGTCGCAGCTCCTGTATTCTTTCTTCTTTATAAACTTCTTTTTACATGATTTACCCGTCTTTAAAAACAAAAAAAAGGATCGCCTTATTAGGAGCTACAGGCTCTATTGGGGAAAGCAGCGCCGATATTATCACGCAGGATACTGAATGCTTTGATGTTGTTCTGCTTGCCGCAGGAAAAAACGCGGATAAATTAACGGAGCTTTCAAAACAGTTTCCAAACGCTAAAACAGTTCTAACTAGCCATGAAGGCGGAGAGCAAAGACTCCTAGATTTAATCGCGGAATTAAAACCGGACATTACCATAAACGGAATATCAGGATCATCAGGGCTAAAACCTTCGTTAGCTGCAATAAACGCAGGCTCTGATCTTGCGCTTGCGAATAAAGAAACAATCGTAATGGCAGGCCATCTTGTTCAAAAACTTGCTAAAGAAAAAAATGTTAATATTATACCTGTGGACTCAGAACATTCGGCGGTTTTTAATTTAATGCGTTTTTTTTCGGGGATTAGCAATGAAGATCAAAAAAGCGAAGTAAGCGAAATTATTTTAACAGCTTCAGGGGGGCCTTTCAGAAATTTTACATTAAACCAAATGCAAAGTGTAACCTTGAATGACGCGCTTTCCCATCCTACATGGAATATGGGTCCAAAGATTACGGTAGATTCGGCGTCAATGGCAAATAAGGGTCTTGAATTAATCGAAGCCTGTTTTTTATTTAATATGCCGCCTGAGAAAATCAAGGTTGTGCTTCATCCGCAGAGTATTGTTCATTCTATGATTCGTCTTTGTAACGGAGTTTTCTATGCCCAGCTTTCAAAGCCTGATATGCGGCATCCTATTCATGATGCGCTATATTGGCCTTGTTTAAAAGAATCATCTCTTGAGCCACTAAATTTTGATTCGCTGTCTTTAGATTTTTCAAAACCCGATACAGAAAGGTTTCCAATGCTGCGCCTTGCCTATGACGCGGTTAAAGCGGGGCGTTTATATCCCTGCGCGTACAACGCGGCAAATGAAATCGCGGCTGCCGCGTTCATGGAAAATAAAATCCGTTTTCCTGATATTCCAAAAATAACAGAAAATGTTTTACAAAGTGATTTTTCAGGCAGCTGCCTTAGCCTTGAAGCAATCCTAAACGCCGATACCCTCGCCCGTATTAAAGCAAATGAAATACTTGGTAGTAATAAACTAAAATAAATGGCATAATTAAAAATTATGATGATGGTTTTAAATATAATAATTGGGCTTTTTGGACTTGGCATCGTAGTTTTTTTCCATGAGCTTGGGCATTTTCTTGCGGCGCGGGCTGTGGGCATTAATGTAGAGGCTTTTTCAATCGGGTGGGGAAAGCCTGTTTTAAAAAAGAAAATCGGCTCTGTGGAATACAGGCTTGGAATGTTTCCAATCGGCGGATACTGCAAGATGCAGGGAGAAACCGATTACAGACAAGCATGGGAAAAAATGAAATCAGGGGAGAAAGCGGAAAAAGGTTCATACCTTGAAGCAAGTCCCGCGGCGAGGATTCTGGTTTCTTTCGGCGGACCTTTTTTTAACCTTGTCTTTGCGGTAATTCTTCTTTCATTTTTATGGGGAGCCGGCTTTGAAATTCATACATTCGAAAACAGAATCGTTCTTGCCTCTGATTTTGACGGACAGCTTAATCCGGCAGATTACGCGGGATTAAAAACCGGCGATTACATCATGGAAATAAACGGAAAAAAAATATCTTATTATCATGAGCTGCAGGAAAATATCGCGTTAAACCCCAATAAAACCCTTCCCATAACAATTGACAGGGACGGACGCGTAATGAATTTGCAGATAACGCCGTATCTGGATAAATCAAGCGGAACGGGAAAAATAGGAGTGTATTACTGGGCAAAGCCTATAATCGGCACAGTGACAGAAGGATCGCCTGCGCAAAGAGCGGGATTAAGAGCGGGGGATTTAATCGTAAGTGCAAATGAAATTCCGCTTCAGACAACAATAGATTTAATGAAAGTGATGAACTCTGATATAAATGAACTATCCCTTGTTTATGATCGCGGCGGTGTCCGCTCAAAGGCAGTGTTTGGCTTGGATGTTCTTTTGGAAGGAGATACCGGCTTTACATGGCAGACAATCATTCATAAAACTCCCGACCTCTCTTTCTTTGCCGCAGTCGCCAAAGGCGCGCAGGAGAGTTACAAGACACTGGTTGTATCTGTTACAAGCTTAAGGCTCTTATTTATGGGAATCGATCTTACCCAGGCAGTGTCAGGTCCTGTGCGCATAACGTACATGATGGGCGATATCGCTACTCAAGGGTTCGGCCAGAGCTTTGGAACAGGGCTAAGATCAATGGTAAACTTTGTAGCCCTTATTTCCATCGCATTGGGCGTCATGAATATGCTGCCTCTTCCGATTCTGGACGGCGGCATGATAATTTTATTCCTTGTGGAAATGATCAGAAGAAAGCCAATCCCGCCAAGAGTGATAGAAGTATTTCAGGTTTTCGGAATGGTGATTATTTTCGGTTTAATGATTTTGGCCCTGTTCGGCGATATTTTATTTTTTGTGCGCAGGTAGGCGATGCGAATCAATATAAAATGCTTATGCGGCGTTAATTTCCAGTTTGAATATGAAAAGGAAATTGACATCGATCAAAAAAATGAATACCTTGACGAAATTTTTAACGGGACATTCATGTGTAAAGCCTGCCCCGCCTGCGGCAAAAAACATAAACCGGAATTTAAAATAATCATTAACTGGAAATCAAAGAATTTAAAAATGGAAGTGCTTCCGGAAACTGAGCGCGTTGGTTTTTATAAAGATAATAAAAAAGACAAACCGCTTTATGAAACAATTATTGGTTTTCCGGAAATGGCCGATCGCCTTGCCGTGATTAAAGACGATCTTGAACCTGTAGTTATAGAAACTTTAAAATCTTTTCTGCTGATAAAAGCCGCGGAAAATTATCCTGACATGGAAATAAACGCCTGGTATCACAGCAAGGGGCAGCAGGGAATTGAGTTTCATCTTGACGGGATAAGACAGGGCGAGACAGCAGTTATGAGAATACCAAATGAATTATATGATAAAACATTAAATGACTACAAAAGCCGCCCGAAAAACGAAATGTACGCGCCCTTGCGCGTGCGCTCTTATTTATCTGTCCAGAATGTTTTCCGCTCTGATATCTTAAAATAATTAATCGTGAGCCGGGTTATCCCTTACCTTTTGAATCGCGTTTGACACCGCTTCCCTTACGTTGTTGGCATAAGTATTCTCGTTCATTGCCTGATTCGTATAAAGAGTTCCAAGCAGCGAGAACCTGTAAAGCGGTTTTACATTGTTTAACGCGACAGCGGCGATATCTACAATACATTCATTGCAGCGGCACATTGTTTCATCATGCTGGGCAAGCTGAACTTCAAGTTCGCGCAATACAAGGGTTTCCGCTTCGTTAACAAGAAGGTTAAAATCATATTCATCTTTAATTGCCATACATCCCCCCGATTAGCTAAAAATAATAATACTACAATTTTACCATTTTTCAATATCATTTTCAAGAGTTAACAATCCGCTTCTTAATCAGGACCGTCAGATTTTGATAACGGAGCGAATTTCGCGTATTTGGCAAGCAGCTCCAGCTTAACAACTCCTGTAGGCCCGTTTCTCTGTTTCGCTACAATTAAATCTGTGGCGATATTATCGGCAGGCTCTGTTTTTTCCTCTTCCTTTTCATTTTTATTTTTTTTCTGCTGCGGACGGTTAAGAAACATCACTAAATCCGCGTCCTGTTCGATAGAGCCTGAATCGCGCAGATTCGCAAGAGTCGGCGTTTCAAACTGCGCGTCGCGGTTTAACTGGCATAAAACCACAATCGGGATATGCAGTTCGCGGGCAAGACTTTTAAGCGATCTTGAAATTTCTGAAATCTGTTCAAAACGCGGAAGAGTCTTAATTTCATGGCTTATAAGTCCAAGATAATCGATAAAAATAATTTTAACCTGCTGCTGCGCCCTTAACTTCCTTGCCTGCGAACGCAGATTTAAAAGGTTCATATTGGGAATATCGACAATATAAAAAGGAGCTTCAAAAATAATTCCCATGGTGTTTACAATTTTATTAAAATCATTTGAACTTAAAAAACCGCTGCGAAGATTCTGCGCATTTACATTCGCTTCGCTGGAAATAAGCCTGTTAACAAGGGCGATTTCCGACATTTCAAGAGAGAAAAACGCCGTTGGAATCTGCTGATGAAAAGCCATGTTAGACGCCATATTTAAGGCAAGCGCTGTTTTGCCGACAGAAGGCCTTGCTCCTATTACGATAAATTCATCATTTTGAAAACCAGATGTCATTTGATTAAGCTTGTCAAAACCTGTGGAAATTCCCGTAATTGGGTTTTTGTATTTCATTACATTTTCGATGATGATTATCGCTTCTTTTAAAACATCGCCGATTTTATGAGAGGTAAAAACATGCCTGTCATCGCTTAGTTCAAAAATTCTTTGCTGGATTTCCTCAAGTACTTCGTTTGCTTCCATTGATTCATCATAAGCGTTCATGGCAATTTTAGAGGCGATTTTTAAAAGCGATCTTTTTAAGGAATAATTTTTTACGCTCTGCGTGTAATAATCAATGTTCGCACCTGATGGAATGACTGTTGTAAGACTTGATACATAGGAAGCCCCACCTGCTTCGTCAAGTTTTCCTTTCTGCTTCAGTTCCTGAACAACAGTTTGAATATCCGGGCGAAGCCCCTTTGCGTCAAGAGAAAGAACCGCTTCATAAATGCGGTTATTTGCGCGGGAATAAAAATCATCAGGTCTTAAATGAACCCCGATAGCGGCGGATACAGCTTCGTTATCCGCAAGAAGACTTCCTAACGCCGCCTTTTCAAGTTCGTCATCGTGAGGAGGCGTTTTATCTCTTACAGCTTGAGCCATACCCGCTATTGATAAAAATTTCGATGCTTATTCTGCTGCGTCAGCTTTCGCCGCGGTGTCAGCCTTCGCAGTTTCTTCCGTTTTAGCGCTGTCATTGTTAGCGGAAGCATCATCGGTCTTTGCGCGCGAGTCGTCTCTTCTGCCTCGGCGCTGCGCCGGTTTAGCCGCCGGAGTTTCTGTTTTTATTTCCTGCGCGATAATTGTTATTGTAATTTCCGCCGATTGATTTTCATAGAGTTTAATTACAGCTTTATATTTTCCTGTGCTTTTAAAACCGTTGCCGGGAAGCTCAATGCGCTTTCTTTCAATCTGGAAACCGCCTTTAGAAAGTTCATCAGCTACCGTTTGATTTGTGACCGCCCCGTATAATCTTCCGTTAGCGCCTGCAGGCATAGTAATGCTTAATTCAAACGCGTCTAATTTTTCCTTTAAGCTTCTGGCGTCAAGGCGCTTTTGTTCCTTGCGCGAATCAATTTCCGCTTTGCGGCCTTCGATTATCTTTATCATCCTTGGCGTATATGGCAGCGCAATCCCTCTTGGGAAAAGATAATTGCGCGCGTAGCCTTTTGCCACTTCTTTTACATCCCCTTCTTCGCCGAGAGTCGCGAGATCCTTGTTCAAAATAACTTTCATACCAAGCTCCATTATCCCGGATAATTTCCGGAAAATAATTTAAGATCAGGCGCAAAAAAGCGTCTGTTTGCCCCGGAGTAGAGGCTATAAGGTTTTTAACCTGATAGGAATCCAGTTTTCAGCAATTCCCAGTATCAGCATTGCTGCAACGGCCATTATACTAAACGGGCTTAGTATCAATATTACTGCTAATACCGCGGCTCCCATCTTGAACGCAGAAGAGCGTTTTGTAAGTATATGCATCAGTATACCGGCTCCCTGCGCGAGATAAATTATCACACAAATGATAAGTACATTCCATGCGATTATTTCCAAAATTACTATGCCGAATAACAACGCGAGCATTATAGTAGCGATTGCCCCGGATAATACCCAAATAATACCCTGCGGCGCAAAGAATTCCGTCAGCTTCCGGTTTATTCTCTGCCTCACAATTATCCATGCGGCCGCTGAGGCAAGCTGCCTGTTAACAAAAAGCATTAAACACATTGATACAAGAGCGCCGCCGCGGTAAAGCACGATGTTTACTGTTTCCATAAAGTCGGAAACACTGATTCCGGGGGCCAATTCCGCGATTATCTGTTCAAACAGCATATTTAATGATTCATTTTGGCTTGTAATAACAAAGTAGCCAATAGTGCCTGCGATCACAGTAATGAAGAACCGGTATAATCCTCTTACCGATCTGCCGCCCATCATCCATGAAAAAATAAAAAACATTCCCGCTATGTAAAGTATATCTAAAGGAAAGAATGTATTTGTAACCGCGCATATAATTATGTGAGCTGATATTGCCGCCGCGAAAACAATTATATACGAATTAGGCGTTTTCACGCGGTTATACAACATTATTATAGCGCAGCCAAGAGGCGCAAGATGCAGCATCGAAAGAAACGGGATTCTCATAAAAAGAATGCACAAAGCAGCGCATACTACAATTGTAACCAGTTCAAATCTTGAGACACTAAAGGATTTTTGTTCCGCCGCGTTCCCGCTTTCGTCAGACATGGTGCTGATTATTCCGCCACATAAGGTAAAAGCGCGATGCTTCTTGCCTGTTTAATAGCAAGGGAAAGCGCTCTTTGATGTTTTGCGCATGTTCCTGTAATTCTGCGCGGAAGAATCTTTCCTCTTTCTGTTATAAATCTGCGAAGAGTATCAGATTCTTTATAATCGATTTTTAATTTCTGCGAACAGAATTTGCAGACTTTTTTCTTGAAGAAAACCTTTCCGCCTTTTCCGCCACGCCCGCCGCGATCATCGCCGTCGCGGTCATCCATCTGCATATCCATTCCCCTGTCATGGCGTGAAGAATGTTCGTTATCAAAATATTTATCATCAGACATAATTAGCTCCTATAATTTTATCAAAAGGGAATATCATCGGCAAAGCCGTCATCTTTGGACTGGCTGCTATATGAAGAGTTATCCGTTGAGTTGCGGTTTGGAAGACTGTTCTGGTAGCCCGAGCGATCGCTTCGCTCGCCTCCCCCGCCGCCTAGCAGTTGAATATAATTTGCGATTATCTCAACCTTCGACCTGTTCTGACCGTCCTGCTGCCATCGATCCTGGCGAAGTTCTCCGTCTACTCCAATCATCTTGCCTTTCACAAGATACGTTTGAAGCGACTCGCCCTGCTTACCCCAAAGAACGATGTCAAAAAAGTTCGCCTCATCTTCCCATTGGTCGCCGGATTTTTTACGTCGGTTTACGGCAATGGAAAACGTGCAGACTGCCTGACCTCCTGCGGTGTATTTTAACTCAGCGTCTCTTGTAAGGCGTCCAATCAAAGATACATGATTTAGGTCTGCCATAAACGCTCCTATTCCTCGATCCGGACAAAGAGGAATTTAAGAAGATTGGCGTTTAATTTAAAAATACGATCCAAAACGGTAATTTTTGCGGGGTCTGATTTGATTACCAAAAGAGCGTATTTTCCGCGTTTTCTTTTTTTTACTTCATAGGCAAGGTCGCGATCCCCGAGTTCATCGGTTTTCTCTACCTCGACTCCGTTGGCGGAAAGATCAGATAGAAGCTGATCCCGTCCCGCTTTGTGCTGGTCTTCTTCTAGAGGGAAGATAACCGTAAGTTCATACCGGCGCATAGTTCCTCCTTATGGCCATATGCCCGACCATTTTAATGTGGTCAGGAAAGAGGTTTATCTGACTATATCTGAATGTCAGACCGCTTAACATTGAGAATTAAGCGTTATTTCAAGATAGCAGAAAAGCAAAAGTTTGGCAAGTGGTGACTGTCACCTTTACAGTTTTACAAAAATTTTATATACTTGGATTGTATATTTCAAAGGAAGTGAGGTGCGAAATCCTCCGCTATCCCGTAACTGTAATTGGGAAGATTCTGCCGCAAGCAGCCACTGTCTGTCCGTTAAATCAAAGATTTAATGGCCGGATGGGAAGGCTGGCAGAAAAAGCGCCCATAAGTCAGGAGACTTTGGTATACACGCTTTCTTGTGAAAGCGTACTTTTTCAAGGTTCGAGGAAAAGCCTGTGAAAAACCGAATTTACCTGTTAGGAATATTATCTCATTCTTAAATTAAACCGGTCTTTTGTCTGATTCAAAAACAAAAGGAAAGTTGTATTTAACAGAGGCTTTTCTCCGAAAGGAACGTTTTATGTTCAATTTGTTCTCGAAGAATCATGCGCACAAACGCGCAGACGTAGAGTATTTTGCAAAGATTATTATAAGAGTGAGCTTCTTAGTTATTTTTGCACTATTTACAAGTTTTATGTTTTCTTCTTGTCAGGAAGCAAAAGGTCCGGATTTTATACTTCAAGGTTTATGGACAGGGAATGGTGATTATTACATCATAAACGCCAAATCCGTACATTATATAATGGAATGGGGTGACTGGGATGGCATGGTACTTATAGGCAGCATTGAAGAAAAAAAAATGTTTTCGGATAACGCAGGAGTATTGATAATTAAAATAACATATTCTGCTCCTAGTTATTTTGGTTATATTGTTGATAAATATACCGGAATATATTTTAAGGATGGAACATCTTCATCAATTAAAATGGGTAACGCTATCGGTCCTGCGCCGACTTTTACGCCAATACAAGCAGATTCATTAAGTACAGCAGAAAGTTTATTCAATGTTGATAACGCAGATACTCATATTTCATACTGGGGCTCATATTCTAAATGATTTTACCATTGCTTGCTTTGCTTCTTTTCTTTTCCTCTCCGCTTCCTGCGCAGGATACATTTGAATTTGACGCCGATGATTTTTTCTATTTTTTTGAAAATGAAACCGGCATCACTGTAACAGGGACGATACCGACGTCTCAGCAAATCAATGTTATTGAAAAGGAGCAGATTGAACAAAGCGGCGCATCTGACATTGTAAATCTTTTGCAAGAAACCCTTGGACTTAACATTGTCAGATACGGCGCTTACGGCAATCAGGCAGGCATAACGCTCCGCGGCTTTGATTCAAAGCGTATCGCGTTTTTAATTAACGGAGTTCAGGCGGACTCCCCGATGGACGGCAAGTTTGATATAACTCAGATTGATTTTAATTCCATTGAACGCATCGAAGTAATTTACGGCGGCTCCGACTCAAAGTACAATGTAACAGGCGCTTTCGGCGGAATTATTAACATCATTACTGTAAGCAAACAAGAGATGGGACTACGTTTTTCAGTTTCTGTTTCCAATACATCGGCAATTCCCGGCGAATACCGCGATCGGGGCGGCGTTACGCAAAATCCGCATTTAGAAGATCTTTTTGACACTCAGAATTTTTCTGTTTCAGCTTCTTTCGGCGCGAAAGATTTCTCGCTGACAGCTAACATATTCGCCAACAGGGCACAGAACCATTTTTTATTCACAGACAGTTATAATTACAGGCGCAGAAAAGATAATAACGAAGTTTGGGACGCAGGAGCGTCGGCGTCATTTGTATGGGAACTGCCGGATTTAACAAAGCTGATTGCCTCATCATCGTTTTATTACGGCGATAAAAATTTTCCCGCATCAGGATTTTCTTCTATTTACGCCAATCAGCTTGATTTTTCCGCGCGGCAAAATATTATGATTGATATGCCCCGCGCTTTTCATGATGATTTTTCTGCGGAACTCTCTCTTTCATATCAATTTAACAGATTGGAATATTCTGCATCGCTTCATAATCAGCATAATATTTTTGCGGTTAACCGCTGGAACTGGTATTCAAACCGCCTTACGCTTAGAAGCGGCATTGATTACCGGTATATCAATCTTGATTCAACGGAAATTGGAAACCGCATAAGGCACGACGGCGGCATTTATCTTACCGCTGAATATAAGCCATTAAAACAATTTCTTTTAATTCCGTCAGTTAAAGCGATATTCACAAACCAAGGGGCCGGAAATATAGCCTTTATTCCAAAACTAGGCCTTTTCTGGAAAATAAATGAAAATTTTACCCTTAGAAACAATTATTTCCGCAATTTTAAATTCCCCGATTTTGAAGAGCTTTACTGGAACGGTGCGGGCGGGACAGGAAATCCCAACCTGCGGTCCGAAGACGGCTGGGGCGCGGATTTGGCGGCATCATGGCACATAACAGAATCGCTTGAATTTGAAAGCGTCTTTTTTACACAGTGGATAAAAGATTCAATACACTGGTTTTCCGCAAGCGGCGGGGTTTGGCGTCCGGAAAATGTGGGAGAAGCTTTTCTTTTTGGATTTAACGGCGCGCTCAATTTTGAATCGTCTTTATCGACTGGTTTTATTAATAAATTATCCGCGTCTTTGTCTTATCAATACTTACATTCGTTTCTGCTCAGTTACGGTTATACTTTTAATTCCGGCAAGAAGATTCCATACAATCCTGATCATACTCTAAACGCTTCTTTGGAATTTTTCTGGAAAAGCGGATCATTTTATATAAGCGGTTTTTTTGAAAGCGGTAAATATCATGACACAGCCAATATCACCGCGTTAAAGCCTGTATTCCTGTTAAACGCAAGAATCAATCAGAAAATAAAAAGCAGCCTGAATTTTTTTGCGGTTCTACGCAACATGCTTAACATTTCTTACGAATCTTTTTATGATTATCCAATGCCGGGGCTGACTCTTACTCTTGGAATGCGAATCAACGTACATTTTAAACAATAGTAAATGACAGCCGCTTTTTACGGCTGTCATTTTTTATATTTGCTTACGCTACTTTAAATCTTGATACTTCCTTGATTAAAGCGGCGATGCCTTCGCGGTTCTTTATGGAGATTTCATTTACACGGTTTACGGCAATATTGATTTGTTCAGCGCCTGTAGCCATTTCGTTCATGCCGGATGTAATCTCCTGCGTTGCTTTTTCCAGATTTGAACTTTCCTGTATTACTTCCTTTGCACCGGAAAGCATTTCATTCGAACCGCTCTTCACCTGACGGGTTATCTCATTTACCTGCCCTATTCCGTCAAGAATCTGTTTGCTGCCTTCTCCTTGCTCTTCCATCGCTGTGCGGATATGTTCTTCCTGCTGCGCGACTGTCTCTACGCTTGTCCCGATTGCCTCAAACTTGTTAAGCACATTAGAAGTCGATGTTGTAATCGCGTCAATGGAATTTTTTATTTTCTTTAACACTGTTCCGATAGTCTTGGACTGCTCACTTGAACTTTCGGCAAGTTTTCGAATCTCGTCGGCGACAACAGCAAAGCCCTTGCCAGCGTCTCCGGCGTGAGCTGCTTCTATCGCAGCGTTCATTGATAAAAGATTTGTCTGGCTTGCGATATTCGCCATTACGGAATTTATTTCTAGAAGCCCTTCTGATTCATGGGCGATATCATTTATTTCCTGCGCTACTTCCTGCAATCCGCCGCGGCCTACATCAGAAGATTCCCTTAGCGTTTTTACATTGCCTGTATTCCTGACAAGCGTACCTGTTACAGTCTGAACATTCGCTACCATTTCTTCGATAGCAGCCGACGCCTTGGATACATAAACGTTTTGATCCTCAATATGACTGTTCAATCTATTTATATTGACGGTAACCTGCTCCATTGTGGCGTTTGTCTGACTTACGCTTGCGCTCTGGTTTATAACGCGCGTTTTAATGCTCTGGATGTTAGCTGTAATTTCATTCACAGCAGCGGCAGTCTCGTTCATATTGGTTGCAAGATCGTTTCCGACGCTTGAAAGCGTAATCGCTTCCTGCTTTATTTTTACAATTAAATCCTTGATCTTCGTTATAGTTTGGTTAAAATATTTTGACAGATCTGTTATTTCATCTTTGCCTTTTTCAGGGATGCTGCGGGTAAGGTCTCCTTCACCCTGCGCGATATCTTTTAATGTCAGCGCGACATTAACAACCGGCTTCATTGTAAGGTTTAAAACAAAATATATTAATACAGCGACTGCAGTTATTATTATTACAGCCAGGATAATTGTAAATTTTGTTATATCGTTCACTTCGGATAAAATATAAGTGTCAGTTGTCGCGACCATTACAGACCATGTAGTATCGGAATTGCCCAGCTTAAAAGGCGATATAAATATTTCCAAAGTTGTATCCATTACAGATGAATATGAAGAACAGTTAAACGCCACGCCTTCCGCTACAGCTTTAACCGCCGCTTCCATATAATCGCCGTAAACAGTATCAACATCCTTCAGATTTTTCCCGATGCGATCCGGGTACGCGTGAGCCAAAATAGTTCCGTCATTTGAATAAATCGCCATTGCCGCAATTTCATCATTTGCTTTAATGGTATCAGCTACAATCGGCTGCATCATTTCAACATCCATCAGCATGCCGACAGCGCCTACCACCTGATTTGTGTCAGAATTGACAATTGGAGTTACCATTCTGACCATTAATGTGTTTTTTCCCTGAATATTCCTGTAAAGCGGCTCCGGTATTTCCTGTTTTCTTGAATCGGGACCTGTAAGCCAGATCATTGTTTGTTCCAAAAAGGGACTTACAATAGCTTCTATCTGTCCTCTTTCTCTTGTATAAGCAATCGCATATTGCCCTTGTGCAGTTGAACCGGAACGCTCTGTCATTTGTGCGTCCATTCCGTCAACAGCGTCAGGAAGCCAGACAGTATAAATCTGCTGAATATTTGGCTGCGCGGATAATGTGCCGTAAAGCATGCGATCATAGGTATCACGCCGTTCAGCAGCAGGTATCTGAGAATAATCAGCCATAATATCCGCTAATGTGCTGATCATTCTTAAATGTGCATCCCGTCTTCCCTTCCAGTATTCAGCCTGCTCGCCGGAAAGGAATTTCATTACCTGTCTGTTTAAATCGATGCTGATATTCGATGCCCTGCTTAATAAAAGCACCGAAACACCCACTACAACGACTGTCAGTATGGCAATTACCATAATGCTTAGCTTGAATTTCAATTTCATGCTTCTTTCTCCTATTAAATATTTTTTATATAAAATAAATTTTTGGACTTGTTCAACAACTGAAGAAATCGAACAACTCTATTATAAAAATAAAAAGATAATACAGAAGCAGGCAAGAGAATTCGTATATTTTTAATTAAAAACGGTAGCTGCTACCATTCTCCGATAAATAAAATTTCCGGCTCCAGCTGGAATCCTGTTGCCGATTTTACTTTATTAGATACTTCATTTGTAAGATCGCGGATGTCAGATGCTGAAGCGTTATTCTCGTTTATTATTATATTGCCGTGAAACGGAGCTACCTGAGCGCCGCCTATTCGCATTCCTTTTAAACCGCACTCGTCAATTATTTGTCCTGCGGGTTTTCCAAAAAGATGGTTGTTTTTAAAGACCGAACCTGCACTTGGAAAAAGATAATGTCCCTTTGCTTTTCTGTCCTGTCTGTATTTATCAGCACCGGCATGGATTTTTTTAATATCGCCTTTTTTTAATTTGAAAGCGGCATTTAAAATAAGGCAGTCCATGTTTTGAAACGGACTTTTTTTATAACTGAATCCCTCACTATTCCTATTTTCAATTTTTTCTATATGATATTTCTTTTTATTACATTCCACATTCCTCATTCCACACTCCACGTTCCTCACTCCACATTCCTCATTAATAATTATCTCTGCCCAGTAAAGAACATCAGAAATTTCTCTTCCGTAACAGCGGGCGTTCATCCATACAGCGCCGCCTATTGTTCCGGGCATTCCCGCAAAAAATTCAAAGCCGCTCAAATTATGATCAGCTGCAATATTTACAGCGTCATCAATCTTTGTTCCGCTTTTAAAAATCAAAATGTCATTATCAAGATATGGCTGCGCTTCTGCGTTTATTGCCTGATCCTGCCATGCTGTCAAATCAATGACTATTCCGCGTATTCCTTTATCGCTCACTACGATGTTAGCTCCGCAGCCAAGAATAAAAACAGGGATTTCTTCTGTTTTAGCGCAGCTTAATAAATCGCTGCAGAATAATGAAATGCTTTCGGCGCTTCCTGCGGCGCGGTTCATCACGCCTGGCCTAATCCAGCAATCAACAGGACCTCCTGTTTTAAATGTGGTGTGTTTCTTCATTGGTTCGTTATAACGGATTTCTATTTTACAAGGGTTAAATTTTATAGAGTTTTCAATGACAGATTTAATTTTATTAATTAACATAAGCGCTTACTACTCTCTTGTTATTGCAATTCCAAGTTTTTCTGCGGTGCGCAAGGCTCTTTGTTTTATGGTTTCATTCCTGTCGCCGGCTAAGAGAACGATTTCTTCCCTTAAACCTGTAAGGCTGTTGTTAGCTGCCATGTCAAGCCCGTATAATTTTTCCACAATCGTCCCGTTTCTTATTAAGTTATGCGCAACCCTTTGGACTTCCGAAGTATCGCCTTGAACTACAGCTTCGCCTACCGATTTTAAAATTCCGTTATACAGATTTGTCTGGTTTCTTGCCCTTGCTTCTTCTAATTCCGCCGCGATTCTTGTAAAAAACGCGGCTGCGTTATTTTTCATCAGCATTTCAGATGATAAAATACGTACGCGATCCGGATTTGTGCGGGTAAAAAAAAGATTATCAAGCGCGTCCATTGCATCAGCGCTGGCTATCGCTCCAAGGGCGCGGATTGCCTCGTCCTTTACAACTGCTTCTGAGTCTCGTTCGGCGCGGTATCTTAAATAAGGAACAGCTGCTTCCAGGCGGCGAACTGCACTTGCCTGCGCCGCGGCGACTCGCGATCTGTAATATGAATCGCGGAATGCTTCAAGAATTGCGTTATCAACTTCTTCTCCAGAAAACGGACCAAGGGCAGCTACCGCGGCGGATCGCACATTCGGGTCATTTGTCGTAACGCAGATTAGTATCGCTTCAAGTCCCGCCTCGTCGCCAATTTTTGAAAGCGCGCTCAGCGCGGCTGTGCGAAGAGCAAGACGTTCATCGGTATTAGAAGCGATTTGCGCCAGAAAAGAAACTGCGGCAGACGAGCCTGTTTCGCCGAGAGCGGAAATTATCACACTTTGATTTTCAGCTCCCGGGTTACGGTAGTCGTAGAAATTCATCAAAAACTCGGCGATTTCATCAGCAAGCTCGCCGCTGCCT
>Ga0209755_10002085_pt1 | contig 28379 bp, 27 predicted proteins | sample TergutCo191P1_FD_187301 | JGI IMG/M metagenome (GOLD analysis project Ga0209755, IMG submission 187301) | Cornitermes sp. P1 segment gut microbial communities from Petit-Saut dam, French Guiana - Co191P1 (SPAdes) (version 2) | ecosystem: Host-associated > Arthropoda: Insects > Digestive system...
CCCTGCTCCGGGGAAGGCACGGTCTTGAAACCCGGGTCGTTGACGCGCGCGGTATGAGGATTGCCGGACAGGGAAGCCGCATCCCCCCGGAAACCGGGATGAACCTTGTCCTTACCATCGACCGCCGCATACAGAGGCTGGCGGAAGAGGCCCTTGGATCCAGAATGGGCTCCATGGTGGTGCTTCGCCCGGGGACCGGGGAGGTGCTTGCCATGGTTTCCTACCCTTGGTTTGACCCGAACATTTTCGTCCGGGGCGACGGCGCGGCCTACCAGGCGCTTTCGGCAAACCCGAACCACCCGCTCCTTAACAGGTCGATCCAGTCCGCCTACATGCCGGCATCGACTTTCAAGAAAGTGCTTTCTGTCGGGATACACTCGCAGAACGCTTTTCCGACGCACCAGACCATTATGTGCACTGGCGCGATGCGTTTCGGCGGCAGGGTCTGGCACTGCTGGAGGCGGGCCGGCCACGGAAGGATGGATCTGCGGGACGCGCTGGCGCACTCCTGCAACATCTACTACTGGATTGTGGCGCGCGATTTCCTTGGCGTGGACAACATAGTCCACTATTCCAGGGAGATGGGCTTTGGGGTCGTTTCCGGGATAGATCTTCCGGGCGAGGTGGCCGGGTTCATCCCCACGCCGCAGTGGAAGCAACGCCGTTTCCACGAGCCATGGTTTGACGGCGACACCCTGAATCTGGCCATCGGACAGGGCTTTACCCTTGTAACGCCCTTGCAAATGGCCAACGCGGTGGCGATGATCGTCAACGACGGCAGGATTTACCAGCCCCGTCTTTTGAAGGAAGTCAGGCACCCGATAACCGGCGAGGTGCTGGAAAGAACCGAGCCCGTGATTCTCCGCGAAGCCGCAGACATTGATCCTGCGGTCTTCGCCGCAGTCCGCGGCGATCTGCGGGCGACGATAACCGGGGGAACCGCACAGATCCTTCAACGCATTGCCGTCCCGGTTGCCGGCAAAACCGGCACCGCCGAGGTTGGCTTGCAGGATCGCTGGCATTCGTGGTTTACCGCTTTTGGCCCCTACGGTTCGTACGACATAGAGGAACAGGTTGTCGTGGTGACCATTGTCGAGGCGACCAACGATTGGGAATGGTGGGCGGCACCCTGGGGCTCGGCGGCTGTCCTACAGGGTATCTTTACGGACCGGGACTTCGAGCAGTCGGTGCGGAGTTTGGGTTTGCAGCATATCATGCTGGCGGGGCGTTAAGGCGGTTGTAAATGGTATCAAGGGACGTTTTTGAAATAGACTATCTGCTTCTGGTTGCGGTGATGGCCCTTACGACAATCGGCATCGTGTTTATTTACTCGGCGGGCGTTACCGCCGGGGGGCTGGCCTCCACCGAGTATATCCGGCAGATTGTCTGGGCTTCCGGAGGTCTTGTGGCGGCACTGGTCTTGTCGATGATCAATTACCGGCGTTTCCACAAGCTTGCCCCGTACCTGTACCTTTTTACCGTGGTGTTGCTGGTATACACCAGCGCCTTTGGCAGGCTGGTTCACGACGCGCGCTGGCTCCGGATAGGCGGCTTTGGCGTGCAGGTGTCCGAGTTTGCAAAAATCACTACCATTCTTGTTTTGGCCCGTTACCTTTCCGACGCGAGGGTTACCGTTAACTCGTTCGTCCGTTTCTTGGTTTCCGGTATCATCGTGGGCATTCCCGTGGTTCTGGTGTTTCTCCAGCCCGACCTGGGCACGGCCCTTGTGTTTATTTCCATTCTTCTTTGCATGACCTTTGTCGCCGGCATTTCAAAACGCTATATCGTTTTTGCCGTGGCGTGTATCGCGCTTGTGTCTATTCTTACGGTACTGCCCTTCTGGCAAACCTTTATCCTGCGAAGATCCATCCCGGCCATAGAGGTGCTGAACAACGCGCGGCTCATAAAAATCGTGATGCTTTCCCTCGGCATAATAATCGCCATCGCGCTTTTCGGTTTTCTGAAATACCGCAAGAGGTATTTTTTCTGGATACTCTATGCCGTGGCCATTGTCGCGGTTTCGTTGGGCACTTCCTACGTCGCCCGCAACATGCTGCGGAACTACCAGATAATGCGCCTTGTCGTATTCATCGATCCCAGCGTTGACCCCCGGGGGGCCGGCTGGAACATTATCCAGTCAACCACCGCAATCGGCGCGGGGGGGCTTACCGGCGCGGGCTTTTTGCAGGGCACCCAGAGTTACGGCCACTACCTGCCCGAACAAAGCACCGACTTTATCTTTTCGGTGTTTTCCGAGGAGGCGGGGTTTGTCGGTGGAATGGTGGTCTTTATACTGTTCTTGACAATCTTTATGCGGCTTTTGCGGGTAATGAAGATAACCGCAGATCCCTTTGCCGTCTACATATGCGCGGGGCTTGTGGGCATGTACGGTTTTCACTTTATTATCAACGTTGGCATGACCATGGGTGTAATGCCGATAACGGGCATACCGCTTATGTTCATGTCCTACGGCGGATCCTCCCTGACCTCGGCGATGATAGGCATAGGTCTGGCTTTAAGTATACACGTTAGAAGATACACGCAGTTGGCGGTATGAGTTTTAGTGTCCCGCGCTATGTCAATCCCGTTCGCGACATAGGTGCCCGCCTTTTGGGGGTGGAAAAACCCGCGCGTTACGTGGGCGGCGAGCATGGCCGCCTTGCCAGAAAAGACGCGGCACTGCAAACCCTTATCGCCTTTCCGGATCTTTACGAAATCGGCATGTCCAATCAGGCTCTTCGAATAATCTATAACGGCCTTAACGGTATTCCGGACGTTTCCTGCGACAGGGCTTTTGCCCCCGCCCCCGATTTTGAAAAGCTGCTAAAGGACGAAGGGCTTTCGCTGTATGGTCTGGATACCGGCATAAGCCTTAAGGATCTGGATTTGCTGCTGTTTACCCTGGGTTACGAGCTTGGCTTTTCCGGCATTCTTTCCATGCTGGACGTTTCCGGCATAGCCCTGCGCTGTGCCGATCGCGGCGGGGAAGACCCGGTTATAATAGCCGGGGGGCCCGCCGTGTCCAACCCCCTGCCTTACGGCAACTTTATCGACGCTTTCTGGATAGGCGAGGCCGAAGCCGGTTTCTTTGAGCTTGCCGGGGAACTGCTGGAGATTAAACGGGATTGTAACGACAAAGCGGGCGGCAAGGCTGCCATGCTGGAACGGCTAAGGGAACATCCCAGTGTCTGGATGAAGGGCAAGGGCAGGGCCGTTCGTGCAGTGGACTCCGGGTTTCACTTGGGAAACTCTCACATTAACGGTAAAACCACGGACACGGTTGCCGTATACCCGGTTCCAAGCATGAAAACCGTTCAGCAGCACGGCATACTGGAGATTATGAGGGGCTGCCCCAACGGTTGCCGCTTTTGCCATGCCGGTTACTGGTACCGCCCGATGCGGCAGAAGTCCCGGGAAACCCTTGTCCGCGAGGCCGCCGCGTTTGTCAACCTTGGCGGCTACCGGCAGATAAGCCTTTCGTCGCTTTCCAGCGGGGACTATTCCGGGATAGGGGAGCTTGTTGACGATCTTAACAGCGGTTTTGCCGACAGACACGTTTCGTTTCAGTTGCCCTCGCTGCGGGTTTCGACCTTTTCCCTTTCCCTGCTGGAAAAAATTTCCGCGACGCGCAAAAGCGGCCTTACCTTTGCCGTGGAAACCCCCCTTGATTTCTGGCAGATGGCACTTAACAAACGGGTAACCGAGGATTACGTCGTGGAAATCCTACAGGAGGCAAAGCGCAACGGCTGGCGCGGCGCGAAGTTCTATTTCATGATCGGCCTCCCCCTCCCCCCCGTGGCAGGGGAAGGGGAAATATTCGATGAAGTCGAGATTGCAAATTTTGTTGACAATGTCGCCAAAAGAACCCGTATGCACTTTAGCGTCAACGTTGGCATATTCGTGCCAAAGCCCCACACACCATACCAGTGGGCGCGGCAACTGGACAGCCGAACCGCGTTTACGAAACTGGACTTTATCCGTTCCAGACTGAAACCCCGGGGGCACAAGGTAAGCATTTCCGATTCGCTGGTATCCATGATCGAAGGTGTCTTTAGCCGGGGGGACGAGCGGGTAGGGGACATGGCCGAAGAGGCTTTCCGTATGGGCAGCAGGCTGGATGCTTGGCAGGAATATATCGCGAAGGATGCCTGGCGGGAAGTGCTGGGGAAGAACCCGGAAACCGTGCGGGAATTTCTGGACGAGAAAAGCACCGATGCGGCACTACCCTGGAAGCCCGTTTCCTCCGGTGTTTCCATAGCCTACCTTCGCGGGGAATTCGAAAAATCCGGCAGGGGCGAACTGACCCCCCCGTGCATGGAAGGCTGTGCCCCTTCCTGCGGTGTGTGCAACAAGACCCTTGGCCTTGCCCGCAACGAAAACAGGAAAGACACCCCCGCCCCGGCTACTGCCAAGGCCGCCCTGCCCGCAACGGATCCGGATGTCTGGCGGCTTTTGTTCAATTTTACCAAAGAAGACAGCGCCGTTTTTCACGGGCATTTAAGCCTGATAGAAATATTTTCGATGGCAATGACCCGCGCCAATCTGGACGTGCTGTACACGCAGGGCTTTAACCCGCTGGTAAAACTCGAAATCGTGTCGCCCCTGTCTATCGGCATAAGTGCCGACGCGGAAATCGCCGCCGCCGACTTTCCCGAAAAATATTCGCCCGACGAGTTTATCGCAAAAATGAACGCCACTCTTCCCGCCGGCATCCGGGTAAACCGTGCCGAATGCTATCATATCCCGCACGGCAGCAGGAAACGCTCGCTTTCATCGTTGCTGTGGGGTTTTGCCTACGACGACGGGAACGGCGAAACGGCGCATGTGCCGGCCGCCGGGGAAAAAGCTTATCGGGAAAAAGCCCTTGCCGCCGGGGAGACGGTTTTTTCGCTGCGCAGGGTCGGCGTTCTGGCAAAGGACATTGCCGAGGACAACCCTTGGGCTTCGTATTTTGACGTGTACCGCCAGCTTTACAGCTAGTTGCTGCTAATAGGAATTTGCAAAGTCGGCTATCCCTGCCGCTTCCCTGCCTGTGGTCGTCGCAAGGAAATTGCTTCCAAATGCAGTGGACATACCTGGGGTTTTCCTTTACCATGTATCCATGGGTAAAGTTTTTCTGATTGGTGGAACGGGTCTTTTGGGCAGTGCCACCGCCGCCGAATTAATAGAGCGAGGACATGAGGTAAATTCGATTGCCCTGGCTCCGGTTCCGGAAGGCGCGGTTCTGCCGCCGCAGATGGGTTTGGAATTCAAAAACTATCTTGCGCTTTCCGACGACGAAATTCGCAGGTGCTTTGAAGGCTGCGATGGATTCGTCTTTGCCGCCGGTATAGACGAGCGGCTGAGCGGCCCGTCGCCGATTTACGATTTCTTTAACAAGTACAACCTTACACCCCTTGAAAGGCTTCTTCGCATTGCCAAGGAATGCGGGGTAAAGCACTCCGTAATCTGCGGTTCCTATTTTTCCTATTTTGACAAACAATGGCCCCATTTGGAACTGTCCCGATGGCATCCCTATATCCGCAGTCGCGTGGACCAGGAAAAGATGGCACTGGCATTTGCCGACGATAACTTCAGCGTGGCGGTGATGGAGCTCCCGTATATATTCGGTGCACAGCAGGGGCGTGAGCCGGTGTGGACGATAATCGTAAAAGCGTTGCGGGGCATGAAAGGCGTTACCATGTATCCCAAAGGCGGGACAACGATGGTAACAAGAAAACAGGTTGCCCAGGCAATGGCCGGTGCGCTGGAAAGGACGAAGGGCGGGCAGTGCTGGCCGATCGGCTGGTACAACATGCCCTGGAAGGAATTCCTTCCCATCGTCCACACGCACATGGGGCTTCCCGGCAGAAAGGTTATCACGATTCCCAATTGGCTGTTAAACCTTGGAATCAAGTCGATGGAAAAAAAGATAAGGGGCGACGAGGAAAGCGAAGGCGGTTTGTACCTGCCCAGGTTTGCCGACATACAAAGCTCCCAAACATTTATCGACAAGTCGCTGGCCTGTGTTCCGCTTGGCGTGGAGGGCGACGACATAGAGGCGGCTATTGGCGATTCCATTCGCATGGCCGTTGGTGTTTTGGACGGCAAAATTAAAAATGTTATTGGCATGAGGGGCGAATAGGCTACGTAAGCGGACGGCAGACAGCATGGACAAACAAAAAAAATTTGCATTGGTTACCGGTGCGAGTTCCGGTATAGGCCTTGCGATCGGCAGGGAATTGGCGCGGCGCGGGTACCCTTTGCTTTTGGTCAGCAATGAAGAGGCAAGGCTTAACGAAACCGCCCTGGAACTGGGGGCCAAGTACCGGGTTAGGGCGATAGCCCTTTACATGGATTTGGCGCGGGGCGATTCCGCGCAAAGGGTTTTCGATTACTGCGAGGCGAATGCTCTCCAGATAGAGATACTGGTAAACAACGCCGGCATTTTCTTCTTTAAGGATGTTACCGAAACGTCCTGCGAACTTGCCCAAACCGTAATTAATCTGCACGTTCTTACCCCTTCCATACTTTCAAAGCTGATAGCGCAGCAGATGATACGGGAAAACAGGAAAGGGCACATACTTAACATTGCCTCGATTTCCTCCAGGATGATGATGCCGGGCATTGCGCTGTACAGTTCCACCAAAAGTTATTTGCGCTGTTTTTCCAGGGCAATGCGTAACGAGGTTTTCGACAAGGGCATAAACGTAACCACTGTTTGCCCCGGGGCCGTGGCCACCGGCCTGTACGCTTTGCCCTCGCGTTACATGAAACTGGGCATTAGGCTTGGCATAATACTGCCCGCCGAACGCCTTGCAAAAACGGCCCTGAATAAAATGTTTCGATGCAAAGCCGAATTTATTCCGAGCGGCTTTATAAACCGCCTGTTTATTTTTATCGTGGCGGCAATGCCGGAGGGGTTAATCCGGTGGGTGAGGAAAAAACTGATCCTGAAAAAGCCGCGCCCGGGACAATAAAAACCACAAAAGCAAGATAGACAATCGTTCGAACTCCGTGTACCGTAGGGCTTTAGCAACAGGAGTTGTTCGGAATGACGAAAGAAGCAAAGCAAATCAGCATAGTTGGTTTATTGGGCATTTTTTTTGTGTTTCTGCTCCAGGGCAGCAACATCATTCTGGCCCCGGCGATTATGAACATTGCCGCGGCCCTGGGCATGGATGAGGGGAGAGTCGGCCAGATAGGGACGCTTCCTTCAATTTTTTCCGTTATTGCCGGCTTGCTGGCGGGACGGTTTGCGGGAAGGGTTGTAAAATATAAAACCTTTCTTGTTTTGTCTTTGCTGGTTTCCATTGTCGGCGGTTCAATCCCCGCGCTGTTTCCCACATGGCCGGTAATATTGTTTTCCAGAATTTGCGTCGGCTTTGGGGTTGGCGTGTATTTTGCCCTGCCTCCCGTTCTGATAATGAAATACTTCAAGGGGGACGAGCAGCGCAACAAGCTGGGAATTGCCAATGTGTTCGCCTGTTTGGGCGGCCTGTTGATGATGCAGACGGTGGGCATACTGGTGGACATCCGGTGGAATTCCGTGTTTTTGATTTACACCTTCGGCATAATTGCCCTTCTGTTTATATGCATAGGCCTGAAAGAGCCGGAAAGCGCCGAGGCAGGCGAGGTTCCCGGCCAAAAAACAAAGGCAAGGATTCCCGCGTCGGTGGTGCTTAACTTCGTGCTGATTTTTGCGGCGGCCCTTTTTGGGATGAGCGCGATGATATTTATTTCGGGCATTGTCCAGAACAGGGGACTCGGCACCGGCCTTCTTGCGGGAACCGTGGCGATAATGTTTAATATCTCCGGAGCCCTTTTGTCCTTTTTCTTTGGCCCGCTGTACAAGGCGTTTAAAAAATATCTTGCCGTTGTAATTCTTGTGGTGATCACTGTCGGCCTGACCTTGGTTTATTTTGCGAATTCCCTGCTAATGGCCGGGGCGGGAATGTTCTGCATAGGTGCCTTCCTCTTGATAGTTCCCACCCTTCTGACGGACAACTCGCGGTATCTCCGGCCGGAAGGCGTTACTTTTGCATCGTCGTTTCTTGGGGTTGCGATGAACCTGGGGATTTTCGTCCAGGGGCCTTATGTTCGGGCTGTAGCGGCTGTGGGAAACGACGGTTTGGCCCCCCTCTTTTTCGCGATTTTCGGGCTTGCGGCGGCGGCGGTGGTTTTCCTTGTTGTTCGGCTGATTCAAAAGGAGCCGGCGGTTTTACGGGTGGGGTAAAAAGCGGTACAAGAGCCATATGCTAAAAGCCGAATTGTTGGAAAGTCACAGTCTTCGTTTTCACAGCCGTTGTCGTAACCGTTGCCTGGCTTTTGGCCGTTGGTTGGGTTGTCGCAGGCCAGAAGGGTCGCCAAAGAAATGGCCCGATGGCCAGCAATGCCAAGAGTTTGCTCTTCATGATCTTCCCTCTGTTTGGAAGGAATGCGGTCTCACCCGGTGCAACTGTGTCAAATAAGGCTCGTGATTTAAGCATATCGTGGTTCTCCTGTTTTTTGCGTGGTTTTATGGAAAAGGGATTCGTTCGCACAGTTCCACCAAGACCGATAAACCTGGAAAGGGATTTGCTGGGATGTTTATATGTTTGAATGAAACTAATTATCTTACGTTCGGGGATCCGGCGTTTTTTCCAAAAATAACCCTGTTTTATGCTCGCCGGGCAACTGGCGACAGCCGCCAAGAGGGTGGTTTCGGAAATTCCCTGCCGCATTTCGATTGTTTCCCGACATGGTTGCGATTATACCATGGATCGCGTGGAAAGCCAAGTGTTTTTCCTGCCTTTCCGTTCCGCGCCGTCCCCGCGCCAGGTGTTCTTTGATGGCGTCGTCTCTGGCCAGGTGGATAGGCTCGTTTTGGTAATATTTTTCATGAGGCATCGCGGACGGTTGACACCCATACCTACGGGTTGTATAATATACGCCATGTATCCGACTGCGGCTTTGCCAGCAAGAAAAATATCCATTCGCGCCGTGGTTTCTTTTTTTCTTACGCTGTGTTTGTGCTTCTCGCTGGTTTTTGTCATGGTCTTTAACCGCTACCAGGTCGAAAGGCTGACCATGGAGCAGTTGATCACGGAAAAGGGCATCAGGATCAACAGCGTCATGTCCGGGCTGCTGTCCAGCCTTTACGCGCTTTCGGCCTACGTGCAGCACAACAACGGCGTAATCACGGGCTTCGCCCAGCTTGCGTCCATGCTTGGCGACGATCCGGCCATCCTGAACATCCTGGTCGCCCCGGGCGGTGTGGTTTCCGAGGTCTACCCCCTGGAGGGAAACGAGGCGGTGCTGGGCATCGATCTTCTTTCGGAAAGCGCGGGGTGCGCGGAGGCCATCCTGGCCCTGGAAACCAGGCAGCTTGTGCTGGGCGGGCCTTTCCACGGCGTTCTTGGCAGGCAGATACTGGTGGGCAGGCTCCCCGTGTTCATGGACGGCTCGGACGGTGGGGGGCGCTTTTGGGGCTTCGTCTCCGTGACTCTGGCGCACCCGCAGGCGCTTTACGGGGTGGGTCTTGGCGACCTGAACATACTGGGTTTCGACTACGAGATATGGCGGACGGAGCCGGGCGGCCACGACATGCAGATGATCGCGAGCAGCGAGCACCATCGCCACGGCAACAATCGCTACATCGAAAAGCCCGTTTCCATTATGAACGCCACCTGGTATTTTCGAATCTTGGCGGTTCGCGCCTGGTACGAATTTCCGGAAACCTGGATCTCGGTTCTTGTCAGCATATTTGCCAGCATTATGATTGCCGTCGTCGTGCAGAACAACCGGGATCTAAGAAAGCTTAGGGACAGGCTGGGGGTGCTGTCGAACACCGATCCTCTGACCGGCGTCCATAATCGGCGCTACTTTATGGAAGCCGCCGCAGGGCAGATGGGGAGGGCGGACAGATATGACAACGAATCCTTCGTCATCATTTTTGATTTGGATCGCTTCAAGGCCATAAACGACATGCACGGCCACCAGTCCGGCGACATGGTGCTGCAGGAGGTGGCCGTTCGCGTCGCGGCGTTGCTGCGCCCCTACGATCTCTTCGCCCGCTACGGTGGGGAGGAGTTTATCCTGTTCATAACGGAAATGGACCGGGCGTCGGCGGAGCGGCTCGCGGAGCGCATACGGCTCGGCGTCGCCGCCGCGCCGATCAAGATGACGGACGCAAGCGCCGAGGTAACCGTGAGCCTGGGCGTTGCCCAGGCGACCCCCGTGAACAAGCTGGAGAAGGCCATCGCCAGCGCCGACAAGGCCCTTTACAGGGCGAAGCACGAAGGCCGCAACAGGGTCGTGTATTCCGAGTAGCCGGGGATTTACACGTCCGTCGCGACCGCCTCGGAAATCTCGAAACAGTACCGCAACAGACTGGCAATTCGGGTCTGCGGATAGTGGTTCAGCTTCATGCGCGAGCATTCGGCGAAGAAATCGCTCATCGTCTCCAGCATCTCGTCCATGTACTTTTGCAGAAGCTCCTCGCAGAGGGCGGCGACGATGTCCTTCCTGGCCGCGCCGTCGGCGCAGGGTCGAGCAGAAACGGGAAACCTGAACGATACGATGCCCGCCATGTCTATGATTTCCTTTTCGGCGCGGAGTATGTTAAGCTCCGGCGAGTCGGTTCTGCCGGCGGAGATGTACGTGAACCGGTAGGGCCTGGCCTTCGCCTCGTTGTGTGGACTAGTTTATGATCACCGTCATCACTAGCCCAGCCCCCGCGCCGATCAGCACAGCCAAAACCCTTCTGTTCTGGAACGCGCCTATCGCGTCGAAGATGAGCATGCATACGCCGGCGGCCATGTTCAGTATGGAAACCATAGCCGCCCCGGTCTACCCCAGGTATTCCCGTATTATCGCCCCAAGGGTGTTCTCGTCCATTCCAACAATACCCTTTTCCCGCAGGAAGCTTTCCTCCGAATCCGAGGCGTGTGCGGTGTTGACCATCACGCTTTGGCCGAATTCCCGGCGCACCGTTCCGTCCGGCGCGTCGGCGGGGTTGGTGGGACCCAGCGCGTCGCGGATTTTCGCAACGGCGTTTTCGCCCTCGTAGATCAGGATCATGCACTTAACGTCCCCGGGTTTTTCGGTTTCTTCCCTGGTATAAGTACCAGGCCGTTTGCCGGACATAAACTCGACTATGTGACCGAACTCGTTGGCCGCGCAGTCCGCGCCGAAGGTTTCGCTTAGTACCCCGGCGGTTTCCTCACCGACGGCAAAGCCAAACTCCCTTTCCAGGAGCGCCCTTGCGCGTTTGCCGAAGACCCCGGACAGTTTCTTCTTTAATATCGCCTCCACCGGGCCGTAGAAGTCCAGCGCCTGGGCCAGCGAGAACCGGTGGATCTTTGCGCCGACGATCCTTAGCCCCGTGGCGGAAAACATGTCGATTATGGCTCCAGGACGGGACGAGTGAAAGATCCAGTTGTCCGGCTTCAGTATTACTAGGGTACGTTCAACCCCAGAGGATCCGGCCAGGTTTTCCCTGCCGTCCAGGAAGTCCGCCATCATGCGAAGATCCCCGTCGGCCTCCCCCTGGCTTTCGGCGGTCAGCACGGCCGGCTCGAAGTACGCGGGCTCGCGGGGGTTTTCGGGCGAAAAGACAAGGTCGCCGTAGGTGTCGCGGATCTGGCCGCAGACGCGCGCAAGCTGCCCGCAGGGATCCTCGCCCCGGAACAGGAGCAGCAGAGATCGGCGCGGCTCGCCGTCGGCGGCAAGGTTGCGCTCCGCGTAATCGGCCAGCCGATCCCCGGCGGATCGTTTCCGCAGGGCGTCGGCGTACCTGGTCGCGAATGCCCGGTCGGCGGCGAGGATCTGCGCGCCGGCAAGATCCAGGCTCGTCCGGGAAAGCAGCCGGGAGAGTATCCCCCCGGTTCCGTTTTTTTCGACTGCACGTGGGGTTACCAGTACGTAGGAAAGGCTTGTTTTCATGCCAAAGTATACACCCGGCGGGAAACCTTAGGCAAGCCTTCCCGTTCGTTCGAAACCTTCGGCGGTAATAGTCACGCCGATATCGACGGGCCTTGCGGTGTACAGGCTCGTGGTCACGATGCCGTCTATGCCCGTCCGGGCGTACTCGGCCGCGTTTTTCTCGTTTACGCCGCCTGCGGCAAGGTAGACGACATTGGGGAATTCCCGTCTTAATTTCGCGACGATTTCCCCAAGCTCGTCCGCCTGGATTTTGTCGAACTGTATGCCGTCAGCCCCGGCCCCGCAAAGCTGCCTCGCCTCGCCGTAGTCGCAGGTCTCGACCAGAATCTTTTTCTCGCAGCATTCCGCCTTCAGCCCGGGCATCTTGGCAAGCAGGGCATCGAAGCCGCCTATGTAATCGATATGCTGTTTGAAAATCAGAACCGTCTCCGAGAGGCCCAGCCTGTGCGGCACCGCCCCGCCGGCCATGATCGCTTTTATCACCAGGGATTTCGTGCCGGGGAAACCCTTTCTTGTGGTCAGTATCGCCATGCGGGGGCAGTGCTCCCTTACCGTCCGCACCATGTCGCGGGTTTTTGTCGCCACGCCGGAGCAGTGCTCCAGTATGTTCTGCCCGACCTTCCAGGCCATGTTTATGTCGCTGCCCCTGCCCGTGCCGGAGATCAGCTCGTCGCCAGGCTGGGCGGCCTCGCTGGAGGGCACGAGCCGCTCGGTTTTTATGTTCAGGCGATCGAAGATCATACGCACTTCCTCGGTGCCGCAGGCCACGGAATCCTCCCGCGTGTAATACGCGATTCTTCCGGGCCGGTCGCGGATGCCCAGACTCCAGCTTGTCAGGTCGATGTAAGGCACGTCCTCCTTAATGAGCCTGTCGATTTCCTCGATAGATACGAACATCCTAGCCCTCCAGACATATTATTTTGTCCGGGGGGACAAGCAGGAAAGCCCCCCCGGGATCGCCGTCCCCTCTCGGAACGGTAAAAAGAAGCCTGTCCCTGTTTGCGCCTGCCGGGGATGCGCCAAAGGAAAACTCGACGGTTTTTTCGAACGGCTCCTCGATAACCCGGTGGACGACGCAGGGGAAGGCGTTGTCCCCGTCCCCGGCGGAACCGGCCCACCGGAAGTGGTGCGCCCTTACCGAGACAAACTTTGTCCCGCAGGGGACGGCGTTTTTCGTTTTCAGCGTGACCCCCCAGTCCAGGGCCCTGACGAGGAAGTCGTCGAGCCTTTCGGCCGCGGACACGTTCTTGCACCCGGTTATCAGCGCCGCCGCCAGCGTTTTGGGGGAGCCGAAAACCTCCGCCTTGGTTCCCATCGATTCGATTTCGCCCCTGCCCATCACCGCGATCCTGTCGCTGACCCTGTAGGCCTCGCCCCTGTCGTGCGAGACGAATATGGTCGTCCCGCCGAACCCCGCCAGTATCGACGTGATTTCCTGCTCTACCTTCCACCTTAGGTGGGTGTCGAGCGCGGAAAAGGGCTCGTCCAGCAGCAGGATCTTGGGTTCCGATACCAGCATTCTGGCAAGCGCGACCCTTTGTTGCTGCCCCCCGGATATTTCCCTGGGGTAAAGGTTTTCCACGTTTTCCAGTTGGAACATGCCGACCATGTTGTCGACGATGCCCCGCTTTTCGTTCCCGGGCTTTTTTATGACGCTGGATATGTTGTCCCGGACCGTCATGGTCGGGAAAAGCGCGTAGTTCTGGAACAGGAAACCGACGTTCCTTTTCTGGGGCGGGACGTTGATGCGCCTCTCGCTGTCGAAGACCGTCTCGCCATTTATGGCGATCCGCCCCCTGTCCGGCCTTTCGACTCCGGCTATGCATTTAAGCGTAAGGCTTTTCCCGCAGCCGGAACCGCCCAGAAGCGCGACAACCTCGTCCCCGCACTCCATCCGCGCCGAAAGCCTGAAGTCCGGGAACGTTTTCTGTATGTCGATATACAGGGACAAAATCAGCCCCCCACGGCTTTTCTTCTGCCGCCGCCCACCCAGCGGTTCATTAGCATGATCATTGCGAACGACATCACGGAAAGAATCGCGACCCATATGTAGGCGGTTCCCCTGTCGCCAGCCGACACGGCGGAAAAAACCGCTATCGCCATCGTCTGCGTCCTGCCTGGAATGTTTCCCGCTAGCATTATCGTCGCGCCAAATTCGCCGAGCGCCCTGGCGAAGGAAAGCACGGTTCCGGCCAGAATCCCCGCCTTGGCCATCGGCACCTTTATTGTCCAGAATATCCTGGCTCGGGAGAACCCCAGGGTTTCCGCCGCGTATATCACGTTTTGGTCGATCTGCTCAAAGGCCCCCCGCGCCGTTCGATACATCAGCGGGAACGCCACGAAGATTGACGCTATTACCGCGCCGACCCAGGTAAACACGACCGGGAAGCCCATGTAGTGCAGGAATCGCCCGATAAAGCCGTTTCTCCCGAAGGCCAGCAGCAGGAAAAACCCGGCGACGGTCGGGGGCAGGATCATGGGGAGCGTAAAAACGGCGTCCACGATTCCCTTGCCCCTTTTCATCCTGTAGACGAGGCCGGCGGCGAGAAGGCCCAGAAAAAACGTGACGACCGTCGCGATGATCGCGACCCGGAAGGTTACGAAAAACGGCCTGAAATCCACCGGCGCGCCTTAGTACATCGAGAAGCCGTGCCGCTCGAAAATCGCCCTGGCCTCGTCGGAAAAGAGGAAATCGACAAACCGGCTCGCCGCCTCCGTGTTGTGGCTGGAGGCGACTATCCCGACCGGGTTTATCGACGGGGTGTGCAGCGCGCCGTCCGCGATCTCCACGACCCTGACCCGGTCGGTCGTTATCGCGTCGGTCATGAACACCACGCCGGCGTCAACCTCGCCCATCTCCACCCAGGTCAGAAGCTGGCGCACCTCGCTGGCCAGAACCGCCCTTCGGTAAACCTCGTCGGCGATTCCCAGGGAAACGAACACGTCCCTGGCGAAGGCCCCGATCGGCATTGAGTTAGGATCGCCAAGCCCGATCATCCCGATCGACTGGTCCGTCGCGTCCGCGAAGCCCCTAATCTCGGCAGGGCTGTCGACGGGGACGATAAGGGCGATCCTGTTCGTGACAAGGTTCCGGCTTTGGCCGTAGATAAGACCCCGTTCCTCAAGGTTACGCATCTGCAGCACGGCGGCCGACATGAACACGTCTATCGGGGCACCTTCCATAATCTGGTTCTGCAGTACGCCGGAGGAGGCATAGGTGAAGGTAATCGTTACGTTCGGGTTTGCCGCCCTGTACGCCGCCGCCAGATCCACCGTAACGTCCCTAAGGCTCATCGCGGCGCCGACGATCAGCTCGACGGCGTAGGGATCCCTGGCTCCCCGGGCAAAAACGAAAGAGACCTGCACCGTAAGAAGCAGGCACACCGACAGAAACACTCTGAAAGATCGAGACACGCGCATAATTTTCTCCTTTACGCATTGGTAGGCGCCAGGGTTTCCCCCGACACCCCGTTCCGCCGGGCGTAGCACGAGCCGGCCTTAGCCTTAACGGAATCGGAGTTTACGTGATTATACCCTTTTTTTTTACGCCGTCAATACCCCGCGCGGTGGCGGAAAACGAGGGGACGGGGTATGAAAACCGCCTGAAATCGTGCATAATATATAAGAAGACACGTAAAAGTTGGCGCATGTAAAACCGGACACCAAAAAATTGTAATGAGGAAAGCCATATGACAGTAGCCGAAATTAACGAACGTATCAGAATCGACGAGCATGGCGGGGAAAAGCTGATAAGCAACGTCCGCCTTATCATGGGAGCCATTTTCGTGGCCAGCACGACGGGCGTCGCCGTGATCAGGTTCCTGCAGGGCGATCCCTGGATACCCTGGCGGGCCCACATCGTCACGGGCGCCCTTCTGGCGTACTCGGTTTACCTGTTTGTATACGTGCGCCGGGCGGAAAGGCTGGCGGACTGGTTCAAGTACGTCTGCACGACCGTCGACATGACGCTGATCAGCGCGATCATCTGGATAAGCTGCACCTACCCGTACCTCTCGCCGCCGCTTCCCTTTCTTTCCTTTCGGGCCCTGTTCTACCCGATACTGATCGCGGCCGGCGCGTGCAGGTACAGCACCCGTTGCGCGTATTTCTCGGGCATATACGCGGCCGCCACTTACCTTATTGTCATCGTGGTGAACAGGGAGGTGCTGAACCTGCCGCACTATTTCGTGTACCAGGGGCAGCAGCTTGAGGTAAGCTTCCCGCTGTTCTACGAGGCCTTCCGGCTGTTCGGCATGATAATCATAGGCACGGTAACCGGCATGGCCTGCAAGCGCCGGCTAAGGCTTTTCCACGACATGATCGATTCCGAGGGCGTCCTTAGGCAGGAGATGAACGAGACGAACGAGCGGCACCTGGCCAAAAGCCAGGACAAGAACAGGCGGCTCAACGAGGTCGTGGTGGATTCCTTCGACGCGATAGACAAGATTCGCGGGCACGTCGACGCCATGGAAGACAGGGTGCGGTCCCAGATGCAGTCCATGCGGGGCGCGTCCAAGTCCGCGCGGGACATATTCGAGCAGGCCGACTCCTTCAAGGAAAAGGTTCTGACGCAGACGGACTCCATAACGAGGTCCTCCAGGGCGGTCGAGCAGATGGTTTCCAACGTCAACGTCATCCGATCCGTGGCGATGGGTACCAAGCAGACCGCCGAGACGCTCATGCGGTCGTCCGAGGCCGGGCAGAAAACGCTGGTCGAGCTTACCGGCGAGCTTAAGCGGATGGAGGAGCAGTCCGCCGCCCTGCACGGCTCGAACAAGGCCATCGTGGACATAGCCGGCCAGACGAACATCCTGGCCATGAACGCCGCGATAGAGGCCGCCCGCGCCGGGGAGTCCGGCAAGGGCTTCGCCGTTGTCGCCGGGGAGGTTCGCAAGCTGGCCGAGCTTTCGGTGAAGGAGTCCGAGAAGATTACCCTGGAGATACGGAAGATGGAAAAGGGCATGGAGCGGATCGGCAGGGTCTCGGAGGCCACCGTGGATTCCATCGGCACGATTTTTTCGGGGATCAAGGACATGGTGGACTCGTTCGCCGAGATGGACAGGGCGGTGGGGGACCACGCCTCGGAGGGGACGCACGTAATGGGCGCGCTGCAGGCCGTGCAGCAGACCAGCGGGCAGGTCCAGGATGGCTCCCGCCTGATACACGAGCAGAGCACGTTTATCCACAAGGAGATGAACATGCAGGAGTCTATCTCCTCGGAGCTTACGAGAACCGTCCACAAGCTAAGGGAATCCGAGGAGCACGTCGCGCAGTTCCTCCAGAAGGCCAGGGAGATCGCCGGGCGCGACGCCGGGGCGTGAAAATTCGCCGAAAAGGATTGTTGCGGAAAGCGTGAAACCTGACGATAATTAACCTATAATATGCCGTTTCCAAAGCGTGTTTTGGCGCAGATACAGACCTTTATCGCCTCCGTCCGGGGGAACGCCGCGAGGTGGCTTGCCCCCGGGGAACCGGCGAGGCTGCTTGCCAGGGTCGAGGCCGTACTTGACGAAAGGATGGGCAGGATTCCGCCGCGAGCGAGAAAGCCGGTTCTGGTAACCGCCGCCGTCGGCCTGGCGGCTCTGATTGCCGTGTTCGTCGGGGCCTCGCTGCCCGAAAGGGATCCCTACGCGGGGCCGCCCCCGGCCATGCATGTGCCGGCCGCTGCGGGTCTTGTCCCGCCGGAGGAACTGTTCCTGCCGGACGAGCCCGACTTTGTCCCCGGGGTGATGCTTGGGCGGGAGCCGCGCGACGAATGGACCGCCGAGGACGCCGAGCCCTGGTGGAGGAACCCGCTTGCCGGCGGCGAGGAGCGGTGGCGGGCCGGGATCGAAAGCACGATAGACGAAATCATGGAGAGTGTCCCTTGAAAAAGGTGGTTTTGCTTGTTTTGCCGCTGCTGGTGGCGGCGGTTTCGTGCGCGAGCGCCCCAAGTCACAATGGGGAGCCCTACGCCGGCGTTCCCCGGAACGCTTACCCGGAGTATTCGCCGGGGGCCGAAGGTTTCCTGGATGGCGACTTGCTTTACGTGGATCTTTCTGGCGATGCCTTTATTCCGGGGGACTCCCTGGAAGGCGGTTTGCCGTCCGGGGATCTTACGGACGACGTTTTTCTTTCAGGGGATTCCCCGGAAAGCGGCTTTCCGTCCGGGGATCTTACGGGCGACGCTTTTCTTTCAGAGGACTCCCCAGATGGCGGCTTTCCGCACGGGGTAGGGGGCTTTTCGGGCGGTGTCCTGCTGGCTGGGGATCTTCCTGGCGGTGTTTTTCTTTCAATGGATTCCCCGGAAGACGTTTTGCCGTCTGGGGATTCGTTTTCAGGGGATTTCCCGGACGGTGCCTTGCTTTCCGGGGATCTTACGGGCGGCGCTTTTCCTTCGGGGAACTCCCCGGAAGGCGTCTTTCCGTCCGGGGATCCGCTTTTAGGGGACGTCCCTGGCAATGCCTCGGCCACGGTTTTGGGCGAGGCATATGTCTTTTCGGAAGCGGTAATCGCCGAAACCCCCTCCCCGGAAAGCGGCCTGATTATTGCCGTTCTTCCTGGTTCTGCCCCCGCCCGGGAAACCCCGACCGGCTGGATTGCCAACCCCGCGCCCGTTTCCCAGGCTCCGCCGGTCACGGCTACCCCTCCCGCGACGGTTCCCGCTTGGGAAGCCGCGTCCGGGGAAGTCCCGGTTGAGGAACCCTACGGCCCGGCCTCGCCCCCGGAGGAACCGCCGGTCGTCATGGCTCCGTCCTGGGCTTTTGCGCCCGACTTGCCAAACCCTGTTTCCGATTTCCGCAACCTGCTCCCCCCGCCGGTCGTTTTTTCCCGTGTCGTCTACGTGACGGAGGGGCAGGCGGTCGAGATCCCGTTCCGGGGAAGCGGCTGGATATTCCTTGGGGAAACCGGCGGGCAGCGCGGGATAAGCTTCGACGCCCGCAGGCCCGATTCCGAGGGGCAGACCTTTGTTTTCAGGGCCGAGGCCGAGGGCGAGTACGCCCTTAGGTTTTACCGCAGGGATTTTATCCGCGACATTATCCTGAACGACCACGTCCGCGTGATAATCGCCGATACCGACAGCGTCGGCCTTCCAGTCAGGCCCGGAAGGGTCGTCGCCGAGCGCTGGCCCAGCCCGATCGACCAGGCCAGGGTTCTGCGTGCCGCCGGAAGGCTTCCCCTGGCGGACACCGAAAGTGGCCCTTCCGGGGATCCTCCCCGGGTCGTGGCTCCGGAGCCGACCCCGGAAGCGGTCGCGATGACGGTTCCGGCAACCCCGGCTGAGGTGCAGCCGCAACCGGCCGCGCCTCCGGCTGTACCGCAACCGCCAGCCCCGGCTGTCGCCGCGCCCGTCGCGCCGCCCGCACCGGTGATCGCCCCGGCCGCCTTCGCCGAAACGATCGTCGATCCCGCGCCATTCGTCATCGGCTATCCCTTTGAGCTTTTGCAGATGGCCAGGGAGGAATTCGACGCGGGGCGTGTAGCCGAGGCAATCGACCTGATCGACCTGTTCAGGGAGCTTCACCCATCCGGAAGCGACGAGGCATGGTGGCTTTTGGGCCAGTTCTTCGAGGCGGACAGCCCCAGCCGGAACATACTCAACGCGATAAGCTACTACAGGCGGCTCGTAAGCGAGTTCCCCCAGAGCAGCCGTCTTACCGACGCGCGCCGAAGAATAGCGTTCCTGGAACGCTTCTTCATAAACATCCGCTGACATGTTCAACAGCATTCGCGGGATCGTCGGCGGGAAAAACGACGAGGCGGCTTTCGTCCTGACAGGCGGGGTGGAATGGGAAATCGCCATGCCGGCGACGGACATGGGGCAACTGCCCAGTACCGGCGAGGAATGCCGGGTCTTTACCTGGCTTTACCACCGCGAGGACACAATGCGGCTCTTAGGTTTTTCATCCGAGGCGCGGCGGAACACCTTTCTGGAACTTTTGAAGGTCGAGGGCATAGGCCCCAAGGGAGCCCTCAAGATAATGGGCGGGATAGGGCAGGAGGAGCTGGAACGCGCCCTGGAAACCGGGGATCTTGCCCGGCTGGAGGCGGTTCCAGGCCTGGGGAAAAAGACGGCGCAGAAAATGCTTCTCGCCCTGAAGGGAAAGCTGGTCCAGGCGCCGGCCTTCTCTGCGGCGGCATCCCCCTACGCCGATCTTGTCGACGCCCTTGCCGAAATGGGTTACGACAAACGCGCCGCCTCCGATGCCGTCGCGCGGGCGGAGGCCGGCCTTCCCCAGGGCTTGTCCAAGGCCGAAAAGGAAAAGCTCCTGTTCAAGAACGCCATCGTACACCTTTCCGGTGGCAACTAGCGGGCGGGCGCGGATATGGCTAGAAAGGCCCGGAACGATTCACCCAAAACCGATGCCATTCCGGAAACGGACTTCCCCAACGCCGGAATCGCCCGCCCGGAGGCAATCCCCGGCGAGGACGACAGGGACCAGGCTCTGCGCCCGAAGCGGCTCTCGGAATTCCTGGGCCAGCAGGCGATGAAGGACAACTTACAGGTATTCATCCACGCCGCTAAGGAGCGCGGGGAAAGCCTGGATCACCTTTTCCTGATCGGCCCGCCCGGGCTCGGCAAGACCACCCTGGCGAAGGTCGTGGCCAACGAGCTGGAGGCCGGTTTCGTGCAGACATCGGCCCCGGCGCTGGACAAGCCCAAGGACTTGGTGGGTCTGCTTACCAACCTTAAAAAGGGCGACGTTTTCTTTATCGACGAAATCCACCGGCTGAAACCGGCAATCGAGGAGCTTCTGTACATCGCCATGGAGGACTACGAGCTTGACTGGATCGTCGGCCAGGGGCCCATGGCGCGAACCCTGCGAATCCCAATCCAGCCCTTCACCCTGGTCGGGGCCACGACAAAGGCCGGGGTGGTTTCCAGTCCGCTAATCAGCCGCTTCGGGATCACCTGTCGCTTCTCGTTTTACGTGCAGGAGGACATGGAGGCCATAGTCCACCGTTCCGCCGGGCTTCTGGGCGTGGGGATAAAGTCCGACGCGGCCGCGCTGCTGGCGAAATCGTCCCGGGGAACGCCCAGGGTGGTGAATCGCCTGCTTCGCCGGATGAGGGATTTCGCGCAGTTTTCCGCCTCCGGCGGCGGCACCGGCCGTTCCGCCAAGGGTAAGGCCACGCCGATAAGCCTGGACGTGGTTCGCGGGGGTCTTGACCGGCTGGAGATCGATTCCCTGGGGCTGGAGAAACAGGACCGGGACATCCTGAAAATGATAATCGAGCGTTACCGGGGCGGCCCCGTGGGCGCGGAAACCCTGGCCATTTCCGTGGGCGAATCGGTCGAGACGCTGGAGGACTACTACGAGCCCTTCCTGATCCAAGTAGGGCTTCTGCAACGAACCCCTAGGGGAAGGATGGTGACATCGATGGCCTACGGGCATCTTGGGCTCAAGCCCCCGCCGGGGGATGCCGGAAGCGGCGAGGGGTTTCTGTTTTAGGGGAACCGGACGTTTTCTATTATCCCTCTCCGTCTGAAGTCCCTATGCACCCACCGTTATCTTTTCGCGTACCAAGTCGCCGATAACCTCGGCGGGGGTTTTTTGGGTGGCTATTGCCCGCGTCATAAGCCAGTCCGCGCAAAGATCGTCAACGGTTACGGAACGGGCCGCCTTGCGCCGCTGGGTAAAAAAACCCGTTCCGTTGGGTCCAGGGACCGGTGGGTTTTTCGTGTGATACTCGTCCCAGTAGTTGGCTTCCTCTTCGGTCATTCTTGCCATGGTTCCTCCGTTTATCGCAACAAATGGAAATAAATATTCCTGCACCTCATCGCGTGAAAGACGTTGACGGTCTCATCGTCAATAACGTTGTATAGAATCTCAAGGGGGTTGCCGCTCCGATCAAAACCAATGAGCAGGTGCTGATCTTTCGTTTGCCCCTCGCCCCCGTTGAACCAACCGTCGTATCTGGCAGTGTCAAAAGCCCACCGTATATCCGTTTCGCTTACGTTGTGCTTGAAGGCGGACAAGTTGAACTCAATGGAAAGCTCCATGACTTAAATATACCTTGTATCGCCACATGGATCAACACGGAAGCGTGAACAGGCGTTTGATCGTTTCCCCACCGGGGGAGGCCGGAAGCGGCGAGGGGTTTCTCTTTTAGGGGAATCCCATCGGCGGGTAATCAAGGACAAAACGTTGCCGGGGTTTTTGGCGACACCCCTGCGAAACCGAAATCCCGCAAGGGCGCTCGCCGGTTTCCTACAGGGAGTCGGCCTTCGCCCTTAGCCCGTCGGCGACGGCGGGCTGGTCTAGGTCGTCCTCGACCCTGGCTATCTCGCGCAGAAAGGCTCTCAGCGTCTCCCTTGCGTTCTCGTCCTCTAGGTTCCGCTGGAGATCCGGTATCGTAAGCACCATCCCGGGTATAATCAGATCCGGATCCACCACCACGTCGCTGGACGCCAGCATTATCAGCGGAAAAAGATAGTCGTCGCCGTATTTGTCCCTGGCTATTACGTGGAGCTTGTCCCCGTAAACCACGATGTGGGTGCCGGCTCCGTCAAGGATGAGCCCGTTCCTAAAGCGATCGTAGACGCCGCTTAGGGCCCTCTCGGTGGCCGTCATCCGGGGGGCGTCCGCGGGCGGCTGGCTTCCACAGGCAAGCGCCGTCGAAACCACCGCCGCCAGAACCAAACAAACGATTGGGTTTTTCATGTGTTTCTCCTTTCCCGCGCGGAAGCATCCGCCGGAAGCCTGATTTGGAAAACGCCAAGGGTTTTCCTGAACAAGAATATCGCCACTCCGGGCGCAAAAGGCAAGGCCCGGACACTGGAAACAGGCGGGGATTTCTGCTTTAATGAGAGAAATGAAAACAGGCGATTTTAACTTCGAACTCCCCGAGCATCTTATCGCTCAGCACCCGACCGAGCATCGCGGCCAAAGCCGGCTGATGCTGCTTGACAGGCAAACCGGCCAGAGATCGCACCGCATGATCGACGATCTTCCGGAGATTCTAAGCGGGCCGGGCTTTCGCACCGACGCGGGCCTGCCGCTTCTGGTCTTCAACAACTCGAAGGTCCGCAAGGCAAGGATCATGGGCAGCTCGACCGACACCGGGGCGCAGGTGGAATTCCTTCTGCTCGAAAGGGTCGATCCCATTGCGGGCGGCGCTTCCGGTGGCATCTACCCTGATTCCAAAACCTGGAAGGCACTGGTACACCGGGCCAAGCGGCGCAAGCCCGGCAGCGTCTACACCTTCGCTGGCCCCGACGGCGCGCCGGCCGCCAGCGCGGAGCTTTCCATGGTTCCTGGCAACGAAAGCGGGGATGGCGGAATCCGGTTGCTAACCTTCGACCGGGTAATCGACGACGACTGGCTGGACCTGAACGGCCACGTCCCCCTGCCGCCCTACATAAAGCGCGAGGACGCGCCGTCCGACGCGGATCGCTATCAGACCGTGTACGCCTCCGTCACCGGTTCCGCCGCCGCGCCAACCGCCGGGCTGCACTTTACCCACGAGCTGCTCGAACGAATCGCCGCCGCCGGCGTTGACAGCACCTTTATAACCCTGCACGTCGGCCTTGGAACCTTTCTGCCGGTACGCGCCGACGAAATCAAGGACCACGTCATGCACGAGGAAACCTACAGCGTGGGCGAGGAATCGGCAGGGAAAATCGAGGAGGCGAAGGCCGTGGGGCGCAAGGTCGTGGCGATAGGCACCACCAGCGTCCGCACCCTGGAAAGCGCGTGGAACGCGGGGCGGCTGGAGCGCGGCGAGTTCGCAACGTCCATGTTCATTTACCCAGGTTTCAAGTTCAACGTGGTCGACGCGCTTTTCACCAACTTCCACACCCCGGAGTCCACCCTGCTGATGCTGGTGTCGGCATTCACCGGAAGGGAGTTCGCGCTGGAAAGCTACGCCGAGGCGGTAAAACAGGAGTATCGGTTTTTCAGCTACGGCGACGCAATGCTGGCAATATAGTCGAAAGCACCACGGCGGCGATTATGATCCCGCCGCCGACGACCACCGGAAGGGTGGGCTGCTCGCCAAGAACCAGCATGACCCAAACCGGGTTCAGCACCGGCTCTATCGCGCAGATGATCATCGCCTGCGCCACTGGGACGCGCCTTATGCCCGTGGCGAACAGCGCGGAGGCCATGCCGATCTGGAAAATACCCATGTAGGCGATGCAAAGAAGGTTGTGCGCCGTAAGGGCCGGCGGGTGCAGGAAGAAAAACGGCAGGGCGAAAACGGCCGTGATAACGTGCGAGAAAAGCAGTATGTCCATCGGGTTGCCGTCCTTGTGCGCCCGAAGCACCACGGTGTTCCCCGCGAACGCGATTCCGGAGGCGAGGGCAAGCATGTCGCCGGTCATCGATCCAGCCTGGAGCCCGCCTGAAAAAACGAAGAACATCCCCAGCCCCACGGAGCCGAGCGCGCCCCATTGCTCCCAGCGCGGCCTTTCCCGCAGGAAGAACCAGCCGAGCAGGGCGGCCCAGACCGGCGCGGCATACTGAAGCATGATCGCGTTCGCCGACGCGGTCATGGTGTTGGCGATAACGAAAAAGATCATCGTGGCGGCGTAGCAAAGGCCGCACAGGGAAAGCATTGGCACTTGCCTAAGAGTGATTTTGGGCTTGCGGCCCGGCGAAAGCCGCCTTAGCGCGAGCAGGAACGCCACGGCGATAAGGCTTCTGGAACCGGCGATAAGCATGGGGTGCCAGTCAACCAGCCGGATGAAAAGCCCGGAGGTACTCCAGAACAGGGCGCAAAGAAAAATCGCGCCCTGTCCGGCGAAACGGTGACCGTTGGTCATCCGCGCCCGGCGGCTATCGGATAAAATTTGTCCACTTCCGTTCCACGGGCGGCGGGGCGGGCCAGTCCCGTGTCCCGGTCAAAAGGGCCTTTAGAAGCCATGCCATGTTTTTTCCCTGGGTTTCCAGTATCTGCATACCTTCCAAGTCCTGCTTCGCTTCCTCGCCGGAGTTGCCGTGGATCACGTCCCAGTAGATGCCCGGGGTCACGATCATCTGCGCCAGGTTGAAGTAGTTGTTGAGCTGGTGAAAGACCGAGATCCCCCCGGATCTCCGCAACGATGTGACCGTAGCCCCAACCTTGTAGCTGAAACCTGGGGACGAAAAGAACAGACGATCCAGAAAGCTCTTGAAGCTCCCGGCTATGCCGCCGTAGTACACAGGGCTTGCAAGTATCACGCCGTAAGCCTCGTCGATTTTCTCGTGAGCCCAGGCTATGATGTCGCCGTCTTGCAACACGCAGCTAACCTTCTGCCGCGAACACTCCATGCAGCCTATGCAACCGTGTATTTGCTTCCCGCCCACCTGGACAAGCTCGGTCTCGATACCCTCCCTGGCAAGCGCGTTCGCCATCACGGATATGCCCATTGCGGTGGTGCCGTTGGGATGCGGACTTCCGTTAAACGCTACTACTTTCATGGCGCGGCCTATTTGTTACGCTCTAGCTTGAGCGTAATTGTAGGCTCGTCGCAGACTTCCTTGGGGCCGTAGTACTGGATCGCGCCAGGTACGTTGTAGCAGGTTTCCACCGCCCATGTGTCCCGCTTCGATGCCAGTTCGCCAAACGGCTTGCCGTCAAGCTCCACAAGCGCTTTTTTTATAACCGGTTTCTGCGCCCCGTGCCTTTGCTCCAGGTTCATCATCATGGTAAGCGGCACGCCGCCGGCGGTCCACTCGTTGGCGGGCGCGGTAAGGTTACGAACGCTGGAAAGATAGCCGGTCAAGCCGGATGCAATCAGCACGAACGCGCCGTAACCCAGGGAATAGCAATAGTCCGCGTCGAAGTTGGATGGGAAGGCGCACCGGCCCTCATAGCCAAAGAAATGAGCCTGGGAAATGAATTTCCCCTTGTACGAACCCTGTTTTTTCATCTCGCCGAGTTTTTTCTCGACCATGCCGATAAGCAGCTTTTCGGTCTGGATTTTGGAGACCTGCACGTTTCCATGCGGATCGCGGTCGGCAAGGAATTCCTGGGCGATATCCGCAGGCATGGAGTTTAGGGTGGCAAAAGCCTCCGCCGAAAGGCGCGTGGAGAACCACTTTACCTGCTCGGCAAACGTGGCGATCTGCGCGACAGTTTCCTCGTTTCCGGCAATCGTGTCGTTCAGCTCGGAAATCAGCTTCTTGATCTCCGGGATGAACTCGACAAGGCCCTCCGGGATAAGCACCACGCCGAAGTTGTCGCCCTTTTCGGCGCGCCTGACGATGGAGTCGCAGATTACGTCCACCACCTGTTCCAGCGACGACTGCCTGGCCTCGATTTCCTCGGAAACTAGGCACACATTGGGCTTGGTCTGCAGGGCGCATTCCAGCGCGATGTGGCTGGCGGCGCGGCCCATAAGCCGGATAAAGTGCCAGTGCTTTTTCGCGCTGTTCGCGTCGCGCATAAGGTTGCCGATAAGCTCGCTGTAGGTCTTGCAGGCCGTGTCGAATCCGAACGACGTCTCGATGTACTCGTTCTTGAGGTCGCCGTCGATGGTCTTGGGACAGCCGATTACCTGAATATCCGACCCGTTTTCCAAAAAGTATTCCGCCAGAAGCGCGGCGTTGGTGTTGGAATCGTCCCCACCGATCACGACGACGGCGTTAAGCCCCAGTTTTTTGGCAGTTTCCAACGAGGCGGCGAACTGCGCGGGCGTCTCGATTTTGGTGCGCCCGGAGCCGATTATGTCGAAGCCGCCGGTGTTGCGGTACTCGTCGATGGTTTTGTCGGTAAGCACCATCGTTTTGTTGTCGACAAGGCCGCCCGGGCCGTCAAGGAAGCCGTACAGGGTGGATCCCGGGTTGCCCTTCTTTAGCCCATCGTAAAGCCCGGCGATAACGTTGTGCCCCCCCGGAGCCTGGCCGCCGGAAAGAATCACGCCGACCTTAAGCTCGCCGCGATTGGGCTTTTCGCCCTTGCCACCGGTAAACGTGACCAGGGGCTTTCCGTAGGTGTGCCTGAATATCTTTTTAAGCTCATCGCGGTCGGAAAGGGCCTCGGTCGGGGCGCCGGCCTGAACGGCGATCTCGTCTATCGGACATGACAGGCTTGCGGGCAGCTTGGGTTTGTACTGGTACCGCGCCTTTTGCAGTGCAGAAATTTCCATCATTGTTTTCCTTTGCGTATATGATACATGAAAACCGGGGGGAAGGCAAGCGGCCACTAAAAACTCGGGCTGGACATCGCTTAGCCCTCGTCGCCACCCTGCGGCCGTTCCACCACCGAGACTCGGCTTGTGGCACTAAATGGGGTGCCGACAACCTCGACGGTGACAAACGCGGAGCCTGGCTCGCGCGCCACTACCGTCGCTCTTGACTCGCCATTTTCGTCGGTTGTTTTGTTTGCGTCCATAAGGGCAATGGTTATATCACACGAGGTTCTCCATATAACTTCTAGTCCCTCCCCCCAATCCGCGGCGTTTGGTTGCAGCGTTGCGATAAACTCGTGGGTGTCAGGAGTATGGGAATCATAATAAAGCACGATTTCCGCTTCGACAAGTCTTAGCCTTATGCCGGTCAAAACCGGGTCGAAGCCAGGGGTGTAACACGAGGAGACAAGGGCCGCGAGCAGAACCAGGGCACCAGGCAAACCAAACAACGTGCGCTTTTTCATAGTGTCTCCCTTGGGCTTTACCGGATGGCCCATTCGTAGCCTACGGTTATGGTTATCGTGTGTCGGTGGTAAAAAGCACCGTCCGCCGGCCTTCTGCTGCTAAACATGTCATTGGACCAGCGCACCCCAAGGTTAATAAAGCCCGATCCGACCCTGCTTCCCATGTTTAGCCCAACGGAATACCCCCACCCGGTGTTCCCCCATAAGGCGTCGGAATCGTGGACGTAACTGACGCCCCGCTCGATAAGGGGCAGATTCACGGGCACGAACAGATGGGGGCCAAAAAGCAGGGCCATGTACGTGTTTTCCCTGCGAAACGTGGCCCTGCCCATAACGGGGATCTCGAACGACAGTGCGTTATGGGCGACGTCATACGTCGCGATGCCTTCCAACTGGAGGCCCAGGAACATAAAGTTCCGTATGCCAATAATCTGGACGTTTGCGTAGGCGGCCAGGCTTAGGGTTCGCCATTGCAGGTCAATGCCGTCGTCGCTCCACAAGGGGTCGAACAGTTGCAGGTTCCACCCCGCCCGAATCCCGGCGTATAACAGGTTGCGCTCCAGACGCTCTTGCTGGTAAACGGCTACCGGCCAATCCTCGTCCCCCCAGTCGAATATGACACGCGCCCGCTCCTCGGGCTGTGGCTCGACTTGGGGCGCCGGCGGCGGTGCCGCGAGTTGTGCTGGCGGCTCCACGGGTTGGGGAGGGGGTTGCGCCGGTGGCTCGACGGGTTGTGGCGGCGGCTCCACGGGTTGGGGAGGGGGTTGCGCCGGTGGTTCTGTGGGTTGGGGAGGAGGCAGAGTCACCTGTGCCGGTGGCTCAACGGGTTGTGGCGGCGGTTCCACGGGCTGGGGAGGGGGTTGCGCCGGTGGCTCCACGGGATGGGCGAGTGGCGGTGCCACTGGCTGGGGAGG
>Ga0209755_10002086_pt1 | contig 28378 bp, 26 predicted proteins | sample TergutCo191P1_FD_187301 | JGI IMG/M metagenome (GOLD analysis project Ga0209755, IMG submission 187301) | Cornitermes sp. P1 segment gut microbial communities from Petit-Saut dam, French Guiana - Co191P1 (SPAdes) (version 2) | ecosystem: Host-associated > Arthropoda: Insects > Digestive system...
AAGACCGCCGCCATAAGGATGGTGATAAGCAGCATATGGATATACTGCGAGCGTTTGCTGATTCTTCTTCTCCGTGTGTTGCTTCTTCTTCTAGCCATGCCACAACTATACTTTCTGCGCCGTGAAATGTCAACAAAAGCTTGCCAAAATCACTTCATAGTGTATAATTTACCTGAGAAAAATAGCGAGGAGTGTTGCAGTTGCTCACTAAGATAAAGAACGAACTGGGGACAATCACGGTTAGCCCCGAGGTCATTGCCCGTATAGCGGGGCTGACTGCCACCGAATGCTACGGCATAGTCGGCATGGCGGCGAAAAGCATGAAGGACGGGCTTGTGCGCCTCTTGAAAAAAGAAAGCCTGACCAAAGGCGTGCGCTTATCGATGAACGATGAATACCTGACTATCAATCTGTATATCATTGTAGAATACGGAACAAACATCAGCGCAATCGCTGATACGCTAAAGAGTAACGTCAAGTACCGGGTTGAGGAGCAAGTCGGCATCCCTGTAGGCGAAGTCAACGTCTTTGTTGAAGGCGTTCGGATAGAACAATAGGGGGCGGGATTTTTGGGCTTAATCAGTATAGACGGAAATATTTTGAGACGAATGATGATATGCGGCGCGAACAGCATAACCCGCCAAAGCCGGGAGCTAGACGCCCTGAATGTCTTTCCTGTACCTGACGGTGATACGGGGATAAATATGGCGCATACGGTGCAGTCTGCGGCGCGTGCCGCGGAGAAACTGAACTCGCCGAACGTGCATGAAGTGGCCAAAGCGGCGTCAAACGGTGCGCTGCGCGGTGCGCGCGGTAACTCGGGCGTTATTTTATCGCAGCTTTTCCGCGGGTTTGCGAAGGGACTTGAGGGTAGGGCTGTGGCGAACTCCGCCGACCTTGCCCGTGCCTTGGAAGAATCGGCGAAGATGGCGTATAAGGCGGTAATGAAGCCTAAAGAGGGGACGATTCTCACAATCGCCCGTGCGCTTGGCGAATACGCGACAGAAAGCAATGAAACGGATATAGAAATGGCGCTGACCGAGGTTATAAAGGGCGGGAATCACGTTCTTTCCCAAACTCCCGAGATGCTGCCCGCGCTGAAACAAGCGGGTGTGGTCGATTCCGGCGGTAAGGGTCTGATGTGCTTCATAGAGGGCGCGCTCGAAGGGCTGCGCATGACGGATACCCCGGGTGTGGAAAGCGTGCAGGGCGGCTCGGAAGAAGCGGGTATACAGGCGGCGCAGGCCGCGTTTAATACCGACGATATCAAGTTTGTGTACTGCACGGAGTTCTTGGTAGATGTAAAAGAGCCAATCAGCCAAGCGCAGGAGAGGGATTTTACGAAATATCTGACGGGCATAGGCGATTCTGTGGTTGTGGTGAGCGACGACCTTATCGTGAAGGTGCATGTGCATACGAACAACCCGGGCAACGCGCTTGAACGTGCGCTGAAAATAGGCTCGCTAAGCAATATCAAAATCGATAACCAGAAGCTACAACATACGAACGCGATTGAGTTTACCGCGACCTCGGCTTCCCTTGCGAAGGGGCCGGAGAAGGCGGTCGGATTTGTTACTGTTGCCGCGGGCAGCGGGTTTTCGCGACTGTTTACGGACTTGGGCGCAGACCGCGTAATCGAGGGCGGTCAGACGATGAACCCGAGTGCGGACGATATCGCAAAGGCGGTTTCGCAAGTAAACGCGCGGAAGGTGATTGTTCTGCCGAACAACAAGAATATCATCCTTGCCGCGGAGCAGGCGGTTGAGCTTGTGAAGGATAAGGAAGTTTTTGTCGTGCAGACGCGTTCTATTCCGCAGGGTGTGGCTTGTTTGCTCAACTATCTTGACACGCAGGGGCCCGACGAGTATCTTGCGAAGGTGGACGGGATTATCCAAGGCGTCCACTGCGGGCAGGTGACTTATGCGGTGCGCGACACAGTAATAGGTGAGCAGAGCATCAGCGCGGGTGATATCCTTTGCCTGTACGACGGCGATATTGTGCTAAGCGGTAAGGATATGCAGCAAGCCGCGAAGGATTTGCTAGACCACATGCTAGGTCAGACAGACGCGGAGTTCGTCAGCATCTATCACGGCGAGGGTGCGAATGAGGAGCAGGCGGAGGAGCTTGCCGGCTTCGTGGCCGAGCGGAGCGGCGACATTGAGACAGATATATACGAGGGCGGGCAGCCTTTGTATCACTATATTATTTCGGTGGAGTAGGTGAAAGTCAGTACGCTGCCGGGGATTGGGGCGGGTCGTGAAAAGACCTTGAAGGGCATGGGAATCAACACGGTTGCTGATTTGCTGCGCTATTTTCCCAGAGACTATGACGACCGCAGTGATGTGCGGCTGATTTCTGAACTTGAGCTAAATATTTCCCAAACCGTCCGCGGGACGATAGCAAGCGCGGGCGAGGCTGTCACGCTTCGCCCGGGCATGTCTATCGTAAAATTCATGCTGCAAGATGAAAGCGGGACGCTCGAGCTTGTCTGGTTCGGTCAGCCGTACCTGAAGCAGCAGTTCAAAAAGGGCGACAGTTATTTCTTCACGGGTCGGGTTTCGAGGCGCGCGCGTTTGCAGATGGAGTCGCCGGAGTATGTAAAGGAGCTGCCTCCGGCGGGCATTGTGCCGCTTTATACGCTGCCGAAGGGCGTTTCGCAGAAGATGTTCCGCAAATGGATGCGTGCCGCGATTGATGCCGGGGTTTCCGAAAATGCTAACGAAACGCTGCCTGCCGTGGTTGCGGAGGGTTTTTGTACGAGACAAGAGGCTGTATCAAACATCCACTTTCCCGAGAGCGAGGAGCGGTTTCATGCTGCAAGGCGCAGGTTGGTGTTTGAGGAGCTTTTTTTTGTGCAGCTTGCGCTTATGCGGCTGAAGGGCGCGGTTCAGCCAGGGGAAAAGGTGACGGGGGTGGGCTTGCAGCCGTTTCTTGACAGGCTGCCTTACAGTCTGACCGCGGCGCAGGAGTCGGTGCTGCGTGATATTTGCGCGGACTTGCAAAGCGGTAAGCGGATGAACCGTCTTGTGCAGGGTGATGTCGGCTCGGGCAAGACGGCTGTTGCGGCGGCGGCGGCTTATCTGGTGACGGAAGCGGGCTTTCAGGCAGCGGTGATGGCGCCGACAGAGGTGCTTGCAAGGCAGCATATGAAGCAGTTTTCGGAGTACTTGCCGAACACGCGGGCGATGTTTCTTGCGGGTTCGCTTACGGCTGCGGAGCGGCGCGAGGCGCACAGGGCAATCCGCGAGGGCGGGGCAAGGCTGATAGTAGGCACCCACGCGCTTATTCAAGAGGCGGTCGAGTACGAACGGCTGGCGCTGGTAATCACAGACGAACAGCATCGTTTCGGTGTGAATCAGCGCGCCGCGTTTTCGGATAAAGGTTCACTATCAAACTTGCCGCACACCTTGATAATGACCGCCACGCCCATCCCCCGCACGCTTGGGTTGATACTGTACGGCGACATGGACATTTCCACAATCGACACGCTGCCGCCGGGCAGGCAGGAAATCAAAACGTACTGCGTGGACAGCAGCTATCAGCCGCGCCTTTGGGCGTTTATGGAAAAGCAGGCCGCGGAAGGCAGGCAAGTCTACGTAATCTGCCCCGCGGTAGAGGAATCGCCTGACATACACTCCGTAACGGACTACGCGGAGCGCCTGCAAACGGCTCTGCCGAACATCCCCGTGGCCTGTATGCACGGGCGCATGAAGGACAAAGACGCAGTGATGGCGGCATTTTCGCAGGGCGAATACAAAATTTTGGTATCGACAACGGTGATAGAGGTCGGCGTGGACGTACCGAACGCCACGCTGATGGTTATAGAAAACGCGGAGCGCTTCGGTTTATCGCAGCTGCATCAGCTGCGCGGGCGGGTAGGACGCGGAAAGCATCAGTCATTCTGCGTACTTGTGACGGACAGCAAAGCCGAACACACGAAGGAGCGGATGCGTGCGATGGAAGAAAGCGGCGACGGCTTCGTACTGTCCGAGCTAGATTTGAAGCTGCGCGGCCCGGGCGACTTCTTCGGTGTGCAGCAGCACGGGCTGCCGGGTTTTCGGATTGCGAATTTGTACAGGGACATGGATATATTGAAAGAAGCGCAGAAAGCGGCGCTTGCGGTTTATGAGGGTGTGGAAATCAGCGCGGAGGAACGGCGGCTAGTTGACGAGACGCTGGTGCGGATACTATAATGAGTGAGAGGTGAGCAATATGACAGTATTGATAACAGGCGGAGCGGGCTACATAGGAAGCCACACCTGCGCCGAGCTATTAGGAATGAACCGCGAAGTAATAGCAGTAGACAACTTCTGCAACAGCTCCGCGGCAGCAATAGAAAAAATAAATAAAATCACAGGAAAAAAACTCACATTCTACGAAGCGGACCTGCGCGACGAAGCCGCAATGGATAAAATCTTCTCCGCACACAAAATAGACGCGGTAATCCACTTCGCGGCACTAAAAGCCGTAGGCGTATCAGTAGCCGAGCCAATCACATACTACGACAACAACATAAACTCAACTCTAACTCTATGCAAAACGATGAAAAAGCACAATGTAAACAGTGTAATTTTCTCGTCATCCGCATCAACGTACGACGGCAACAGCCCCATGCCCCTAACCGAAGACTCACCGCAAAAAGCAATAAACCCATACGCATGGTCAAAAATCATGTGCGAACGCATACTCCGCGACGCGTGTTTCGCGGACAAGAGCCTGTCGGTAGTGGCTCTCCGTTATTTCAATGTAGTAGGCGCCCATCCGAGCGGGCTGATAGGCGACACCCCATCGGGCATTCCAAACAACATAATGCCGTTCATAGCACAAACTGCCAAGGGTCTGCACAAGGAGTTAAAAGTCTTCGGCAACGACTACCCAACCCCGGACGGCACCTGTACGCGGGACTATATTCATGTAATGGATTTAGTGCGCGGGCATATCATGTCGATAGATTACGCGGCGGAAAACAGCGGGTTCGAGGTGTTTAACCTGGGACGCGGTGAAGGGATTTCGGTGCTTGAGGTTATTCAGACGTTTGAGAGGGTGAATGGCTTGAAGCTGCCGTACAGTATTGGGGATAGGCGGCCGGGGGATAATCCGGAGAGTTATGCGGGTACGGCTAAGGCGGCCGAGATGCTTGGATTTAGGGCGGAGAAGACGCTTGAGGATATGTGTAGGGATATGTGGAATTATCAGAAGGGTTCCTGTAATTGATGATGGATTCAAGGATGCCCCGCTGTTTCTTTTTGAGGCATCCCCGTAAATTATCTGGTTCCGATATCCGCAAACCTAAACACTGATAAATGTCCTGTGCTGCTGCCGTTTTGTGCTGCGTTAGAAAGCTTTACCATGTGTCCCGAACCGTTAACTATCCGCAAAGTTGCACCTTCGCTAAAGCGCCCTACGCGGGTTAGTACGATTTGACCGTCCGTACCCATATTGGCGGTGCCGGCTACGGGAGAGGTTCTGTTCAGCTCGATGTAGAAGCAATTATCGTCGCTGTTATTTTCGGCCAGGGATAATACGCAAGTGACGGAGTACAGCCCGGAGATTGTGATGGTGAATGCGTCTGTGCCGTCATATTCTATGCCTTCACCGTAATACTCTTGCGGAGCGTCGGTTAGGCTTGGAAATTTTACTGCTTCTCCATGCTGTATTTCTTGAATACCCATTATATTCGCGTTCATGAAGGGTTGGGAAATTAGGGTGGAAGGGGCAGCAGGCCCCGGAGGGCCGGGTTCGCCTTGCGGGCCTTGTTCGCCCGGTGGGCCTTGTTCGCCGGGTTCGCCTTGCGGGCCTCGTTCGCCCGGCGGGCCTTGTTCGCAAGGGGGCTTAGGCGACGCTCCTAAGCAGGGGGTAGCTTCAGACGAGCAAGGTTTTGTTCTGCTTGGCCTTGTCATATACCGTTCGCGGTATTCTAGCCAACTATTATTTTCGTTAAATGACACTTTTATCACTCCTGATGTTTTTTTACTTCACACCAGAATATTCATAATGTGCCCATGCTGTGCCAATAGTTTTGGATAGCGGGGAGATGCCCTACATCGCATAATCGCTTACACAGTCGTACCAATGCACATATTTATCATTGTTTACGACAAGCACTTCACTGCCGGGAAGTTTTTCTGTCCATAATGCTTTGTAGCGGTCAGCTTTCCAATTAAAGCGGTTGTACCTTCGGAACAGCACCGTCCGTCCGCTTTGGTCGATATACAAGATGGTCATTATGCCTTCGCATATCTCGAGGAGTGCAACGGTATCAAAGGAACGCGCACCCATTCGGACATTGTACCTGCCAATAATATCCGCGCATTCTTCCTTGCTTACGGTGATGGCACCGTCATCGTTTAACACCGCTACGCCTTTCGCCTCTTGGTGGATTTCCCTGCCGATATTATTCTCGCCAACCTCATAACGTGACAGCCATTCATCGTCATAAAAGGAGCCGAAGTAAAACGAGTTATCCTTTGTGTTCATTTCAGCAACGTATGATGCGTGGGTTTCGGTTAATCGCATAAACTTCGTATGCGTTGTGATTTCCCCATCCTCGTCTTCGGTTACATCGACCTGAACGCAGGGGATGCCGTGTATCACCGCTTCGCGAACGCAGTTCATTGTGTTTATGCCGGTCAGTTTTTTGTCCGGGTCATCGTAAAAGGCAAAGTTGGATTTTTCGCCCACCCGCGGAACAACTAGCCAACCCGGTATTTCTTCGCATTTTACGCTAAAGGGCGTTTCGGATTTCTTCTCAATTACCAGTTTGGGCATGGTTTCAGGAAATACTTTGTTTTTGTCATTCATGGCAGATTCTCCTTTTTCAACTCCCGGAGGATGTGGGTATGTGGCTTTGAATTTTTCTTTTGCCGCGCTGAGACGGCTTTTTACTGTTCCAGGCGGAATACCTAGCTTTATGGCGATGTCTTTTTGGTTATAGCCCTTGATATAAAACAGATATAGGATTTGCTTGTCCTTATCGCGCAATAAGGCAAGGGTATCATTGACAAGTATTGCTGTTTCTACACCGTGGCTATTGACCGCGTAGTTGCTTATATCATCTAAGGAGATTTCTAGCTTTTTCGCTTTAGCTTTGTAGTAATCTACGCATTTATGCGATGCAATTCCGATAATCCAACTTTTGAAAACATCCTTGTTTTTTAGTTTTTCAAAGCCTTTATAGGCTGAAAGTAAAACATCTTGCAAGATATCTTCCGCATCGGAATGATTGGATATTTTATGAAACAAATACCTTTTTAACATTGGTATATGCAACTGGCAGAGTTTTTCATATTCTATAGACATTTCTGCACCCACACCTCCTTCGCTTAGATTTTTGTGTTCATTGAAACCGGTCTCGTTATATAGGTCTGAATAAAAAGCGAAAAGGTTCGGTTGTACAAGAAATTTTTGCCTGCAACAAAAAACAGCTTGATGGACTATACACCATCAAGCCGTTCCAACGGGAACATAACTGCGAACACCTCACCAACAAAGAACCATTTAATGGGGTTCACATTAGTTCCTAAACACCGGAGATAAAGAGATTTGAACTCTTGCGCCGCGTTAACGACCTACCCGCTTTCCAGGCGAGCCCCTTAAACCAACTTGGGTATATCTCCAACAGGAGATATGCTAATCCAATTTGTTCAATCTGTCAAGTGGAATTTCGCTTGCCTTACCTGATACTCACCGAGCCGTTCGACGTACTCACGTTTAGGCGCAGCCTTTTTTCCGCCTCGTCGTACCCGTGGCTTTTGCCTGTTACGTAGTTTTGGGAGAGGTTGTCGAATTCCATTTCTTCGGTATTGCCGCAGTTGATTTTTCCTCTGGATGTGGAGGCTTGGATTTTTCGGCTTATGTCTCTTGGGAGTTCTATGGAGATGGAGCCGTTTGTTGTGTGGGTGTCGATTTCGCGTTCGCTGTTGTCGTTGCCCCATGGTTCGCGCAGGAGGTCGCGCAGCTCTGTTCTTGAGTTGCTTGTGAAGGTGGACAGCTGGCGGAAGTCTGCTTTTTCTACTTTTATTGCGGCGTTGCTTGTTTCTGCGCGGATGGTAGCGGCTTGGACGTTTTCGAGTTCGATTTTTGCGTTGCCTGTTTCCAGGGACAGGGTTTCGCTTGTTACGTCTTCGGCGGTTATTTTGGCGTTTTTGGTTTTTGCGTTTAGGTCGGGGCAGTCTACGTCGCTTAGTTTGATTTTGGAGTTCTTGGTTGTTAGGTTGGCTGACGCGGCTTTTATTCCGCTTACTTCTATGGTGCCGTTTTTGTTTTCTACTTGCAGGCGTTCGATTAGGAGCCTCGGCACTTCGCAGAAGATGTGGACGGAGTGCATTGCGTTTGAGTCGTAGGTTATTTCTACGTTTCCTGCGTCCATGTTGAAGTGCGGGGCGTCGTCTTTGTATTTGGCGATGTATTCGCCGCGGATGGCTATATTGTTTTGGTCGTGGGCGCGGATGATTACGGGAGCGTTTTTGCCCTTTAGTTTGATTGATTTTATGCCGTTGCCTACCTCGTCTGATACGAAGTTGAAGTTTGAACGCTCGCGGGGGCCTACGACGAAGATGTTTTCGCCGAAGACTTCGGAGAGGCTTTCATGGACGTCGCGCAGGGCGCTTTTTACGTCGTTGCCTACTTCGTCTAATATGCCTGCCCAGTTTGCGTTTGAGATGCTGTCGTGTACTTCTTTCAGGCCGTCGGCGATGTCGTTCTGCCAGCCGCTTGGCTGGCGGTTGAATGCCGGCGGTGGTGGCGGGGGCGGTGGTGGTGCGTCCTCCGGGAACTGCCTAAGGAGTTCCACCGCTTCTTCTGCTGTTACCTTGCCGTCTTCCAGCATTGCTAAGATTTTCAGTCTGCCTTCGTTCATCTTGCACCTCCTGTTATCGGGTTTTTACGGTAAGCCCAAGAAATACGGCGTTCTTTTGTCTTGCCGAGTTCTTGTAGCTGCATTTTTGTCTCATAAATTTTGCAGTAAAAGTGGTACATTGCTGTTGTTGTGTCCATAATTATTAAACCTCCTTGATTAACTTTTCCCTCTGTGACTTGTCAAAAAACGGTATGAAGTTTTCGAAAACATCCGGCGGGATGCGGTACTCTGCGAAGTGGGCTGCCAGGATATCCTTCTGCTTACGTGTGAAAATCGGCATAATGTCTTCGATTGTCTCGTATTCGCCGCTGGTTAGGAGCCATGTTAGGAGTTCTGTTTTCATGATATTGTTCATGTACGGGATTAGGATTTCTATGTTTTCGTAATCCCTTCGCTCCAGGATGGTTCGCATGATTACCGTTTTTTGGGAGCTGTTTGTGTAGGGCATGATGTCTTCAAGCAGCGGCTCGTAGCCCTCGAGTGCCGACAGACCGCTGATTACATCGTCCAGTCTTGACTGGATTTTTCTTAGGTCGTCTTCTAGGGTGTTGCGTTTGATTTCGACCTGCCCTGCTTCTAGGATGGCGCCTGCTTCTATGTCGTAGATTCTTGCGATGTCCGGGAAGAATGCTATGTCCGGAAGGTTTTCGCCGCGCTCCCATTTCGAAACGGCTTGGGCTGACACGCCAAGCAGTTCGGCTACGTAGCCTTGGGTCACTCGCTTGTTTTTTCTTGCGGTTTGCAAGAACTTGCCGATGCTTGTTATGTCCACGCCCTCGCTCCTTTCTGAAGACATAATAACAGTGCGGATGCGTGGGTACAATGACGGTGAGGTTTAATTTTGGTTGAAATCTTTGTCAAGAACAGAGTCACGTAAGCCTTCTAAGTCCAGATAGTCCTCTATAAACTGCTTGCGGAGCAGAGACTGCGGAATGAACTCGTTGTATTTGCCAAGGATTTCGACTTTATCAGGTAGGGGGAAGTCGTATGGATTTAAGTCGGAGGTCAGTATATCGCGGATTACGCCGTCTAATTCTTCGGCTGTTCCGTCGAAGTAGACTTCCAGGTATACGCTTATGACCCACGGCATTACGCTCTTGATTTTGTGGCGGAGCAGGGCGTAGTGCAGGGTCAGGAGCTGGCGGGTGCCTACCCAAGGCAGTACCGCGAACTTCTTCTCGGCTATGTGGGTCACGAGGTTTTCCAGAATGCCGCTGTTTCGGGTCAGGTAGCGGATTTCCATAAGGCGTTCAGCACTGCGCAGGCTCAAATACGGGAATGATGTGTCCGTTATAAGGGTTTCGCGCATTTTGCGGACAAGGACGGTGTGCAGCTCCATGGGGTGGGTCGCTTCCCAGTCTACCATGGATATGCCCGGTACGCGCTTTACGAAGATTACCTTCGATTTTTCGTTTACGTCCACGGTTTCCCAAGTCAGCCCGGCGAGTGCGAAGCGTACGCCTACGGGGTATACCTTGTCTACCGTGCCTATCGTGCGGTTTTCGTCTTTTACGAGCAGATATTCCGGGGCTAGGAAGACTGTCAGGAACTTGTGGCTGTTTACGATTTTTTCGCCTTCGCGTCCGATGATTATGCCGCCGCGTTCTGTGCGTTCCAGCTGGGTTATATCTACCAAATGGGCGAGCAGCTTTTTGTAGTCGTCCTGCGGAATGTGGCGGAAGCAGCCGAGGCTGAGTATGGCTTGGGCGAGCGCCGCGGGTGACAGCTCTCCGCAGCTTTTTAGGTGGCTCATGGTTTGGTGGTAGAGCAGGTTGTATGCGTGGTTGTGCGGGAGGATTGGCTCCATCCAGTGGTCTTTTGTGTAGAGTTCGACTATTGCGATTGTTCGGATAAAGTCCCAGTTTATAGGCCCGAGGACTTGGTCGGAGTTTATTTGGATGGACTCTACGAAGGTGAAAAGGAGCTGCGGTACTTGCCCGCGGCGTCCGCAGCGGCCCAGGCGTTGTGCGAAGCTTGATACGTTTAGGGGTGCGCCGATTTGTACGGCTTGGTCTAAGCCGCCTATGTCTATGCCCAGTTCCAGGGTGACGGTTGCGCCTGTGACTATTTTTTCGTCGTCGGATTTCATTTCGTCTTCTGTGGTTTCGCGTAGGAGGGCTGAAATGTTGCCGTGGTGTACGCGGTATACGTCGGGTGCTTTGTTGCGCAGGGCTATTTCGCGCAGGTTTGCCATTGCGTATTCCGTTTCTTCGCGGCTGTTGGTGAAGATGATTGTTTTTTTGTCCAGGGTCATTTTGAACAGGTATTCGTAGTGTTCGCGGTTGCCTATGTCGCCGTCTACGCTTAGGGAATCGAGGTCGCGGTCGTCGGTGTAGTTTACAAAGCGCTCTATGTGCAGGCGCATACGTTTTTTGCCTTCGGCTGTGATTGGTGCGGCGCAGGCGCGGGTGGTGCCTGTGTTCAGCCATGTTTGGGCGAGTGAAATGTCGCCGAGGGTGGCGGATAGCCCGATGCGGCGCGGGGTAACGCCCGTGAGTGATTGCAGGCGTTCCAGTACGCAAAGGAGCTGTATGCCGCGTGCGTCGCGCATGAAGTGGTGGACTTCGTCTATGATGACGAAGCGCAGGTCTGAAAACATTTGTAAAGCTGCGCCGCGTTTGCCTGTGACTAAGCTTTCCAAGGATTCGGGCGTGATTTGGAGAAGCCCTTGCGGGTTCTTGACGAGTGCGTCTTTTTTGGTCTGCGAGGCATCGCCGTGCCATTTTACGACGGGGATGTGTGAGTCGATTAGCAGGTGTTCGAGCCGCTTAAACTGGTCGTTGATAAGGGCTTTGAGCGGTGAAATGTACAGCACGCCCACGGATTTTGACGGGTTATTGTGCAGCTCGGTAAGGACGGGCAGGAAGGCGGCTTCGGTTTTGCCCGAGGCGGTGCCCGAGGACAGCAGGAGATTATCGTCTGTGTCGAAAATGACTTCGCAGGCGGCGGTCTGGATTGCCCGCAGCTCGTCCCATTTGTTTAGGTAGATGAAGTCTTGGATGAATGGTGCCAGTCTGTCGAATGCGTTCATATCTCAAACTCCTGAAATTCGCTATGGATTTCCTCGTCTGTTAGACCGCCTTTTGCCATTTCGAAGCTGTTGCTGCCTAGTATGGCGGCGATTTCTGCTTGCGGGTTCTGGTGGAGGATGTTCACCAGTTCTATGAAGTCGCGGATGATTTCGCGCGGGGTTATGTGGGTGTCTGCGCCTACGCGGTTGTATTCGACTGTTAGGAAGTATACTAAATCTTCGTGGCTTAGGGTGGGTGAGTAGCCCATTAGCTTGGCGTGGATATCGCGCAGCTTTTCGACCAGTACGTACATTTCTTCTTGTGTCAGCATTTGCAGACGGATGATTGGGGCTGTTAGGTCTTTTATTTCGTCTGTGGCGAAGTGGCCTTCGGCAAGGCGCGAACGCAGCGCTTCGTAGCTGAACACGCCGCGGTATTTGTCCTCTATGCACTGCGGGGTGCCGCCCATTAGGAAGCCTATGTGTTTGGCTTTGCCTTGCAGGACATCGTTGTATATTGTTAGAATTTTTTCGTAGTTGTTTGCGCGGGTGATGGAGTTTGGGATTTTGAAGATATTGACGAGTTCGTCGATTACGACTAACAAACCCTTGTAGCCTGCGCCTACCAGGAAGACCGCGAAAATTTTCAAGAAGTCGTACCATGTTTCGTCGTTTACTATGAAGTTGATGTCCAGGTCGGCTTTTGCCTCGCGGCGGGTCGGGTATTCGCCGCGGAACCAGCGGAGGACGTTACTTTTCATGGCGGTGTCGCCGTTTTGGTGCGCGCGCAGGTAGGCTACTACGGCTTTTGCGAACTCGAAGCCGTTTACCATGCTTTCGAGCGAGCCCGCTACTTCGTAGATTTCCTTTTCGTCTGTTACGCCGGAAATCCATCGGTCGAGGATTAGGGGCAGTGCGCCGCCGTCGGGTTTTGACTTGGTGGATAGGTTCGTGATTAACTCTTTGTATGTGGCGAGCCCTTGACCTTTTGTGCCTGCGAAGCGGCGTTCCGGGCTTAGGTCGGCGTCTACTACGGCGAAACCCTTGGCGGTGGCGTAGTTGCGGATTGTTTGAAGGAGGAAGCTTTTTCCGCTGCCGTATTTGCCTACGATGAAGCGGAAGCTTGCGCTGCCCTCGGAAATCATTTCGATGTCGTGCAGAATCGCGGCGATTTCCTGTGAGCGCCCTACGGTCACGTATTCAAGCCCTACGCGCGGTACCACACCGCCTTTAAGCGCGTTGATTAAGATATTTGCTATTCTTGTCGGAGGCATATTTGTTCAACCATCTCCTTATATTCATCGTAAATTATAAAATCTTCGTCGAGTAAACTGTCGCCTAGGTAGTCTGCGGCTTTTTCGTTTATGCTGTCTGCAAGGATTTCCGGCATAAGGTTGTTTGCCAGGGCAAATGCTGTGAAGTCGGGCGCGCGCAGGGCGGCTGTTTCTGTTGGGGTAAGCGCGTCCCAGCCGCTTTCTTCGAGTGTTTCGATGGTTTCTTCTTCGATTTCTTCGACTTCTTCAACAAGCAGCTTGTCCTGCGTGCCTAGCGCTTCTTCGCGGATTCTTGCCAGGTTGTCGTGGTCTACGCTTACTACTGTGCGCGTTGTGCTTAGATGATATTCGGCGACGGCCGCTTCTATGGCCGCGTCCAACTTGTTCTGTTTCACGTTCAGCTTATATTTGTAGCCGAGCGCCTGACGCAGGCAGGCTTCGGTCTTCTTGATAACGTAGCCGAAAAACTCCTTGCGCCCGGAATACCAGATAGGCAGGTCGGCCGTCCAGCGCCCGTTTTTGCAGTGGTACACCTCGCCGCCCGGCAGGTGTGCCGTTCTGTCCTGCTGCTCCTTCCAATCGAAGAACATTGCGCGGCGGAACGGCTGCCATACCGCGCCCTTGCTGGTGTAGATTAGCTGGCTGCTGCCGCTGGTCAACCGGTCGGTCACAGCGACCGCTTGGAAGCAGTCACGCATTTGCTCTTGGTAGCCGTCTTGGTAAAATTTCGACTTTGTGATATCGTAGTTTGCCATGCTGTTCCAGAGTTCCAAGCGGTTTTCGCTTTCCCACAAGAACATTTCCGGGTAGTATGCATGGAGTTTGTGACGGCTGACGAAATCCGCGAAGCCGGGTATGCCGTAGTATATGTGGTAATCCTTCAGCCAACCGGGCATGTATTTGTCGAGGGCGGGGTCTGTCCAGACGTTTATCAGCTCGTCCAGCCCGCCGCCTATGCCGTTTAGCAGTTCGTATATATATAGGAAGGTGTAGGATGTGTCGCAGGGCTCGGTTTCGCCGCGCCGCGTTTTCGTGCGCCATGTGAAATAAGAGCGCAGCTGCTCGTAGCCCATGCGTTGGTAGCAGGGGAAGTAGTCTGAAAATGCGGCGGGGTTCGGGAAATCGTCCTCGAAGTCTGCCATAAGCGTAGCTTGTTTGTAGAAAAGCGCGGCATCGTCGCGGGCGAAGGGGTTGTATGTGGCAAGGCTACGCATGTCGTAGAACTTCTCGCGGATTGGGTCGCGCTTACGCTGCGCGACGGGCTGTGACGCGGCGGGGGCTGCATTTTGCGGATTGTGTTCGTATTCGATTTCTGCGAATATTTCGTCCACGTTATGCCCCTCCTTCCGAGTAGCGTTCCATGGCGCTGTAGCGCGTCAAGTCCTCTGCCGCGAAGCCGCCCGCCAAGCGCAGCAGCTTGAAGCCGGCCGCGTCCCGAACGAAGTAGACAGCCTCATTTATACCGCGGTGCGCGTGTTCACGGGCGTATTCCATGCAAGGGCCCGCGGTGTCGCCAAGATAATATTTCTCGTAGATTAAGTCGTCGTAGCGCTTTAAGGAAATGCCGAGCGCGGCTTGTTCTTCTGCGTCTTCCAGGAGCTTGCTGTAGAATTTGCTCTTGTTGGTGAAATCGCGGTCGTAGGCATCGGGCGAAAGCGCCGCGCGGGCAAGCAAATCTTCCTCGAAGCTCAAACAGAACTCAGGCTGTGTCATAACCCGTGTCTTGACAAAATCCGCGACATGCTCCGCAAGCGCCTCTACTGTTTCAAATTCCTCTGTGTTTACAAGCGGGTCGAGGATGCGGTTTACTGCCTGCTCGTAGTATTCCGCTATGTGCAGCCCGGAAATGACTTCGGCTTTAAGGCTTGCTTCGGCTTCTTCTAAGTTCCGCGCGTATTCCTCGCGGCGTGCGCGGTACTGCACCTGCCGGCGGTGTATTTCCGTCATGGCAGCGTGAAGGCGGTGCAGGCGTTCCAGCCTGCTGCGCACGGTGTATATTTCCGTGATGGCCTCGCGCAGGCGCTGTGTTCCTTGGAATGGCTTGTGGAAATACAGACCCTGTTCCCGCTGCTCGATTTCCTGCGTGTAGCTTGCTATGCGGCTCTCGATTTCTTGGATTTCAGCAAAACTTTCGCCAGCAAGCATGGACGGCTCGATTTCGATATCCGCCGCCTCTTGCGTAAAATTCGCCTCGTAAAACAGACGTACCCTGTCGCCGAAAAGCATCGCTTCGGCTTCGCGTATGCTCATCTTGTGCAGGGCGCGCCCCTTGACGTTGTTCGCGGCGATGCTTTCCATCTCGCGTGCGATTTTTTCCTCGGAAACGGGTGTGCCGACGTTTAGCTTATCGGCAATGCTCCCAGGAGTATTTTTCTGCACAGGCTCGGCAAGGGCAAACCAAGAGAACACGCGGCGGAATACGGCAAAGGCGATTTCCCTGTCGGGCTTTTGCAGCTGCGCCATCCCCGCGCTTACGAACAGACGGCGGTTCGCGTCACGGCTCTTTTGCCTAAGGCTGTCCTCAAAGCGCGAGTCCTGATGGTTAAGCGAGTGAAGGAATGCGATGGTTTCGAGATTCCTCTGCATGTTAGCGGCGCTTACCGTGTCGCGCTCGTTTCGGTCGGAAAAAAGCCATATGAGGTTGTAAAACGGAAAATCCTCAGCCTTGCGGAGCAGGGACAAAGCCGCAGCGGAGCGTGCCTCGAAATCCTCCTGCACGTTCGATTCCGACAGCAAAATAAACAACGAGAGGTGTACAATAGGAAAATCTTCCTCGAAAAGCGTACGCAAAAACTGACCCGCCCATCCGACATCCGCACTGTTTTCGCCAGCGCGGACAACGACAGATACATTAATGCGCCGTATGTTAAGCTGCGCTTTATTCTGCTGGATTTCTGCTTTCAAGGCGCGGATATCCCGCGCGGCTTCCTCGCCCACGGGCATGTCCAAACAAAAGGTGCCGGGCTGCGCAAAATCCCACCCAACAAAAACCGTAGGGTGGCGGGGCGCGTCCTGCGCCCCCGCGCGGCCGTCCACACAAAACCCGTCCGCGAACCTCCAAGCAAAATCTACTATACTATGCATCCCGCGCCATCACCTGTCTCGGCAACATAAAAATCAGCCTGCGGGTACTCCGCGCTGACCGACTCCTTGAACGCTGTGACGGCATCCCCGCGCACAATACTAACCGTGCAGCCGCCGAAGCCCGCACCCGTCATGCGTGAGCCAAGCACCCCGTCAGCCTTCTGCGCAGCCGCCGCAAGCGTGTCAAGCTCCGTACCCGTAACTTCATATAAATCACGCAGCGAAGCGTGAGAGTCGTTCATCATCTTGCCGAACTGCACAATATCTCCGTCGTTCAGCACCTTCACGGCAGCCAGAGTCCGCGCGTTTTCATACACGGCATGACTGGCGCGTTTCAGAAGAATGGGGTCGGAAATCAAGTGCTTGTGCGCCTCAAATGTCTTTACGTCAAGCTCGCACAGCGCATTTATATCGCATTCCTTTTGCAGAAGCGCCAAGGCCGCCTCGCATTCGCCGCGCCGCTCGTTATACTTTGAATCGGCCAAGCCGCGCCGCTTGTTCGTGTTGCTAATCACAATCACATATTCACCAAGGTCAAGCGGGACATACTCATGCTCGATTTTATTGCAGTCAAGCAAAAGCGCGTGGTCTTTCCTGCCGAAACTAACCGCGTACTGGTCCATTATTCCACAGTTCACGCCGATAAAATCGTTTTCGACCCGCTGGGTAAGCAAGGCGATTTCCTTGGCCGAAAGCCCGCAGCCGAAAAGGTCGTTTATCACAACAGCGGTCAAAACAAGCAGACTCGCCGAGGACGACAAACCCGCACCGTTAGGGATGTCGCCCTTCACAAACAGGTCAAAGCCGCCGATTTTGTGGCCCATCTTCTGAAATTCCGCCGCAACCCCCTTGGGGTAGTTGGCCCAGTCATGAGCGGGGTCGTTAACGAGTTCCGACAGCTGCGCCTCGCAGCGCAAGTCAAAGTTAGCGGAGGAAAGCCCGATTATTTCATCGCCGCGGCGGCTTGCCGCGCCGTATGTCCCCATGCTTAGCGCGCAGGGGAAAACGTACCCGCCGTTATAGTCCGTATGTTCGCCTATTAAATTCACCCGTCCGGGCGATTTGTAATTGAATTTGGTTTCCATGCCTTAGACTCCTATTAATTTAATCCCGATATCGTCGCTAAGCGGCGGAGCAGGCAGCACCGCTCTGCCGACATCGTCCGTTTCGATTACGCAAGCGTCCGCGTCCCATTTCCCAACCGCGGGAACAAACCACGACAGCCTGTACTTTTTGTTAGGAGGAAAGCCGCGCACAGTAACCCGCGGGCAATCCTTCTCCAGATAAATCAGCGCATAGTCGCGAGCCGCCGTAGCTGCACAAAAAGCCCATCCGCGGTACCCCATAGGCTCGCCGCACTTGTTCGGCGAAACCAGCTCATTCTCAGGCACAAGTTCTACCCAGCGGCCGCCCTCGGACATAACAAAATCCCGCAAATAAACCGACTGCGCACCTGAACGCCACTGCACCGACTCCCAAAGCCGATACTGCGCCTCGGGCTCAACATCCGCGCCCCAAAACCCCTGCGCCCCGTACAAAAACCCACCGAGCGCCCCGCACAAGAAGCTGCCGTACAGCCCCGCACGGTTATTAAGCTCCGCCTCAACACTGTCCGCAGGCGGGTCATCATCAGGGAAGCCGGGATAATACGGCTCACCCGCAATAGCGGGCATGGCAGGCTCCGAGCGGTACATCTCCGTCAGGTACCAATGATGCTCATGCTCGCGCCAGTTGCCGTTTTGGTGGAATGTAATCCAAGGTGCCTCGTCCTTCCCGCCGAAATTAGCAAGAGAAGACGGCGAAGGATTGCAGCCGATAAGCGTACCGAAAGGCGGCTCGCCGTACTTTCCGTACCACTGCGCAATAGGCTCGTTGTACCCGCGCGAGGGAATCGATTGCGTAGGCCAGTCAAAATGAATAGGCGAAAGCAAGCAAAAATGCGCCTGATACCGCGCGAAGATATACTGAACATACCGCGCATAAGTCTCCGGCCAGCCGCCGTACTTCTTCCAAACGGTAGAGACATCCCTGCGCGCGACCTCTATAAAACTAAGCATCCCCATATCATGAAGATAACTTACCTTCTTATCCATATGCTTAAAATATTCCGGGTTAAGCCGCGAAAAATCAGGCACGACAGTCTCGTACCCCGGCACGTTTCCGGGAAATTCGAACGGGCGCCCGCCCTCGTTGTGCATATCCTTCGCCGACTCGGTGCCGCTCTGCTGCCAGGCCGCGCGGATGTATGTACCCGGCTCGGGCTGATTCTCAATATAAGGCGGATGCCCGTCGTTAGCCCAAGTAGGATGCGCGGCAAGCATACCAATGGCATTGTAGCCCTGCCGCTTGCGGAATTTCACTAAATCTTTGAAATAACCTTCTTCAAGCGGACGCTCGGTGTCGTCTTCGCTCCATTTGAAGCGGAAAGTAGGCACCGCCCACCATGTATCGCCCATCATAAAAAAGCTGCTGCCGTCCGGGTGAACAAAGCCGCGCCCGTTCCCGCCCGCCCGCAAAATCCCGCGCCGTGCAGGGTTAGCCGCCTTCTCCGCGTCAGACCAGTCCGCGGCGGTAAATTCCCCAAGCTTACCGACAAGCCCGCCGTCCTCAACAGAAGCCCCGCTAACGAAACTCCAAGCCCCAGCGCAAGTCGCCGTATAGCGGATTTTGTATGAGTTCCCGCCGTCCCAAAAGCCGTACACGCGCTTTTCGAAATCCGGCCCCTTCAAATCAATCCAAACATCCACATCCATATACGGATTCGCATAAGTTTTTTCTGCCGTCAAATGAAGCTCCATTACTTCCCACACGTACATTAAAATCACCTCGCGGGCATTATAGCATATATTTGACTTACATAGCCGTATAACGTAGAATATTTCCGACGGGAAGTTTATTTGCTTTCGCAAATACCGGATATTAAATTGCACGCTGAAGCGTTCGTGACAATTCGATATCCTAACAAGGAGAATACACCAATGTCATTTTCATACGAAACACACATGCACACATCAGAAGGCAGCGGCTGCGGCAGAAACACAGGCGCCGAGCAAGTCCGCGCATACAAGAAACGCGGCTACGCGGGCATTATAATAACAGACCATTTCATAAACGGCTACTCGTCCTGCCCGCGCGGCGTAAAAATGCCGTGGGAGAAGAAAATGGACTACGTGATGGCAGGCTACAACGCGGCAAAAGCAGAAGGCGACCGGGTAGAGCTAGACGTCTTCTTCGGCTGGGAATATACGATACGCGGCTCGGATTTTCTGACCTACGGGCTAGACCACGATTTCCTGCTTGCGCACCCGGATTTGGATAAACTGGAAATCGAAGAATACAGCAAAATCGTACGGGAAAACGGAGGCTTCCTTGCACAAGCGCACCCGTACCGCGACAGACCATACATCCAGAACAAGCTGCCTGTGGAGCCGCAATACATGGACGCAGTAGAGGTATACAACGCATCCGACAACGACGACGCTATCTCAAACGGTCAGTCCTTGGCATTTGCGAAGAAAAATAATCTGCCGCAAATCGCAGGCGGCGACTCGCACGGCATCAGCTTCACAGCAAGCGGAATTGTGCTGGAAAACCGCGCGGAATCGATTTTCGATATCATCGATGCGATAAAGGCAAAGAAAGTGAGTTTGATTACTTAAAATATGAAGAAACTATTTTTGTTGCTGCTGCTTCTTGCGGCGTGTTCGCGCGGGCCTGCCGGCCCTGCGCCGTCGGAGGTTGTTTCGGATTTCCTTGCATATGTACAAGCGGGCGAGTTCGCGGAGGCAAGCGAGCTTGTTTCCGGCGGGTCGCCGCTTGGTTTTGATAGGGTCGAGGAAGAATACCGCAGGATATTCGAAAAGCTGTCCTACGAGCATATTCTCGAGGAAACGGACGGAAGCGAAGCATTCGTAACCCTGACGGTCACTGCGTTTGACTTCGGCCTTGCCATGGAAGAACTGATGGCGGAGGCGTTCTACTGGGTGTTCATGGACATAACGGCGGAAGAACTTGCCGAGATGCTTGAAACCAGTCTAATCGCGACGATAGAAAGCGAGTTTGCGCCCATGCTCGAAAGCGAAGTGACTGTCAGACTGGAACGCTCAGAAGACGGATGGCTGATAGCCGCAGACGACGCTTTCGCCGACGCGGTGACGGGCGGGCTGTTTTCGTTCGCGGAATACGTCGGCGGGTGGCAGGATTGATTAAAACAGCATCTTGACCTCGTACTTCCGCAGCCAGTAATCGAGCTGCAAAACATATGCCATAAGCTGAGGCCCTGCCATAAGCTGTCCGAACCACGGACGGCTTGTGTTGGGGTCTTTTAGCATTTCGGCGGCGAAGCGGCGGGCTTTTTCCGGGTCGATGATGGCGAGGACGGGCGCGGCATGGTCGGCTACGGTGTCGTGGAGACGCTCGGCGAGCAGTGCTGTGTAGGCGGGGTCGTAGGTCTTTGGGAACGGGCTTTTTTTACGGAACAGCACCTCGTCTGGGATTATGCCGCGTGCGGCCTCGCGCAGGATGTGCTTTACGGTGCCGTTTTTGCGCTTCATTTCCCATGGGATGGAGTAGACGTATTCCATCAGACGGACGTCCGCGAACGGCACCGAGCCGCTTAGCCCGGAATGCCAGCCCATGCAGTACATGCGGTCGAGCAGGGTTGTCATGAACCATTTTAAGGTAAGGTAGCCGCGGTCGGTGGATTTCGATTTGTTTAGATAGTCCGAGGCGGCGGCTTGCAGGTCTAGGCTATCCGCCCACTTATCTTTCAGAAGGGCGGTGCGGGCAGTGAAGTCGCTGCTCCATGGGAACATGGTGTCCGTTTCGTCCAAGCGCGTGTGGAACCAAGGGTAGCCGCCAAAAATTTCGTCCGCGCATTCGCCCGTCAGGGCTATAGTAAATTCCTTTGGGATTTTTTCGCAGAAATACAAGAGCGAGGCATCGACATCCGCCATTCCCGGCAGGTCGCGGGCTTCTACCGCGGGGTACAGCGCGTCTAGCAGGGATTCGGAGTCGCAGCTGATGTATTCGTGTTCGCTTCCACAAAACTCCACCATCTTGTCTACCCAAGGGCGGTCGAGGTCGGGCTGGAAGGCGTTCGACTGAAAATGCGAAACGCTGTCCTTGAAATCAAATGAGAAGGTGCAAAGCCTGCTGCCCGCCTCACGCATGGACTCCGCGGCGATTGCGCTTACTACGCTTGAATCCACACCGCCCGAAAGGAGCGCGCAGGCTCCGCTCGAAGGAATCCGCGAATGCACGGCACGCATCAGCAGGGAGCGCACACGGGCGATGGTTTCTTCCTCGCTGTCCTCGTGCGGGAGGGTGGGGAAGTCCCAGTAGCGTTCTATTTTTATGCCGTCCTTTGAGGCGGTGAGGGTGAAGCCCGGCGGCAGGGCGTGGATGTCCTTGAAGACGCCGCTGTGTTCGTAGCGTGCGGGGCCCAGGGACAGCAGCTCGGTGAGCCCGCGTTTGTCTAGCTGCGCGGTAACGCCCGGGTGCGCGAGGATGGCGCGGATTGCCGAGGCGAAGATTACGCGCGTTCCCAGCTGCGTGTAGAAAAGCGGGGTAAGCCCCATTGGGTCGCGGTAAAGCAGTAGGGACTGTTTGAGTTCGGTAAGGCAGTTTGACGAGTCGCCCGCGTATGCGTAGTTGCGTGAGATTGTCACGGCGGGGATAGGGTGGGGGATGCGCGGACGCGGCGGGCGTAGGGTTTTGTGCATTTTAGTGATGGTTTCGTAGGTTGCGGTGGTGTTCTGGGTGGGTGTGAAGTCGATGAAGCCTACTATTTCTTTCATGGGTATCGCTCCTATACTTTTTGGGTATAGGTTAGTTTATGAAGGAGGGTGGGGATTGGTCACGGAAAAAACGCTTTTCCGCATCCTAATCTTTCAGATACGTGGTCGTAGATGCGTCTGGCGCTGTTTATAGCGCGTTCGGCGCTAGTAGCGTCCACTGACGCAGTGAAATCAGGATAACGGGCGTTAACAAAAGCTGATAGAAATGCACAGTGATTTATCAAACGCACGGCGTTAAAACTACTGTCATAACGGGCGCATTTTAGTCTAAGTGCTTCCAAATCATGACCCCAGCTTGAGTCTCCGTTGTATAGTATATACGCTTTCAGCATTTTTTCTGCGCACTGCTGACAGTGGTATAAAATGACCTCGAACGGGCGGGCTTTTGGGTTTACAGACCTAGACATTTCGTTAGCCGCGACCAGAATATCGTTATGCGCGTAACGTACCCATGTCTGCCATGTATTTTCCTGTGTCATACAGTAAAACTCCATCATTTTTGATTCTGTTTTGTAAGCTCATATTTTCAGCGGCTTTTTCGAAGGCAGATTCGTTATTTACTATAATATCCAGCGGAAAAGTCCGCTTGCCCGCCAAAGCCTTGTTGATTTTTATATTTGTTTTTAACGGGTCTAAATCGTTATCGACCACTACCAACATGTCGATATCGCTCTCGGAATGCGGCTCTCCGTAAGCGTGCGAGCCAAAAAGATATATCCGAATAACGCCGTCCACGGACGAAATAAACTGTGTATACATTTTGATTATTTCGTTCATTTACTCAGCTCCTTTTTGGTTTGTATTCCCATTGTAACGCCCATCCTCTCCGCAGTCAACGAAAAAAGGCTGCCCCGCGTAACCCGCAAGGCAGCCCCTTAAATCTATCCCTACTTAAACACACCAAGCGGCACTTCTGCATTCGCCGCTTCGTCCGCTCTTGCAATCCTTGCGTCGTTTCTGCTCTCGATAGAACGGTTCGCTAAATCGCTCTCCGCATAAGGAGCGACTCTACGCGTACGCTCAATACGGTCAGCGCTTGGCGCCGCGTTCCTGCGGATGGTTCTGTTATGCTCTATTCTGTTCTCGTTCAGTGTTAGTCTTGGTGCCCGGTTGACGACACTACCCGACGCTGTGCGGAATAACCGCGGTGCCGCTGTGCGCGGCGCTGCGTGCTGGGTTCTGCCTACTATGGTAATTGCGCTTAGACCCTCTGGCTCGGGGTTTCTAACAGCAGCCCTGCGTTCGGGGTTTGGTCCGCGTTCAGTATTCTGTTTACGCTGCGGTTTTGGTTCTGGTTTGTTAACGCGCGCGGCACTGCGGGTTGTTGTACTCGGATTCGCGGCATACGCTGTTGGTTGTTGTTTTTTTTTTCTGTGGTCACTGTCTTGTCGATATAGAGTGTGTTGGTGTTGCCCACGCCGTCGTTGAAGTTCGATGTTTGGCGGGTTCTTGGTGCTGTGGTGCGGTTGTTCAGCATTCCGTCGTAGTTGTAGTTATCTAAGTTGCGGGCGGCACGGTGGCCTGCGTTGTTTGCGCGGTTCAGTCCGCGGTGTGTGCCGCGGGTCATTCCGCGGGTTACGCCGTCGCTTTCGCGTACGTCTGCGGCTGTTGCGTTTGTGCCGAGACGCTCGCCGTTGCGGTTGCCGTGGTTCATTTCCGGCCCGCCTGCGCAGCCCGTTACTATAACCATACCGGCAAGTGCGCCGGAAACAATGATTTTTCTCCAGTTAATTCTCATTGATATTAGTCCCCTCATTCTATATGCTATATGAAAAATAAATCGCAAGACTTGTTGTATACTGGCGTTCCTCATAAGATGTAGTAGCGACTTATCAAAAACCGCAAGAAGCACGCGGATTTTTGATAAGTCAACTACATCTAATTGCGGTACGCAGTACAAGTTCCTGCGATTCTAGTTTGAGCAGATTCGGTTAAGAAATACTGTGAGACATTTGGGGACTTTGGAAAACTTGACCGTTAGTTTTAGTATGTTCAACGAAAAGCTCGGTTCCGCTTGACTCCGCGGCTTTTTTTATGCGGGCGGCGATAGATTCGGCTATAGGAATCTCGGTTGCATAGTGCGTGCCGTCGATTAGCGCAAGACCGTTTTCACTAGCGTCCATAGCCGTATGATAGCCAATATCGCCCGTTATGAATACGTCGCAGCGTGCGGCCATGGCATAGCTTATGCAGCTTGTGCCGTTGCCGCCGCACAGTCCGACTTTATGTACCTGTTTGTCGGGCCGGCCTGTGAAGCGTATTACATTAGATGAAAGCCGCTCGGCGAGATTTTTTGCCAAGGCAGATAATTCCATTTGGCGGGGAAGGTAGCCGATTAACCCCAAGGTCGGCTTCTCGGCGGGGAGCAGAGGCTCCTTCCCGGTAAGCCCAACGAGGTCAAAGAGCAAGTCATTCACACCGCCGGGCGCTACGTCCAGATTTGTGTGGGCGCTGTATAGGCTGATGCCGTTGGCGATTAGGGTCATTATTTTTTTGCCGAGGGTGTTGTCGGTTGTTATGGCGTTAATTGGCTGGCTGTGGCGCGTGATTAGCGGGTGATGGGTGATTATGAAGTCGAAGTTACCCGTTACGGCCTCGCGCAGGACTTCCTCGCTTAGGTCGAGCGCGGTAAGGACGCGCATCACAGGGCGCGCGCGGTCGCCTACCATCAGGCCCACGTTGTCGGTTTCCATTGCCCACGATATGGGCGCCCAGTCTTCCATTGTTTGGATTAGCCAGTTTGTTGTTGCGGACATTTTACTACCTCTAATCTTTGGATTTTTTGCCGTTTTTAGCTTCTTCGAATGGCGGGAGCGACAACCCTTCTATACTTGCGGCGTCCGCTATAGAGCGGTAAGCTTCTTCCAACGTTTCCGATTTTGCTATGCGTGACGCGATTAGCGCGAGTAAAACCTTAGTCTCGTACGAGGTTCCCATAATTCAACCTCCTTCTGCCACAATCACCGTATAAGTACGCCCTCTATCCAAGGCAGTAACCTCCTCCACAACCTCAAACCCAAGCACCCCAAGCGCACCGCGCACCGCATCTATATCACGCTGCGGCTGCACAATAAGCCTCCGCACCCCGCTAAGTTCCGCCTCGTTCAAAATCTCTACCATATTAGCGCCGCCCATACCCGCGATAACCACACAATCAGCCTCGCCGACCCCAAGCGGCCGCAAACCATAGCCTAGCCGGCACTCAATCCGCGCCTCCAACCCATAACGCCTGACATTAGCCCGGGCAATCTCAAGCGGGCCCGCAGCCACATCGCAAGCAACAGCGCGTTCCGCCATACCTTCCGAACAAGCGGCAATCGGCAGATACCCATGGTCTGTCCCAATATCAGCCAAACAGCGGCTACCCTTCACACAAGCGAGTATAGCCCGCAAACGCGGAGAAAACCGCATCAGTCCAGATAGTCCTTCAACTTCTTACTACGGCTCGGATGCCGCAGTTTACGAAGCGCCTTTGCCTCAATCTGCCTAATCCGCTCGCGCGTAACATTGAACTCGCGCCCGACTTCCTCCAAGGTACGCGCACGCCCGTCGTCAAGCCCGAACCGCAGCCTAAGCACCTTCTCCTCGCGCTCCGTTAGCGTGTCAAGCACATCAATAAGCTGCTCCTTCAGCAAAGTAAAAGCCGCAGCCTCCGCAGGCGCAGGGATATCGTCATCAGGTATAAAATCACCAAGATGGCTGTCTTCCTCCTCGCCAATAGGCGTTTCAAGAGACACAGGTTCCTGCCCAATTTTCAGAATCTCGCGCACTTTCTCGACAGGCATTTGCATTTCAACAGCAAGCTCGTCAGGGGTAGGGTCGCGTCCCAACTCTTGCAGCAACTGCCGCGAGACCCTAATCAACTTATTAATCGTTTCGACCATATGCACAGGTATACGAATCGTACGGGCCTGGTCGGCAATCGCACGGGTAATCGCCTGCCGAATCCACCAAGTAGCATAAGTACTGAACTTATAGCCCTTACGGTAGTCAAACTTCTCGACAGCCTTAATAAGCCCGAGGTTGCCTTCCTGTATTAGGTCAAGAAAAAGCATACCGCGCCCAACATACCGCTTAGCGATACTGACAACAAGCCGCAAGTTAGCCTCGGCCAAACGGCGCTTAGCCAGCTCCTCGCCCTGCTCCATACGCTTAGCAAGCGCGATTTCCTCGTCCGCGGTAAGAAGCGGCACCTTGCCGATTTCCTTCAAGTACATGCGCACATGGTCGTCGATGTTGATTGCGCCTTCGACCGCGGGCAGGGAGACGTCCTTTTCGGCTTCATCCTCTACCTCCATTGCGCCCAGTACGTCCACGCCTTGGCTTTCCAAATACTCATAGACCTTGTCCATTTGGTCGGGGTCAAGGTCTATGTCGCCCAGAAAGTTTATGATGTCCTTATGTTCCAGCAGATTCTTCTTCTTTTTGCCAAGGGCTGCCAAATCATTGAGGCGGTTCAATAAAGCGTCTTCAACGGATTTCAAAGGCTTTCAGTCCTCTCATTCAGCTATATTCTAACCATTCGTGATTGATATATACTGTTTTTCAAGATTTCGGAGTGCTTTTCCTTGCGAAATAATCGCATTTATATCGATTTCACCGGAACTTTGTTCGAGTTCCGCATAGTTTTGGCGGGTGAGCCAGCCTTGCTTGACGGTACGCCACATATCGTTCAGCGCCTTCTCCATAGCCGTATCGCTCTCAAAGCTTGGGATTTCACGGAAAACCTCCGCGGCCTGCTGCTGCTCCTCCAGGCTCTCAAACTGCGAAACGATATCGGCAGGCGCACTAACACGCCCAACCTCGGCATTGGCATAAGCCAAAGTAAGCAACCGAAGCCCGACCTCATCACCCATCTCCTCGGGCGAAAGAAATTCCTTCATCTTAGCGCCAACCTCCGGCCGGGTCAGAAGAATGGAAAGCAGACCCTTCCGAGCAAAAGCAAGCCCACGCTCACTTTTCAAACCACCACGAAGACCATGCCGAAGACCAGGACGGTCACGAGGCGCAGGCGAGGCAGAAAAATACTTATCAAGCCCACGCTGCTTGTCCATCTCAGAAAGAATAGCCTCAGGCGCAATCCCAGAAAGCGCAGAAGTCTCACGTATGTAGGCATCAGCCTCAATACTGCTCTCGATAGTAGCAAGCACAGCCGCAGCCGCCTGCGTAAACGAAACCCGCTGCTCAGTAACCGAAAGGTCAAACTCGTCAGCAAGCTGCGCAATCCGAAAAGCAGCATAATGCCGAGCCTCACCAAGCAAAACCCCAAACCGAGCCGCACCATACTTCTGAATATAATCGTCAGGGTCCTTAACATCGTCCGTTACCTGCAAACACCTAACACGAATCCCCGCCTCAAGCAAAACAGGAATAGCACGAACCACAGCCTGAACACCAGCCCTGTCACGGTCAAACAACAAAATAACCGAATCACAGTTAACACGCTTCAAAAGCCGCGCATGATGCGGGGTAAACGCAGTACCAAGCACCCCAACACTATGCGGATAGCCCGCCTTATGCAAGGCGATAACATCCATATAACCCTCGACAATAATAATCTCACGCGAACGTGCCTTCCGAGCAGCATGAATCCCGTACAACTGACGACTCTTATCAAAAAGCGGCGTCTCGGGCGAATTAAGATACTTAGCACCCAACCGGTCGCTCTCACCGACCGGTTGCTCCATCACACGGCCGCCAAACCCAACAACATGCCCGTCAATATCCAAAATAGGGAACATAAGCCGGCCACGGAACCTATCATAGTGCCGCCCGCTCTCATTAGCGCGAACCAACCCTGATTCTACCATATCCGACAAATTAAATCCATGCTTTTGCAAATTATTAAGCAACCCATCCCAAGCAACCCGCTCAGACAAAGCCAACCCAAGCCCAAACCTCCGCGCCAAACCAACATCAATCCCACGCTCGTCAAGATAATCACGCGCAGCCCTAGCCTCCGAAGAATCGACAACCAAATTCTCATAAAAAAACCGAGCAGCCACCCGATGAATCTCACGAAGCCTATCACGAACACGCAACCGCCCCATATCCCCATCACTCTGCTGCGGCAAAACATAACCAATCCTATCAGCCAAAAACCTAAACGCATCAAGAAAATCAAAATTCTCAATCTGCATCACAAAACTAATAACATTACCCCCAACCCCACAACCAAAACAATAATACATCTGCTTGTCCCGACTAACACTAAAAGAAGGCGTCTTCTCACCATGAAAAGGACACAACCCAAAATAATTCCCGCCACGGTTACGCAAAGCCAAATACCCGCCAATAACATCAACAATATCATTACCAGCACGCACTTCCTCAATAACATCCTGAGAATAAAGAT
>Ga0209755_10002087_pt1 | contig 28376 bp, 25 predicted proteins | sample TergutCo191P1_FD_187301 | JGI IMG/M metagenome (GOLD analysis project Ga0209755, IMG submission 187301) | Cornitermes sp. P1 segment gut microbial communities from Petit-Saut dam, French Guiana - Co191P1 (SPAdes) (version 2) | ecosystem: Host-associated > Arthropoda: Insects > Digestive system...
AATTACCGCGGATAAAGCAATAACGGTCAGAACTAAAATCATCATGTTTGAAATCTTCATTCTTTTCTCCTTGCAATTTATTTACTTCCCGCAATGCGGAAATTATTCAATATTTGAATTAAGCCATATTACTGACCCAAACAGGCGGAGAATTTTGAGCGTACAAATTAATTTGTGTCAGAAGCAGAAATGGAAGCAGAAATAAAAAACCAGTATTTTTCATAAAATAAATCTACCTTTTACCATTTTTCCTCATATCGCTAATAGCAAGTACATAATACTAATATTTAAGCAAGTTGTCAACAAGAGTTCGTGTATTATCCTAAAATAAATGAAAATAGAACCGGAACCAATCAGAAAGATATTATCGATAAATATCAAAAAATATAGAGGGATTTTAAATTATACTCAGGAAAAATTAGCGGAAAAAACCGGCTTATCATCACAGACCCTCAATGATATCGAAGGATGCCGTCGATGGGTAAGTTCAAAGACCCTCTCCAAACTGGCAAAAGTTTTAAACGTCAGTGAATACCAATTGTTATTACCGGAAAAAAAAGTAGCCGATACAAAATCTGTTAAATCTTCGTTAAAAACCCTCATAAGCCTTCAAAAAAAAATTAAAAATTGCATTGATACCCAGTTTGAGGATGCGTTAGATACAGGGAATTTTTCGTAATTTTAATTGGAAGCACGCGCTATACCTCTATAACCATTTACTAAAACCTCAAAACCCCTTATACTACTCTCATGGCAAGAATCAATATGAAAACCGCCCTTGTCGAGATTGACGGGGATGAGATGACCCGCGTTTTGTGGGAAGTGTTAAAAGAAAAACTGTTAATTCCTTTTATTGACCTTAAAACAGAATATTATGATCTTGGATTGAAAAACCGGGATGATACTAATGATGAAATTACCGTTAAGTCGGCTGAGGCAATCAAAAGACTGGGTGTGGGAGTGAAGTGCGCTACTATCACCGCTAATGCCGCCCGTCAGAAGGAATACGATCTTAAGCGCCTGCTTCCAAGCCCCAATGCGACAATCAGAGCGATTCTTGACGGAACAGTTTTTCGTAAGCCGATTTCTGTCAGCAGGATAAAGCCGTCTGTCAATACATGGAAAGCGCCGATTGTTATCGCCCGCCATGCCTACGGCGATGTTTACAAAGCGGCTGAAATGGAAATTGAGGGGCCGGGCAAGGTCGAGCTGGTTTACACAAAAACTGACGGCTCCGAGCGCCGCGTGAAAGTCGCGGATTTTTCCGGGAGCGGTATCGTTCAGGGAATGCACAATATGGATGAGTCGATAAAGAGTTTTGCCCGTTCCTGTTTCATTTACGCAATCGCGGAAAAACTGCCTTTGTGGTTCGCGACTAAAGATACCATTTCAAAAATTTATGACGGACGATTTAAAACAATTTTTAATAATGTTTACGAGAGCGAGTTTAAAGAAAAGTGCAAAGCCGCCGGCATAGAATATTTTTATACACTGATTGATGACATCGTGGCGCGTGTTGTAAAAAGCGAAGGCGGATTTTTATGGGCATGCAAAAACTACGACGGCGATGTTCAGAGCGATATGCTCGCAAGCGCCTCAGGAAGCCTAGCCATGATGACGAGCGTTCTTGTCTCACCGTCAGGCGTTTTTGAATACGAAGCGGCTCACGGAACTGTGCAGCAGCACTACTACCGCTGGCAAAAGGGCGAGAAAACCAGCACCAACCCCGCGGCTCTTATTTTCGCGTGGACAGGCGCCCTTGCCAAACGCGCCGAGTTGGACGGCACTCCCGAACTGGCAAATTTCGCGCAACGCCTTGAAACCGCGTTACTCGGCGTAATCGAAGACGGAATAATGACAGGAGACCTGGCAAAATTATCAGACCCGCAGCCTAAGAAAGTTCTCAATTCGTGGGAATTTATTGACGCGATAGCAGAGAGATTGAGTAAATGAGGCTTTGCCAAAACTTCAGGTTTTGGAAAAGCTACCTTAGATTTATGGGATATTTCACGGCTGCGGAATATTCTGTTCGTGAATTATTTCAAATGACGGTGTTCCAAACACATATCCGGGCTCTTTAACGCCGGCGTCTGTTAAAATAAGCTTTCTATTTTCTCTGTTCCATAACTTGTAGCTTTTACCTGCTTCAAGAGGCGGGCATTTGAAAATTCCTCTTCGTCTGTTTCCGACAATATCCTGAGAATAAAACATGAACACTCTTAAGTTTAACGGCTTTCCTGCGGGAAGGGTGACTTGCTGCCAATATTCTGTTCTGTTATCAACGAACGGTATTTCAATTCCGTCATAATCAATCAGCCTGACGCCAAACGATCCGGATACCCAAATCGAGTGTTTTCTCATAAATGTTATAACGGCGGTTTCGCTTTCATTTTCGGCAAATGAGTACGGAATAATTGCTGGTTTAAAAGTACATCCGGTTAAACTAAACATTGTTAATACAAAAACAGTTATAAATATTTTTTTCTTTATCATTTTTTTATGCTCCTAAAAATTGTCTAAATACGCGCCTATTTTTTCCATAGCCTGCGTTTTATTTTGCTCAGTTATAGGCCCTAAGAATCTCAGAGTCCGGTTAATTTCCGCGCTGTCCGCGTCTGCCGCGTTAAACATTTTATCAAAAAGTTTTAAAAACGATTCTGTCGCTTTCTTTATCGGATCATGTCCGTAGTAAATACCCGCGGCCTGTTTGAAAGAGCCGGATTCCTTATAGCTTTTAACAGGATTTCCTCCGGAATCAAAAATATCCAATTTCGCGGATATTTTAAAATCGGCATAATCAGAAGGCGCACCCAGGATAATAAGCGGAGTCGCTACCGCAAGAGGCGTGAAATATATTATAAAAATAATTGGCAGAATGATAATGCTCAATACGCCGAAAGAGTCGCTGTCCCACTTTTTTATATTTAAAATATCCCCCCATTCATCATAAAAATTCAAAACATTATAATTGCTGTGTTTGTCTTCAAAAGTAATGGAAAAATAACCGTATTCTTCGCCGTTTGAATCCAAAAAGCCTTTTTTCATCAAGTCGCCGCCTTGCCGTACAATCTCGGCATCGCCAAAATACCTTAAATTCAATATCTTCCCTGAAGGATTTTTATTATTAAAATCCATATCCTGATACCAAATTGTGGCGCTTACACAACCTGACAAAAATGTTATTAAACAAAAAGTTGCTGTTAAACAATTAAAAAACTTCTTTTCATTTTAACTCCCGTTTTTATTCATTTACATTTCTATCATTTCGCAGGATAAATAAAAAAACAAGTAAGAAAAAGTATACTTATAGGTAACAAAAGTATACTTTAATTAGAAAATAAAATAAAGCCCCCCGCCTTCCTATCATAAAACCACATTTCAGGACATTTAGTATTTTTGAGCTTCCATATAAATATGTAATAACTCCCGGTTGTTTTTTATCCCTAATTTTTTATAAATTGTGTAAGCGTGTTTTTTTACGGCAGATAAAGAAATAAACAGCTTCTGCGCGATTTGGGCGTATGTCATGCCGCTGCAGATAGCCAGAGCAACCTCATTCTCTCTTTTTGACAATGATGATATTTCCGCCCTGGCGATTATTTTTTCTTTGGGTAATGTCTGAATATCCGCGCTGTTAATTGCTTCGTCTTTTTTTGTTAAACGATTTATGCAATAAACAAACCCCGGCGCCTGATACGACAATGTAAAGACAGCCCAAAAAAGCGAAGATACATACGATATTTCAAATATTAAATGAGAAAACGGAATCAAAAAAGCCATAAAAACCGTAAACAGAGTAACAGTAATTTTTGTAACAGTCCGCATTTTCCATTCCAGCGAATTCTTTTCGCATATTTCTTTTTTAAAAAATATAGGAGAAGTTAAAATACAATAAAAAAATAATCTTGATATAAATAAAATATTTAACAGATTATTGGCAAGCATAATATTTTCGATAACAGCTTCAATAATAACCAATATCGGTATTATTTTAAAATATTTTTTTTCAACATTGAACAGGTAATATCCCCATAAAGGAACCGTTATATAAAGCGTTAAAATGCCGTTAACCAATACCGGAATAAAATTGTCAATTCTAAGAGCGAGCGAAAGTGTAATAATGACAGCTAACATAAATATATTTAATAAAACAATTAAATAGAGCAATTCAATTTTATTTCTTTGCTTTATATAAATCCCCGCAAATAAGGTGATATGAACGAGGCAGATACTGTAGACAATAATCCAAACAATCAGATTAATAGCGGTCATAATACCCTTGTTATGTTAAGTTTTTCTTATCAGCTCCATCGGTTTTAATCTTCCGGCTCTGAACGCCGGAATACATGACGCGAGAACCGAACAAAAACACGCGAACAATCCTATTAACAATACCATTTTCCAGTCAATAATAATTGGAATTGTCTCCAGATAAAAACCAGGGTCGAGGATTTTAACTTCATCTCCCTTGAACAACCCCGAAAAGAAACTTAAAAATTTTTCAAGTGAGCGGATTAAAACATTTATGCTGCTTCCGATTAACAATCCCAGCGCAATGCCGATTATGCTGCCGGCAATTCCTGTAAGAAAACTTCCGATTAAAAATATTTGTGTAACACCTGTTATGTTAGCGCCAGATATTTTTAAAATGGCAATATCCCTATGACGTTCCAATACAAGCATACTTGTTGCAGATGACACATTAACAGCGGCAACTATAACAATCAACGCCATTATAAATAAAAGCAGTTGTCTTGATGTTTCGTACGCGCTGTATTGCGATCGCAGAAGCTCTTTCCATGTGTAGATACTGTAACCTGTACCCAAAACATCGTACAAATTATGCATAAAGTAATCCGCATTTTTATATGGATCATCAATTTTTACAATTAAACTGGATGATGATTGACTGCTGGAAAAAACTCTGTTCCCTCCTTCATCGTTAATAATGCACCACAGAGAATCCAATTCATTATATCCGCAGGACATAATTCCTCTTACGGTAAAAGACGCCATTCTGGGAGAAAAACCGCTTCCTGCCGGGCGGGTTCCCTCTCCGTTTCGCGGTTCGGCGGTAAATTCCGAACTTCTAACAGTCATAAGCCTTACGGTATCGCCTACCGCGGCTCCGATATTTTCCGCGAGAGTTACCCCGATTACAATGTCGCGTTCTGTTTCCGGTTTGTGTATACCGTCAATAATTTTTAAAAATCCATAACTCCCCGGATCATCCCAAAAAGACGATTCAATAGAACGAACTGTAATGCCGGTTCTTCCGCTAAGCCCCGCAAGCACTCCCATTCCGCGCTTTTCCACCCATGTTCCCCTAACGCCTTCAAGCTGATTAATTTTTTCTGACGCTTCCTCAAACCCAAAACCCATCGTATCAAACACCTGAATGTGTCCTGTCCCAAGTTCCAGATATCGATCTGTTATCCCTCTAATCATTCCATCAGCTACTATCAGAGTAACGATTATCGGAATTAAACTAACAGCAATTCCGGCGGCAGCTCCGCGCAGATAGCGGACTCCTTCGTGCGCTCTCGCCCAGAGATATCTGATTGCAATAAAAAAAGCCGCTCTGTTTTTCAAATTGTTTCCTCGTTAGAATTTTCCTGAGATAATATGCCGTTCTCCAATGTAAGCCTGACTGACGCTTTGCCCGCTACTTTTTTATCATGAGTAACAACGATTAATGTTTTGCTTCTTTTAAGAGCGCTGTCATAAAGCAAGTCGGCGACAATTTCACTGTTTTGCGGATCAAGGTTTCCCGTCGGCTCATCGGCAAGAATCAACTGAGGATCATTTACCATCGATCTGGCAACGGCGATTCTCTGCCTCTCCCCGCCTGAAAGCTGAGAAGGAAAATGCGAAGCTCTGTTTTCAAGATTAACGTCGGCTAACAACGCTTTCGCTCTTTCCAGCGCTTCTTTTTTCTTGAGCCCCGCGATATACGCGGGAAGCATAATATTTTCAAGGGCGGTAAAATCTTTTAACAAATAGTGAAACTGAAAAATAAAACCAACGCTCTTTGAACGGTAACGTGAAATCTCCTTTTCAGAAAGAGATGTAATTTCCGTTTTTTTATCAATTCCGATAAAAACACTTCCTTCATCTGTCCGATCAAGACCTCCGATTATATTAAGCAGCGTGCTCTTTCCGCTCCCGCTCTGCCCGCTTATCGCGGCGGATTTTCCTTCTTCAATCTCAAAATTAATTCCTTTTAAGATATGAAGAGTTTCAGCGCCCGAAATATAATTTTTAACGATATTTGATACCTTTAACAAAATGTTTTTTTCAGGTGTTTCATTCATAACGCAATACCTCCGCCGGTTGAATTTTTGATATCTTTCCAGAAGCAAAGAAAGCCGCCGCCAGCGCCGATAAAAAACCAAACATAAATATAATAATTACTTCATGAGGTAAAATCCGTGACGGTATTTCTTTTATATAAAATATTGTCGGTGAGAAAACAGCGAAGTTATCCACCCATCCAAGCCCAAAAAAAGCCGCTAATTCATTAATTATCCTGATTACTTTATTTACTGCCATTTCAACAAAAGAAAAAACTTTTGGGATATTTGACGCGATTGCAATCCCCAGAATAAGTCCGGCTGAAGCTCCGGTAAAACCCGTTATCGCGCCGTCAAGCAAAAAAACAGAACGAACATCGGAATGCAATCCTCCGACAGCCCGCAAAAGACCGATTTCTTCGCGCCTTTGCAGCACTGTCCTTCTCTGCGACTGGAAAATATTAAGCCCGACAACTATAAATATAAGACCTACCAGAATAAACATAAATAATTTTTCCGTTCTCAGCGCTCCGAAAAAAGATCTGTTATAATCGCGCCAGCTCGATAATATTATTTCGGGAAAATTATCTGATAAATTCTTTTTAATTTTTTCAAGAGTGCTTTTATCATGATAACGATTTGCAAGTTTTATTCCCATTTTTAAACTGCTTTCATTATCCAAAAACGAAACATCTTCCATATTCAAAAAAGCCCATGAGCTGTCATACTCATAATAATCCGTTCTGAAAATTCCTTTAACAATAAATGTTTTAACTCCGCCTTCTTCTTCGGCGGATAAAATGCCTGTAATGGAAAACAATGTTACCTCATCATCCATGCCGACTCCCAGACGCCGCGCAAGCTCTGAACCTAAAAGAACCGACTCGCTGTCTCTAATATCAAAACTGCCCGATTCAAACTGTATTTTCTTTTCCATAGAGGAGTCAAGCGCCAAAGTATTTTCGTTTAACCCTCTTACCAGAACAGCGTGTTGTCCGGTTCGTCTGCCCCGCGAAATAGCTTGAAATTCCTTGAATGGGACTGCCGCTGTTACTCCCGGAGTTGAAAACGCTATTTGCTGAATCAGCTCTGTATCTTCTGTTTTAAAATTTTCAAGGCGGATATGATATGATGAAACTTCCAGAATACTTTCGATAAAACCAAGCTGAAAACCGTTCATAACGGCTATTATCACAATTAAAGCAAGTACTCCAAAAGCGATACCCAATACGGATAAAACAGGAGAACTCCCCCGCCCGTTGAAAATATACCTTGACGCCACAAAAAATACCCAGGACTTTTTCAATTACCTAACCCTTTCCTCATTGATTTTTCTTCCGTCTTCCCATGTCGCTTTAAGAATCAGGATATTATTAAAGTAAAGTTCTTCAATATCAAATTTTCCTTCTGTTTTAACAACCCTTTCCAAAACACCGTTTTTATAATTTCGTTCAACGATCTTATCTCCGCCGGCGTTATATTCAAATCTGGCGGTAAATTCGTTTTCTCCTTCTGTTTTAGTTGTTGTTGTTATGCGATCATTTAACCATGTATTTTTAATTACCCAAACAATATCATCATTTTCGTCATATAATGTCTGGCTAATTATCCTTCCTCTGTCATCGCTTTCAAAAACAATTTTTGAATCTGTTTTTACAAAAACATCCCCGAAGAATTCAGGAACGACATTTTCACGCTGGCTTTTAAAAAAAGGTTCGTTAACAGTTTCCATTAAACGCCTTGGGAATGAAATTAATAAAAACTCTTCATCCGGCTTCATATCTTTCAAAAATTCCCGCTCTACTCCTCTAAGCGACAATGAACGGTTATATCTGTAATGGTCGGTATACGCGGCTGAAATTTCTTTTTTTTCTTTATCCCATGTAAAAACAGCGGCGGTTATTATCATATTATCTTTTGCTGAATAATCGATCCTATCTTTACTTCCGTCTTCATACAATTTTGTCTCTGATGTAAGAAAACCTTTTTCATCAAAAATCTCAATAAACCCAATCAATGGGCTGTTAGGCTCCCTGGCAGGTTTTTTTTCAACAGGTTTTTCTTCCGCTGGTTTTTCTTCAGTCATTTGACTGCTATCTTCAGCCTGCTCTTTATTCTCTGTTCTTTGTTCTCTGTTCACTGTTCTTTGCTCTTTGTTCTCTGTTCTTTGTTCTCTGTTCACTGTTCTCTGTTCTTTGTTCTCTGCTCCCTGTTCTTTATTCTCTGCTCCCTGTTCTATGTTCTCTGTTAATTGTTCTTTGTTCTCTGCTCCCTGTTCTTTGTTCTCTGTTTCCTGTGCTTTAACTTCCTCTTTTTTTCGTTCGATAAAAACAGCGTTTAATCTTGTTGTGCCGTTTTTATCCCTGAAAATCCATTGCGTACGGATAATTTCTGTTTTTTTGTACAAGGTACGGATTTCAGTAGTAAAATCACTTTTATTGTAAGATAAAATCACATCGGGAATATCATGATAGGGAGAATAATCTATAGAAAGCGCGTATTCGTTTCGTATCGCAGTAAAACGCGAGCCCATCTCTTCAAGAGCCATTCCCCCGGCATTTGAACGAAACCAACGCATTGGTTTTTCAGGTACCCTGACAATCGGAGATTTTTCTGCTTCTCCGGCGGCTGCCGCCTCTTTGTTGTCTTTATTTTCTTTTTTTCCTTCTTCCTTTGATTCTTTTGGATGCGTTTCCAATTCCTGAGTAAGAGCTATAACACACGCAAAAATGAGCACAGCCAGAATTAATAAAGTTAATACTTTTTGATTTAAAACAAACTGTTTTATCATGTTATCCCCGAAAATTCACGTACAAATTTCGCAGGGTCAAATTGTTCAATGTCGGTATATTTTTCTCCGCTGCAAATATACACTACGGGCAGCCGCAGCTCGGAGGCGAGAGAGAATACAACGCCGCCCTTGGCGCTGGAGTCGTATTTTGTCAGTATAATTCCGTCTAAATTTACGGCAGAGTGAAATATTTCCGCCTGAGCAAAGGCGTTTCTTCCCGTTGTCGCGTCCAGCACAAGAAATTTCAGATATCTCAATTCATTTTTGTTATCTGAAGAGGTTTTCGCTTCAACAACGCGGTCAATTTTACGCAGCTCTTCCACAAGCGCGGATTTTGTGTGCATTCTTCCCGCTGTATCCGCAATGACAACATCGGCGCCGCCAGCCATTGCGGCGGCGACAGCGTCATAAACAACAGCGGCAGGATCACCGCCGTGATTATGCGCTATTACGCGTACATTATCGTTTAAAGCGGCGCTTAACTTTTGCCCGTGGATTTTTAATTGATCGATAGCAGCCGCCCTGAATGTGTCGGCGGCGGCAAGAATTGTTTTTTTCTTATATTTATCGTTATACAAAAAAGCGAGTTTAGCCGCTGTTGTCGTTTTACCTACGCCGTTTACACCTAACAAAAGAATAACTGTAAGCCTGTTCTCAGGCGTTTTATTAGCAGGCAGCTCTTCATTCAGAGAAAAACATTTATAAACTTTTTCCAGCTCTCCTTCCAGCAATTCAGTAAATTTTTGCTGAATAATTTCAGCAGTATCTTTCCTGCATTTTTCTTTTAACATCTCTGTTGTATTATAAGCCTGAGCCGCTCCAAAATCGCCTTCAATTAACAAATCGCAGAGATCATCGTATAACTCGTCATTATTAGTTTTCTTTCCGAAAAAAAAGTTTTTTAATTTTTCACCGAATTTCATTTAATTCCCTTCACCAATGGCAGACATTTCTTCAGCGGCAAAATCCGCGTCTGAGTCAATGACCGGCGTTGAAACAGGAGCAGGTTTTTTCACAGGAACCGCGATAGGCGTTGATCCGCTGTCCGCGGAAATAAGATACCTGATAAAACGATATATACTGTATGAACCGGCAATTCCAAGACCGGCAAACGCTCCTATCCTGATATAATTCAGGGTAGAAATATTATTAGCAAATTCACCGCTTACAGAAGTTGTATAAGAAATATTAATAGCATCTGTGTACGAATGATGGGCAATCCACGCGGCAATCCCTGTCAGCCATGTAGCGCCCCATGCCCAATAATATGTGCGGCGATCCTTGTCGACACGCCCGCTTGGTAACGGCGGCTTGGTTGTAATTGAATAAAAAGGGGCAGCGCCGGATGTCTCAGGCGTTTTAAAAACAATTGTTCCTTCATTGGTAGAATGTTTTTTCATTTCTAAAAATTCAAGCTGATTAACAGGCAGCCTCAGCGTTAAAGGAGCGGTTCCTACAAATAACGCGCCCTGGTATACAAGTCCGCCTTCCTCGCCCGTTATTACAACATCCGCGTAATTTAAAGGGGTTAAGTTAATATCGATTTTTGCGATCTCATCCGCGGAAAGAACAGTTTCAAAAGTGACGCTTTTATGATCCGGAGCTGTTGCCGTAACAGTTATTGCCGCGGGAGCCATTTCAATTTTATCCGTACTTCCTCTTCCGGCGAAAGATCGATTAATTAAAACAAGCGTATCACGCGGCTCGGCGGCTATTTCTATTACAGCAGGCTCATTGCCTGACAACACAATAACAAGTCTTTGAATAATTTCACTCATCGCGCTGTCAATATCTTCCTGAGAAAAAATTATATTGTCTTCCCAAACATAGGACCGCGTATAAATAGTGTAAAGCCTGACAACTAATAAATACCTTCCGTAAAAATCAATAATTGAACCTGTAAGAAAAGCGTCCGCGTTATTTGTTGTGCAAAATCTTGCTTCAGCTCCCTCAGCCGGAGCTTCGGGAAATGTTAATGAAATATTTCCGTTCGTAAGCTTAAATTCGGGCTCTTTGTTTATAGGCGGCGGATTATTTTCAATTTCTTCCAGATTTGCGCGTAACTTAACAATGTCGGCATCTATTCTTTTTATATTCTGGCTGTATGTCCATTCGGATTCTCCACGGAAAAAAGCTTCGGAGCGGTCGTTCATTCTCGATTGAATTGCCTTTGCCGCGGCGGAACGCGCGCGCGACCATGAATATTCTTCATAATACGCGTATTCAGGAGAAATTCTTGTGCGGTAGCTTATTGCGTTCAGTCTTTCAACAATTTTTCTTGCTATAACAGCGGATACATGTATTTTCTCAGGCGGCAAAGCGGATATATTTAAATTGGTTATGCACAGCACCCATTCATTGTTTTGCGTTAAAATTTCAGCGTCTTCTTTTTTTCCAAAGCCAAAAACAGCAGACTCCAGCGTGATTAAAAGTAAAACTGTTAACAGGATTTTGCTTTTCAAAAAAACTCCTTTTAACCTGAAACCGCGCTCATATCATTATTTTTCCATGTGAATTTCAAATATTCCTCAATGAAAATATCTATATCTCCGTCCATCACTGCCTGAATATTACCCTTTTCAGCTTTTGTTCGGTAATCTTTTACCATTGTATAAGGCTGAAACACATAAGACCTGATCTGGTTACCCCATGAAATGTCTTTTTTTTCCTGAGAGAATTTCGCGTTTTCTTTTTCTTTCTCCTGACGATAGTATTCGTAAAGACGCGCCTTCAGCATACTCATGGCGATTACCCTGTTTTTTATCTGGCTCCGCTCATTCTGGCAGGCGACAACAATCCCTGTCGGCAGATGAGTAAACCGGACAGCGCTGTCAGTTTTATTAACATGCTGACCTCCCGCGCCTCCTGAGCGGTAGGTATCTACACGCAGATCCTCAGGCCTAACTTCAACCTCAATTGTATCATCAATTACCGGAAAAAGGTAAACAGAAGCAAAAGAAGTGTGCCTGCGGGCGTTCGAATCAAAAGGACTGATTCTGACAAGCCGGTGAATTCCTGACTCGCCCTTTAAATAGCCGTAAGCGTAATCCCCGTCTATGCGGCAGGTGGCGGACTTTATCCCCCCTTCGGCTTCCTGCCTGTCAACTTCCTCGACAGAAAAACCTTTTTGCTCCGCCCAGCGCAGATACATTCGGTAGAGCATCTGCGACCAGTCACAGGCTTCAGTCCCGCCCGCGCCGGAATGAACAGTAAGAAAACAGGGATTTTTATCAACTTCGCCTGCCATCAGCTCAAAAATATTCTGTTTATCATAACGGGTAGAAAGATTTTTCAGAGTGTTTTCTATGTCACGGCTCTCATTTTCATCATTTGCTTCCAAAGCAAGTTCAAAAAGCGCCTGTAAATCAAGCATTTCATCGCGAAGCGCCTTCCACGGCTCATACCGGTTCTTCAGGCTTTTCATGGAAGCCATAGTTTTTTCGACAACATCCTGATCATTCCAGAATCCCGGATCGGTTGTCTTTGCTTCCATCTCCGCTATTCGCTGTGCAAACGAAGCGTCTTCAAAGACGCCTCCATGTATCATTGATTTTTTTCGACAACTCATTGATGGGCGCACCCAATTCGGCAAGCAGCATGGTAAAACTCCTATATGCTTGTTATAGTAGCTTTTATAATAAAAAAATTCAAGACGGGTAAATTGAAAGAATCTCACACGGATGCACAGGGGCACGGAGGTTCAGTTTGATATCTATATAAGATAATTCTTCATTATTTGCTTAATGCCCACACAATCCCGCCGCTAAGAACCGCCGTAACCGGAATTGCTATCATTGTAAAAGTCCTCCAGAACTTTGAGCTTTCTGCGTATCTCGCCGATAAGACCGACTGCATCCTGTAGGTTTCTGACATTTCGTTCAGTTGACTCCGTAATTCCTTTAACAAGTTCTCCTGCAAGCAGATTATATTCTCGTAACTTTCGACTAATATCCCGCTCTCGTTTAATTTCTCCTTCAAGTTTTCCAATTGTTTCTGCTGCTCCAGCGTATTGTTTATAGTATCGTTGATCAAGTTTTCCAATTGCATCAGATCGTTGTCCAAAGATAAGAAATCCTGTGAGAAAACAGCCTGCGAGAAAAGCAAGCAAAACAAAAAGCAGAACATGAAAGTTCTGTTTGACAAATTTAAAAATTTCATGCAAAGTATTACTCCTGAAATATGATATATATTTACAAATATAATAATATTTTGGAGAGGCGGCAATAAAAATATTTTATTTTAAAGATGAATCTGTTTTAATTATTCTTTTTTTCCATTATGCTGACAACAATCATCGCTATTAATGTACATACGTACGGAAAAACAAGAATGAAGTCAGCAGGAATATTCCATATTCCCTGCGCGTAATTGGAAAAACTTTCCGCGAGAGCAAAGACAAAAGCGGCTGTAATAATACCGAAAGGTTTTCGCGCTCCTAGAAAAATTACCGCAAGAGCAATCCATCCTTTGCCCGCAGATATTCCCGGGACAAACGCGCCGAGGTTCAGGCTTATAAAAGAGCCGCCTATCCCGCAGAAAAAACCTGATATTAATACGGCGGTTACTTGATAAAATTGAGGATTAATTCCCAGCGAAATAAGAGATCGGCTGTTTTTATCGCAGGCTCTTAATCTGAATCCGAAAGGCGTTTTATATATTGCTAACCATGAGATTAATAACAAAATCGCGCCGATAACAAGATACCAATTTAGCAGCCAAGGAACTCCGTTTACAGCGACAACTCCTTTTGTTTTAAAAATCTTGTCTGAAAGCACAATGCAAATTCCGCTTGAAAAAAGATTCACCGCAAGTCCTGAAATAAATAAATTTGCGCGAAGTTTAAAAACAGCGAAAATATGTAAAAGAGAAAGTAATAAAGAAGCGAAGATTGCCGCTGACACTGAAGCCGCCGCGCTGCCTGTAATATAAAAAACTGTTAGAGATGAAAAAGCTCCCGCAAGAAGCAATCCTTCAAGAGCGATATTCAGAGAGCCGCAAAGAGCCGGAAAAAGACCGCCTAAAGCGGCAAAGAAAATAGGAATCATTATTGAAAGAGAGCTTTTAAAAAGAGGAATAATACTATTCATTTTTTAGCATCCTCTTTTTTTTCATGTTTAATAACACTAAACTTGTTGATAAAAACAAAATAACAGCCTGTACGATTGACGCAACGTCCGCTGTAAGCCCTGTATTCTGCATGGCGATTCTGGCGCCCGAGCCGAGCCACGCGAAAAAAAGAGCGGCAGGAATCACCGCGGGAGGATAAAAACGCGCGATAAGAGCGGCAGCAAGACCGTTCCACCCGAGACCTGCGGAAAATTCTTTGACAACAGCGAAATGAGTGCCGAGAATTGTTACTCCGCCCGCGAAGCCGTACAGACAGCCGCTGAAAAGAAAAGCAAGTACAGTATTAAGTTTTGTGTTAATTCCGCCGTAACGCGCAAATAATTCATTTAGTCCCGCCATTCTGAATTCGTATCCGAGTTTTGTCTTGGAAAGAAATACATGCACAATAAAAACGAAAATCAACGCGATAAAAATCCCGCTGCTTAAACCTGACTGTTTTATTATAAAAGGCAGGCGCATATTTTCCGCGATTTTTTTTGTTGATATAAGCGATGTTTCAGGATCGAGGAAAGGACCGGTTACAAGATAATTTACAACATGAATAACGGCGTATGAAAGCAGAAACGTTGTTATCAATTCCGTAGTATTCCACTGCGCTTTGCAAAATCCGCTGATAGCGGCAAGCGCCCCAGAACAAAGAGAGCCGATGACAAGCGCTGTTACAGCGCCGATAAAACCAATCAATCTTCCGTCCGCAGGAAGTTCGTGCAGATATGAAAACTGAAGCGCTATTGCGGTTGTAACAAAAGCGCCGAGATAGACCTGCCCTTCCCCGCCAAGATTCAGGCTGCCTGATTTCATCGCTATTATTACGCCTAACGCTCCTAAAATCAGCGGAACGGAAGCGTTTAACATATTTGACAAACTGAAAATATTTCTGAAAGGTCCTGCAAAAAAGAAAAAAAGCGTTCTGAACGGATTGTCGCTGAATATAAAAATCAAAAAAACCAGAATAACAAGGGCAATAACAGGAATTAAAATAATTCCATAAGAAAAAGAGCGTGAATAAATGTAATCAGAGAGCTTCCCCGCAAATCCTGTATCAGGAGGACCGCTCTTAAAATTATCTTTTTCTTTCATCTAAACAACCTCTACCTCTCCATTTTCAATTCTAAATTCTCAATTTTATATCACTATCCCTTGCATACAATTGCCTATCTTTTTTTTAACCGTTTCCTCTGTATTTGAAAAAATACCAGCTGTTTTTCCGCAGTACATTACAATGATTCGATCCGCCGATTTAAGCAGTTCATCAAGGTTAGTAGAAATTATTATAACTGCCGCTCCTTTTTTCTTCAGTAAATCAATCTCTCTTAAAATAAAATCACTTGACGCGATATCAAGCCCCCATGTCGGCTCCGAAAAAACAATATAATCCTTTAAACAGTTTATCTCCCTCGCGAGTATCAATTTTTGCAGATTACCGCCTGAAAGAGTTGACGCTTTTCCTTTTAAATTTGAAACATCAATATTATACTTTTCCGCTAAATTTTCAGTTAATTCGGGTTGTTTTTCATTACTTCTTCTGTTAATTATCATATTTTCTTCGATTGTTGCGTCAAGCGCACTTCCTACCCGCGTTCTGTCAGCGGGTACATAGGCAAGACCTTCTTTGCGAAGAGCGCGTGTTCCGAACCGTGTTATATCTTTTCCATTATGAAACATTTTGCCCGATGCCGGATGCAGAAAACCGCCGAGAACCGCTTCAATTACGCCAAGCCCGTTTCCGCCCGCTCCCGTAAACCCAAGAATTTCACCCGAAGATACCGAAAACGAAACATTATCAAGCAATAAACGCTTTTGACCGTGTTTTTTTACTGATACATTTTCAAATTCAATTACAGGCTTACATACTTTTTTTTCTTCATTTAGTATTTTTTGTTTTAATTTATAATTTCCGTCTCCAATCATCATACAGGCTATTTTTTTTTCATCAACTTCTGACATGTTACAAATGCTGACAAGTTCTCCCTGACGAAGTACAGCGGCGCGATCTGATATTTGTTTTATCTCATTGATTTTATGGGTAATAATGATAATAGTTTTTCCTGAAGCGGCTAATTTTTTTAATGTTGCAAATAAAGATACTATTTCATACTCGGTAAGAATTGAAGTCGGTTCATCCATTATTATTATTTTTGAATTTTGATGCAGAATCCTGCAAATCTCAACTTGCTGCATTTCACCAAGCGTTAAATGTTTTACTTTTAATTTGCTTTTAATTGAAAAATTATTTTCCGCTATTATTTTATCCGCGGTATTTTCCGCCTTTTTTTTGTCAAAAAAAATACCGATTTTTTTCGGTTCAAATCCCATCACAATATTTTCCGCTGCGGTATATTCGGGAAAAAGCATAAAATGCTGATGAACCATGCCAATCCCAATTTTTTTTGCGTCAAAAACGGAATTAATATCTGTTTTTACCCCGTTAAAAAATATTTCCCCTGAATCCTGTTTTTCAAGACCGTAAAGGATTTTCATCAGAGTCGTTTTTCCCGCTCCGTTTTCTCCGGCAATACAAAGTATCTCTCCTTCGCGTAAATCAATAGAAATATTGTTATTAGCTTTTTTTTTGCTTCCCGGGTATTGCTTTGTTATATTCTTTAATTCAATAATATTCATTAATAAAATTACTGAATTTTTCCTGCAGATCGGAAGGTATTATTTTTTGATACTGTGGATCATCGCTTATAAATCCCAGATAACCATCCCTTACTCCAAGAGTTTCACTGACACCGTATTGAATTTCTCCGCTAAGAATATCGTTTAATATTTCCATTATAAGTTTTTTTTGTTCCATTATTCCGCAGCCTGCTATTACACCCGGCGCCATATTATACGCGTTTATGTTAAACCATACAACATACGCGCCTCTTTCGGAAGCGGTTTTAATCATCCCCTGAGACGCGCCTCCTGCGATTGCCGTAAAAACATCAACGCCCGCGTCCATCATGGCAGAAGCAAGTTCCGCAGCTTTTGCGGCATCACCCCATGATCCGACAACCCTGAAATCAAGCTCAATTTCAGGATCGGCAAGACGCGCCCCTTCGATAAAACCGGGAACCATAAACCTTGTTAAAAGCGGATATTCCTGCGCGGCGATAAAGCCGATTTTTTTTTGTTTATTGGCGTTAGGCATATCGCTAATCGTAATTAAACCGGCAAGATACCCAAGCAAATGAGACTGCTCGTACTGGTTATACAAATATGTTTTAATTTGAGGATGACCTTCATAATGAGCGTCTGTTATAACAAACTTTACATCCGGAAACAGCTTTGCGGCACTAACACACATCTCAGGCAGTGAAGGATTTGAGCCGATTACGACATCATATTCGCCGTCTGAGATCATCTCTATCAATTGCTGCTCCCATTGAGCCTGATTCATTCCCGCTTCGTAAATCTTTACAGTAACATTCGGATGATTTTCAGCAAAGACAAGAGCGCCTTCCGCCATCATTTCGTAAGTGGGACTTCCGGCAATCACACCTGTTATAAAAACCAGCGCAGACAGACTGCCTTCCGGCTTTTTTCTTTCAATTTTAGTACAACTTGACGCTAATAGTACGGTAATTAGCAATATAACAACTGTTAAACGTTTCATTGTAAACATGTTATACAATTATTTATTACTTGTCAAGAAAGACGCAAATTGAAAGAAAAGCCCGAATCAAATTAATGAAAGCGCTTTTTTAAAATTCATTTCCATTTCGTCTACCATCGGGCTTGCGTCAATATCAAGGAGCAGACCTTTTTTCCGGTAATACTCAATTAAGGGAGCTGTCTGCACGCGGTAAACTTCAAGCCTTTTCTGAATAGCCTCAGGCTTATCGTCATCCCTTGTGTAGACTTCGCCGCCGCAGTAATCGCAGATTCCTTCTTTCGCTGGTTTATTAAAGACCTCGTGGAAATTATAACCGCACGCGCGGCAGACACGCCGTCCTCCGAGCCGCTCCAATACATTAGAGTCAGGTAAATCAAAATTTATAACTTTATCTACTGATGAGAATTTCGCCAGCGCATCTGCCTGCACAATTGTCCGCGGAAAACCGTCCAGAATATATCCTGTTTTAACGTCATCCTGCGACAGCCTCTCTTTAACCAGCGCGATTGTGGTGTCATCATCAACAAGTTTTCCGGCGTCAATAATCGCTTTTACTTTGAGACCCAATTCTGTTTTATCCGCTATCGCCGAGCGAAAAATTGATCCTGTGCTAATCTGTTTTACATTAAGAATATCAACTGCTTTTAAGGCCAAAGTGCCTTTCCCTGCTCCCGGAGGACCTAAAAATATTAATTTCATAAAAACTCCTTATACTGAATCATACAATGAAAATCCCATTCAAACAAGTCTAAAATTTTGAAACTTTAATGATTATCCTTATTTGAAAGATGTTCGCTCAGCGAATCTATGTTTGATTTGAGACTGTCGCGTATCTTTATTAACGACATTTGAATATCGCCGATTTCATCGTTTCTGAAACAGGAAATATCTACGTTGTAATTTTTAAGGGCAAGAGCGTCGGTAACATTTATCACATCCCGAAGCGGAACGGTAAGCTTTCTGTGCACGAAAATAATTGATATTATAGCGACACATACGAACATCAGGACAGAAAAAATTATCAGCCGAAAAATAAATAAATTGGCCTTTGAAAAAGCAACTGAAACCGGAATTGTAGAAACAATAATCCAATCTGTGTGAGGAATAACAGATGAATAAATTAAAAAATGTTTATACATATTAATAGTATCAGAGCTGCCTAAAATAGATTCGCGGTATTTCTCAAAGTTTTTTTCCGAGAAGAAATCATTTTTCATTACGGAATTAATATCTTCATGCGTAATAAAAAGCCCTTTACTGTTAATGATATAAATTTCCTGCCCTGCGAAATTTTTCATGGAGTTAGTCAGTTCTCCAAGGTTATTTACTGTAATATCACTTGCTATCACTCCGATATCCACCGTTATTGTTTCCGTAAATACGGAAAGAGTGACGCTGTCGAATACTGTCTTAGAAAGCGTAACGATTACAGCTCCTGTATCGGCATCAACATAGGGCTCTGAATACGCAATCCTGCCTTCTTTTTTTTTCGCGTCTGTAAACCATGAACGCGCTGTGTTATCCCAATTATCTTCGGGCATCCATCCTGAGGCAGAAACGAAAAATCCTCCGCTCTGATTCCATGCAATGTTATTTGTAAAGTAAATATCCAGACAGTCAGGCAGCTTTTTTTTCATATCAGTTAAATAACTTTTAATCATTTCATCGGATAATATTCTTTGCCTGAAAAAATGAGCAATTCCGATACCGGTATTATCAAGCGTACATTCATGTTCGCTTAAAGCGGATACTATCAGCTCTTTTGAATACGCCGCATTTTCTTTTGCGTTAAATTCAGTTAAATCGGTAACAATAATTCTCAGATAATTAACAAAAAGAAGGGTTATAATTAAACTTATAATTAAAATCATAATTAAAGAGACAGTGGTAAAAGAATTTGCAATTGTAGTTTTTCTCTGTTTTTCCATAAACACCTCTTTCGTTTTTATACATAAATATTTTATTATATTTTATAATAAAAAACAAGAAGACTTATTTATGGGATTATGCCGAAGCCCCAAATATATTTACTCTTTAAAATCGTTCTTGCGTATTTCCATCCGCTTGATTTTTCCGCTGATCGTCTTCGGCAGTTCAGGCACAAACTCAATAATACGCGGATATTTATACGGCGCAGTTACGCGCTTTACATGGTTTTGCAGTTCCTGTATCAGCTCGGCGGAGGGGGCAAAGCCGCGGGCGAGAACGACTGTCGCTTTTACAACCTGTCCGCGCATCGAGTCAGGGGCGGCGGTGACGGCACATTCAAGAACGGAAGGATGCTCTATCAGAGCGCTTTCTACCTCAAAAGGCCCGATGCGGTAGCCGGAGCATTTGATCACATCGTCGTTTCTGCCGACAAACCACAGATAGCCGTCATCGTCCTGCCATGCCATATCGCCGGTTTTATAAACGCCGTTTTTCCAACACACTGACGTTACCTCTTTATCTCTCCAGTAGCCGCGGAAAAGCCCCGGAAAATCGGAATTGCCGATAACAGGCGGGATATTTTCCGGGAAAGCGCCTTCTGTTTCGTACATATTTTTTCCGGCTGCGGTGATGCTCATATTTCCGACAATTCCCTCATCGCAAACACTGCCGTCTTCATCAAGGAGCTTAAGATTGAACAGGGGGGCGGGCTTTCCCATTGAGCCGGGCTTTACAGGCAGCCACTTGAAAACCGCCGCCATTACCGAAGTTTCGCTCTGACCGAAGCCTTCGCGGATTTCAAGACCGGTAAGTTCCTTTAACTTATTATAGACTTCGGGGCTTAAAGGCTCGCCGGCGACAGACGTATGACGGATAAAACTGAAGTCGTATCCTGAAAGATCTTCTTTTATCAGATAACGAAAGACCGTCGCGGGAGCGCAGAATGTCGCCGGCTTGAGTCTTTGGATGGCGTTTAACATTCCTTTGGGCGTAAATTTTTCAGTATCAAAAACGCCGATTGCCGCTCCGCAAATCCACTGACCGTATATCTTGCCCCAAGCGAACTTAGCCCACCCTGAATCTGTCTGCGTCAGATGAACGCTGTTATCCTCTGCGCAGTGCCAGTATTTTGCCGTCACTATGTGGCCTAAAGGCAGCGAGTGATTGTGAATCACCATCTTTGGCATTCCCGTCGTGCCGGATGAAAAATAAATCAGCATCGGGTCTTTTGTGAGCGTTGGAATCCTTTTAAAAACTTCGGATGCCTTTTCAATTTCGGCTCTCATGTCAAGAAAACCGGCGGGGATTGAATTGCCGATAACGGCGATATTTTCAAGTTTAGGACAGTTGGAACGAATCGCCGCTATATTTTCCAGCAGCTCTTTGTCATCAATTGTAATCAGTAATTTAACATCGGCGATTTTGCAGCGGTATTCCAAATCTTTTGACGTTAACTGATATGTGCCGGGAATGCATATTGCGCCGATCTTGGATAACGCGCACATAAGCACCCACACGCCGGGACGCTGTTTTAAAATCAATTTAACTACGTCGCCTTTCTTTACACCTAACGAAAGAAGAGCGTTTGCCGCTTTATCGGAAAGACGCTTTATATCCGAAAAAGAAAAACTTTTCATCGCTTCAGTATCGTCCGTCCACAGAAGAGCGGATTTCTCAGGCTGAAGACGCGCCCACTCGTCAACAACATCATAGGCGAAGTTAAAGTCTTCCGGCATATTACATCTGTAGTTTTCGTAAAAATCTTCGTAACTTTCGAACTCTGTCCTGGGACAGTATCGTGAAAGTATTTCGTTCATATCAACCTCTTGAGATTATTCCTGAATTATTGTGAGAAAAAGAGCCGTGCCGTTCACAGCGCTTTGACCGTGCGGAATACGAGCGTCAAAATAAATCGAATCACCCGCCGACAAAATATGTTCATTTCTTCCAACAACGATTTTAATCTGCCCTTCAACAACAAAGTTAAACTCCTGCCCCGAATGAGTTACGGGAGCAGCCTCCGGTTTTGATGAATCAAGAGAAACAAGCAAAGGCTCCATCGTTCTGTGTTTGAAGTTATACGCAAGACTTGAAAATTCATAACCGGGATAACGCTCAACCTGAACGCCTTTACCCTTGCGGCAAATAGCCGCGCTTTCCATTCTTGCTTCCTCGCCTGTAAGAAGAACCGTAACGTCAGTTGAAAGACGGTTTGCGATTGTATATAAAACGCTGATCGGAATATCCAGGCTTCCGTCTTCATACTTACAGTAAACCGCAAAAGGAACATCGGTATCCTTTGCCATATCAAGAGCGCTTATTCCGAGTATCTCCCTGAATTCCTTTATACGATCAGGAACATTCGAACTCTGTTCGTTCGAACCTTGTTCGCTCGAACCTTGCGCATGAGAGATTTGATTTTTTTCATTCATATCTGCTCCCAGAAAAAATCAGACAAAATCCGTCCAGTGTTTATTTGTTATTTTATCATCTTCATCGCGAATTTCAACAGGAAATTTTACATTTTCATCCCCGTGAAAATCAAGCCTGCCTTCTTCCATTTTAAGTCCGGATATTTTATTATTTAAAATGATTTTCACATAATCATCAATACTTTCAAGCTTTTTTTCCGTATATACGCCTAAAATTTGACCGAAATAAATCATTCCGGCATCGTGAATATCTGTCCCCGCGGTAATGGGCTTGCCGAGTTTTTGCGCGTAACGGCAGGCAAGAGCGTCGAATGAAAAATCTTCGTGCCCTCCGTTGGCGGCTTCAATAGCGTCTACGCAGCCCGCCGAAAGAATCACTTTCTGAATATAATTGCGCTGTCTGAAAGGGTGAGCCTGAACAACGCAGCCGCCCGCGTCTCTTACAGCGCGGTACTGCTCTAACCTCGTCCAAGTGCGCGCCTCGGGATGGGCAAGAAGCCACTCTTTTCCAAGACCGTAAATAAGGTAGTCGTCGCACCCGTCAAATGTTTCTTCCCAGCCAAAAAAAACATCCAGCCCAAGACGATCGCCTTCCGCTTTCGCTTTCTCATATCCGCAGAAAAAACGGTTTACCCAGTCATCCCACGGAAGCTTGCGCGAGATCAAACAGTGCCCATTGAAAAAATGGTCGGTAACAATTATTCCGGTATACCCTTGATTTTTATACCCTGCAATGTATTCGGCTCCTCCCGACACCGCGCACCTGCTGACCTCGGCTGTGTGGAGGTGAGTTTCATATAGATAAGACACTGTGAATATAATATAACACTTTTCTTTTTAACTGACTAGCTTTATCCGGCATCTTCTATCAAATTTTTCATTATATATTCACGGCGCTCCGGGGTATTCTTCCCCATGTAAAAATTCAGCACCTGAGGCACCTGTTTTAGTGTGTTAACTGACACAGGCACAAGCCGAATTTGCTCCCCGATAAACTGCCCGAACTCTTTAGGGCTGATTTCGCCAAGCCCTTTGAAGCGGGTAATCTCACTCTGTGAGCCCAGCTTCGCTGACGCTTCATCGCGTTCTTTTTCCGTGTAACAATAGAGGGTATCCTTTTTAGTGCGGACGCGGAAAAGCGGCGTTTCAAGGATGTAAACGTGCCCCGCTGTAATAAGCTCTTCAAAATACGAAAGGAAGAAAGTTAGAAGCAGATTGCGGATGTGAAAGCCGTCAAAATCGGCGTCTGTAGCGATTACAATTTTGTTGTAACGGAGGCTTTCGATATCGTTGTCAATGCCGAGCGCCATCATCATATTGAAGAGTTCTACGTTTTTGTAAATCGCCGCGCGTTTTTTACCGAACACATTTTCAACCTTGCCGCGAAGAGCGAAAATCGCCTGCGTCATCACATCGCGGCTTGAAACGATTGAGCCTGCCGCGGAGTCGCCCTCTGTAATAAAAATTGTAGACTCAATACCTTTATCACCGTCTTCAAGGTGGTACTTGCAGTCTTTGAGCTTCGGAATATTAAGGGCGATTTTTTTCGCCGCTTCTCTCGCCTCTTTTTTTACGGCGTTAAGCTCAGTGCGAAGAGACTCATTCGCCAATATTTTCTGCTCGAGCTTTTTGCTTGCCTCGGGATTTTTATGAAGCCAGTCCTCAACGGCATTGCGCACTTCCTGCACAACCCACGCTCTTATATCGGAGTTGCCCAGTTTGTTTTTTGTCTGGCTTTCAAATACGGGATTTTTCAGTTTGATCGCCACAGCCGCGGTTGTTCCCTCGCGGACATCTTCGCTGCGGTAATCCTTCTTGTAAAACGTCTGTATGCCTTTTAAAAAGCCTTCTTTAAACGCCGAAAGATGAGTCCCGCCGTCGCTTGTGTACTGCCCGTTTACAAACGAAAAATATTCTTCGCCGTAATTGTTTGTGTGAGTAAAGGCGAGCTCAAGCTGTCCGTTAGGTGAATGTTTGCCGCAGTAGTGCCCCAGAGGATACAGGCAGTCTTCGCCCGTCTCTTCCTGAAGAAGATCATAGAGCCCCTTCGTTGACATAAATTTATTTCCGTTAAACGAAAGTGTCAGCCCGGCGTTCAGGTACGCGTAATTTTTAAGGCGCTTTTCGATAAACTCCGTATTAAAAACATAATCCTTGAAAATTTCAGGGTCGGGGGTAAATTCAACCAAAGTGCCGTCTTTGATTTTCTCTTTTAACTTCCCCTTGCGCTGGCTCTTTAAAGCCCCTCTCTCAAAAATCGCCTCGGCGTACTCTCCGTTACGCACCGCTACAACGCGAAAATAAACAGAAAGAGCGTTTACCGCTTTTGTACCTACGCCGTTTAACCCCACCGAAAATTGAAACACATCGTCGTTGTACTTGGCGCCTGTATTGATTACCGACACGCACTCAACAAGTTTCCCGAGAGGAATACCGCGCCCGAAGTCCCGCACTTTAACGGAGGCGGCTCCGGTCTTTGTCATATCCTTCACCGCTATTTCGAGGAGCTTCCCGTTCCCCATGATAAACTCATCAACGCCGTTGTCGATAACTTCTTTTAACAAAACATAAATCCCGTCATCGGGATTCGTCCCGTCTCCAAGCCGCCCGATATACATACCGGTTCTTAAACGTATGTGCTCAAGCGAAGAGAGCGTCTTTATTTTTGACTCGTCATAAACAGGCGTACCAGCCGCCTGCGCACCCGCTGCATTCGCAGCTTTTGTTTTCGCGGCTGAAGTTTTTGAGGCTGCAGCCTTTGCGGCAGGTTTTGCCGGAACTTTTTTTTCAGCTTTCGGCGCGGCTTTCGCTGCAGGTTTTGTTTTTTGATTTTTTACTGGTTTTTTCGCCGGCATATTGATTTCCACTCCATAATTTAAAAATAATCTCACACGGAGACACTAAGGCGCAGAGGGTACTGAGTTATCAGATATCTTATCTTAGCCTTAAAGTAAATCTTAAAAATTAAAATTTATATTTTTATTATTTATTAAGACGAAACTTAATATAAATAAATATCAAAAAAATAACTCCGTGCCTTTGTGCCTCTGTGTGAGTTCTTTTTTAAAGTACATGCCCCCCCTTTAAAGTTTTTTCTCCAGTTCTTGGATGTATTTTCCGCTGTCGCGCACGCTTTCTTCGAGGTCTGCAATTCCTTTCTGAAGGTCTTCGATGCGTTTTTTCTTTTCTTCTATTGACTTCTGGTATTTTTCGATTTTTTGTTTTTCTTCGTCTATCGCAAGAGATGCCTGAAGTTTTATTATCGCTTTATCGTTATCAATAATGGATTGATTTAAACGCATTGCCCTGCCGATTATCTCTCCGTCTTCGGCGGTAACAATCGTGTCGATAAAGTATCTGCGGTCGGGATTTAACTCTTCATCCATAATGCCTGATGCCTGAGAGCCGAAAGTTTTATATAATGCGCGTAACGCTTCGTTTACCTGCGTTATGTGATTTTTTACAGTTTGAATTTGCTTCTGGGGATTGCCGTCAATTCCGAAGCCAGCGGAAATTATACGTTTTTCATCTTTTAAATCGGCAATCTCGTCCTGCACAACACGCGAATCATTCCGCAGAATATCAATCTCCGCGCGGATTATCGCGACCTCGTCATCCTCATTAACAGAAGATCTGTCGCTGAAGCGCTCCCCTATTGTGTGGAAAAGCTGACTTTCACTATCCTGAGCTTTTGAAAGAAAAGATTTTAAAACCAACCCTTGAGCGCTTTTGCCTATCCATGAAAAAACATTGCCGCCTTCTTTATTATCAAGCTCGGCAATGCGGGCTTCCAGAGACTCTCTTTTCGCTTTAAGGGCATCGCATTGTTCCCTGTAAAAAGATGTAAAATCATTATATGCCGAATTATCAAGAAGCGCCTTTCCGAGCCTTTTGAAAACAGAGTTCATCTCTTTTGCTCTTTCTTTTTCCTCGTTCTCCTTGTTTGAAATCGAATCCTCGAGCTCTTTAAAACGGCGGTTTTTTTCTTCAATTTTTATGATAGAAGCGTTTGAATCCCCAATATCCTGTATAAATGATTTATATTGATTTATGTCGTTAAATCCGGTTTTGCCTTCAAGTTCGCTCATCATTTCTTTAGTGCGCGAATACAGCTTTTCCCCGAAATTCTCTAAAAGCAAATCAAGCGAACTCCGGCTTTCCTGACTGTTTTTATGGAGATTATCTATCCGTTTTTTACGATCATCCATGATCTAAATATATGATATTTTCAGAGGATTGGGAATAGGGAAAAATTAGACAAAAATCTTTCATTCTTAATCCAAAATTCGAAATTATGCGGTTATGTTATACAATTTACTATCTCGGAAAAAGAGGAATCAAAAGTTCTCTTGATTTTTAATAGTTTTTTAACTGCTTCATCTGAAGTTATAGCCTTTTGAGCAATATCTTCTATTGGTAATAATAGTTGAAAAGTATCAATTTTAAGAGCATCCGCAAGGCTTTCCAGGGTTTTATCACTAACCCATGTTCTGTGGCACTCAATACTATTAACAGTTTGCCATGATAAGTCAGCCATTTCAGCCAATTTTTCCTGTGAAAGACCAAGTGTCTTACGGTGCTTCTTTAGATTAACCGCCAAAATACTGCGTAAATTTGGTTTTTTACCCTTCATTAGTATATCATCATACATTTCTCCTTTTTACTATTGACACGTATTGTAATAAATGGTTTTATATTAGTATTATTAGGGTTTTGCAAAGGGAAAATATGTACAAAATAAGGATAGCATCGAGTATTTTATTCTAATTGCGATGAATTCACCAGTGCCGCCAACAATGAGAATTGTCGGAAGGCAATAAAGGATTATTTTGTGAAAACAGAAATTGTATTTTTTAGGTTTACCGCATTTGTGTTGTTAGTTGCTTTTTTCTTTACGTCGTGCATCTCAACTCCGCCTCAGCAGGGAATGAATCCAATACCCGCCCAGAAAATTCAACACCAGACCGCGCAGAAATGGACAGGAGACGGCGGCAGGGGAAGGAGCATTACAATCCTTCCGCCAAGAGCAATCGGTCTTTCGGAAGATCAGGCGTATCTGCCTGATTATGTGGCTAATGAATTGCTGAGCAACTTCAGAAGTTTTTCCGCTATGACTTTGTTTGACAGGGTAAATAACCAAAGGCAATATGAAGAGCTTTTATCTGGTTATTATGCCGATGATGACGAGGCAGGTATGGATCTTGGAAATTTAGCGTCTACTGACTATATGTTGTTAGGTGACATTATTAGAACTTCCACAGGCTATGCTTTACAATTAACGATTAACAGAAACAAAGATAAAACTACCGAAGCTTCATATTCCGGCACTGTCTCAATTGCGGAACTTGACAATCTTGTCGGTGTGCGGAAGGCTTCTCTTGATTTGCTTCCAAAAATGGGCGTACAGCTTACCGCAGAGGCGCGGACGGAACTGACCATTGCGGCGACAGCAAACCATGTCACCGCGCAAACCGCTCTTGCCCAAGGCATTACCGCCCAGCGGCAGGGAACCGAAGTCGTTGCTTTAAATTATTTTTCTGTGGCTGCCGCGTTTGACCCCTCTCTGCTTGAAGCTGTTACCAGATCTTCCATACTGACTGCCAACATATCAAGCGGCAACATTGGGGATGACGCTCGTAATGACATTGCCTGGCGCAGGGATTGGATAGCCCGCCTTACGGAAACAGAACAGCTTTTTAATAATTACTTTAACGACTTTTTAAAGACAATCCCTCCCATGTCATTTTCGCTGTATTATACCGGCAATATAAGACAAATAGGGGAGATTAATTACCGGAATGAAACTGTTACTTTAAGCGGTATTTCCGCAAAACTAATCCCTTCGCGGAACTGGGTGCAATCAATAGAACCGGTATTTCAGCCTATGCAGGCATCGTTACAGACGGTTCTTGACGGACTTAACGCCACCAGAAGAAAAACTGTGTGGGGTCTGGGTAACTGGCCGGAGCAGGGTTCATTTAATTTACAGCCTTTTGGAAGAAGGCAGACACAGAATTTTTCAATTGCCGTAGAACTGCTCAACAATCATAATCAGGTTATCGGCAAACAGACCTTTCAAACAAGCTGTTCTTATATTTTACCTGTTCCGCTTCCCGGAAGAGGAGCGCAGAAAATTCAAGTTATAATGGATGATATAAAAACTGTGAACTTTCCAAATGTGAACGCGAATTACATAACCG
>Ga0209755_10002088_pt1 | contig 28363 bp, 28 predicted proteins | sample TergutCo191P1_FD_187301 | JGI IMG/M metagenome (GOLD analysis project Ga0209755, IMG submission 187301) | Cornitermes sp. P1 segment gut microbial communities from Petit-Saut dam, French Guiana - Co191P1 (SPAdes) (version 2) | ecosystem: Host-associated > Arthropoda: Insects > Digestive system...
TAGAAGCCCTGCCCGAAGTCTTTGGCGTGTACCGACACGCGGATTTCGGGTTGGCCGACCGCGCAGAAGCCGCCGTGATACAGTCTCATTTTTAAGATACGCCCCTGATAGTTTTCGTTACCATATAATAATATAACTTACGGCACAGGCGATACGCAATTTTTCGCTACCGCTGTGCCGCGGAATCCTGCGAACACCTCAGCGAGAACAAGCCGCTCTTGAAGTCGTAGCTGCCCCTGTCCACATACTCGTAGTAGTAGTTCATGTACCGGTACCAGGCGTTGTACGCATCGTGCTCCGTGGCGCTCCACCAGCGGCCGTAGCTGCCGGCATTGCCGAAGCTGCCGCCGGAACCGCCGGAGCCGCCCGGCAGGGCCGAAAAACCGTAATCGTCCGTTGCGGCTGCTTTATAGGGCCACCCCGTCTTCGACTTCAATTTCGTTCCAGCCGTTTTTTCTCCACCCACAAAATCCGTCAACGCCGTCCACTCCAGATAACTCGGCAAATGCCACCCCGCAGGACAAGCTTTCATCGCCGTATTCCAGTCGTACAATCGTCCGTATTTCTGACAATTACTTTCTTCGTTATCGTAACAGACTGAATTACCTGTCTGATAGTTCAAATTCTCAGCCATCCATGTCTGCTTCCCAATCTTCACCGTCCGGTACGTCTTCCCATCCCGCGTATCGGTAAAACTCCCCTGCGCGTTAACCGCCGGAACCGATAACAGTACCGACACCGAAACCGATAACAGCACCACCGCCACCGCGACAAAAACGCGGCCTGCAGCACGTCTGCTTTTACCGCCGGCTAATGCGTTCATCCTGCAAGTTCCTTTGGGCTAAATCATTATTTACCGTTACCGCTGTGACGCGGAGTCCTGCGAACACCTCAGTGAGAACAGGTAACTCTTGAAGTTGAAGTTCCTGTACACGCCGTCTTCGTCGTAGTACATGCCCCGGTACCTGGCGTAGTCCGCATCGTCCTCCGTGACGCTCCACCAGTGGCCGCGGATGCCGGCATCGTAGAAATTGCCGCCGTATTCGCCGCCGCCGGGCAGGGCCGAAAAATCGTAATCGTCGGTGCCGTTTCCACCATCATTCCACCCTGTCGTTGATTTCAACTTCATTCCTGCGTTATTACGATCATCTCCTGACGCATTAGGATCTACATACTTCACAAGAGCCCCCCACTCCGCATCACTCGGCAAATACCACCCAGCAGGACAAACTCTCATAGCGTCATCCCAGTCGTAAAGCCGTCCGTATTTTCGACAATTACTTTCTTTGTTATCGTAACAGACGGATTTACCGGTCTTATAATTGAGATTCTCAGCCATCCAAATCTGCTTCCCAATCTTCACCGTCCGGTACTTTTTACCATCCCGCTTATCGGTAAAACTCCCACCCTGCGCGTTAACCGCCGAAACCGACAACAGTACCACCGCCGCCACCGCGCCAAAAAAACGGCCTGCAGCACACCTGCTTTTACCGCCGGCTAATGCGTTCATCCTGCAAGTTCCTTTGGGTTAAATCATGGTTAAACTGCCTTACTATAAATCTACATTATATTGGCCGGAATGTCAAGAACTGGGCAAAGATTTATCGGTAAATTTGGGTTTACCGGTGTGATGGATATACGGTTTTGTAGGGGCGATCGCCCGCCGGAATTGCGATATTGCGTTTGATTTCAACGTATAACGCAATCCATGCGTTGCGGGTGACCGGGGACGGTCGCCCCTACGGGCATTATCGGTGAAAATTGCCATTTGGCGCGTATTCCGGCGCCATTGTCTGAACCTTGATTTACATGATTAAAGGATTTTCTTGATTAAAAATCAACGTCAAAACCCGGATTATTGGTGATTTTGACGTTATCTTTTGACGTTTAATCATGTTAATCCTTTAATCAGGTAAATCATGGTTCAGACAATCAACGTCAACACACCGATAAATTATCATTTACCGTTACCGCTGTGCCGCGGCGTCCTGCAAACACCTCAGCGAGAACAGGTAAGTCTTGTCGTAGTTGATCCTGTACACGTATTCGTAGTTGTAGTACATGCTCCGGTCCCAGACGTAGCCCGCATCGTCCTCCGTGGCGCTCCACCAGTAGCCGATGTCGCCGGCGCGGTTGAATTTGCCGTCGAAAGTGCCGAAGCCGCCGGGCAGGGCCGAAAAGCCGTAATCGTCCGTTGCGGCTGTATAGCCCTTACCCGCAGGCCACCCTGTCTTTGACTTCAATGCAGACCACCCTGTCTTCGACTTCAATTTCGTTCCTGCCGCCTTTTCTCCGCCCGCAAAATCCGTCAATGCCGTCCACTCCGCATCACTCGGCAAATGCCACCCCGCAGGACAAGCTTTCATCGCGTCATCCCAATAGTAAAGCCGTCCGTATTTCTGGCAGTTACTTTCTTCGTTATCGTAACAGACGGAACTACCGGTTTTATAATTTAGATTCTCCGCCATCCACGTCTGATTCCCAATCTTCACCGTACGGTACGTCTTCCCATCCCGCGTATCAGTAAAACTCCCACCCTGCGCGTTAACCGCCGAAACCGACAACAGCACCGCCGCCACCACCGCGCCAAAAACGAGGCCTGCAGCACGTCTACTTTTACAGCTGACTGATGCGTTCATCCTGCAAGTTCCTTTGGGTTAAATCATGGTTAAACTGCCTTACTATAAATCTACATTATATTGGCCGGAATGTCAAGAACTGGGCAAAGATTTATCGGTAAATTTGGGTTTACCTGTGTGATGGATATACGGTTTTGTAGGGGCGATCGCCCGCCGGAATTGCGATATTGCGTTTGATTTCAACGTATAACGCAATCCATGCGTTGCGGGCGACCGGGGACGGTCGCCCCTACAGGCATTATCGGTGGAAATTGCCATTTGGCGCACATCCCACCTTTTTTGTCTGAACCTTGATTTACATGATTAAATGATTTCCTTGATTAAAAATCAACGTCAAAACCCGGATTATCGATGATTTTGACGTTATCTTTTGACGTTTAATCATGTTAATCCTTTAATCAGGTAAATCATGGTTCAGACAATCAACGGCAACACACCGATAAATTCCCATTTATCGAGTCTCTACCTCAAATGCTCCGGCATCTCCACCGTCCTGCCGAACAACCCGGGCAGTTTGCCGTTTGCCGTTGTCCACTTGCCTTTAGCCGTAAACCTGCCGCCGATAGTGCCGTCGGCCCGGATCTCTTCGGCGGTGATGCCGGCGCCATCCAGGAACTCATTGCTCGTGTAGTCAATCCTAAGCTCGCAGTCGCCATTAATTATCATTTGGTCGTAAGCCGCGTTGTTTTCGTAGGCCGCGTTCACTTCCAGCATCTCGCCTACATTGTCACTAAGCACACGGCACACGTAGCCGCCGTTTCCCCGCACCTCCGGGTTCAGCGCGGCGCAGTTTCTCATGGCGCTCCAGTTAGAAGCCTCCGCCGCCACACCGCCAACCATTTCCGTGCCTCTGACCGCTCCGGCCGAATAGCAGTTTGCCAGTTGGCTGCGCGTAACTACCCCGGCCACACCTCCAACCTTACTCATACCGTTCACCGCGGCGGAGGAATAGCAGTGGCCCACATTACTGTACACGCCCACATCCCCTATAAGGCCGCCGACCACGTCTGCGCCGCTTACCGTGCCGGTAGAATAGCAGTTAATTACACTGCTATGAGCGGTAACACGCCCCGCAACCGCGCCAACTCTGCTGCCGCCGGCGATATTCACGTTTTCAAGCCCAAGTACTACCACTCTCCCAAAATGGACAATGCCGAACAGGCCTTGAAAATCCGCGAAGGGGCGGTAGATAGAGAGGTTTCTTATAACGTACCCGCGGCCGTCGAAGCGGCCTTTGAACCCTTTGTCCGCCTCTCCGGCAAAGTTCCCTATAGGCACCCAGTTGCCATACCGGGACAGGTCGATGTCGGCGGCGAGGTTAATCGTTTTGTCCGCGAAATCATCACTCGCCGGATTCCCCCCCCACGTCCCGTTGACGATAGCCGCGAGCCCGGCCAATTCATCGGCTGTGGAGATGGTAAAAACGGATGCCCTGCTGTTAGTCTCGTACCACCGCGTGTCGGGCGTTCCCGGCGGTACTGGCGCCGGTACGCGCGTTATTTCAATATACAGCCAGTTAGCCAGTACGGCGATAATAAGCAGTGCAGGTATGGCTACGGCGGGTTTGGCAGGCACCATTCTCCAATTGAATTTGCGCCGCACGTGTTTGATTGCGGGCTCAAGCCGCAGCCAATCGTTCTCCTTTGGATTCGAACCGTACTTGTTGGCTTCCGGCTCACTATCGCGGCATAGCCAGCTTAGCATCACAACCGGCGCTGCTACTACGAACGATACGAGCATAAAAGTACCAATGACGAAATACGCTCCGCTACTGTTAAGATTTAGAATATTAAACCGGATGACCAGAAGAGGCGGTACAATAATTCCCGCCGCCGAGATCAATATATACCACCCGCTCTTACCGGTATCGTGCAGCCTCCTCACTAAGACGGCAGCGCCCGGCAGCGCAAAAATCAGCGTAAAAATCGCCCGCACGCGGATATTGCCCGAGTAATAAACATCGCACAATATAAACACAACCGCCAAAAACAGGCCGGAAAACAGCGCAAACGCCCAAAACTCCCGCCGCCGCGCCCTGCCGCGAAACGTTGTGCAGTTCTTCAGGCACAATACGAAATAGCCCCAAAGAGATATACGCTGCGCGGCCGCCAAAACGTCAGTCTCTCCCGGCGGCGCGTTTTCGGAATTTTCCGGCGTATCTGCTGCCATCGCCGCTCTCCTGTCCATACCGTTATCGATAAGGCCGCGGGCGGCGGAATACCGCCCCTATAATTTCATAATATACATTATATATCAAACCGCACGCTACCTCAAATGCACAGGCATCTCCACCGTCCCGCCGAACAGCCCCGGCAGCCTGCCGTTTTCCGTCGTCCAGCCGTCCTTATTTGTGAAGCGGCCGCCTATAGTGCCGTCGGCTCTGATTTCTTCCGCGGTAATATCCGCGCCGTAGCTGTTGTTTGCGTCCCGGTTTTCCAATCCGGCGCTGTTTCGCACTTTGGGGAAAGCTACGTTGTTCGAAAATTTGACCTGATCTTCGCTGACACCCGCCACGCGCCCCGCGAGATCATAGTATGATTCTACATAAGGATTCAGCGCGGCGCTGTTGGTTACGTGGCTGCCGCGGTCATCAATCTGACCCAGCAAGCCGCCAACCCTATAGTCGCCGCCGCTGACCGCGCCTGCTGAATAGCTGTTGAGCACATAACTGCAATAGTTGATCGACCCCACCAACCCGCCTACACTTTTCTCGCCGCTCACCGCAACTGTGGAGTAACTGCTAATTATGTGGCTGTTCTCGCCGTTGCTCCATCCCATCACCCCAACCAGACCGCCAACATCCCAGGAACCTCCCTTTACCGTGCCGGTGGAATAAACGCGGACAAAACCGCTCCGCTGCGCAGACCCCGCGATGCCGCCAGTATTGCAGTCACCGGTAATATCCACATTTTCAAGCCCAAGGTCCTGCACTTTCCCATATTCTATATGGCCGAACAAACCTTGAAAATCTTCATCCGGGCGGTTGATGGTGAGGTTGCTTATAACGTGCGATCCGCCGTCGAATACGCCGGAGAAGCCAATATTGTAACCCCCGACCGGTACCCAGTTGTCATACCGCCGCAGGTCGATGTCTGCGTTGAGGTTAATCGTTTTGTCCGCGAAATCATACCTCGCCGGCTTTCCCCCCCACGTCCCGTTGACGATAGCCGCGAGTCCGGCCAATTCATCGGCAGTGGAGATGTAAAAAACGGATGCCTTGCGGTTAGCCTCGTACCACCGCGTGTCGGGCGTTCCCGGCGGTACGGGCGCCGGTGCGCGCGTTATTTCAATATACAGCCAGTTGGCCAGTACGGCGGCGAGTATCAGTACGGGTATAACGGCTGCCGGCCTGTCAGGTATTTTCCATTTGAATTTGCACCGCGCGCGTTTGATTGAGGGCGGCGGTATATTATGATTAGCGCCGGATTGGCCGCCGCCGCCGGTATCGCCAACGATAAACGCGGCGTCGTCATCCGGCCCGTCAGCATCGCGCCGCTCTTGCGGATTTTCGGCGCGGGCACCAGCTATCGGCTCGCAGCCGGGATAGAACAGATAATCGTTCTCCTTTGGATTCGGGCCGTAGACGTTCTCGAACGGCTCGCTGTCGCGGCACAGCCAGATGATCATAACAAAAATCACGGCCGGTATTGACAACAGTAACACGGCCGCAAGCAAAACAGCCAGATCAAAGACGCCGATAGCTGCCACTACGGGGCTCAGAAAAATACAGCCGGCGGGAGGTATTACCGCCAGCTTCAATATGTGCCACCCGCTCTTACCGGTATCGTGCAGCCTCCTCACTAAGGCGGCGGCGCCCGGCAGCGCAAGAATCAGCGCAAAAATCGCCGGTATCCGCATATCGCCTGCAAAGACGCCGCCACATATAAACGCGGGCGCCGAAAACAGGGCGTAAAACAGCGCAAACGCCCAAAACTCCCGCCGCCGCGCCCTGCCGCTGAAATCGACGCATTTCTTCAGGCACTTTACAAAATATCCCCAAAGAGAGAGCCGCCCGGCATACGCCAAAACGCCGGCTTCACCCGGCAGCGCGTTTTCGGAATTTTCCGGCGTATCTGTTGCCATTGCCGCTCTCCTGTCCATACCGTTATCGATAAGTCAGCGGGCGGGCCGGGGACGGCCGCCCCTGCGTGTATAATATTTATTACTGCATACGGGGCTGGACTACCGGGGCCTGTGGATGCCCCAAAACGGGTTGCCGTCGTCGTCCCTGAAGCGGAAGATACGGTTCTTGCTGCGTATCTCTACCGGCATGATAAAAGATGTCCCATCAAAGTTCGCCCGGTAGCCCCGGATCTCTACCTTCTCCTTGGCAGGGAAGTTTACGTCCTGGTTGAGAGCGAACCACATGGGCCCCAGGTGCACCGGGATGTTCTCTTTCGTACCGTCGAGTGTTACTATGAGCCGCACCGCCACGCCCATGTCGCGTATGATGGTCGCGGTATCTACCCGCACCACCGAGGCTACCACGGTCTGGAGGTTAAAGTTGTCGAAGAGCTGCTCGTAGCGCGCGCCGGTGATGGTAGTGACCCCCCAACCGTCGCTCCCGCGGAAGCGCATGGACTGCTGGGCCTGGACGGTAAGGACCATACCGGCCAGAATTACCAGTACAAATAAGCGCTTCATTTTCATAGTTGACCCTGATCCTTGCGGATGATGTCGTCTATTTCCTGCTGGACCTTGGCCCTGTAGAGCGCCTCCTCAAGGTCCTGCGCCACCTTCCGCCCCTGCCGCAGGACGTCGGTACGTTTCTCCAACAGTGTTAGCTCCAGTTCCCGGCGGTGGTTTTCCTCACGCCGCAGCCGGAAAAGGAGAAAACTGTGGCCTATAGCCACCCCAAACAGCAGGATGAACGCCTGAATTATCCAGAACACAAAATACTTTTCGAACATGGCAACCAGCTCCAATTCTGAATAGATACAGTAACAACCTCACTATAATATAATACATGGAAAACCATAATGCAAATAATTACATCATTTTATTGATGGCATAAGTATGATTACATCTTGTAGCGGTCAGTATTGAAGTTCATCCTCTGGGCGAAGGCCGCCAAAACCTTCACCAACTCCCGCCCCTCATCGCCGCCCGAACCGGCTATATAGCCGTCGTAGCACTCCCTAAGCGCCCCGTCGTAGACCGGTTGGAAGAAGTCCTCCAGTTTGCTCTTAGATACCGGTACACAGAATTTATCAACTATGTCGAGCAAATGCTTCAACCGCTCGCACACCCTGACCGACGGCATTTGCTGCAACGTCTCGAGCCCTTTGACTATCATGCTCTGCAGTGTGAGGGCCATAGGCTTCTTGTCTATCTTCGCGCCGTACTGCTCCGCCAGGCTGTCTATGGCGGCAAGTTCGGTGATTACGCCCTCATCGGCCCAGGCCCGGTCGAGCTTACGGATCTGCGCGTCCCACTTGTTCTGCAGCACGTAGCCGGCCGGCGAGCTGCAGTAGGCGGGCAGCGGGTAGTTGAGGCGCGTGAGGACGTTGAGGTTCTGTTCGTTCTGTTCCATCCACGCGTGGAACTTGCTGTCGGTGTCTTTCGCCATGCGGTCTAAGAAGTAGCCGGATAGATCTTGCCGCGAGCTGTAGAAGAGATTAGCCAGCGTAAACTTTTCCGCCTCCGGGTGCGACATCCACGTGTCGGGCCTGCCGCCCGCCGCGGCCGTCTTTGCCGGTACGACCCAGCCCAAAAGCTCCGTCTCGGGGCCGTGGCAGATGAGCACCGACCACGCGCTGCTCTCGCCGGTGAGGCCGCTCTCCATCCGTACCGCTACAGAGTCGTAGTGCATGCGGTCTATGCGGTACGACATCACGGATTTGAGCGCCAGGTTGTAGACTGTTTTTTCGTACGACGAGTGGCGCTTGACCGCGAGTACCTGCTGGGCCGCGGCGGCGAAGGCCAGAAGCCTCTCGTGGTGATAGTATGGCAGAATGTGTTTCTCGAAGAGCTTGCGCCCGTCCATGCCGGGCAGGTTGCTCGGCGCTTTGGAGAGGTCTTCCATAAACGCCTCGAGGACCGGCAGCTTGCTGCCCTCCGGCACCCCCAGCTGCAGGGCGCGGCATGCGTAAGCCAGGTTCTGAACCGTCTCTATCCCGCTTATCTCGCAGAAGAACCACGCGCAGGAGGTAAACGCGAACTGCATGAACTTCTGCGCCTCAAGGAGCCGCCGCACCTCCGCCGTCAGTTCGCCGGTGAAGGAGAACTTGCCCGACTGCTCCTCCAAAAACTCCGCCGTTTTGGCCAGCGTGGGCTCCCACATTACGCTTATGTATTTGTCGCGCAGTTCCCACGGATCGGCGAAGAGCGTGGAGAGCCGCGCCTCGAAGTGGAAGTCTACCTGCGCCTGCAGCTTCCGCAGCGCCTCCCGCAGCGGCCCGCGCCACCGCTGGTGCCACCCGGGCAGCCCGCCGGTACTGCACCCGCAGTCGCGCGACCACCGCCCCACGCCGTGCGCGCAGCTCCACGACCGCCCCTCGCCGAACGCGTCGCCCAGCATAACCTCGTGCTCGGGCGGGTTGATAGACAGGTAGTAGCCGAAGTTGACCGGCTTCACCCCCATCCCGGGCGCGATGTGCGTGAAGTAGTAGGCGAGGCACATGTCGCCGTAGGGCTTGTGGTGCCCAAACGTCTCGCCGTCGGTGGCGACGGTAACGACCTGGTTCGCATCGTTGCGCCCGTCGAAGCACTGGCTTATCCGGTCCCCAAGCGTCCGCGAATCCTGTAATATATCGTTAAAGCTTATATCCTTCGACAACGCCTCCTCGAAGAAGAACACGTCGAGGTGCCCGTCGAGCTGCTCGCCGGACGCCGTCCGCGGGTATATCCTGTAGGGCCTTTTTACGTCGAGCGGCTGTTGGCCGGTATGAGTCCAGTCGTGGTCCCCCATACGCCTAAACGATACGGCCTGATTGGGCGAGAGGACGACATAGCAGATTTTCTCCTCTATGAGGCAGGTCACCGTCTCCATGTTTATGGCCGCCTCGCCGAGCCACATCCCCTCGGGGTCGCGCCCGAACCGCTTGCGGAAGAAGTGCTTGGCCCAGCGGATCTGCGTGAGCTGGTCGCGCCTTGAGGCCAGCGGCATGATGATGTGGTTGAACACCTGCGCCACCGCGTTGCCGTGCCCGCTAAACCGCGCCGCGCTCTCCTTGTCGGCGGCGATGATCTTGCGGGCCGTAGCCGGGTGGAACCGCTCAAGCCACGTAAAGAGCGTAGGGCCTATGTTGTAGCTCATATTCAGGTAGTTGTTGTGGATGCCCGTTATCATCCCGTTTTTGTCGAGCAGCCGCGAATAGGCGTTGGGGCGGTAGCACTCGTCGTATATGCGCTCGTTCCAGTCGTGATACGGCGCGGCCGAGGGCTGCTCCTCTATTATGTCTAACCAGGGGTTCTCACGGGGCGGCTGGTAGAAATGCCCGTGAACAATCACATACCTATTGCCAGTCATAGGGCTGCCCGTTTGGGTAAGTTATAGTTCTGCCCGAAAGCCTGCTCCTGAGGATGTCTACCCCCTGCGCGATAATGTCGCCGCGGCTCTCGTAATAGTTTTCGAACCAGACCTCGGTCTCCTGATTGATGCGCGTATAGCACTTGTCCCCGATACGCCTGTCGCCAATCTGTACCTCAACCGTGCAGTTCTCGCCGTCTATCACCACGTTCCTCTGCCAGCGTATGCTCATAAAGCTTTCCCCGGTTTTTGTTTATAATACTAAATATATATTAAAATACGCAAAAATCAAAATTAAACCCTGCGCTTGTCGCCCCAAATTACCTTGTGCAGCTGAAAACCGAACCTTATATTACTCAGGCGGTTCGCCACCATCCACTCAGCCAGCTTATTGTACGGCAGATTTCTGGCTACGGGCGAGAACATTACAGCGCACCTCTCCGCGATACCGTGCTTTTTGCAAAAATCCTTCGCCCATACGGCGTCGTCTAACGACGCCACTACGAATTTGACCTCGTCGCCGCGATTAAGGTGTTTGAGATTGTCCATCAGAAAACTCCCGCTCGACCCGCTGCCCGGGCACTTGATATCTACAATACGGCCGACGCCGGCGGGCAGGATGCTTATATCCTTAGAACCGTTGGTTTCAACGAGCACCTCGTACCCGCCCGCCAAAAGTTTTTCGCACAAAACGGCAACGCGCGGCTGCATAAGAGGCTCGCCGCCGGTCAGCTCAACGAGCCTCGCGCCTAAGTCGCCTACCGTGCGGACGATCTCGGCGATGTGCATCATCTTCCCGGAGTCCATCGCGTAAGAGAACGGGCTGTCGCACCAGACGCAGCGCAGGTTGCAGCCGGACAGGCGGACTAATGTGCAAAGGCGGCCCGCGTGGGTCGATTCACCCTGAATTGATGTAAAAATTTCACATACTCTAAGCATACCTTCCCCCTCCACGTCAAAATCAAAGTTGGGCCGCATATTACACGGTTAAATGTTATCCACGTGCCGCGGTGCGGGTATAATATTTAACCGTGTCTTCAATAAACCGCAAAATTCACTCATAGTACGCGGCGCAGTTACCCGGCGTCTCCTGAACCTCAACGCGGGCGACGCTCACGCCGCCTGCACCGAGCGACTCCTTCAACTTGTAAAATATATGGCGAGCGATGCACTCCGACGACGGGCTCTCGTCCAAAATCGTGTTAAGGTGCCGGTGGTCGAACTGGTCCAGAATACCGTTAAGCATCCGCTTGAGCGCCTTGAAATCGATTCCGACCCCGCTCTTATCCAGATTCTCGCACCGCACCGTGGCCCTGACCTGCCAGTTGTGCCCGTGCAGGTTCTCGCACGGCCCCTCGTAGTTGAGCAGGCTGTGCGCCGCGCAGAAATGCGATTCGGTTGTTATCTCGTACATCAACGCCTCCCTACATCAAATGCCGCAGCGCCCACACAAGCCTCGGGAACCGGCCGAGGCTTGTGCCGAAAATTTTCGCCATAGATATCTTGTCCGCCGACATGGCCCGCAGTATCCTTGCCGCGGTGTTGTAATCCTCATCCGGCACTTTCGCCAGCGAGTCCTTGGCCCTCGCCATCTTCAAATGCCGCGCGCCCCGCTTTTCGAGCCACGCTTTTTCGTAATCGGTACAGATCTTCTTCCGCCGCCTTACGCTTTCCGCGCTCAGCATGTCAAACGCCGCGCTGCCCGCAAGGCCGCCGGACATCAGCGCCTCTACTATCCCCGCCCGCGATACCGGGTTCGTCGCATTGGCCGCGTCGCCGCACTTTATAAGCCCCGGCAGCGCGATGTTCCCGCGGCGGTAGCCGCACGGTATAGACCCGGCGAAAGAGGTCAATATGTTGACATCAGGAAAATTCTTGCCGAGGAAACCGCTCAGCAGGTTCCTGATGTTGATACCCTTTATCTGATTCTTGCCCACAACAATGCCAATGTTCGCCGTGCCGCCGCCGCGTGGGAAGACCCATGCGTAACCGCCGGGGGCTACCTTCTGGCCGGTGTAGATGTGGACGGCGTCCGTATCGCACTTAACATTGTCCGCAACTACAAAATATCCCGGCTCCAGATCATACGGCTTCCAGCAAATATTCTCACCCCTTCCAAGGAGAGATACTGGGCCAGAGGCGTCTATCACTACACGCGCTGATATTGACTCACCATTGTCAAGCGCGACCGTCCTGCGCCCGTCATCATCAACAAACGATACGCCGGAGGCCTTGACCCCAAGCGTAATATCAACCCCGCGTTTTCTAAGTTTATCCGCCAAATCGGACTGCATCTTCGCGCGGTCGATAATAAACCCCTTATTGGCATCCGTATAAGTAACGCAAGTCCCGTCAGGCGAATAGAAACACGCTTTACTGATAACAAGGCGTATCCACGACGGATCGACCTCCAAAGCCTCCTCAAACCCGAGCCGCCCCACGCCCTCGGCGCACGGTATCGGCCTCTCCCACGGCGCGATTTTGTCTATCAGCAGCACCGACAGCGGCGAGAGCGCCGCTATAGAAGTAAGGCGCAGGCCGGCGTTCAAACCCGCCGGGCCCGCGCCTATTATCAATGCGTCGCAACGGATCAAGCCGCCGCTTCCTTGATCAGCTGCAGCGCGATCTCGTTGCGCTGGATCTGGTTCGTACCCTCGTAGATCTGCGTGATCTTCGCGTCGCGCATGCGCTTCTCCATCGGGTACTCCTTCATGTAGCCGTATCCGCCCATCACCTGCAGGGCGTCTACCGTTACACGCATGGCCACGTCGGAGCAGAACAGCTTTGTCATCGCCGACTCCTTGGCGAAGCTCTCCTTGCTGCCCGTCTTTTTAAGGTCGTCAACCCAGCGGGCCGTAGCGTAGAGGAGCGCGCGCGCCGCCTCGACCTCGGTCGCCATGTCGGCAAGCATGTGCTGCACCGCCTGGAACGACGAGATCGGCGAGCCGAACTGTACGCGCTCGCGGGAGTACTTGACAGCGTCGTCAAGGGCGCCGGCCGCAATGCCCAGAGCCTGCGAACCCACGCCGGGGCGGGAGTTATTCAGCGTGTGGATGGCCACGATAGACCCCATCCCCTCCCTGCCGCCCAAAAGCGCGTCCTTGGGGATGCGGCAGTCCTGGAAAACGAGCTCCGTCGTGCTCGACGCGCGGATGCCCATCTTGTCTTCATGCTTGCCGAAGGTGAAACCGGGCGTGCCCTTCTCAATGATAAAACACGAAATCCCGCGCGCGCCGCGGGACGGGTCGGTTTTGGCAAAAACTGTGTAGACCTTGGCGTTCTCGCCGTTCGTGATCCACTGCTTGGTGCCGTTGATCACCCACTCGTTCCCGTCGAGCACCGCGGTCGTCTTCATGCCGAGCGCGTCGCTTCCCGCGTTGGCCTCGGTCAGGCCGAACGCCGCGATAGACTTGCCCGCCGCTATGTCCGGCAGGTACTTCTTCTTCTGCTCGGGGGTGGCGTGCAGCAAAATAGGGAAAGTACCCAGAGCCGTCGCCGCCATGGCGAGCGATATGCCGCCGTCAATCTTCGACAGTTCCTCAACGGCAAGGCAGAGCTCGAACACGCCGCCGCCGTACCCGCCGTACTCCTCGGGTATGTAAAGCCCGCAGAGGTCGGCTTCGGAGAGCGCCTTCACTATGTCCCACGGAAAAATTCCCTCGTGATCGTACTTTTCGCGCACCGGGATTATCTTCTTCACGGCGATCTCGCGGGCGGTGTCTACGATCATCTGCTGTTCTTCGGTCAGAAAGTAGTTCATTTTTTACTCCTTTTGCATTATTATGATTATGGATTATAGTATACAATATATGGGTTTAATATACATCATGCGTAAGCCTGGTAGTGGTTTATTTTTGGATAATATTGTAGTTGGCGACGGCGCTCTGGGCCGCTATCTGCTGGGCGGTCTTCTTGCTCTGGCCGGTCCCCTCGCCCATCTCAGAGGCGCCTATGTATATCTTCACCCTAAACTGCTTGGCGTGGTCGGGGCCTGTCGCCTCCATCGTCACATACCTGGGTATCCCCAGGCCGTCGCGCTGGGCCATCTCGAGTATCTTGCTCTTGTAGTTTACGTTGCGCTCATCGTGCCAGAAACCGCTGATCCGCCCGAAAAGGCACATCTCCAAAAACTCCCTGACGGCAACTATGCCACCGTCCAAATAAATCGCCCCCGCAACCGCCTCGAAGGCGTTCGACATGGTAGACGCCCTGAGCCGCCCGCCCGACTTCTCCTCGGCAGCGCTCATTATGAGATACCGGCCCATGCCGAGGCCCTCGGCCACCTCGCCCAGAATCTTGCGGCTTACGACTAAAGACTTTATCTTGGACAGCTGCCCCTCGCTCTTGTCCGGGTGCGTCCGATAGAGGTACTCCGTCACTAAACAGTTGATGAAAGAATCGCCCAGAAATTCGAGCCGTTCGTTCGAGCACAGGCCGCGGGGATCGTCCTGGCCGGCGCAGGATTTGTGCGTCAGCGCGTGTTTAAGGAGGGCGGCGTCGTTGAATTTATAGCCTATGATGCCCTGAAAATCATTTAATTTAGGATCAGCCTCTTCCGGGGTTTTTTTGCGGGGAAACAGTAACGACAGGATATTGCGCAGGGATATCATCGGATAACATCCCCCGCAAACGGCAATTTACATGCCGGCGGGCGGCCGGGGGCGGCCGCCCCCGCTGCCAATCCGGCAAACGGCAAACCGCCGTCAACACATCTCAAGGCTCGTACTTCCCCACAATAAGCGACGCGTTGTGCCCGCCGAAACCGAACGAGTTGCTCATCGCGTACCGGACCGCCCTCTTCACCGCCTTGTTGGGCGTGTAGTTCAAAGGGCACTTGGGGTCGGGGTCCTCGTAATTGATAGTAGGCGGGATAACCCCGTCCCTCACAGCCAAAAGCGACGCGATGAACTCAATACCGCCGGACGCGCCGAGCAGGTGGCCGGTCATAGATTTCGTAGAACTTATGTTGACGCTCCCAACCGACTCGCCGAACACGTGCTTAATCGCCACCGACTCGAACTCGTCATTGAGCGGCGTAGACGTCCCGTGCGCGTTGATGTAGTCGATGTCGGAAGCCGCAAGCCCCGCGCTCGACAGCGCCATCCGCATCGCCGCCTGCGCCCCTGTGCCGTCGGGCGCCGGAGAGGTCAGGTGGTGGGCGTCGCCGGTCGCGCCGTAGCCGAACATTTCGCCGTAGATCTTCGCCCCGCGGGCCAAAGCGTGATCTAACGCCTCCATCACCACAATCCCCGAGCCCTCGCCCATCACGAACCCGTCGCGCTTTATGTCGAACGGGGAGCTTGCCTTTTCGGGGGTATCGTTGCGCGTAGACATCGCCTTCATTGAGCAGAACCCGGCAAAAGAGAGCGTGGTAATCGCAGCCTCGGTGCCGCCAACGACCGCCGCGTCCATCATGCCGCACTTGATCATCAAAAACGCGTCGCCCAAAGAATGCGCCGCCGACGCGCAGGCGCTCACCACGGCGTAGTTAGGGCCTTTCAGCCCGTGCGCCATAGAGATGCGCCCCGCCGGCATGTCGGCTATCATCATGGGGATGAGGAACGGAGACACACGGCCCGGGCCGCGGGCAATGAGCTTCCTGTCCTCAGTCTCCATAGTTGACAGCCCGCCGACCCCGGAACCCACGATCACGCCTATGCGGTCGAGATCCTCATTGGTGAGATCAAGCCCGCTGTCCGCCAGCGCCATGTGCGACGCGGCAAGCCCAAGCAGTATCGCCCGGTCGTTCCGCCTCACCTCCTTGGCGTCAACAAACCGGGTGAAATCGAGATCCCTGACCTCGCCGGCAATCTTCGTAGGGTAGTCGGCCGTATCAAAAGCCGTTACGGGGCCGATGCCCGGCCTGCCCTCGCAAAGAGCCTTCCAGAAAGCCTCGGCATCGTTGCCGAGCGGGCTCGTTACGCCCATTCCGGTGATGACTATTCTTTTAGACATAAAAAACCTGTTCCTGTATCAATTAATACCAATACCTTAGCGCAGCGCCAACGTCAACCGCATAGCCCATACATCACGTCCACCCGGCCGGCGCCAACGCCAAACTCACCAATAAATAATGCTATCAGGTCTTGCTGGACAGATACTCAAGCGCGTCTTTGACCGTACGGATCTTCTCAGACTCCGTGTCGGGGATCTGCAGGCTGAACTCGTCTTCAAAGCCCATGATGAGCTCGACCTGGTCCAATGAGTCCGCGCCGAGATCCTCGACGAACGACGATGTCGCGGTGATCTTGTCCTCGCTTACGCCGAGCTTGTCGACGATAACCTTCTTCACTCTTGCTTCAATGTCACTCACTGTTTGCTCCTTTCAAAAGAGACTTTTTTGTTTATGGTTACTAAAAAATTAAACTCGGTACGTCAAAATCAATGCCCATATATAATATGATATATGGGCAGCCTACATTACAAGCCCCCCGTCAACTGTTATTACCTGGCCGGTTATGTAATCAGAGAGGGATGAGGCCAGGAACAGGGCTGCATTGGCTACGTCTTCGGGGTTTCCTAATTTGGCCATCGGGATCCCGGAGGCCAATTTTTCCTTTTCGGCATCGGTTAATTTGTCTGTCATGGCCGTTTTTATGAAGCCGGGGGCTATCGCGTTTACGTTTATGGAGCGGGAGGCGAACTCGCGGGCCAGAGTTTTCGTCAGGCCTATCATCCCCGCCTTGGAAGCGGAGTAGTTGGCCTGGCCGGCGTTGCCCATAAGCCCCACCACCGAGGCAATGTTGATGATTTTGCCCGATCTGGCCGACATCATCGGGCGAACCGTTTCGCGGCAGCAGAGGAAGGCGCTCTTCAGGTTGATGCTGAGTACAAGGTCCCAGTCCTCCTCCTTCATACGCATAAGGAGGCCGTCTCTTGTGATCCCCGCGTTGTTTATCAGAATATCAATCTTGCCGAAAGCGTCCATTACCCCCTTGACCATCCCCTTCACGTCGTCAGCTTTGGAGACGTCGGCGGCTAACGCTATCGTCTTGCGGCCGGTAGCCTGGCCGATCTCCGCGGCGGCGGCCCTGGCGGTCTCCAGGTCTATGTCGCTTATGGCCACATCGGCCCCGGCGGCGGCCAGTTTGGCGGCAATCTCCTTGCCGATACCCCGGCCCGATCCGGTAACCAAGGCTGTTTTTGATGATAAATCGATCATTTTTTACTGCCCTTTCTGTATTTATTCCCGTCCTACTAATGAATATACGTTATTTACACCGTCACATGATACAACATTCATCTCCGGCAAACATTTTTTCACAAGCCCCTTAACCACCGCCCCCGGGCCAACCTCGGCGCAGATCGACGGCTTGCACCCCGCCAAAGCCTTCATTGAGTCTACCCACCGCACCGGCGACACTAACTGCTTCACCAGCAAATCCTTCATCACTGCCGGATCACCCTCGGGCTTCGCCGTGACGTTCGCGATAACCGGGCAGCGCGGGGAAGAGAACTTTACCTGTTCGAGCGCGGCAGCCAATTTCTCGGCCGCAGGCTGCATGAGCGGTGAGTGGAACGCGCCGCTCACCTGCAATACGACCGCCCGCTTCGCCCCGGCCTCCTTGAGCAGATTACACGCCTCGTTCACCGCCCCCACCTCGCCGGAGATCACCGTCTGGTCGGGGGTGTTCTCGTTTGCGGAGACGACCACGCCGCTTTTTATCTTCGATATGACGGCGGCGATAGCGTCCCTGTCCATCCCCATAATCGCCGCCATCGTGCCCGGATTCAGCTGCCCGGCCTCCGCCATAGCCGCGCCGCGGGCCGCGACAGTCCTCAAACCATCCTCAAACGATATAACGCCGGCAGCGTAGAGCGCGCTGTACTCGCCGAGGCTGTGCCCCGCCGCGTATTCCGGCACAACCCCGTTCGCAAACAGCAGATCCGTCAGCGCAGCCTCCACCACAAAGAGCGCGGGCTGCGTATTGCGCGTGCCCTTGAGCTCCTCATCCGGCCCCTCAAAAATAATCTTCGTTAACGCACGGCCCAAAATACCGTCCGCCTCGTCGAAACGCGCGCGCGCCTCGGGGACCCGGTCGTACAAATCCCGCCCCATCCCAACCGCCTGGGAACCCTGCCCCGGGTATAACAACGTCAATTCCATCAAAATCACCCCTTACTAAGTAATCCGCACCTTGTCAGCCTGAGAACATGCCCTGGCTCTGCCGGTGCGCATTTCTATATGATACAAACCACGCTTCCGACCGTAAAACCGCCGCCCAGCCCCACAAACAGCACCTTCGACCCGTCCTTCACCCGCCCGTCACCCCACGCCTCCTCCAGCGCCAGCGGAATCGACGCGCTCGATGTGTTGCCGTACCTGTCCAAATTCGTAACCACCTTCTCCATCGGCACCGACAAAGTATTCGCTATCGACTGGATTATCCTTATATTCGCCTGGTGCGGTATCAGAAAATCAATATCCTCAATCTTAAACCCAGCCTGCCCCGCCGCCCTTGCCGAGGCGTCGGACATCATCCGCACGGCATGTTTGAAAACCTCGTTCCCCTTCATACTCAAAAACCGCTCGTCGCCCCAAGACGGCAGTTTCAGCAAATCCCCCATCGTGCCGTCGGATGAGAGGTAGCACGACAGGATGCCCTTATCACGCCGCCCGCTGCCGTCTGCCTGAAGGACCACAACGCCCGCGCCGTCGCCGAACAGGATGCACGTACCCCGGTCGTTCCAGTCGAGCGTCTTGGATATAACCTCGCTCCCAACCACCAGAATCGTTTTCGCCTGACCCGACACTATCATGTTGTTGGCGACCGTCAGCGCGTAAACAAACCCCGCGCAGGCCGCGCTTATGTCGAATGCAAACGCGCCGGTACACCCCAAATCCGCCTGCATCCTGCAAGCGGTAGACGGGAAGAAATTATCCGGCGTGAATGTGGCGACGATTATCCCGTCTACGCTCTTAGCCGCCACCCCCGCGCGCTCCAAAGCAACCCGCGCCGCCCGGCAGCCCATATCGGCCGCGGTCACCGGGTTGTCCGCGTCCACCACGCGCCGCTCCCTTATGCCTGTGCGCGTAGTGATCCATTCATCGCTCGTGTCGAGGATCGACTCGAAGTACGCGTTCGTCAGAACCTTTTCCGGGACGTATGTCCCCACCGAAAGAATTTTAGCCTTGATATCGCCCAATTGCTCACCCTAATTATGTAAATTCTTCAAAAATCGACGTTATTGTCATTCCCAGCCGCGTTGCTGCTTACCGCCTTCACCGCCGTGAGCACCGCATTTTTTATAGACCGGACCGTTGACCCCCCGTGCGCCTTGAGCACCGTCCCGTTAACCCCCAAAAAAGGCACCGCGCCGTAGTTCTCCGGGTTCAGCGCGTGTATCTTCTCAGTCAGCGCCTCAAACGCCCCGCGGCTGCCGGCCAGATATTCGTATGTGAGCGCATAGAAACTCTCGCACGCCTTAAGAAGCACGTTGCCTGTGAAACCGTCGCATACCACAACATCAGCGTCGCCGGCGAATATCCTGTGTCCCTCTATGAACCCCGTGTAACCGGCCTCCCCCTGAAGCACCGCAGCAGCGTCGCGCACCGCCTCCGGCCCCTTGCTCGGCTCCGTCCCCACATTCAGGAGCGCGATCCTGATGTTCCGCCGCCCAAGCATGCGGCTGACGTACGATGAGCCCAATTTCGCGAAACCAACCAGATGCTCCGCGCGGCAGTTTATGTTCGCACCCACATCCAGCACTAAAACCGGACCCTTAGGCGTCGGGATGAACGCCGCCAGCACCGGCCGGCTCACGCCCTCGGAGCGCCCCAGGATAAAGAGCGCCGACCCTATCAAAATCCCCGTGTCGCCCGCGCTCACCGAGGCGTCTGCCTCCCCCTCCTTCTGGAGAGACACGCAGCGCACAACGGACGACGACTTCTTGTGCTTCCATACCGTAGTACGGCGGTCGTCGTCAGTTATTACATCGGGACAGTGCTCAATGAGAAACTCCGGCCTGTTGATCCCGCCGGAGCGCTCAATCTCGTCAAGCACAAGGCCGATCTGCGCCTCATCACCGCACAAACGGGCAACAAAAGGTTCAGACGACGCGGCACGCGCCTCAACAACACCGCGCACTACAGCATCAGGCCCAAAATCCCCGCTCTGCACATCAACAGCTAAACGAATCACAGAGGCGTTATTCCTCGGGTACAAACACTTCCGCGCCGGCATAGTGCCCGCAGTTGCCGCAAACCCTGTGCGCCGCCTTGGGCTGCTTACAGTGTGAACAGAGCGTCGGGCTCACCGGAGTGATAGCCAGATGGCTGCGGCGCTTCGCTGTGCGCGCGTGGGAGTGGTGTTTCTTTGGTTCGGCCATTTTTTTGTACCGTCCTTTCTATATTATTATTAGGTATTGATTAACAACCTTCTTTATCCGGCACGGCTAACACGATAAACCGCGCCCCCGCACCGTCATCAAAATTAATCCGGCCCTGTTGTCAGCGCCCGGATTTCAGCTTCATCAGCCCCGCCCATCTGGGATCGGCCGGCTTCCCGCCGCCGTCACCGGCATCATCCTGGCTTTCAACCTTTATCCCCTCACAATCCTCCGAACACAACGGCTTAAGGGGCAAAGCCGTCATTATCTCGTCATAAATGGCGGAACTTATGTCCACCAGCTCATGGTTCGCGTCAAAATAGAAATCCACCCCGGCACCGTCATCCAAAGAAGCCCCGTACCTCCCCTGCTCCTCCCTGAGGATGACCCGCAACTCCCCGGCCACCGGCTGGCGGTAAACCTCCAGGCACCGCGCACACTCCAAGCCGAACCCCCCGGCGAAGCGCAGCGACACGACGATCGTCCCCTCCATACGGTCGGCCGCCGCCGTACACTTCAAACTCTCCGAAAACGGCGGCAAATCGCCCTCAAACCCCTCTAAGCGCGTCTCCCGCTCAATCTCCGACCGCCCCTCGGGGACCAGCCTGACGTCGATTACCATAATATCGCGGTCTTTCCCTGCAATAGTGAAAGTTATGTAAAATAATATTTTCGACATGGGTGTGTCAATAAATTTGTGATGGAAAACGCATTTTTTGGAGAAGGCCGTCAGACCAGCGCATCAACAGCCTTGGTAAACGAGTAGCTCAAATCGTCCAAAACAGCCTCCGTGTTGTAGAATCCGCAGTTGATCTTCTCTCTTAGGCTAAGTAAAAATGCCAGACGCTCCGGCGCGAAACCGCTGTCCGCAGGGGTTGCGGCAACGGCAGGGACACGCGCTTTCTCCTGGCGCGGGGCACGCTTTGAGGAGCGGGGCTTTGAGGTAGCGCCTGGCATTTTAATGTCCTTTTGTATGCGAAACCGTCCCGTGCAGGCTGTTAGCCACCGTACCGTACGGCCTCAATTTGTCAACATTTGCCTCCTTGCGGTTCTTAGGGGACATCCCTGCCCCTCCGCTTATTATTATCGGTATCCCCAAAAACAGACTTTAGGACTTTATGAGATTTATGCGGGACATTGGCGGATGTTTTTTACCTGGGACCGGCGGGCCTGCAAATTTGCGGGATTTTACGGAATTTTGGCGGATTTCAGGCCGAATATTTGGCCGGATCGGGGAACCCGGCCTCCCCGAACCCTTTTTTTCGGAGACGGCAGCTGTCGCACCGCCCGCAGGAGGCGCCGGTTTTGGGGTCCGGGTCGTAACAACTGTGCGTTATCCCGTAATCAAAACCCGCCTTCGCCCCTATTTTGATGATATCCGCCTTGGAAAGCCGCATCAGCGGCGCGTGGACCGTCAGCTCCCGGCCCCCTACCCCCGCCGCGGTCGCCAAATTCGCCGCCTTCTGGAACGCCGCAATGAACTCGGGCCGGCAGTCGGGATAACCGGAATAATCCACGGAATTGACCCCTATGAAAATATCCTGGCAATCCCCCAGCGCCTCCGCCCAGGCCGCCGCGTAGGAGAGGAAGATCAGGTTGCGCGCCGGGACGTAGGTCACCGGGATGCCGGGGCCGACCCCGCCCTTGGGGACATCGATGCCGCCGGAAGTGAGCGCGCTGCCGCCGAAGGCCGAGCGGTCTATGGAGACAATACGGCGCTCCCGGACTCCAATGGCCGCCGCGACCCTCTCGGCGGCCAAAAGCTCGCAGGCGTGGCGCTGGCCGTAGGAAAAACTCAGGGCGTAAAGCTCAAAACCCATGTCACGGGCCATCAATCCGCAAGTCGCACTATCCAACCCCCCGCTTAATAACAGTATCGCTTTTTTCATATACTATCTTATATTATTAAGCGGTACCCGCAACGGCGCGATGCCGGATTTTCTTATCTCTACAAAATACATCCCCTTGGCCAGGTTTCCGGCGTTTATATTCAGCAGGCCGCCCGAAGAGACGGTCATCTTACCGACTACCCTGCCCTTTACGTCAATAATCGACGCGTTGGCCTCTGCCATATTATTGGGCAGCGTTATCCTCACCGAACTGCCGCTTCTCCTTATAGAATACTTTTTATCCGCCCTGCCCGCCCTGTACTTCACGCTGATAGGCTCCTCGGGCGGCGCGATGTAATCGGGGGGCGGTGCCGGCGGGGTGTAGAGCTTTGAAAGCACGTTGTCGGGGCCGGCCAGATACATCCGCTCTACAATTATCGCGTCGGAAGCCTGCGCGGAGCCAACATCGGGCTGCAAATGGAGGCGGATGGCCACCATCTTGGAGAGCGACGTGTTAAAGTCCCGGCCGGTGCCTTCGAGCCGCTGCTTGAAGTTATCGGAGGAGAGGCGCAGGGCATGCGTCTTAGACGCCGCCGCCGAAGAGGTGGTCAAAGTGATCGATTTCTCAAAATACCGGTAATCTTGCGGATCGTCGGTATCAATAAGGTGTACCGCTACGTCAAGCTGCGAGGTCTTGCTGCGGGCCACAAAAATTATAGAGTCTACCCCGCGCAGATCCATAACAGCCCCCGACGATGACTTGCAGGCCCAGTTGAGCGAGACGAACGGATAAGACGCGCCGTTGCGGACATTGTACGTCCACTCAAGCTGACTGCCCGCGCCGCCACTCCCCGCCGTAGGGTTGAAAACCGCGCCGGAACTGCCGTTGTCGTTGTTCGCGTCGGAATAAGTCTCCCACACCCGCCCTATATAAGGAATAATGTTGCCGTCGGCAAAATCGTCCACGAGCAGCCGGTTGCCCTGGCGAAGGTTGGGGGCGTCGCCGGCCCAAGGCCTGCCCAACCACACGCGCGTGCTGTATTCAAGCCCCTGCGCGGCAATATCCAACCGGTAGAACCCCTGCGGCATGTACGCGCCCGACTCGGTGAGGCCGTACCACGTTATATCAACCGCGTCGGAGTTGCCGGTAAACGTCCGGGTGTGCCCGGGTATGGAGTCGTGCGTAAGCGTCACCGTCCAGCGGACCGCGTGGCTGAACGCCGCGTCGGCAGGGCGGATGGTGAATGGCGCCTCGCTGGCGTTGATGTTCCAATTGCTCAGAGGGTTGGGGGGCAAAACCTTCCATGAAGGGGGCCCCATCGGAATGCCGCTCTTCAAATCGTCCCAAACATTTGTAAACGTCCCGCCAACCATGCTCGCGCCGAACCACGCGAGGAACTGGTCGAAGTACATCTCGTTGTGCAGGGTGTCCTCGTAAAAGATTTTGTCTTTGCCGGGGATCGTGGTTCCGGGGCCGGGGTCGGCCGCGTGGCCCCAGTAGTCTGTTCCTGGCTTATAGAATTCAAGCAGTTTCCCGCTGTACTTCTCGGCCAGAGCCAGATCGCCGGTACCGATCGCGGCGGCGGCCCACATCCCCGCCGTGAGGTGGCTGTGCTCGCGGCGCGTGCGCTCTATGTCGCCGTCGCCGATAGCCAAAACCTCCGTGTCGCCGGCAGGCAGCAGGCTGCCGGCCATGTTGTAAAAGTTCACCGCAGACGGCCCGCCCTTCCCCTCAATAAAGGCCATCGCGTTGTCCAAAAACTCCTTGGCGCGGGGCTCCTTGTACCATAAATAGTCGGTGCCGAGGCGCCAGTAGACGCGGATGGCGTCGCGGTAGAGCGCGTCGCCGTCATAGTAGGCGTTGTAGCCCGCCCCGCCGGTGGAACTGCCGTCCATCTTGCACCAGTCCGGGATAAGGCCGCGGGCATACCCGGGGGACTTCTTTATCAACTCGTACGACCCGTCCACAAGCGCCATCCACGCATCCTTGTTGTCGGGGTCGAACTCGGCGAAAACGCGGTAAAACGCCGGCGCGAAGTAGCCGGGGTTCTTGGTATCGGCGCCGCCGTAACCGCCGCTCTGCCCCCAGTGGCCCGGCAGCAGGTAGTTGTTCTCAACCATAGAGGTTCTGACGGTTTGCAGTATGTCTTTCGCGCGCGCAGCGTAATCAGCCCCCTTAGTGCTCTTGTAACCGGCCGTCCAAATTCCCCTTTTCACTAACAGATCGGCATATATGAGCAACAGGGCGATGTCCTGATCCGCGTCGGACGCCGGCCCCGTGCCGGTCTTGGCGCCTGTACGGCTTACGCGCCAGTCGTAGTAGTTCCCCACCGGATACCCGGTGCTGACCCACATATACTGCTCGCCGGCGTTCCAAATCTTGTTGAAGTAGGCCTGGTCGTTGCAGTAGAGCGCCAAAAGCATACCGTAGCTCACACCCTCGCTCACCGCGTCGTGGGGCTGGTTAGATTTGGGCCGGTGGACAAGGCCGGTGGAGTAGGCATCGACATTCCGCTTCTTTATCCCCTCCCACGTCTTCTGAATGACGGTGTCGTAGTTCGCCGAGACCTTTGGCATCGAACGGTAGTAGAGGGGCTTGTACTGCGGGTAAGCGGCCGCTGCGACCAGAAACAGCATGACAACGGCGGTTTTCAATGACTTTCGTGACATTTGGCAACGCTCCGTTTAAAGTCAAAAGATTGGTATTTGTGGGGGCGGCCGTCCCCGGCCGCCCGGTTCTTAAAAATCAAGACATTATTGCGGAGTTGCCGGTTCCAGCTGCAGTTCCAGGCACTCCATTATCTTTCTGACACGGTGATTACTTATATTTATCTTCGTTTCTACCTTCCAGCCGGGATTATAGTTTGACTCAAGTTCATGCTCTTTCACCTCGTCCTTAATACACGCCGTGAGGTAGGCCTGAGCGTCTTTGGGCAGCGTTTTCGGGAGCAGGCTGCGCAGTTGGGTTGTAGCTTTGGTGTAGACATCGGCAGAGGCGATTTTCTGCGCCCGGTCGAGGTCCGGGTTCTGGCCCAGGCCCGTTACCGCCAGCGGCGGGAGTTTTGCGGGAATCTCAAGCCTATTCTTGACCTTAGGCATCGTCCGTGTGAACGTGTACGTGTAGTCGCTGACCTTTAGCCAAAGGTAACGGTTGTCCCTCATAAGCATGATGATATCGTTCTTAGGATCCTCTAAGGGCGGCTGCTTGTATTGCCACGTGCTGTCGGGGTTGAGGACGGCTACGTAGCCCCCTTCAAGATTGACCGTCGTTTCCCGCTGCTGCTGGGCGAACGCCACCACCGCCAGGATGGCGAGAACCGTTAATGCCATTGTGAGTTTTTTTGTCAGCATATCGACAATATCCTTTTTTGTAGTTTGTTTATACGTTACAGATTCCACGGTTAAATATTGTACCTGTACCGTCCGGCAGCATCACCAGCTCTGCCGGGCGGTGCGGGTACAATATTTAATAGTGCTTTCAATAATGTACCGGCTAATCCTTTGTTAGCGGGCGGCCGCCGGCCGCCCGTGAAAACACCCTCCCGCCGCGCCAAACTACCGGCGGACCGGGTTTTCGCGCATCATCACGCCCTTCTCCATACCGAACCACTGTCTCCCCTCTGCGTCGCGGAACATCGCGTAGATCTCCTGCGCTACCACGCCGTGCGTGGCGGCATCGCTCACCCACTCCTCGCCGTTGAACCGCAAAACCCCCGTCGGCGAGCCGAACCACGTCCAGCGGCCGTCGTTCATGATGGAGGTGATCCCCTCGTGGATCTCCATAAACCTCTCCCACTTGCCGTTGCTGAACCGGTTGAGGTTCTTCGGGCCGTCGGTCATCCAGATAGCGTCGCCGCCGGGCTCCTTAGCCAGAACCGTTATGTTGTTCCAGTCGAGGCCGGTGGAGCCGGTGTTCTTGTTGTTGTGGTTCGTGAACTTCGACCCGTCGTAGACGCTCAGCCCCTTGTTGGTGCCGATGTACATATTGCCCCGCGAGTCGCCCACGAGCGCCTGAACCTTGTTGGATGGGAGCCCCTCGGCGGTGGTATACTTAGTCCACGAGCCGCCGGCAAAGCGCGCCGCGCCGTTCTCGGTGCCGGCCCAGATGTCGCCGTGCGCACCCATCGCCAGAGCGTGCACCGCGCCCTCGGGAAGCCCGTTCGCGGAGGTGTAGGCGGTGAAATTGTTGCCCTTGCGCACCGCCACGCCGCCGGCAGCCGCCACCCATACCTGGCCCTGGCCGTCTATTACAATGGCGCTGATGTCGGTAGCGGGGATGCCGGCCATATCCCTGAACTGCTGGCCCTGCTTGGCGTTAATCGGCTGATAAAACAACACCTTAGCTATGGCGTACCAAAGGTGGTTGCCCTGAACGGCAAAAGCCCGCACCGCCTCCGGGGCCGCGAATATCCTGTAAGCTACCTCCTTCTCGTACACTATCTCCTTGGCCTTCACATCCTCCGGCCTCTTCTGGGCCAGCGCCCCGGCGGCAACAAGACCGGCAACAAGCACAACTGCAGGGATAAGACGCTTCAACATGAAAAAATCCTCCTTTTACGCATAAAGCATTTATTGATGATTTAGGGTTTTTACAAAAACAGAGTACGTCATAAAGATAATATAATATGGGAAGATACACATTACACAATAAATTTTAATATTTTTGACGGTGTCATCATTTATATTATGGATACCATAACAATAATATACCCCCTAACAGGAGTTACCAGGACAAATGAAGAAATACGGCTTTTTCGACGACAAGGCAAGGGAATACGTAATCACGACCCCCGAAACCCCTTACCCGTGGATCAACTATTTAGGAACCCAGGACTTCTTCTCGCTCATCTCAAACACGGCAGGCGGGTACTGCTTCTATAAGGACGCCCGTCTGCGCCGCATCACCCGCTACCGCTACAACAACGTCCCGGTAGACATGAACGGCCGCTATTTCTATATTAAAGAGGGCAGCGACGTCTGGTCGCCCGGCTGGAAACCGGTCAAAAACGACCTCGACGACTACAAATGCCGCCACGGGATGGGCTACACCGTCATCCACGGCACCAAAAACAAGCTGGCCGCCGAGGCGCTCTTCTTCGTCCCCATGAACTTCAACGGAGAAGTCCACAAGGTCAAGCTGACCAACGAGTCCAAAAAGAAGAAAAAATTCACCCTGTTCTCGATGGCCGAGTTCTGCCTCTGGAACGCCCACGACGACTTCACCAACTTCCAGAGGAACCTGAACACCGGCGAGGTCGAGATAGACGGGTCTACGATCTACCACAAAACGGAGTACCGCGAGCGGCGGAACCACTACTCGTTCTACACGGTCAACACCGAGGTGGCGGGCATCCACAGCGACCGGGACAGTTTTACGGGCCGCTACAACGGCTTCGAGGCCCCGGAGGCGGTCATGAAGTGGAAGCCGGGCAAGTCGGAGGCAAAATCCGTAGGTGACGGGTGGAGCCCCATAGCCTCGCACGTCATCGAGGTCACGCTGGAGCCGGGCAAGTCGGAGGAGTTCGTCTTCGTGCTGGGCTACGTTGAGGTAGACAACGACGAAAAGTGGTCCAAGCCGGGCGTCATCAACAAGAAAAACGCGAAAGCGATGATCAAGAAGTTCAGCACAGCCTCCGCCGTCAACAAGGCGATGGCGGAAATGGAAAAGTTCTGGGACGACCTGCTCTCCCGCTACACCGTAAAAAGCGGCGACGACAAGCTCAACCGGATGGTCAACATCTGGAACCAGTACCAGTGCATCGTCACATTCAACCTCTCCCGCAGCGCCTCGTACTTCGAGTCGGGGATAGGCCGCGGCATGGGCTTCCGCGACTCAAATCAGGACATCGCCGGGTTCGTCCACCAGTTGCCGGACCGCGCCCGCCAGCGCATCATCGACCTGGCGTCCACCCAGTTCGAGAACGGCGGGGCGTACCACCAATACCAGCCGCTGACGAAAAAAGGCAATAACGAGGTAGGCGGGAACTTCAACGACGACCCGCTCTGGCTCATCTACTCCGTCGCCTCATATATTAAGGAAACGGGCGACTGGGACATCCTCAAGGAATCCGTGCCGTTCGACAACAACCCGGCCA
>Ga0209755_10002089_pt1 | contig 28360 bp, 25 predicted proteins | sample TergutCo191P1_FD_187301 | JGI IMG/M metagenome (GOLD analysis project Ga0209755, IMG submission 187301) | Cornitermes sp. P1 segment gut microbial communities from Petit-Saut dam, French Guiana - Co191P1 (SPAdes) (version 2) | ecosystem: Host-associated > Arthropoda: Insects > Digestive system...
AGACGCCGTAAAATCGGAAGCAATCGCATTATCTTTTTTCAAAATTTTATTCATCTTTCGAGTTTTGATAATATGTGCCTACTTTTGCTTGACTGACACCCTCACATGCCGAGCGTTGACTTTTAATCAAATGCTGTGTACACTTAACTTCTAGGACACCACTGACCCTTGGCAAGCCACTTTGCTAAACTCACTTCGCCGGATAATACCAACGCGGTTAATGACGGTTTGAAAATAAAAACAGGAGATAAGAACATGAAAACATTTCTTGGGATTGAATTCGGTTCAACGCGTATAAAGGCTGTCCTTATTGACGAAAAAGGAAAACCCCTGGCCTCAGGCGGCTTTGACTGGGAAAACCGCTATGAAAACGGCATCTGGACATACCGCCTTGAGGATGTCTGGCACGGGTTAGGCATGAGCTATAGTGACCTCAGCGCCGACTATCTGGAAAAACACGGAAACTTACTTCCAGCACCGGATGGCATTGGAATATCGGCCATGATGCACGGCTACTTGGCGCTGGATAAAGACGGAAATCAGCTCGCAGAGTTTAGGACTTGGCGCAACACCATAACCGAGGATGCTTCAAAGGTACTTACTGAGGCATTTGGGTTTAACATCCCCCAGCGCTGGAGCATAGCCCATCTCTACAGGGCTATCACAGGCGGCGAAGAGCATGTCTCAGACATCGCCTACTTGACGACCCTCTCAGGGTATGTCCACTATAAGCTCACAGGCGAAAAGGTGCTGGGAATCGGTGACGCCTCAGGGATGCTGCCGGTTGATAGTGCATCAAATGATTTTGATGAGAATATAGTAGCTAAGTTTGAGCAGCTTATTGCAGAAAAGAGCTTACCTTGGAGGTTAAATGATATCTTGCCCAAAGTTCTAAGTGCTGGTGAGAAGGCCGGAGCACTGACCCCTGAAGGGGCGAAGCTCCTCGATCCATCAGGGGCGTTAATATCCGGAGTTCCCCTATGCCCCCCTGAGGGGGATGCCGGAACAGGGATGGTGGCGACTAATGCCGTTACACCCTTTACAGGAAATGTTTCAGCGGGGACATCTGTTTTCGCTATGCTTGTACTAGACAAGCCTCTCTCCAAGCTCCACACGCAGATAGATATGGTGACCACCCCTGCGGGCAAGCCTGTGGCCATGGCTCACTGCAATAACTGCACATCCGACTTAGACGGCTGGATGGGCCTGTTCGGTGATGTTATGGCATCCATGGGAGCGCCCTTTGACAAGACGCAGCTGTACTACACGCTGTATAACGCGGCTCTCAAAGGGGATGCGGACTGTGGAGGGTTAGTGTCTGTAAACTATCTCTCGGGCGAGCACACAACAGGGCTTCACGAGGGGCGGCCGTTATTTGTACGCACTCCGGACGGCAGTTTTACCATAGAAAATTTTATGCGCTGCCTGCTCTTTTCCTCAATGGCGACGCTAAAAATAGGCATGGATATCCTCACAGAAGAGGAAGGGGTAAAACTGACTAAGCTCCTAGGCCACGGCGGGCTATTCAAAACGGCTGTTGTCGGTCAGAAACTTATGGCCGGGGTGCTAAACACTCCTGTGGCGGTGATGGAATCTGCCGGCGAGGGAGGCGCGTGGGGTATCGCTCTATTGTCTGCGTATGAAAGATGCAGGGCAGAGGGTGAGGCTTTGGAGAGCTTTCTGGACAGCAAGGTGTTTGCAGATGCCGACGTGACGGTAGTTGCGCCGGATCTCGCCGATGTAGAGGGATTTCGGGCGTATTTTGAGAGATATAAAGCGGCCTTGGATGTTGAGCGCAAAGCTGTAGAAATGCTATAAAGCAGCTTCAAAAGAGCAGAACTTCAAACTTATTTAAGGGCAATACCTAAGGGGAATCTGAAGAGCTTGTGCCGGAGGCGCATGAGGATAAAAAATCCCGCCTGGGCACACTTAGTGCTTTGGCAGGATTTTTGCTTATGATGATTTTGGACTCGGCGCTGGGGTAGACCTTGTTTTTCTACTATGGCAGCCTAGCTCGCTATGCTGCTTACGCCAGCCAGAGCCTTCCTTCAAGTGCCGCTAGTTCTTCCTTTAGCACATTTGGCATTCTGTCGCCGAATTTGGCGTAGAACTCCTTGACGGGCGGCAGAATCTCCTTCCAGTAGACGCTTTCCACGCTGAGAATCGCCCGCAAGGCATCTATGTTAAAGCGCCTTCCTGGGTGGATATAGTAGTGGATGTCCTCGTAGTCGATATCCTTGGTTCTGGGTGTATAGCCTATGGCGGTTTCCCTGGCGTCAACCTCGCCCTTGCAGCGCTTAACTATCCAGTTGAGAACCCTGAAATTGTCGCCAAAGCCCGGCCAGACGAAGTTGCCGCCGTCGTCGAGGCGGAACCAGTTTACGTTGAAAATCTTGGGAGGGTTTGTCATTTTATTACCCATGTCGAGCCAGTGCTGCCAGTAGTCGCCCATGTTGTAGCCGCAGAATGGGAGCATTGCAAATGGGTCGTGCCTCAGTATGCCTGTCGCGCCTGTTGCGGCGGCAGTGGTTTCTGAGGCCATAATCGAACCGACGAAGACACCGTTCTGCCAGTCCTTGGACTGGTATACCAGGGGGGCTACTTTTGCGCGCCGGCCGCCGAATATTATAGCGGAAATAGGTACACCATTGGGATCTTCCCAATTGGAAGCCATGCATGGGCAGTTTCTGGCAGGGGCTGTGAAGCGGGCGTTGGGATGAGCGCCGGGAGTGCCCGAGGCAGGATCCCAAGGCTGGCCTTTCCAGTCAAGCGCGCCCTGTGGAGGATGCTTGTCAAGCCCTTCCCACCAGACTGTGCCCTCCTTTGTGAGCACCACATTTGTAAAAATTGTGTCCTTCATAGTGGCTGCGACGGCGTTGGGGTTTGACTTCTCGCTGGTGCCGGGAGCCACGCCGAAAAAGCCGTTTTCGGGGTTAATGGCCCAGAGCCGGCCATCGTCGCCTATGTGCATCCATGCTATATCGTCGCCCACAGTCCAGACCTTGTAGCCTTGTTTCTGATAGATTTCCGGCGGGATAAGCATGGCTAGGTTTGTTTTGCCGCATTGAGAGGGAAATGCCCCAGCGATGTATGTAACCTCTCCGTGCGGGTCCTCAATGCCGATTATTAGCATATGCTCAGCCAGCCAGCCCTCGTTTTTGCCCTGGTATGAGGCCACCCGTAGGGCGAAGCATTTCTTGCCTAGAAGGACATTGCCGCCGTAACCTGAGTTCATGCTCCATATGGCATTGTCCTCAAGGAAGTGGAAAATATATCTTTTCTCAGCATCAAGCTCGCACTTGCTGTGCATTCCGCGCACGAAGTCGTTGGAGTCCCCCAGCATTTCCAAAACAGGTGTGCCTATGCGGGTCATTATTTCCATGCTGAGCACGACATAAATAGAGTCTGTTAGCTCAATTCCCACCTTGGCAAAAGGTGAGCCTACCGGGCCCATGGAGAAGGGGACTACATACATTGTGCGGCCCTTCATGGCTCCTTGGTATATCTCGCGAGCCAAGCCGTAGGCCGCGGCGGGAGCCATCCAGTTGTTGTTGGGGCCCGCATCAGACTCTTTTTCACAGCATATAAACGTCCTGTCCTCCACGCGGGCGACATCGTCAATTGCCGAGCGGTGGTAATAACAGCCGGGGAGCTTATCTTGATTGAGTTTAATAAGCTCGCCTGTTGCGCAAGCCTCTTCGCGCAGTACGTCAAGCTGCTGTTTTTCGCCGGTTATCCACACCACGTTGTCAGGGCTTGCAAGTTCGGCCATTTCGTTTACGAAGCCGAGTACCATTTTGTTTGTTGTAAGCGTCATTTGTAATAAACCCCCGAAAATCAAATGTTGTTATTTTGAAAATGGAATATTATAATATCATATCTACTAAAAAAGCATTTTTCAATAGCATGATTTTTCGGCATTTAGCACATTTTTTCATAGAAGAGATGCCTGTTATGAATGTATGCCTTGCGGATAATTCAAAATTTGATGCTTTATGGGTGCGTGCCAGCAGGCGGAAAATATTTTCTGCAAGGGGAGCTACAGAATTTTTCATAATGGGCAAAAAGAAGCCATCTTTTTTGGGCGCCTGAACCGTAAAATAATTATAAATTAGAAGTCGATTTTACAAAAATGCCTATAGTTTTGTAAAAAATAAACTGGGATTGGTAAATGCTTGAGATTTCACTGGGCAATGATAATCAAAATGAATTAATATATACATATTCTCTTGTTGACAAACCTCCGCTATTGTAATTATACTGTGCTCAACCGCTTGAAAGTACAGGGGGTTGGTGCGTTGCGCCCTTTTATTCTGATAAAAAATAAATTTATAAGGAATGTGAGCTATGGATTTCAAATTTACGCCTGAAGAGCAGGATGTCGTGGACATGCTAAACGAGTTCTGCCTCAAAGAAGTTGCCCCGATTGCAGCAGAGATTGACGAAAGCGAACGTTTCCCGGAGGAAACGGTGAGCAAACTTGCAGAGATGGGCATGATGGGGCTGCCGTTTCCAGAGGAGTTTGGCGGAGCGGGCCTGAGCTATGTAACATACATAGCTGCCTGTGAGGAACTCGCCAGACATTGTGCCAGCACAAGTGTTATACTTTCGGCACATTGCTCGCTGTGCTGCTGGCCCATAAGCGAGTTTGGCACGCAGGAACAAAAAGAAAAGTACCTCACGCCTCTGACTTCCGGCGAGAAGCTGGGCGCATTTGGCCTTACAGAGCCGAGCGCAGGCACGGATGCTGCCATGCAAAAGACTGTTGCCATAGACAAGGGCGACCACTGGCTTATAAACGGCTCCAAGATTTTTATAACAAATGCAGGCCATGCTGAAACTTTTGTTATATTTGCGATGACAGACAAGGAGCAAGGCAACAAGGGCATCACAGCGTTTATAGTGGAAAGCTCATACCCTGGCTTTAGCGTAGGGACCCACGAGAAAAAGTTTGGTATACGCGCGTCTTCGACATGCGAGCTTATTTTTGAAGACATGAAAGTGCCCAAGGAAAATGTACTCGGCGAGGTAAATAAAGGCTTTAAGGTGGCTATGGCTACTTTGGACGGCGGGCGCATTGGCATAGCGGCTCAGGCGCTGGGAATCGCGGAAGCTGCGGTTGATGAGTGTGTGAAGTATGTGCAGCAGCGTGTTCAGTTCGGCCGCACTTTGAGCAAGTTCCAAAACACTCAGTTTGAGCTTGCGGATATGCAGACCAAGGTTGAGGCTTCCCGTCTGCTCATCTATAGGGCTGCCCAGGCGAAGCAAGATAAAGAGCCCTACTCGCACTTAGCTGCCCAGGCGAAACTTTTTGCAGCCGAGACCGCCAGTGATGTTACCAGGCGCTGCCTACAGCTCATTGGTGGCTATGGATATACCCGTGAGTATCCATTTGAGAGGCTGATGCGCGATGCGAAAATCACAGAGATTTACGAGGGTACAAACGAAGTCCAGAAAATGGTTATCTCTGCGACAATGGGTGTAAAATAATATGGCTGCCCACATTCAGTAAGATGCTCAATTGTAAAATTTTGAAATTCATCAAATCAAAGCGAAATGAGAAAGAAGGCTTTTTATGAAAAATAAGATAAAAACAGTAGCGGAGGCCATGGAGGTCATAAAAGACGGCCAGACCATAATGATTAGCGGGTTTACTTTCGCAGGGACTCCCGAGAAGCTAATTGATGGAATGGTTGAGAAGGGTGTCAAAGACTTAACGCTTATAACAAATGACACAGGCACGGCGGAGTTTGGCATCGGTAAGCTCATAGTCAACAAAATGGCGAAGAAACTCTCATGTTCCCATGTTGGGCTCAACAAGGAAACAGGCCGTCAGATGACGGCGGGTGAGCTGGATGTTACGCTCATTCCACAAGGAACCATTGTCGAGAGAATCAGGGCAGGCGGCTCTGGCCTAGGGGGCTTTTTGACTCCGACAGGAGTGGGCACGATTGTCGAAGAGGGTAAAGAGAAAATCAATGTCGACGGCAAGGATTACATTCTCGAAAAGCCGCTCCGTGCGGAAATCGCCCTAATTAAGGCCTGGAAGGCTGACAAAATGGGCAACCTTACATACCGCCGCGCAGCTAGGAACTTTAATCCCGTTATGGCCACGGCGGCTGATTTTGTAATAGTTGAAGTAGAAGAAATAGTTGAAATCGGCGAGCTTGATCCGGAAATCATCTTCACACCCGGAATCATGGTCGATATGATAGTGAAGCCATAGGAGGGGTATGATGGATAAGCGTGAAATGATTGCAAAGAGGATTGCCGAATACTTTCAGGAGGGCGATCTCGGAAACTTGGGTATTGGACTACCCACACTTGTGGCAAACCACATCCCCCAAGACAAAGGAATAATGCTGCACTCTGAGAATGGGTTTATAGGAATCGGCCCTAACCCGCAGCCGGGAGAAGAGGATAAGGACGTTGTAAACGCAGGAGGGCATCCTGTGACAATCCTTCCGGGCGGCTCATGTTTTGACAGTGCATTTAGCTTTCTTCTAGCTAGGGGTGGGCATGTCAACATAACTGTCCTGGGAGCCTTGGAAGTGGATGAAAAGGGCGATCTCGCAAACTGGATGATTCCAGGAAAGCTAGTTCCGGGCATGGGCGGCGCAATGGACTTGGCAGCAGGGGCGAAGAAGGTCATCATAGCTATGGAGCATGTGTCCAAGCACGGCGAATCAAAAGTCCGCAAAAAATGCACATTGCCTCTCACGGCAGTGGGGGTTGTAAAGCACATAGTAACTGAGCTGGGTGTTATGGATGTAACCGAAGAGGGCATTGTGCTCAGAGAACTGGCCCCGGGGGTTACTGTGGAGGAAATTGTTTCCAAAACCGAAGCTACTCTAATAATCCCCGATGAAGTCGGAAGCATGGTGCGCTAAGATAATTTTAAGGGAGGGGGACGGCTTACGTCCCCCCCCTTTCTACCGTCTGGATTCTGTTGCCTTGTGTCTTCGGGATATCGTACGATTCGTGAAATCTGCACAAAATTTAGTACAAAATGTGTAGTAATATGAAATATATACAACAATGTATTATATAGAACATATGAATTTTGTACTGTTATTTTATATACAAACTATGCTGTTTAATATATAATTACTAAAATCGAACAAAATATTTTCTAGGAGGGATCAAATGAGTACATATGGATACTCAATGCCAAGCTATTTCCAGAACATGCCGGTAATCGGCACACCGCTTGATGCGCCAAACGCCGAAAACGAGGCGGAACTAAAGAAAATTGAACGGGATATAAAACAGGAAGTGGATGCTGTCCTGGCTTCTGGACGGAGCGATGAGTCGCTCAACGAAGCCGGCCAGATGACTGCGCTGCAAAGGCTGGAAATCTTGCTCGACCCGGGCTCATGGTGCCCGCTGAACAGTTTATATAATCCTGAAGAAAACCCGGACGGAAGTACGGGAGTTATCACCGGCCTTGGAAAAATCCGCGACAAATGGGCGGTGATTATTGCATCTGACAACAAAAAACTGGCAGGGGCATGGGTGGCAGGCCAGGCGTTAAAGCTGACCCGGGCCACCGATATGGCAAAGCAGCTCAATGTCCCCCTTGTATACGTCCTCAACTGTAGCGGTGTTAAGATGGATGAGCAGGAGAAGGTCTATGCCGGGCGCATCACGGGCGGCACTCCTTTCTACCGACATGCCGAACTCATGCAGCTTGGCGTGCCTATTATCTGCGGCATTTACGGCACAAACCCAGCGGGCGGCGGCTATCACGCCATAAGCCCCACCATCCTTCTCGCCCACGAAAAGGCCAACATGGCAGTAGGCGGAGCGGGGATCGTCAGCGGCATGAATCCAAAGGGATACGTGGACGATGAAGCGGCAAAGGCTCTCATCGAAGCCACCAAAAACGCCAAGAGGGAAGACCCTCCCGGCTCAGTTTCAGTCCACTTTGGCGTGACAGGCTTCTTCCGCGAAGTTTATACAGGCGAAGAGGGTGTTCTTGAAGCAATTAAGAAGTACATGGACGCAGTCCCTGCTTATAACGAGAACTTTTTCCGCGTGGCAGACCCCGCAGAGCCTGTATGCTCGGCACAAGATCTCTACACACATGTGCCGTTTAATCAGAAGCGCGCCTACGACATAAGGAAAGTTCTGGCATGTCTGTTTGACAACAGTGAGTTTATGGAATTTAAGCAAGGCTACGGCCCTGAGATAGTCTGCGGCCTGGCGAAAGTAAACGGCCTGATCTGCGGTGCTGTTTCAAACTTCCAAGGAATGATTCCTAACTATCCGCCCTATTATGAAAACAGTGTCGGAGCGGGAGGCAAGCTGTACCGCCAAGGCCTTATGAAAATGAACGAATTTGTTACACTCTGCGCCCGGGATAGCATCCCTGTCATATGGATTCAAGACACATCGGGCATAGACGTGGGCGACCCTGCGGAGATGCAGGAACTTCTGGGTCTTGGCCAATCGCTGATTTACAGCATTCAAGCCGCCAAAGTTCCCCAGATGGAAATAACCCTGCGCAAAGGCACGGCTGCGGCTCACTATGTAATGGGCGGCCCGCAAGGCACGGACAGAAACGTGTTCAGCCTAGGCACTGCCACTACAGAAATCTACGTCATGCACGGCGAAACAGCAGCAGCGGCGATGTATGCCCGCAGGCTCGTCAAAGAGGCGGATGCAGGCAAGGACATAACTCCTGTAATAGACAAGATGAACAAGCTAATTCAAAGCTATACCGACAATTCCCGTCCAGGCGCCTGCGCCAAGCAGGGTCTGGTTGATGAGATTGTCAACTTCTCGGAGCTTCGCAAATACATCTGCGCATTTGTAGGTGCTGCATACCAAAATCCGGAATCAATCTGCGCGTTCCACCAAATGCTAACCCCGCGCGCAATCCGCGAGTGGAATTATCTCAACGGCATAGAATAGGAATAGGGGGTGATCAACATATCCAGAAAAGTAATTAAGGCCGATGAACCCTTGGTAACCGGCAAAAAACTAAACATTATGGACACCATTTTGCGCGATGCCCACCAGTCGCAGGCAGCCACTAGGATGCGCCTTGAGGACATGCTTCCGGTATGCCCTGTGCTTGACAGCATCGGCTACTGGGCTTTAGAGGTTTGGGGCGGTGCAACATTTGATGCATGCATCCGCTTCCTAAATGAAGATCCGTGGGAGCGGCTGCGGGAACTGCGCAAAGCCCTTCCCAACACGAGGCTTCAAATGCTTCACCGTGGCCAGAACATCCTGGGCTACCGCCACTACGGCGACGATGTGGTGGACAAGTTCACAGAGAAATCAATCGAAAACGGCATTGATGTAGTGCGTATATTCGACGCCCTCAACGATGTGCGCAACCTTGAGAAATCAATAAAGAGCGTCAGGGAGTACGGCGGCATCGCAGAAGCAGGTATGTCATTTACAATGAGCCCTGTTCACAATGAACAGTACTGGATTGACTTGGCTATGAGGCTTGAGGACATGGGAGCGGATATAATTGCTATTAAAGACATGGCAAACCTCATGCTGCCCCACGACACAGCCAGCCTTGTCAGAAAGCTCAAAGAGCGTGTCAAACTGCCCCTGCACCTCCATACTCACAACACAGCGGGTACGGGGGACATGAACTACATGCTGGCAGCCCTTGAGGGAGTAGACATTGTAGACACCTCTTTATCTCCGCTGGCAAACGGCACATCGCAGCCTGCCACAGAGTCGCTTGTAGCTTCACTAATTGGCCATGAGCGGGATACAGGGCTGGATCTTGCAAAGATGAGCGAAGCGGCAGAACACTTCCGACACGTTGCCGATAGGCTCACAGCCGAAGGCTGGCGTGATCCCAGGGTGCTGCAAGTGGACACAAATACCCTGATTTACCAAGTTCCGGGCGGAATGCTATCAAACCTAATATCTCAGCTAAAAGAAATGAAGGCCGAGGACAAATATTACGACGTGCTCCACGAGGTGCCAAAGGTCCGCGAGGAAGCAGGCTATCCGCCACTTGTCACGCCCACGAGCCAGATTGTCGGCTCACAGGCGGTTATGAATATTGTCGGTGGCACGCGCTACAAAATGGTAACTAAAGAATTCCGTGCAATGATGCGCGGTGAGTATGGGGAGCTCCCTGCAAAGGTCAACGAGGAAGTGCGCAAGAAGTGCATAGGCGATGATGAAGTGATTCACTGCCGCCCCGCCGACTTGATTCCGGATGAGTTTGATAAACTCAAAGAGGAAATAGGGGATTTGGCACAATCGGAAGAAGATGTGCTGACTTACGCCCTCTTCCCGCAAGTGGGCAAGGCATTTCTCGAATATAGGCGCAAGAAAGAGCTCGGAATAGAGGATGAGGAGCTAATAGCTGCCATTACAGCGGCGATTGATGCCTATAGAGGCGGTGCCGCTACCCACCCGCTAATAAGGAACCTTGAGGGCAGGCTTACCAGGGCAAGCGGGGTTAAAGCCACAAACCCACTCGTGAGAGATTGTAATTAATTTATTTTGGAGGATCGGATAAATAATGAAAAACTATAAAGTCACAGTTAATGGCACCACATACGAAGTGGGAGTAGAAGAGGCCGGCGGCACAAGCGAAGTCAAGTCCGTGGCAGCAGTACCTGTAGCAGTTGCAGCGCCAAAAGTAGCCCCGGTGGTAAAACCTGCCCCGGCACCCAAGCAGGCAGCCCCTGCAGCTCCAGCCGGCGAGGCTGAAACAATTCTGGCTCCGCTTCCCGGCGTTGTGCTGGAAGTCAAGGTTAAGCCCGGCGATGCAGTAAAGGCAAACCAAGAGCTTGTAATGTTTGAGGCCATGAAGATGGAAAATGAAATAGTGGCTACACGCGCAGGCACAGTAAAAGAAGTATTTGTGAAAAAAGGCGATATGCTCGACAGCGGCACGCCTGTAGTTTCGATTGCATAACAGGGAGGAAATGATATAATGTTTCTGGCTTATTCAGAAGATATGGAAATGATTGCCGAAATGGCAAGGGACTTCGCAAAAAAAGAAATCGCACCATGGATTGAAGCAGACGAAGAAAATCATCACTACCGCCGTGAAATTCTCACACAGATGGGTGAAATGGGCCTTCTGGGCTTCTCTATACCTGAAGAGTACGGCGGCAACGGGCTGGGCTGGATGGAAGGCGTGGCTGCTCTATATGAGATTGCCAAGGTTCACACCTCTTGGCGCCTTAGCATCAGCGGCAATGTCTGGGGCCCGGCCATGACAATTTTACACCACGGCACAGAAGAACAGAAACAAAAGTATATCCCCGGACTCTGTAGCGGCGAAAAAGTTGGCAGCTTTGCCATCACAGAAGCAAACTCGGGTTCCGATGTGGGCAGCATGAAGATGACAGCCAAAGACTGCGGAGACCACTACTTGCTCAACGGCTCCAAGATGTGGATCTCAGGCGGGCATACGGCGGACTATATGCTGATTTTTGCCAAGACTGACCCTGCGGCTGGTGCACGCGGCATTTCCTGTTTCATTGTTGACTTTGATGAAACAACTGAAGGCGTAGAAAGAATTCCAATCCACAAGAAGGTCGGCATGTGGCCGGCTCCGACATCTGAAATAGTTTTTGAAGATGCCAAGATTCCCAAAGAGAATCTTCTCGGCGCAGAAAACAAAGGCTTCCAACTGTGTATGTGGATGCTCAACAATACCCGTATGGGCTGTGCAACAGGTGCGGCAGCACTTTCTGCCGCATGTCTGGAAGGCAGTGTCCAGTATGCAAACGAGCGCACACAGTTTGGCCAGCAAATAGGCAAGTTCCAGATGATTCAGCAGCAAATAGCAGAAATGAAACTAGAAGACGACGCGGCAAAGTTTCTTGTGTTTAAGGCGGCATGGCTGAAAGAAAACGGCATGCCGAGCCAGCAAGAAACATCCATGGCAAAGGTTTTTGCATGTAATGCAGCAGTTCACGCTGCGAATGTCGCCATGAAAATTTATGGCTCATACGGCTATTCCGACGAATACCCCTGCGGCAGATGGCTGAGGGATGCCAAGCAGTTTGAAACCCTCGAAGGTACTTCAAACATCCACATGGGCATCATTGCAGGCATTGAGCTGGGTTATCAGGCGAATAGGTAACTAGCCATCTAGCAGTAAATTAGCAGTTAACAACTAGGCAGTATAATTCAGGAGGATTATTATGAATGTCAAATACGAAGTTCAAGGAAACGTAGCAATAGTGACTATTGACAGGCCTGAGGCGCTCAATGCGCTCAACCTGGATGTACTTACAGAGCTTGAACAGGCGGCGGTAAAAGCCGAGCAGGACAAGGATGTTTATGTAGTAATAATCACAGGGGCAGGCCGTGCATTCGTCGCGGGTGCTGATATAGCACAGATGAAAGATCTCACTGCCGACGAAGGCAGAGCCTTTGGAGAGTTTGGAAATAGGGTGTTCTCGAAGATTGAGAGCCTGACAAAGCCTGTAATTGCAGCAATCAACGGCTTTGCCCTAGGCGGCGGCTGTGAACTGGCCTCGGCCTGTGATATAAGAATTGCAGGCGAGAAGGCGAAGTTTGGGCAGCCGGAAGTAGGCCTGGGCATAACCCCTGGCTTTGGCGGCACCCAGAGATTGCCCCGCATAGTGGGACTGTCCAAGGCCAAAGAGCTCATATTCACCGGTGATATAATCGGCGCAGAGGAGGCCTTGAATATCGGCCTCGTCAGCAAGGTGGTCCCGGGTGAAGAACTCATGGCCGCAGCCCTTGAAATGGCGGGCAAAATCGGCGCGCATGCACAGGTTGCAGTGAGACAGAGCAAAGCCGCTATAAACAAGGGCATGCAGTGTGATATCAGCACAGGTCTTGCGTTTGAAGCCCAAGCATTCGGCCTGTGTTTCTCCACAGAGGATCAGACAGATGCTATGACAGCGTTTGTAAATAAAGAAAAAGTAACCTCATTCAAGAACAAATAGGAGGGCTTGGAATGAAAAAAATTAGTATCATCGGCGCAGGCACCATGGGTACCGATATAGCACAAGTGTTCGCAAAAAAAGGCTTTGAAGTCGTAATACGCGACATGACGGCGGAAATTATCGGAAAGTCCTCAGAAAGACTCAATAAGGGTCTCTCCAAACTTGTAGACAAGGGAAAGATGAGTGAAGATGACAAGAAAAACATGCTCGGCTTAATAGGGTTCACCACAGAACTCGCCGATAGCGCCGATGCAGACCTTGTGATTGAAGCTATCATCGAAAACGTGGGTATCAAGAAAGAGCTCTTCCAGACTCTTGATGGCCTGTGCAAACCTGAAACGATTTTTGCCACAAACACATCGTCCATTTCCATCACGGAACTGGCGGCGTCAGTAGGCCGTAAGGACAAGTTCATAGGGATGCACTTCTTCAATCCTGCGTCAATAATGAAGCTCGTAGAAATAATAAGGGGCATAGAAACATCTGATGAAACCTTTACAAAGGTTAAGGAGCTTACTTCGGAAATCGGCAAAGAGCCTGTCGAAGTTAAGGACAGCCCTGGCTTTATAGTAAACAAAGTTCTCATCCCGATGATAAACGAAGCAATCGTCGTGCTCAGCGAAGGCGTTGCAACCGCTGAGGATATAGACAAGGCTATGGTTCTGGGCTCAAATCAGCCCATGGGTCCGCTGGCTCTGTCCGACCTAATCGGCAACGACACAGTTCTAAACATAATGAACGTACTTCATAGTGAAACCGGCGACCCAAGGTATAGACCGGCAGGCCTGCTCAAGACCATGGTCAGGGGCGGCTTACTCGGAAGAAAAACAGGTAAGGGTTTCCACACTTACTAAAAACAGCTTTTTCAGCCGGGCTGGCAGCGCTCAAAGCCGGCCCGGCTGGAATCAAGAAAAATAATTTTGGAGGACGGTAAATGTTTTTTAACGAAGATCATAATGATATTCGAGAACTGGCAAAGGAATTTGCCGAGAAAAAACTGGCACCTATAGCGAATGAAATAGACCACAATGATGAAGTGCCCCAAGAGGTTTATGATGAAATGGCCGAGATGGGGCTCTATGGCCTGAAAATCCCGGAAGAGTACGGCGGCCTGGGTCTGGACACACGCTCATACGTCTGCGTTATGGAAGAGATATGCAAGAAGAGCATAACCTGCTCACTTACTTTTTCATCGGCCAACTCCCTGTCTACAGCGCCGATTCTCTTAGCGGGCACGGAGGAGCAGAAACTCAAGTATGTCCCCGGCATAGCAAGCGGGGAAGAATTTATGGCTTTCGGCCTCACAGAACCCGGAGCGGGCAGTGATGCCGGGGCAATGGCCACCAAAGCTGTCGAAGATGGCAGCGACTATATCCTCAACGGCAGAAAGACATTTATTACAGGAGCGCCATTTGCAAAAAACTGTGTAGTTTTCGCCAAGACCAGCCCTGAAAAGGGAGCAAGAGGCATAACAGCCTTTATAGTCGATATGAGCTTGCCCGGCGTTTCCATAGGCAAACATGAGGAGAAGATGGGACTGCGCGGCGTGGCTACAAGCGATGTGGTACTGGAAGATGTCCGTGTTCCCAAGAGTGAAATTCTCGGTGAAATAGACAAAGGCTTTACAACCGCGATGAAAACCCTTTCAATTGGGCGCATAGGCGTGGCATGTCAGGGTATCGGCGTAGCCCAGGGAGCGATGGAGGAAGCCATTAAGCACATCAAGGAGCGCAAGCAGTTCGGCCAGCCTCTCGCTGAGTTTCAGGCGCTGCGCTTTATGGTAGCGGAGATGGAGACTAACATTAACGCCGCAAAACTTCTCGTCTACAATGCAGCCTACAAGATGGACAATGGCGAGGATGTGACAAAGGATGCTTCCATGGCGAAATACTTTGCCACCGAGATGGCTTTGGATGTGGTGAGCAAAGCTCTGCAACTGCACGGCGGCTATGGCTACTCCAAGGAATACCCAATTGAGCGTATGTACCGCGATGCCCGCGTTCTGACCATTTTTGAGGGTACAACTCAAATTCAGCAAATGGTCATTGCAGGGCAGGTATTAAAATAATAAGGAGATTCGTGAATGAACTTACTAGTATGTGTAAAACAAGTTCCTAATACCGAGGAACTAAAGGTAGATGCAGATGCCGGGACATCCAACCTTGACACAATTCCCAAGATTTTAAGCACCTTTGACGCATGTGCGGTGGAGACAGCCGTAAGGCTTAAGGAAGCTGGCAGCGATGTCAAAATTACCGTCTTGACGGTAGGGCCGGACAAGGCAAAAGATATACTCAAGGCTTGCATTGCAGTCGGTGCAGACAAGGCTTACCATGTAAATGACGAGGCTTTTGCAGAACTTGACTCCCTTGCGGTGAGCTATGTGCTCTCCCAGGCGGTGGCAAAGATAGAAGCCGAAGAGGGCGCGAAATTTGACCTGGTGCTTCTCGGCCGCCAGGCAAATGATACAGATGCGGGTCAAGTGGGTGCCCAGCTTGCCGAATATTTGGGCTGTCCGCAGCTTTCATATGCCCGTGAGCTCTCAATCGAAGGCGGTAAGGCCCGCGCAGTGCGTGAAACCGAAGATGGCCTGGTAGTTATGGATGCGGAGCTGCCGGCAGTTGTGACTGTTACAAAGACCGAATACGACCTGAGATTTCCGTCTGTCAAAACCAAGATGGCGGCGAACAAGGCTGTAATCCCCGTATTTACAGCGGCGGATTTAGGCGATGCGGCTAACATCTGGCAGCCTGTAAAGACTCTGAGAACCTATATACCCGAGCGCAAGTCCGGCGGCGTGAAGATAGAGGAAGAAACCGGCGAGCTTTCCGCCGAAAAACTGACGGCGCTCCTAAGTGACGCCGGAGTGATATAAGGAGGCGGGAAATGGATTATAAGAATGTATTTGTATACGTCGAAGTAAGCGGCGGCAAGGCCAAGAATGTGGGTCTTGAAATTATAGGAGCAGGCAAGAAGGTTGCAGGCGGTGACAAAACCGTGGCAGTCTTAATCGGCAATGATTTGGACGATGCATGTGCGTCCGCTGCGTCATTTGGGGCAGACCAGATTATTACAATAAAGGGCGAAGCCTATGCCGAATATTCCCTTGAGGGCTACACATACGCGCTCAAAGAACTGGTAGAAAAATATAAGCCTGCCGCATTTCTGTTCGGTGCAACAAGCAACGGACGGGAGCTGGCTCCACGTTTAGCAGCAAGGCTCAAAACAGGCTGTGCGGCGGACTGCACAGGGCTTGATGTAGAAAACGGAGTCATTAAGTGGACGCGCCCTGTCTATTCAGGCCGTTACCTTAGTGTTGTGGAAACCCCCGAAGCACGCCCGCAAATCGGCACAATCCGTCCGGGCATTTTCAAGCGTGGCGAGCCAGATACAGGCCGCACGGTGGAAATTATAAATGAAGATATCGCAGTTGCTTCTGATGTAATCAGGACAGCGCTGATAGAGAAAGTCGCGGAGGCGGCAGAGGGCGCAGTGAAGCTGGAAGATGCAGAGATTATAGTATCGGGAGGCCGTGGCCTGGGCAGTGAGGAAAACTTCTCCTTACTCAAGGAACTGGCAGACCTTCTCGGCGGAGTAGTGGGTGCATCCCGCGCCGCAGTCGATGCCGGCTGGATTCACCACGGGCATCAAGTTGGCCAGACAGGCAAAACAGTAGGGCCTAAACTCTACATCGCCTGTGGCATATCGGGTGCCATACAGCATCTTGCAGGAATGACCGGCTCAGATGTTATAATTGCCATTAACAGAGATGGGGATGCCCCGATTTTTGAAATAGCCGACTACGCCGTAGTAGGCGACCTTAAGGCTGTTGTTCCGGCCCTTACTGAGGCTATAAAGAAGCTCAGGGCATAATATGCTAATCTGAGCACACGGCTACACGCCATACATATTTGCGCTCACGCGCCCCTACACAGGCGAGACCTAAGTAGGGGCGCTCAGCTATGTAGCTAAAATCAAACAGGGTGCATTTTGCGCACAGAAATTCTCAAAACGAAACTTGACAATATGTGTATATTTTATTAATATATATTTCGCGTGTAGAATAAAGTGGGGTTGCAAGCTGCTTGGAGGAGTAGTGATTTCTATGCGACAAAACTTTATCTGTGCCGGACACAAATCCGCCGGAGGCGGGCTGGGGGGAAAATTCCCCTACTACTTTTCAGAAAAAATCAAAACAAAATTTGAAATATTGGCTATGTCCAAGACTGCGGTTATTGAAGCTCCGTCAGGATATGGCAAAACTACTGCCATGCGTGAATATCTAAAGGATAGACAAGCGCATGGCGAAGCTGTGCGCTGTTTTACTTCCGTGGACGAAGCTCCGCCGGCTATGTATGCCAGACTGTGCCGTGAAATCGGGAAAATTGATGAGCCTGCGGGGAAACGCCTGGAAGAAATAAAATTCCCGGACGCTTTTACTATGGGTGAGGTGTGTGACATCCTGCGGGAAATAGGCTGTGAGCAGAGCACATGGCTTGTGCTGGACGACTCCCACTACTTGCTTGAAGCCTTGCCGGAGCCGGTACTTACGGCTCTGCTTTGCCATGCGGGCAAAAATCTGAATGTGGTATTTATTACCAGGCGCTTAAAAAATAAGATGTTAACGGCAATATTGGGTTATGGAATCCTCCACCTGAGAGCGGAATATCTCAGGTGGGATGCGCAGGACATAAGAAAATACTTCAAACAGGCAGGTGCGGATATCTCAAGCGAGGCCGCAGCGGAGGTATACAGGCGCACGGAAGGCTGGATAATCGCAGTTTACTTGCAGTTATGCTCCTGGCATGAAACCGGGGAATTTTCTCAAGCTGCGGTATGCCAGTTGATGGAAAATCTAATCTGGAATAAACTAAGCACTGAGCAGCAGAACATGTTCATGATAGCCTCGCCCTTCAAGGGTTTCACTGCGGCACAGTTGTGTGTGCTGCTGGGCAGGGAAATGCTGCCTGAATATGCAAAAGAGGCTCTGACAATACCGTTTATAGGGTATAGCAGCGGTCAAAATAGATATGAGCCCCACAATGTTTTAAGTGAGCTGTTCGCATCTAAAAGGCGGGAGATGGGTGAGGGCTTTGACAGGCGGTGCCTCAAGAGCGCAGGCGATCTATGCAGGGATGAGCGGAATATTGCAGGTGCGATGGATTTTTACGCACAAATTAAAGACTATAAATCCCTGCTTTCGCTAAATCTTGACCGTCATGCAAACACTGAATTTGAGGATGGGGCGTTTTTAGGAATTGCTCTTGAAATAGTAAGGGAATGCCCTCGCGAAATAAGGCTCGATTACCCGCTGTCTATGCTGCATATAGCGTGGGCGTTAAGGCTGATGGATGACGAAGATCAGGCATTTAAGGCGCTAATGGAAGAGCTGGACGGCATTTTGCCCAAAGCAGGTTCCCTGCGGGCGGAGTGGCTGTTACTGTCGTGCTACCTGCATTTTCCTGTTCTTGAAGAAATGCTGAAAATTGTGCGTGAGGCCGCAGTTATGTTTGAAGGGACATATTCGAGGGTTATTTTGCCGGCAGCCCCGTGGGCATTTTACGAATATGTGCAACTGACAGCGTTTCATGTGCAGCCTGGAAAAGCCGATTTAGAGGCGGAACTGCTGGAGGAATTTTTGAATATTTATTCGGCTCTGACAGGCGGGCATGGCAGCGGGGCAGGTGCGCTTTTCCGGGCGGAACTGGCACTTTGCAGGGGAGAAACGGCGAGGGCGGAGGTTTTAGCCTACAAAGCCATCTTCCAAGCGGAAAGCAAAAATCAGAAAGTGATCCGGATAGGCGCAGCAAAGACGCTGGGCGCAGTTGCCTTGCTCAAAGCTGACACAAACGGCTGGAAGCACGCCCTTGTAACACTTGAGAGCATAGCACGGATAGAGGCTCGGAGCATAGCCATTAAGATGGCTTCGGAGGCGGCCAGGGGCTTTTTGCTTGCTGAGCTCAAGGATTTCGGCAGGGTTGCAGACTGGCTTAAGAATGCGCAGTTCCTTCAACAGCGGATGCCGCCCTCCATACGAAAAAACGGCTTCGCCACATATGTGCTTTGCCTGATTAACCAAGGGGACTATGCACAGGTCATTGGGCTGGAGCAGGCGGTGCTATCCGAGTCCTTCACAGTTTTCGCTGAAATTTTGCACCATATGTCATTGGCGGTAGGCTTTTTAGCTATTGGAGATAATTTTCAGGCTGCGGATTGCCTGAGGAAGGCTGCGCGGCTCGCAATGCCTGACGGGCTGCTCCACTACTTCTCCGGCTTTGCGCCGCTTCTGCGGGAGCTGACTGACGAGCTGGTCGCTACGGAGTATCCTGAGTTTTTGTCAAAATTTGACGGACACAAAAACCAGTATGCAGCAGGGTGGAAAGCCCTGCACGGCTCCATTGCTGCAAGCTCATTGCCCGCAGCCCTCACGGAACGTGAGCGGGAAATAGCACAGCTGGCAGCCGACGGCCTGCGCAACCAAGAGATTGCCGAAATGCTTTTTGTAAGCGAAAACACGGTGAGGGCGCATTTGCGGACAATATACCAGAAGCTGAACATAGACCGCCGTGCGAAACTGGCCAAGATGCTAGATTAGCCTAGCGGGAGGCCTGCCGCCGGAGCCCACCCCTGCGGACTAGTCAAAAAAATAGTCCGCTCCGCCGATTTACAAATCTGAAATATTTCATAAAATAGTATTAGAAATGCCTGATATTATTACCATATAAATAACGAATATTGACAGCAGAAAGAAACGGCCATAGAGGCCACAAGCCATACGGCATATAAGCAGTGTCAACCGCCGCCGGGGTCTGCGAAACAAACATCTCCCCACCTTACTGCGCGCATCTCCCCGCGTATTCAAAGGATCCTGGCAGCTTGACAATATTAACCTCACCGGCTTTTCCTTGACGGCATGCCGATGAGAGCCACTTAGGAGCGGTCCATCCGCAAAGATCCACGCAAGAACCCACGCAAAGCCCCATATGGACCGCCCCTTTGTGGCATATCATATGATGCCTGACTAACTCTCTCCCTTATAACCGCAAATAAAAAACTCTTCACAAAAAGGCGAAATTGATGTACAGTTAACTTGAGAGCAAGTTGCCTAACTGAGAAGATAATTAACGAAGCTGCCGGAAGGCAGCCGGACGGGGAAGGGTTTAATGAGAGCAATAATTGCCAAAATCAAAAAAACTATAGGCCCGGTGCTCAGAAGCAGGGCCTTTAGTGTCGTCCTTGTTTGCATAGGTGCCGCACTGGTCGTTTTTGGCGCATTTAGGCTGGTGGCCACAACCATGGAATATGAGTCAGCCAGGTCAGAGTACAACCAGTTGCGGGAGGATTTCCGCAGGATGCCTCCGCCTGCTGCCTCTTGGCCACCTGAAGAACCCTTTGAGCCTCGTCCCAGTGAGCAGAAAGAGCCGGAAACAGCGCTTGACTCAGAGGAAGAAGCCCATGAGTGGGTTGACCCGATGCCGGCCATGCTTGAGATAAATCCAGACTTTATCGGATGGATTACCATAGAGGGCCTTATTGATTATCCCCTAGTGCAAGGGAGCGATAATGTAAGGTATTTAAGTCATACATTTAGAGGGGATAGAAACTCCTCAGGAGCCATTTTCAAAGACTACCGGAACTCTGGTTTTGACGATGAGGTAAGCATAATATACGGCCACAATATGAGAAATGGCTCGATGTTTGCGAGGCTGCACAGACTGCGGGACCCGGCAGTTCTGGCGGAACATCAATATATAACAATAGTCGCAGCGGACTGGGAAATTCTAAGATACCGCATTGTTGCAGTGCGGGTAATAAATGCATGGGACGTGGAAAACGACCCCCGCCACATAACCGCCGCTGAGGTGGCGAGAGCGGTTCGTGGCGCACCTGATGATGCAGAGCATTTTTTGATATTATCGACATGCACCGCAAGCGCAAACAACGATGAGAGATTGCGGGTCTACGCAGCTCTAGTAGAGCACATTCCGGCACCTGGGCAGTTTTAGGGAGCTAGTAGGGGGTGGCGTTGGTATAGCGTGTAAAATACTTCGCCGAACTAGGCGGCGAATTTTACGAAGTTTGTTCTGACTCCAATTTGCGCATGGCTAGTATTGTGCGCTCAAAGAGTTCGTCGAGTGACCAGCCGAGCATCTCTGCACCTTGTTTTACTACGTCGCGGGAACAGCCTGCGGCGAATTTTTTGTCTTTGAATTTCTTCTTTACGCTGCTGATTTCCAAATCCATTGTGGATTTGGAGGGGCGCATTAGCACCACTGCTCCGATTAAGCCCGTTAGTTCGTCACAGGCGTAAAGAATCTTTTCCATGAAGTGCTCAGGTTCGTGGGGAGTTTCCGTCAGCCCCCAGCCGTGAGACAGGGCGGAGCGTATTATATCCTCGTCAACGCCCTCTTCGCGGAGGATTTCCTCGGCCTTAACGCAGTGCTCCTCCGGGTACAGGCCGAAGTCCACATCGTGGAGCATACCAACCACTGCCCAGTATTCCTCGCGGCCGGGGTCATACTCGGCTGCGAAGTAACGCATAACTCCGCTGACAACAGCCGCATGCTGCAAGTGAAATGGTTCGGTGTTATATTTTTCTATGATTGTGCGTGCTTTAATTATATCCATTGTGTACCCCTTTCATCTACTGAGCCCTAAACGAGCTCTGTTAAAAATTCATTTACAAATGCCTCAGGTGTCGCCCACGATGTAACAAGGCGGATTGCAAGCATGTCGCCCCTGTCCTCCCAATCATGAAAGCCATAGGACTCACGCAGCTTTGAAGCGGTGGCTTTGGGCAAAACCGGAATGATGAGGTTTGTCTGAGGCGGATATAAGAAGCCGTAACCGGCGGCTTTGATGCCGTCTGCGAGCTTCATAGCCATGTTTACGGAGTGGCTTGCCAGTTTATCATACAGGCCATCTTTAAGCAGTGCCTCAAATTGAAGGCCTATGGCGGCACCTTTTGCGAGCATTGCGCCGCGTTGCTTAATGAGGAAGCGGAAGTCGTCTTTGAAGGCATCATTGGTAAGGACAAGCGCCTCGCCAAACAGGGCGCCGTTTTTTGTGCCGCCTATATAAAACGCATCACACAGCGCTGCGATATCAGCATATTTCAAGTCACATGCGGGGCTGTTAACGGCGGCTCCGAGCCTGGCTCCATCCATGAACAGGTAGAGGCCGTTTGATCTGCAATAGCTTGAGAGTGCTGTGAGTTCTGCCTTGCTATAGACCGTGCCGCATTCTGTGGAGAGGGAGATGTAGACAAGTTTAGGCTTTACCATGTGCTCGTCACAATGTTCCTTTACTATGGCCTCAACCTCAGGCACAGATAGCTTTCCGCTATCTCCCTGCGCTGTGCAGATTTTATGCCCTGTCGCCTCAATTGCGCCGGTTTCATGGACGAAAATATGGCCTGTCTTGGGAGCTATCACAGCTTCATGAGGGCGCAGGACAGAGGAAATCAGCACCAGGTTTGTGTGAGTTCCGCCCGCTATGAAATGGACATCGGCAGACGGAAAATTAACAAGAGTGCGCACCAAGTCCGAAGCCCTCATCGAAAATTCGTCAAGGCCGTAGCCCTCAAATTGCGTATTGCCAATGGCAGAAAATGCTTCCAAAACTGCGGGATGGGCGAGTTCACAATAGTCGCTTGTGAAAAGATGTTTCAAATAAAAAACCTGCTTTCTATTATAAATATTTTGAATTTTTGCCGCAAATCTGATAATCTATAAAGTATGGTGCAATGCACACCCTGCAAATAATGCAGTCTGCGCCGTAATTTGCACTCACACGTATCGGAGTCAACATGAAACTACCAAGTAAGAAATCAATATTTAATAGTCCGGTTAAAGTCGCAATAGTAGTCTTTGTTGTGGTCTTTATAGTCGCGCTTCTTATTTTAAGCCTATCGGACTGCCAAAGTCAAACAACTGCTGAAGGTCCTCCCGGAACATCCGTAGATGCGGCTCCCCACACAGAGGAATCCTCCGCAGGAGAGTCCGCCGCAGGAGAATCTCCGGCAGGGGAAAGCTCTCAAACTCCGCAGGATTTGCAAGCAGAGCCAGATTCCGAGTCAGACCAAGACTTAGAAACAGACCAGGTTCCTGATGAAGCAGCCCCTGAGCCTGTCGAAGTAGAAAGCATAACCATTGTCCTTAGTGCCGTGGCATACGCAAAGGGCGCAGAAATAACCCCGGATGTTATTATACTTCCCGAAGACGCCGCAGACAAGACTTTTACTCTAATTTCCAGCGATGAAAGCATCATTAGCCGGAGCCTTGGCCGCTGGACGGCTGTAGGGGAGGGCGAGGCGAGGCTCATAGCGGAAGCTCCGAACGGGGTCACAGGCTATGTGACAGTGAGCGTCTATATCGCACTTGAAGATATTGTGCTCAGATCGGACGAGCTGACAATCCACAGGGGTGAATCGGCATCAATATACTTCGAGCTGCTGCCGGAAAATGTCACAGACAAGACCGTAAGCTTTTCATCTGACAACGTAAATATAGCTGAAGTTAGTGAATATGGCGTAGTTTCTGGCATTGAGCCGGGCACTGCTGTAATCAGCGTTTTCGCAGGAGAGATTGAGCGAAGGGCCGCCGTAACAGTAATAGAGAATGTGACGGCAATAGAGGTAAGCACCGACAGACGCAGTTATTTAGCCGGGGATGAAGGGCAACTATTAATTTCAATAACCCCGCAAGGAGCTACCCGCGCAGACCTGACAGTGGCAGTCAGCGGCACTGAGATAACCCTCGGGGGAGATGACACGTTCAAAGCTGTTTCGCATGGGGAGGTCACTGTGACAGTCACTGCGGCAAATGGGGTTGAAGGGGTACATACATTCTTTGTAGTCGATCTGGAAATACTGGCGGAGGAAGTTTTTCAGCTTACAAATCTTGAGAGAGAAGCGGGAGGCCTGCACCCGTTTGAAGCGAGTGAGCCGCTGAGCATCACTGCCTTGGTAAGAGCAGGGGAAATAATAGAGGAGTTCTCCCACTCACGGCCCGGTGGCAGAGACTTCTTTACGGCCTTTACGGAAAATGATGTTGAATTTACCGTTGCGGGAGAAAACTTGGCCGCAGGGCACAGGACGCCTGAGGAAGTGCTGCGCGGCTGGATGGATTCTCCCGGCCACCGTGCAAACATAGTTAATCCTTCGTTTTATTACCTAGGTGTCGGTGTAGCAATAGACGAGGACGGCAGGCTTTACTGGACGCAGGCTTTTACAGGCTAAACATCTATGTGCCGCCCGTAAGCCTTTTGGACTGAGATGCGAAAGGAATGATTATAATATGAGATTTGATGGGATAATTATAGGCTTTGCAACTTTTTTGATAATCGGAGCGCTGCACCCGGTAGTAATAAAAGGAGAATACTACTTCGGCACAAAAATTTGGCCTATTTTCTTAATTGTCGGCCTAGGGTGCCTAGCGGTAGCTCTGTTTGCAGGAAACTACATCCTGTCCACCATAATGGGCGTGCTGGGCTTCTCTTTGCTATGGAGCATACACGAGCTTTTTCATCAGAAAAAGCGTGTAGAAAAAGGCTGGTTTCCGGCAAATCACAAAAAGAAAGGGAGTGGGGACACTGAATAGAATTTTCATTGGAATGCTGCTTGTGTTTCTGAATTTCACTCTGGACATTGGGGCTTCAAGAATTGGCTTGATTCCTGATTTTCTAGGGTATATATTTATGCTCAGAGGGCTTGCGGAAATCACGGATTTAAGCACTCGTTTTTCAAAAGTCGTGCCCGCTGCAAAAGTTATGGTAGCCTATTCGAGTGTTATCTGGGTGCTTGAATTTTTAGGGGTGTTGACAAATGTTGAATTGGTGGGTGGCATTGGAGCCGGGGCGGCACTGCTATCAAATCCTCTACTTATAATCGCAGGGCTTATTTCAACAGTACTGTCGCTTTACATATCATACAATATCATAATGGGGATAATGGACATAGAGCGCGACAGGGGGCAAGACCTTGCAACAGCGAAGCTCTATTCCACATGGAAAGCAATGTTAGTACTGATCTTGGCAACTAATTTGCTAATAATAATTCCCATGCTGGCAATTGTGGCTGTAATAGCAAGTTTCGTCGTCGCTATAGTCTACTTGGTGGCTTTTAACAGAACTAAGAACTTGTTTTACATGCAATAACCCACACCCATTACACATCAGAAACAACAGGAGCGGAGCATGCTAAATTCACTTTTTTCAAAATTTGAAAATATAGTCGTATTTGATATTGAAACAACCGGGCTTAATGCCCAAACGGACGAGATAATAGAGCTTGGGGCGATTCATGTTGTGCCAAAGGACGGGGGCTACGAAGTCAAGCAAACCCTCGCAGCGCTCGTGACTCTTTCCGAAGGCAGGAGCTTAAACGCTAGAATAACAGAGCTTACAGGAATAACTCAAGAGCAGCTTCAAAAGGAAGGCAGGCCCAAGGCCGAAGTGAGCCGGGATTTTGCAGAGCTGTTAAAATCCCCCGGGACGCTTCTGGTTGCCTACAACGCCCAGTTCGACTTAAATTTCATATTTCATTTCCTAAACAAGCACAAGAGCGCTGCCGTCCTAAAAAATGTCAAACTCCTGGATGCAATGGCGGTATATAAAGACCGCCGCGATTTTCCTCACAAGCTGAGCGATGCGGTGACTGCATATGGTTTTATAAACGAAAATGCCCACCGCGCCGTGGACGATGCTCAAGCTACCCTTGATGTCCTCGCAGCGATGGGGCGTGAAAAAGATGACTTGGACAAATACATAAACTTATTCGGCTACAATCCCAAGTATGGAGTTTCAGGGACGAAGATATCCTCGGTTACATACAAGCCGCAAGGCTACGACAGGAGTGCGCCGCTCTATGAAGTGTGAGGCCGTGAGGTGCAAGCTATAAGCTGTGTGTGATATAATGATTTGACATGTCCACAAGTTCCTTGTTGCGGTATTCCAAATCAGGCCGTGGCGTAAATTCTAGTTTTTCCCAAAAGGTGCTGCCCTGTGTGTTAGTTTTGAGCACGGTGAGCAGCACTTTGGTTATTCCCTCATTTTTAAGTGCGGTCATAGCGGCATCAACAAGCGCGGAGCCGATGCCCTGCCTTTGAGCGCAGCTTTGCACTGCCAAGTGATGAATCATCCCCCTGCGCCCGTCATGACCGCTCAAAATGACCCCGGCAACGCCGCCGTCAATTTCAGCCACAAAGCAAGAGTTAGGGTTGCGGGTTAGATATTTCCCGATTCCCTCTATAGAATCGTCTAATGTGTTAAGCCCCATCCCGGGAGTGCCCGCCCAAATTGCATAAACGCTCTCATAGTCGCGGATTGTCATAATTCTAATATTCATTTTAGCAAGTACCTCGCTTAAATTTACTCATTGTTGCTGAGCTTTACTCATTGTTTTCCAAAAAGTCTGAAATCGCTTCCATGAAGCGCTCACCGTACCGCTCCGCCTTGACTTGTCCGACGCCTGACACTTCCAAAAATTCATCAAACGAAACAGGCTTCTTTTTGGCCATGTCAGCCAGTGTGCTGTCAGAAAATACTATATAGGCGGGAAGCCGCTGTTCCCTGGCGAAATCTGCCCTGACTTCTCGCAGCGCCTCAAACAGTTGGCGGTCAACAGGCAGCGTTTCCAAGCGTTCTGTCCCTTTGCCCTTAGATGTGGCCTTAGTTTTGGGAAGCTGCTCCTTTTCCTTAGGCAGCTTCATGAGCACCTTCGCTCCGTCGTGCAACACCTCAGCACTGCGCCCGCCGAGCCTTATGGTAGGGAACTCATCATCGGTCTTGACAATATATCCGTTTACAAGGAGATGGTTAATAATCGTCCTCAACTGGTGTGCGGATTCCGTGCAAATGCCGTAAGTGGGCAGCTTGTCAAGCTCAAACCTCAGCAGTTTCTCGTTTTTCATGCCCCGCAGAGTGTCAATTACCATGTTCAGGCCGTACCTCTCCCTCATGCGCACTATGCAGGAGAGGATTTTTTGCGCCGTGACGGTGACGTCCGCCGTTTCATAGTGGGTTTTGCAGTTGCCGCAACTTTCACAGCTTGTCAGAGGGTTTTCGCCAAAATATTTTAAGATATAACTGCGTAAGCAGTCGTTAGTAGTGCAGTAAAAAGTCATATCGCGCAGCTTGTTGCGGGCTCGCTCCATAAGCCCTAGGCGCAACGCCTCGTCCATCTCCTCATCCGCCTCGCGCCCATTTTCGATGAGCCACTGATTAGTCCGCACGTCCTGCCCGCTATAGAGCAAAATGCAATCGGCAGGCTCCCCGTCACGCCCGGCCCGGCCCGCCTCTTGGTAGTAGCTCTCAATATCTTTGGGCATGTTATAATGCACGACAAATGCCACATTTGACTTGTCAATGCCCATGCCGAAAGCGTTCGTCGCCACCATAATCTGCACACGGTCATACAGAAAATCATCCTGATTGCTGTGTCTCTCACGGTCGGAAAGGCCCGCATGATAGCGTGAAGCCTTATAGCCGCTATTGTTTAGTCCCTCGCACACCTCTTCCACATTAGCCCTCGTGGAACAGTAAACTATTCCACTGCGCTCTTTTCTAGACTGTAAAAAGTTAAGCAGAGCGCCGTACTTTTCTTTTGGGTGCTTTACCTCAAAGAACAAATTCGGACGCTCAAAGCCTGTCACCAGGACGGTTGGCGTTTTTAGGTCAAGAAGGGTTATTATATCTTCGCGGACCTCCTTTGTGGCGGTTGCAGTGAATGCGGACACAACAGGGCGGCGCGGCAATTGCGATATAAACTCCGGGATTTGGGCATAGCTGGGACGGAAATCATGCCCCCAGTGCGAAATGCAGTGAGCTTCATCGACTGTGAGCATGGATATATTGGCGCTGAGGGCAAAATCCAGAAACCATCCGGACAAAAGCCTTTCAGGAGCCACATAAATTAGCTTGTACATCCCCTGCTTTGCGTTGTCTAGTGCCTTTCGTATCTGTGCATCAGTAAGCGATGAGTTAATAAAAGCCGCCGGCACCCCCGTCTGAACCAGCGCACTTACCTGGTCTTTCATAAGTGAAATCAGCGGAGATATAATTAGAGAAATACCCTCCACAATAAGAGCCGGGACCTGAAAACAAATAGACTTTCCGGCCCCTGTGGGCATTATGCCCAAAACATCCTTTCCTGCAAGGCAATCATCAATTAGCATCTCCTGCCCTCCGCGAAAGGAGCTATATCCGAAATATTCTTGTAAAACGAAATGAGGTGTCATTTAAGCTCTCCAAAAGCAAGCAAATTACTTTCGCACGAAATGCCAGCACGAAATACCGCAGCTGACAATTTCTTTATGCTAAGGTTAATATCATAGCACTATTTAGGGTCTGCTGTAAAACCTAGCGACAATAAGATATTATGAAAAAATCGCTAAAAAAAGACGAAAATAACTTTCGATAAAAAAGTCGCAAGGAAGCCCTAA
>Ga0209755_10002090_pt1 | contig 28354 bp, 31 predicted proteins | sample TergutCo191P1_FD_187301 | JGI IMG/M metagenome (GOLD analysis project Ga0209755, IMG submission 187301) | Cornitermes sp. P1 segment gut microbial communities from Petit-Saut dam, French Guiana - Co191P1 (SPAdes) (version 2) | ecosystem: Host-associated > Arthropoda: Insects > Digestive system...
ATATCAGGGCTTTATGGGGCTGCTGATGCCTATGACGGCCTTGGTATTGCTGCTCATATGGCAGACATTAACAATGAAGGCCTAAACACAGGGCTTGCACGACTGAAAAATGTGGGTAAAGAATTCTTCCACCAAATTAGTGCTGTGATTTTGCCTATCGTCACTGACTTCATTTCACGCATGACTGACTTAGTTAAGCGATTTGCAGACCTTGACCCAGAAATGCAGCGCAACATTGTAAAGTGGGCTGCAATCGCAGCAGCAGCCGGCCCCGTACTTGTTATTGCGGGCAAAATGCTAACTGGCATAGGAAAGTTAATTAGAATCTTTGCGACGTTTGGGCGGGGCATTGGCTTGACTGTTAAGGCGGTCAAACTGTTTACGACAACATCGGGTGGACTTGCAACTAAGTTCAAGACTGTTGCAAATGCGGCGGCGAATGTGTCGCGTGTTTTTGGCACACTAAAAACCATCTTCAAGGCTGTTAAAGCAGTCAAGCTGCTCAAAGTTGCCATTGCAGGAATTAAGGTTGTGGCAATCGGGGCTATTGTGGGTGCTGTTGTGTGGCTCATTGATAAGACCTTAGGTCTGCAAAACATCTGGGAGGGCTTAAAGATTGTCTGGGGCGTTGTAATGGACGCACTTCGAGCCGGATGGGAATGGCTGCAGGGAGCCTTTGCTGCTGTAGTCGATGCCATTTCCCCAGTGGTTGAATGGTTCCAAAGCCTTAGCATTGCGATAGGCGAAAACAGTGTTGTCATGGACATACTCAAGGGCTTGCTGATTGGACTTACGGGTCCTATCGGATGGGTTCTTGCTGGACTAGCTGATTTAGGTAGTCAGTCAATCGAGACACGCGAGGCGACCGAGAGACTTGAGCTTGCGCAAGAAGGTTACCGCAATTCGCTTGACAGAGTTAGAGACGCACACAGAGGTGTCCTTGACGCTATGGACAAGCTGCGTGACGCGCAAGAAAAAGCAAGAGATGCAAATTTCCGTCTTGAACGTGCAACCCTTTCAGCTGAAAGGGCGCAAGACCACTTCAATGAAACGCTCGAACGTTTTGGCAAGGACTCAAGAGAGCATAGAGAGGCGTGCCTTAGACTTCGCGAAGCACAGGCTGAACTTGACGGTGCCACAAGAGGTGCCGCAAGAGCTGCTGACGAGGCTACGCATGCTCGTGAAGCTGAAATGCGCGCACATGGCCGTGCTAACAAAGAGGTGCGAGAATCTGAAAGGCAGCAAAAGAGCTATCGTCGTGAACTTGCTAACAACGCAATTGAGACAGGCGACTTAACCGCTCTGACACGCCACATGGGTGATACGACTGCAGCAACGTGGACGCACATGTGCCAAACCGTTGCTACTAGTTCACGGGGCATAGTCCAGGACATAGACACGGTCACCACGGCCGGCAACAACATGTTTGACGCTGTTCCCGGCGCAGCCAGCCAGAACTTTGGGCAGGTTGCATCTATCGCACGCAGTGAGACATCTGGGCTGCAAGGCCAAATGCACACAACCGGCGTTAATGCTGTCAACGGGCTTGATGCTGGAATGCGGTCACGCTTTGACAGGTTGAATGCTACCGCTGCAAGAGCCGCACAAATTGTCTCAAGAGGGGTTAGCTCGGGACTACAAGAGCGCTCACCATCAAGAGTCTTGATGCGCAGTGGTCGAAACGCTATTGCTGGCCTCATTGTGGGTATGGAGCAATTGGCACCCAAGCTCTATGACGCGGTATCCGAAATCGCAAGTATCGTCTCGGAGAAGATGTGTATTGCAGGTCAGATTGAAATTGCAAGACCAGCCTATCCGGGGATACCGAACATGCCACATGGTGACTTTAAGCCTGGCCAACCACCACAAAATGTCACGTATGAGAATCATTTTCACGTTCCGGTGGTCAGCCACTATGACGTTATTTCAGCGCAGCGCACCAACGAGAGACAAATGGCCAGAGGGAGGTAGCAGATGTACGACCATGACGACATCTATGAGCCTCCCCCTGGCGTGGATGGCCCAGAATACAGTCCTGAATCCGAGGTTATTGCACCTCCTTCAACACAAGAAGCGGACTCGAACTTACTCGAAATTGAGGTTTCAAACAGAGTTCGAATTTTCAGCAGTGAACATCATGATGGGCAGTTTAAACAATTCATCCTCACGAAAAATGGACACGATGGACTTATCTCGCCACCGTCTGAATTGGCCTATCTTGACCATGCAATTCTTGAAGGCGGTTCAATCGCTGGCGCACGCGCACAAAAGCGACGCATCACACTCGACTTTGTCGCGAGGGGCATTTCGCACCAAGACGTATCGAGGCTATTCCCGCTGGGAAAGCGTGAGCAGATCCGCGTAACACGCAACGGAACTACTAGAGTCATTGACGCATATCGCGACGGCCCCATCAACATTGAGGCACACTCGTCGAAAGCAACACCGGTTGTTTCAGTGTCGTTTCTCTGTCCGAACCCTTACTTCAGAAACGAAGTTGAGGTTCGCAGCCCTCTTAGTGGAGTTACGGGGGGTCTTACATACCCTGTGACCTATCCACTAAGGTACGGCGAAGTGGGCGAAAACGCCGCCGCTCGTATCTTGAATCTGGGAGACTATCCCGCGCCATTTGTTCTGACGCTGACGACTAATGTCGGTGGCACTTTGGGCATTGTCATTGACGGTGTGGAACAGGCGCGCATTGTTGGTGTTGCCTCTGGCGAACAGGTCACCTTTGACACCGGTGCAAAAATACTAACGATTAACGGCGTGAAGCGATTGAGCGCACTTGACGGAACGTTTCCGCGCCTGCCTGTGAGGTCAAGTGAGGTCTCACTGACAGGACTTGCAGGCAATCCGATCATTCGCTTTAACGAAATATTCGAGGGGGTATAGATGGAGATATATCTTCTCAACGATCGCGCTGAACGCATTGCGATTTTGAGTGAATATGAGTCTTTGGTGTGGCGCACGAGTCTTACAACTTCAAGGGCTGAACTCAAAGCACCGTTAGACCGTTTTCTCGATGTTTCTAAAGCTACCTATCTGGAACGTTCAGACAGCGACACAATCTTGTTCATCAATGCAAAGCGCATGCAGGGTCATTCTGAAGACCTCTCGAACAATGGGTGCTACCTATCAGCGTATGACCCTGTGGAGCTCCTGCGCCGCCGCGTGCTTTTTCGCACGCACTATTTCAACCATTCGCGCGCAGAGATTATCAGACGGCTTGTGGCGGCAGCGACAGCAACTGTAAGCCTCTTACCAGAGCGTGACAGAGCCATCCCGCTCTTCACACCTTTGGCAATAACATCCATCGGCGAACACTTGAATCAGACACTTGAGAAGCAAGCCTCATGGGGTGATATCTACAGCCGTATTGAAAGTGTGCTTGAGAGCCTTCCTGTGCGCTTCTACAGTCAGAGGTTCACAGGTCACTCGGCAGGTATCACACCGCTTATCTACGAGGGGCGTGACCTCACAGGTGAAGTTAGGCTGACCACAGAGGATGGTGACCTCACAGACGTTGTGTACAGCTTTGAAAGCATCGACCGCCCTAACATGGCTATCGTTGGCGGTCAGGGTGAAGGCGCACAAAGGCGTGTGACTAGCGCGAGTATTCCGCTTGAGGTTCCCTATGGCGAACTGTGGGTAGACGCTAACGACATATCAAACTACGACGAAAATCAAAACCCCCTACCTGCAGCACGCGTTACTAGCTATTTGCAAGAGCGCGGTATTGACAGGCTGCATGAGCAACCGTGTGAGCATGCACTGTACGCCTCTGTCAGTCAAGACCGCTTTCAGTACGGCACTGACTACAGCGTGGGCGACCGCATTGGCTTTAGCGCCTTCGGTGCCAGTCATGACGATATTGTGAGCGAAGTTGAAGAGGTTTTCGAGGGCGGACACCCAAAAGTCAATATCACTATCGGTACTGCATATCCAACAATTAGACAAATCGTGGAGAGGATTCGCACATGAGCGATTCAGATTACACCAATGGCTACGACGGCTATGATGGCAGCTACGGCGACGATGGCTCGGTAATCACGTTGCCATTCGACAGCTCACCTAATGATGAGCGCTATGTGGCAGCCTCCGACAGGCGAATGCTTTACCGCGACCTGTGGTCAAATATGGTCATTAAGCAGTTCATTTTTTCGCAGACTGATACCAATACCTTTACCTTTAGCGGTGTCGTCTTAGTTGACGGTGCGTATGCAAGATACACAGGCCATTCAGTAACCCTTGCACCAGCACCGCCTGGCGCACGCTACATTGTTGCTGAAATTATGAACTTCAACGGCAGGCAGGACATTGGCTTTAGGTTCGCGTCAAATGAGCCGCAAGACATCGGGCATGCCCTAATTGTTGCGACGCTGAATCCGCAAGGCGCAGCATGGAACGCAGTAGGCGTAACACCTTCTCCGATTCGCATACCGCCGGGAACTGTCACAGGTGACAGGTTGCGCAACCAAACTATAGGTCGCGCCCAAATTGCCAACAACGCAATAGGTCGCAATCAAATCCAAAATAACGAGGTGCTGAACCAACACATCGCAAACGTTGCCGCAAGCAAGATTACTGGACGCATAACAGACGCACAGAGCAGGTTTACTTTTGGAATGTTCCATTATTGGGTAACTATCGCTGCGAACGCATTCGAAAGCCCGCCGACAACTCTAGTCCCGAGCGCAAATGCTGCACCTATGGGCGTTTGGGTCAATCATGCTGAATCGCACGCGTTCAGCGATCATTGGCCAAGCCTTGCGCTGATACAAGGCGCGCCATGGGCCAGCCCAGTCTATAACTTGCGCGCTGCACGGAGGGAAAGAAGGACAACCTCTTCGAGAGTCCAAATCTCTATCATGTGGTCGTTTCGGCATTAGGAGGCACGATGACACAAAAATCAAAAGATTCGCTCAGGTTACAAACAGCCTCAGTTGTCATTGCTGTCCTCGTGTTTTTCGGCTCTGTTATGGTGATGTATGCGAGTTTCCAGACGCGTCAAGCCGAACTTGCGGTTGAACTCGCACACATTAATGAGCGGCTCGCACACATCAGCGAAAAGGTTAGCGAAAACAGGCAAGCAGAAAGAGCTGTTGAAAACAGAGTGACGATTCTTGAGCAGCAAATCACTGTGCTGCAAAGCAAGACGGGTACCTGTCCGAATGAGAGATAGAAGGAGTAAGAAGATGTATTGGTTACTGTGTGAAAACTCGAAAACTGCAAAGTTCGCGCGTACTGTACTGCAGGTGGTTCTAGGCTTTATTACAGCCTACCTGCCCTACGTTCTAGGAGTGGTCGACATTCCTGAATGGGCAGCAGTGTCGCTGGCTGCGATTGTTGCGTGCGCGCTATCGCCCATCATGGCGAAGCTAGGGGAGACTTACTACGGGAAGGACGTGGGCTAATGTGTGCTGTGTGCGACCCAAACTTTGACGGGGCTGGAGAAATTATTGAAGCCGACGACGCGCTGTGCGAAATGGGCAGCGGTGAGATAGTGGAGGAGGGCAACCATGAGACAGATGCTGCTTAATACAGGACTGACCCGCGGGCGTCCTTTCGGCCGCGCTCGAAACATCGTCATCCATCACACCGCAGGTAATCTCACGTTAGCACAGATTCGCAACATCCTCGTTAACAGGCGCGTTGCCTATCATATTGCAATTGATAGAAACGGTGATGTTGGTCGTTTTGTTAACGATGGTGACCGCGCATGGCATGCAGGCGATGGTATTGGCAATCGCAGCCGTGGCAATGACTTAGGCATTGGTATCGCAGTCGCTAATAGCGGCGGCGCACCTAATTGGCCTATCAGCGGCGCAAACTTCAGCGTGCTGGTACGCGAGGTCACAGCAGCCTGCAGGAGGCTTGGAATAACAAGGCTCACGCTCGGACAGAACCTCTTTGCGCACCGCGCGCTAAGAAACACTGCATGCCCAGGTAACAATCTAAACGGCCGCATGGCAGAGCTTGCGCGCCTAGTTAATGCAAATCTCGCACCTGCTAGTCCAGCTGCGCCGGCCCCCTTCAGGCTGACTACAACATTGAGACGCGGGGCAGGACCTGCAGCGGCCGTGCGTCAACTACAGACGCGCCTCAATCAACTAGGCATGCGCGATAGCAACAACCGCGCGCTTGCAGTCGATGGAGTATTTGGACCCCGCACAGAACAAGCAGTGCTGCGCTTCCAGCGTGCTAATGTGCCAGCCGCTTCACGCACCGGTCAAGTAGGACCTGTGACCGCCCGTGCCTTGGGCTGGACATGGGCAGGATAGGAGACAATCATGAGTCAGTTTGCTAATCACACGCCCATGGCCGATAGAGTGCTGCGCTCCGATGGAAGCATTGCTAACATGGCCGGCACCGAAATATATGAACCCGCTGATGTAGGCCGCGCTGCACAGTGGCAACGCGCCTCTCCGATGGTCGATAAAGTGCTGCTTGAAGATGGCCGCATTGTGTCTCTAAGCTATCTTGTTGGAGGCTCTGACGGGGGTGTCTCGCAAGCTGACCGTGACAGATGGGACAGCAAGCTATCAGAGGTGCCTAATGCCTCTGACACTCAAGTAGGCGGCCTGCGGATACGTCGAGATGGCTCCACGACATATATCACCACTGACGGAAGCGCACCGTAATGAGCGCGCTGAATATTGAAGGTGTCGTCCAGGATAAAGTCTTCATTGATAGCGTAGATCAAGACGAAATCTACATTGATGGTACGCTAGCATTTGCGCTCGAGCAGCTCGAGCCTAGACCGTGGCTTATGCGACTGTATGACGGCATTGGCCGCTACGTCACCATTCCTGATATTGAGACCCTCAATAGATGGACTTGTGGATTTTCGGGAGGCTGCCCCTGTCATTGGCGCGAACCAGAAAGTGGACTTTATCTGCGCTGGTGCGGTGAATGGGGAGGCTGGGGCAATATTATCAGCTTCGAAGATTGGGGCGGCATCCAAATTTCGACCCACCCTCGATGGGCAGCAAATGAAAGCCTGGGCTCTATTACTCATATTGCGCTAGGAGACCGTGCAGCAACGATGTATGGAATCAGAGGGTTTGGCGGTATAGACCTAGACATTTCGCGCCTGCGTGCAAATCAACTCATCCTTTCAAGTACCGGCCTCCGAGAACTTGATTTGAGTAACCGGAAAAACCTCGAATTGATTGACGTAGCGCATAACTGGAACCTGGCCAGTTTGAACTTGCGAGGGCTGACTGAACTCAGACAGGTCAACGTCTGGGGTACACAGATCGGTGTTCTTGATTTTCGCGATTCGCAAATACACACTGCGCTAACTCGCAGCAATTTGGGCAATTTCGGCATTAACCAAAGGCTAGGACGGATATATCTTCCACGCACAATGATGTCAGGCAATATCATCTTCAACGGTGTTCGCGCTGGAGCTTCCTCTAGTGCAATTCTCAATGTCAGCAGAGCACGTGGATCGACAGCGACGGTGCAGGTGGCTGCCGGAGTGAATATGAATGTAAACATCATCTACTCAGAGTACGATTAAAGGAGCAGTACATGAAAGACTTTATCCCCATAGACCCCGAAATGACTAACGACATGTCCGATGTCGTTAGACAGACTAGGGCACACTTCTCCGAGACCTTTACGCCGGATGAAGCCTTGAAGCACCCAACGCTGATTAATAGGTGGACCCCCGCTATCGAAGTCGCCAAAGGCGAGTTCATTTTCGACAACGGTGAGGTGTTCGAGGTACTAGTTGCGCATGTAACCAGTGAAGACATGGTGCCTGGTGAGACACCCTCGCATTATTGCTGCTTGAGCGATGATGGTGGCAATTCTTGCAATTAATTGCGTGACCCTGCTAGAATAACAAAGTACGGCAACCTACTGTTTGGTCGCAGACGGTTGCCCCGATTACTTGGGATAGACCGCTACAGCCAAATTAATTGCTGTGGCGGTTTTTCTTTTCCAGGATAGCTGTAACGAGCCTGATGGCTTCTCGCACAACCGCCAGCACAAGTGCTGCAATAGTTAATGCTTCAACCATCGGCATACACCTCATTTCTGGGGCAGGATTAACCGCCTGCAACAGCAGGCTGCCGAATTAACCATCTTACCAATCAACTGCGTTAATTGCTAATTGTCAAAAAACGCTAAAATGGCAAAATAGCCGCTCGAGATGGGCGGCTATTTTATAGATTGTGGGATATGGTTATTTCCCCTTGCGAGCAGAAAGCATCGACCTGTGGATTGCGTTTTGAATCTCAAGCAATATCTCATCATCGCTTGCGTTAGCGAATTTTTCATCATCGAGCCATGCCCCACAGGCTAGCTCTTTGTGGCGGTAAGATATACCGCCGTTTTCTTTGGTCGCTATGAAGTCTTCTAGCTTCATATCATTTATATGTGCGCCCATCTTAATTCCTTCCGCTATAGCAAATAGCGTCGCAATCTAAGTGCTTTACTTCAAGGTCTCTGCGAGCTGTACCGCCGTCAAACCAAGGTATATCGAAACTCACTAGTTCAGTGCCTTTCTTAGTCGTGCGGTACTCTACGTTTGTGAAAGTGCCGTCTTCGATAAGTTCCCTGTTCGTCTTTCTGGTGGCTGCGCGCTCACGCACCCCTGCGTTCTCAGCTTGTTTTGCTACAGCCATCTCGGCGATTTCTTTATCCACCTTATTATTTCCAGTCGGCATGAATATTCCAAAGTTTCTCGCTATTTCCATTGAGTTCTTTCTAATTGTTGCTGTGCTCATATTATTTCTCCTCCAGTAAATCTTCAATGTTTACACTAAGCGCATCCGATAATGGCTTTGCGCGCTCGATTGATATGCCACTGAGCTTTCTGCGTCCTTGTTCGTATTCCTGAATGGTGCGCAGTGGCAGCCCACTTTTCTTTGCAAGCTCTGACTGTGATAGCTTCACAGATTCCCTTAGATATTTCAACCTGTTCATTTCTTCATATCCCTTAGCGTCTTCACAACCATAATCAGTACTACTAGTGTAGCAACTGACACTACTGCTGATAAAATGTTCAAAAATACCTCCATGACAAACCCCTTTCTAGATGATAAACTCATAAGAGGCGAGCGGGGGATTGCTCCCCCGCTGCTCTGCTTATTTCTCGTCCTGGTCGTCTAGGTCTTCTTTTTTCTTTGCTTTTGCGAGGGTGTAGAGTATTATCGCAGTTGCTAGAGTGATTAACCTTTCGATTAGGGCGAGAAGTCTTACCAGCACTTCTTCCATCTGGTACCTCCTATTCTTTTATCAAGCTTCTTTGACTTGTATATAGTATACGACAATTGACGTATGCAAGTCAACAATATTTAGAAAGTTTTTTTGAATCTATTTTTCGACCCATTTTCGACCCGTCATAGCGTCAAGCATAGTCGAATTGGGTCGGATTATTTGGCTGATTTAAGTATAAATAGGCGTAATTTTTTAGCTTCAAATCCCTAATCCTCCGCCACTTTTGAAAAGCTGCACGGATTTGAACCCGGTAGGGCATTTCAGCACTAAATGTGCTGAAATGGTCCGAGAGTAGCGAGGTCAGATGGGTTGCGCAGCAACACATCAAATCCCTAATCCTCCGCCATATCCTTTTACACTGAGGATTCTTTGAGCTACTGTGAGATATTGAGAGCGTTGTGGGTAATCTCAATGTCCCCATTGTCGCGGATGGATTAAGTGAGTGAGAATATCACGCCTGTAATGGTCTCACCTAGACTGCTACTCTAATTGGGTTTAGTAGGTTAGGAGGTATTGGAAGACTTCTCCTATGTCTGTGGTGCCTATTTCTGCTGCTATTCCTGCGAAGGCTAGCATCCAAAATGCTACCATTATGACGCCTATGACAAGGCCGACTATTCCTAGTACGATACTGGCGATTGCCATGCCACTTTCTATGCCCTCTGGCGTTCTGTTTCTTCCTATGATGCCGCAAACAAGTGCTGCAATCGCAAGGATAAAACTAAGGAAAAAGAAAACCACCGAACACGCTAAGACAACGCCCAAAATGCCAGTAATAAGACCTATGACGCTCCAGATTCTTCCTGGATTTTCTTGAGGAGTCAGCCCCTGTTGGTTAACTGGTGGCTGCGGGATTGGCTGTTGGTTAAATGGTTGTTGTGATTCCTGTTGAGGCACTTGCTGCTCCATTTTTTCTCCTTAGTTAGGCGTGACTTCCTCTAGGAATAAATGGTAGCGCATTACCGTGAGCTTGTCATGAAAGGAGTGCCCAGCGGCAATAGCAGCAATGGCGACAACGCAGCCCAAGCGCGCAACAGCTTAACTTAACTTCCCACCCGCTGTTCATCTGCCTCTATAAGACATTCTTCGACTCGGGTTGGGCTGGCTTTTGTTACGGTTATGGTGAGGTTTTTGTAGGTGAAAGTGTCACCTTCTGCAGGAATTCGCTCTAGGATGTCGGTAATCCAACCGCCAACTGTTATCGATTCAGATTCGCCCTCGATGCCAAAGAACTCGAATGCCTTACTCCTGTCAGCGGAGCAGAGCACTCGATATTTGCCATCCCCCAGGGACACAAACTCTTCAATCTGTTCGTCACTTTCGTCCCAAATTTCACCCAGCAGCTTTATGGAAATGTCGTCCATGGTCACGATTCCTTCTGTGCCACCATGTTCGTCTGTCACAATAACCATGTGCCGCTTTTCTTTTTGCAGCAGTTTAAGCAGTTCTGGCACGCGGGTCACGTTGGCTGTGTAGACTGCAGGGGACATAATCTTGTCAAGGGTTTGCGCATCCTCGCTTGCACACTTCAGGAAGTTTTTAATGTGCACTACCCCAACAATGTTGTCGATACTGCCATCAAATACGGGAAGGCGAGAATATCCACTCTCTAGAAATACAGATCGCACTTCTGCCATGCTTGCAGTTAAGGGGACTCCTGCAATGCTTACGCGGCATGTCAGTATGTCTTCAACTTGCAGGTCGGTAAGTTCAATCGCCTTACTGATGCGAGCAGAATCTTCTTCAGTGATGGTGCCTTCTTGTTCTGCTTCTTCCACAACATAGAGCAATTCCTCGCCGCGAAAGCTAGCGCCTGTGTCCATTTGTTTTTTGGAGAAGAGCCGTTCGTTTACCAATTGCTTAACTTTCACCATGATAAAGGTGACCGGCTTGAAGATGATGACGATGGGCCACGCGATAGGGGCAACACGCAGCGCAAATTTTTCAGGGGCTTGCTTGGCCATGCTTTTTGGAAAGTCATCTGTTAGCACTACGGCAAGCAGCGTCATGACAATACCAGAGGCGACTGCTCCTCCATCACCCATGTAGCGCATAAAGAGGAAAGTGGCCATAGTGGCAGCGGGGAAGTACAGGCCGTAGCCGCAGAAAAGCATAGTGGTAATCAGCTCATCAAAGCGACCATGCAATTTCAGCACGAGCGCCGCGCGCTTATCTCCGTTTTCTGCCATTGACTTAATGCGGGCTTTATTCAGCGAGGCAAAAGCCATTTCGACAGCACTTGCAAAGGACATGGCTGCCAATAAGACACATATTATGAGGATGGTATATATAACACTAAAATCCATAGCGTAGATATTATATCAATCGCGGCAAGGGTTTTGCCTCATGTGAAGCACATCAAAATCAGAGCCCTGCACTTCAATTTCTTCGAAAGATTTGTGGAAGTCGTGAGTAAGGTGACGACTTTTTGCTGGATATGTTATTATCTTCTCCGCTTGTTTTAATGCCCCATTGGAGTAGCGGTTATCTCGTCAGCCTTTCAAGCTGAAGATCACGGGTTCGAATCCCGTATGGGGTACCATTAAAAATTCTGTGGCCTGCGACTACCGCAGGTCATTTTCGTTTCTGCTCGCTTCTAATTGCTCCCAGCATAGCTCAAGGCAAGAAAGACGGTCCCAAAATATGTCTTTAGCTGCCCCAGTTAGCCGCTATTCGGAAGCATCTGCGTCCCCTGCGTCCTCCGCGGTGCCCTCAGAAATGCCAGCACGCAAGAAATCCTTATCAAAAACGAATGCAAAGCCTATCAAGAATATGACAACTCCTGTCCAAATGAACACTGTGTCAATGCTCACCACGTCGGATAGCGGCCCCCAAAGCGCCATGCCAATAGGCATCATAATGGTCGAAATCATCATCATTACTGAGAAAACACGACCCATATAATCCTGCTTAACATTGGTCTGCAAAATCGCCATACTGGGTGCGTTAAAAATGCCCATAAAAATCCCCACAAAAGCCATGCATATCAGATACAGGTAAAAGTTGCCCAGCAAGCCTAGCCCCGCAGCACCAATCCCAAAGGCAAAGGTCGACAGCGCAAGAGTGTGACTTTTATTGCGGTAACCACCCCAAATAGCAACAGCCGCACCGCCAACGACCATGCCCAGAAAATACAGTGCTTCAGAGCCCGCAAGGCGCTGCTCCGCCCCTAGGGCAATCGTGCCAAATAGATACATAATGCCATCGCCCCAGTTGCGCGTAACCTGCAGGGGAGTCAGCGACGCAGCGGGTGCTGCCATAAAGTTAAAGAAGGCACTTAACAGCAACATTTTCCACAGAAAAGCACTGGTGCGAATATAGGTCAGCCCCTCGCCAATCTCGACAAAATACTGCCTGAAGCCAGGCGGACTGTCCTTCGCGCCGCCGTGTTTTGGCACCGTGACCAAAAACCACAGCACCGTAATGCCAATAATGGCCGTTACTACATCAATGAACAGCAAGGTCTGAATGGGGAGAAAGGCAAGCACCACCCCGCCTGCAACAGGGGATGCAAACATGATGATGGCCTGCATAGTGCCACTGATTCCATTAGCACGCGTCAAATGTTCCTTGGGCACCAGCACGGGCACCAGCGCATTTACTGCAGGCATCTGTACACCTTGTCCCAGACCACGTGCGGCTAGACACAGTAGTAGCCACACGGTCATATCCTCAATGCCGACAGAAAACAAAATCGCCATTCCCAAAGTCACGACCGCAATTGACGTATCAGCCACATTAATCAGTATTTTTTTGCTGTACCGGTCAGCCCATACTCCGCCAAAAGGCGAGATCAAAAACATAGGCACGACTCCAGCAACCACAATCAAGGTCATCATCAAGCCAGATTGAGTCTCTAGCATGATGTGCCACATCACGGCGTAGTACACCAACATCGAGCCAAACAGCGTCAGCCCTTGCGCCGTGATAAACAGCGCAAAGTTGCGCTTCCAGTTTGTCAGCGTGCGCGCTGGGTCAACACCTGTTGCCCCTGTTGCGCCTGTGCTGGACACAGTAGAAGCACCTGCTTGCACTTTTTGTCTGTCTGCGGGTCTCTCCGCCACGGCTTTCCCCTCGGTTGCTGGAAATGAACACTCAATAATAGCAGGTGAAAGCGGGTGAGATTGGGCGCGCGCCGCTGCGTGCTTGCGAAAAGGACTATAATTAGGCTCTGTCACCAAAGGCTGGGAGGATTGATATGAAGCTGCGCTGCCTGTCACAGGATTTCACTATCTGTCAGATTGATAATGCGGAGAAGGTCGATTTCTCCCGTGATTTCGTATTCGTGTCGCGGACTCCCGATGAGATTTCGTTGGTATGCGAGACTGCCTGTGTGCCAGAGGGCGCGACGGCGCGCGAAGATGGCTGGCGTGCTTTTGTGGTCGATGGTGTGCTCGATTTCGACATGGTTGGGGTTATTGCAAAGATCTCGCACGTTTTGGCAAAGGCAGAGATTAGCCTGTTTGTTGTGTCGACGTACAACACAGATTATGTGCTACTGAAGGCTGATGATTTTGAACTGGGTATCGAGGTGCTTGTGCAAAACGGCTACAAGGTGCACGGCGACCTGATTTTTTAGCGCACGGTTTGGGTTGTGGTTGGCTGCGCTTTGCTCCGCCACTTTATGCACTATTTGTAAATAATTGCTTCAATTCATTACATTTGTCACTACTGCTTTGCATTGTGGCTTTATACACTATGTTTAGTTGATTTGAATGCGCGTGTGTTTGCGGCACGGCCGGCGTTCGCGCACTGACTTGAAAAGAGGAGCTGTGACATGATTGCAAGCATGAGTAATATTGTAAAGCGCTACGGGGATACTCTGGCGCTTGATCACCTGAATCTGGACGTGCCGGAAGGGCAGATTTTGGGGCTACTGGGACCAAATGGTGCGGGAAAGACGACGGCTATTCGCGTGCTGTGCGGACTGATTGATGCAGATAGCGGCCAGACGACGGTCATGGGTCATAAGCAAAGCGTCAAGAATCTGGACGCGCGGCGCGAAATCGGACTGGTGACCCAAGAGATTACGGTGTTTGACGACCTTTCTGCCATCGAGAACCTGCGCTATTTTGGCGGACTTTACGGCCTGCGCGGCGAGCAGCTCGAGGCCAATGTCGCAGAAATGCTCGAGTTTGTAGGGCTTAGCGACCGTGCCAAAAAGAAGCCGGGCACCTTTAGCGGCGGTATGCAGCGCCGCCTAAACATTGCTTGTGCGCTGGTGCATAAGCCGCGCCTTGTCATCATGGATGAACCAACCGTTGGCATCGACCCGCAGTCGCGCAACCATATCCTCGAATCGGTTAAAGCCATCGCAAAAGACGGCACGACCGTTATTTACACGACCCATTACATGGAAGAGGTCCAGGCAATTTGTGACAGTATTTCGATTATGGACGAAGGCCGCGTTATCGCAGAGGGCACCCTTGACGAACTGGTCGGGCGCATTCAGCATGAGCAGCGCGTCCAGCTAACTGCTATTGCACCCACGCCGCAGCTTGCTGCCGACCTGCAGGCCATTGCTGGCGTCAAAGATGTCGCAAGCGACGGCGCCGACTACACCATTACCAGTGCGGCGGGGGCTGGCAACGTTCAGCGTATCATGGAGATCATGCAGCGCCACGGCGGCATGACGGCGTTTACCGAAGAAAAGCCAAACTTGGAAAACGTATTCTTGACCCTAACGGGCAAAAACCTTCGCGATGCAGGGGAGGAGTAACCCGTGGACTTCAGTATTTTTACCCTAAATCTGCGCTACTCATTCAAGCGTCTTTTCGCTGACAAAGCAGTATGGCTGCTAGTTATCGTTCCTATGGCACTGATTGTCATCAATGCTGTAGTCGAAGATCCCTTTGTCTTCGGGGACTACAATGTGACTGCCAGCACAACGATGCCTATCTTTTTGCTGGCCTTCCAGTTCTTCAACATGGGGATTATGCTGCACTATTTGTACCATGACCTAAAAGGCGACATGCGCTGGAGGTTGCGCGCTACACCTAATAGCACCCTGTCTTATGTGCTGCCTGCCTTTACGGCAAGCTGGCTGTTTTCAGTCCTTCTGGGGCTGGTGATTGTTGCAGCATCGGTACTCTTTTTGGGTGCTTACTTGGGCAGCCTACTTGTCACCCTGGTGGTACTGCTGTTGGTGTCTTTGTTTGCAAGTTTTCTAGCAATGCTGCTGTTTTTATTTATTGAGAAGTTCAGCCTAGCTAACACCCTAGTTTATGTGATTTCATTTGCCCTGATGATTCTTAGCGGTATGTTCTTTTCGTTAGGAGACGGTGCCTTTGGTGATTTCTTTTCGCAGTACGGAACACCGCTAGTGCTGGGGCAGCATGCCATCATTTACGCAGGTGGCCTAAGTGACATAATGCTAACTGATCTTGCCGGCACAGCAAATGGCACGGTCGCGGTCTGGACTAACATTGGTATTCTCGCTGTAGCAACTGCAGTGCTTGCAGCCATCACGCTGCTTGTTGCAAGGGGGCGCAGGATATGACCATCTTTCGCTACGCCATCATCAAGGGGCTGCGCAATCCGCTCACTATGATCTTTAATGCAATCCTGCCAATACTGATAGTCCTCATCAGGCCACTGTGGACAGGCGAGAGCAACCTAACGGGCTACGGGCTTCTCTTCCTAGTGATTTGGGCTGGCTGCTTTATGATGTCACAGGGTATACTGCGCGACCGCGAAACGGGGGCGCTTACTCGCATCATGGCAGCACCCATCAGTATGCGCAACTACCTTATGCAAAACCTGTTGGCATACATGGTGCCCTTGGGGACAGCAGTTATTATCGCTTGCGTTCTAGGTGCAGCCCTCTATGACTGGACACTGGTCTTTACATTAGGGTTGCTGCTGATGTCAGTCGTCTTCATTGCAGCGTCGGTCACCATGTCTTTTGCCTGGACTAGCCTGTTCAAATCAAAAGAGACTAGCACGACCAGCTTTTCTGCCATCATGACGTTAGGTGTCATGCTCAGCGGGACCTTCTTCCCGCTACACGTCTTGCCTACTATGCTGCAAAATGTTGGCGCCATTTTTCCTGCTTACTGGGCTGTGCGCGCCATCACCCACCTCGGTGAGGCTGGTACAATGGGGCAAGATTATTGGACAGGAATAGCGGCACTGACCCTATTCACCGCAGCCTTCCTACTCTTTGGGGGCAGGCGGAAAATGATGTAGTAGTAAGGCGATATAAGCACAGTGACTGCACTTAAGCTAACAATCAAACCAGAAAACGCTTTCTTGGCACTACAGACAGTCGGACTGGGCCTGCTGGTGCTGCTTTGGACTACTCAGGGCGAACTCGCAGGCTTTTTCCTCATTTTGACGCTGGCGCTGCTAGCTGTCCTGCGCTGGCGCTTTGCGCAGTTACGCGCCACAATCATCCTTGACCTCGCACTTTGCATTCTCCTCTTTCCCCTCTGGCCTGCCGCTCTCTTCGCCCTACTGCTTCCCCTGCTCGAGGGTATGTATCGCCGCTTCTACGGGGCAGCACTCATAGCGCTCCTTTCGCTGTATCACGTCGGTCTCGTTTGGGGCTATGTCCTCATGTTGGCTCTGACCGCGCTAGCAGGTACGTTCTTGGCGCAGTGGCAGCGCGAACAAAAAGAAAAAATCCAGATGCGTGACACAAAAGCAGGTCAGCTCTATGAACTCCAGGAACTTCAAGATGATGTCATGACCAACCTCGCGCAGATAGAGCGTACGACCGCCGTAAGCGAGCGTGCCCGCATTGCCCGCGACATCCACGATAACGCCGGACACGAAATCGTCGCAGCCTACATCTCGCTACAAACAACCCGCGACCTTCTACACGAAAAGGGGGAGAAACCCGCAAATTCCGAAACGCTAGAGCTCTTTGATGCAGCCCTCGCACGCCTCGATAAAGGCGTGAATCAGATACGTGAAACAGCCCACAATCTGCAAACCGTCAGTACACTCGGCGTCGAAAACATGCTTGAAATTTGCGAGCGTTTCCCCGCCTGCGATGTAAAGTTTAGCGCCTATGGTGACACATCGCTTATCCCTGTTTACGCTTGGAACGTGCTGGAATCGTGCCTAAATGAAAGCCTCACTAATGTGGGTCGCCACGCCCACGCAAGCTACGTGAAAGTCGAGCTAGGCGTGACAGCGCACCTTACGCGCCTGTCTATAGAAAACGATGGCGCACAGGGCTCAAGCGCACAACCCGGCAGTGGCCTGCGCAACCTACGCCATCGTGTAATAGCAGCCGGCGGAACCATCGCTGTCGATGCAGGGGAGACCTTCCGCGTCGTCTGCGTAATCCCCCTAAGAGAAGAAACGGAGCCGCGCCCATGACACCCATGAAGTTGCTCATAGTTGACGACGATGCGCTGATTCGTAAAAGCCTCTCCCTCACCCTCGACCGGGAAAGCGACATCACCATCGTCGGAGCCGCAGAAAATGGGGCAGAGGCCATTAAAAAATGCATGGAGGAGCAACCCGACGTAATCCTCATGGATATCCGTATGTCTACTATGGATGGCATTGCTGCAACGCGCCACATTAAAGAAGCACATCCAGAGACACGCATTATGATGCTTACGACCTTTGATGACAAACCTAATATTTCACAGGCGCTAGCAGCGGGTGCTGACGGCTATCTGTTAAAGACTGATCAGATTTCAGCAATCGCAGGAAAGCTGCGCACCCTTGTGCAGGGCGTTGGGGTGCTAGACGCAGAAGTGCTCAAAAAGCTTAGTAGTCCTGTTAGCCCTGTCGTCGAGCAACTTACTCAACGCGAACAAGACATTATGCGCCTAGTGGCACAGGGTTTAAGTAATAAAGAAATAGCGCAACACCTTTTTTTAAGCGAGGGTACAGTAAGAAACAATATCGTCACCATCATGGAAAAGCTAGACGTCAATAATCGCACCCAGCTAAGCCTGGCCTACTACGGCCAGTAGCTGAAAACAGTCAGGCGGCACAGGACGTCACTGTTCACATGCTCACGTAAAGGTACTACGCTTCGCATGCGAACAGCAACGCCCTGCACTCGCCTGACTGTTTTCAGGCGATGACTAGGTGTGAGCGGTGGTGTCCTGTGTCGCCCCACGCACTCAGCGTTCTACTGCGGTGACTACTAGACGCATCTCATCTGGGCTTGCGCTGGCGCAGGTCCAAAGGGCTATCATGCGCTCACCATAGGCAGCTTTTGCTCCTGTGCTGTGCAAGGCATTGCGCTCGCTCAAGGCAAGAAACTCGTAGAATTGGTCAGCGCTTTCCCATCCTGTCATAAATCCGTAGGGGAAATCAATGCGCTCATCAGTGCCTCTTTGTGGGTGGTAGTACCACTGCTCTTCGGCTTCTTCATCTACCCAGACTTTGAAGACAGAAATAATCTCGAAGTTGCGTTCTGTGTAAAGGGAACTGAGCTCAATAACAGGGTGCTGTTCAAGAAAGCTTGAATCAGTGTATTTGGCAACGTCGGCAAACATGCTGCCGTCTGCCATATTGTGAGCAAAGATAAACACGAGGTCATCATCGGCAGTTTCATGATGTGGCCAGATGTAGGGGATGCCCTCGAAAGCTTCTTCGCGCTCGAAGTTATGGTGCAGGTAGAAATCCCAGTCGGTTTCGGGACTGCGCATGACAGGATAGTCAACGGCAGTGCCAGGAATGCGAATCCACCCTGCAAGATCGGGGTTTTGCTCATGCAATTCCTGCAAGTGGGGAAGTATCACCGGTGGCGGCGGTGGGGCTACGACTGTCTCTTCTTCAGAGGGGGGTTCAGGTTCAGGGACTATATAAGGTGCTTCTGGGACGGCAGGTTCTGTGTCGACCTGCTCATGTGAAACGGTGAGGCTATACACTAGCAAAATACCAGCAATAATGGTTACTGTGACAACCAATACAAAGAAAAATGTTTTGATAGTGTCCCTCTTAAACATGCACTATTTTATCACTGACATGAAAACCCATTAAGCTGAAACCTGTTAGCATGAAGTAAAATTACAGTATGTTTATTTCAAGACGGATAACCTTTATTGTTGTTGCCGTAGTAGTGGCGGTTGCTTTTGGGTTCTTTGCGCACTATCAAAATAATCGGCTTGTAGTTAACCGAATCGAGGTTGCCAGTGACAGGGCTGATAGTTTTAGCATTGTTCAGCTGTCAGATTTGCACGGAAAACAATTTGATGAGAATAACTACCGCCTGCTAGCAGAAGTCGAAGCACTGTCCCCTGATTTGATAGTGACTACGGGCGACATGATTGATGAGTCGACGGCAAACCCTGAACAGATTGCTTCATTTATGGGGCAGCTGGTGCACATTGCGCCGACAGTAGCTGTCATGGGCAATCATGAAAGGCGCTCGTCACTTCGAGACGATTTTGCGCAGGCCCTTTTGGGGGAGGGTGTTCAGCTGCTTGATAATCAGTTTTTGACGTTGCAGCTAGGTGCGAGTCAAGTGACGCTTCTAGGCTTTGACGAAAACGATTTCAATAGGGAGATGACACGCACTCATGAGCCTCTTTTGGAAGACCTTGCCCAAAGGCAGAATTTCCGCATTGTGTTGACGCATTATCCCCATGAGTACTCGTTGACAGACGCCCCCTTTAATCGCTTTGACTTTGATCTGATGTTTTCAGGGCATGCGCATGGCGGACAGTGGGTGCTGCCGGGCATTGGTGCCTTGATTGCGCCAGACCAGGGACTTTTTCCGCGATATACCAGGGGGCTTTACGATGGCAGACTCGTCGTTAGTCCGGGGCTAGGCAACAGCCTCTTGCCGTTGCGGCTGTTCAACTACCCAGAGATCGTGTACCTAAGAGTCAATCCCTAGTTTTAGCGACGCTCCAGCTGACCTTGTTCTTCGACCCCACCTGTCAGGCCTGCCCTTAGCAATTGGGGCAGTAAATCTTTGTGCCTGTTAGTCCGTCAAGTGCGTCCTGTGCTTTTTCGAGGCTTGTGATAATCGCACTGCGACCCTTCTTTGCTTCAGCGTAGGCCATAGCAGCCTCGACCTTTGGCAGCATAGATCCAGGGGCAAACTGTCCCTGTGCGATGTATTCGCGCGCCTCGAGAGTCGTCATCTCGCTGAGGTCTTTTTGGTCGGGCTTGCCAAAGTTAATTGCGACCTTATCAACTGCCGTTAGGATGAAAAAGTAGTCGGCATCAATCAGTTCAGCCAGCTTACTTGCTGCGAAATCCTTATCGACCACGGCGTCGACACCAACGTAGCCATGTTCCGTTTTGACAATCGGAATACCGCCTCCGCCACCTGCGATAATGACCTCGCGTGCATAGAACAGCGTCTGTAAAGAAATCGTTTCGTAGATACCCACAGGCTTTGGTGAAGCAACGACTTTGCGCCAACCGCGCCCGCTGTCCTCGACGTAGACATCGCCCGTCTCCGCCATTAGGGCCTGCGCTTGTTGCTGCGTGTAGTAAGAGCCAATCGGCTTTGTGGGGTTTTGGAAAGCTGGATCGTCAGCGTCAACAATAGTTTGGGTTAGCATGGTGATAACGGGGATGCCCTGCCCGCCCTGGCGCTCGATTTCGCTGTCCAGTTCGTTTTGCAGGTGATAGCCGATGTAGCCCTGCGACATCGCCGTGCATTCTGCCAGCGGCATACGGGGGGTAATGCCTGCGTCGGCACCCTTCTCGAAAGCTAGATTTATCATGCCGACCTGCGGACCATTGCCGTGACAAATAATTAGATTATGTCCAGCAAGAACCATAGGGGCGAGGATTTTTGCCGTGTGCTTTACGGCCTCACGTTGCTCTGCGGGAGTATTTCCCAGCGCATTTCCACCCAAAGCTACAACGATTCTACTCATAGGAGACTCCTTACCGATTCGATTCGCCCACGCTACGCAGGCAGACTTTACCACGAGTGTTGTGTGCAGCAGAGCGCGTACTGCGTACCCACCATTATAGCGACGTTTGAAGAAATTGTGGAGACCCTCAACAGTCGAATCTTCCCTGCGGAGCAAAACGCAGCAATTACAAGGCGCAAATCGGTGCACACCCTCTGGGCCGGCAGGGGGTGACAGTTTGAGTGAGAACCGTCTCAGCAGGTGAAAATAATGTAATGACCATTAACTTAACGATCATTAAGTTAGCGTGGTCAATAACCTCTTGAAGAGGAAACACTTCAATTCAATCATGCTTTTTGCAGATTATCTGCAAAAATGGTACTATGATTGCCTTGAAAGGGGTGTTTCATGCTGCTAGAGTTCACTGTAAAAAACTTCCGCTCTATAAAAGAAGAACAAACCCTGTCGTTGCTTGCTTCAAAGGGTATTAAAGACAGTCAGCAAAACATAATAGAGATAGAGCTGCCCGGACTAAAAGGGGAGAGATACTTAAAAGGGGCAGGTATTTATGGCCCTAACGCCTCTGGAAAGACAAACGTTCTAAAGGCTCTTGGAATGATGAAGCGAATCGTCACAGGTTATTCTGCACGCAATCCAGCCGAACGTCTGCCCTATCAACCCTTTGCGCTGAATTCCACATATAAAAACTTGCCAACAGAGTTTTTTGTTTCATTTGTGCATGAAAATATAAGGTATGAATACGAATTTCATCACAATGCTTATAAGGTCGTCTATGAGTCTTTGTCGGCATATCCAAAAGGGGCTCGACAGAACTGGTTTACTAGAGAAATGAAAGCACTTGAAGGTCGCCCCGACCGAGAAGGCACCACTTATAAGGCTTCAACGAAATTTAAGATTTCACCAGAAGTCCGTGACATGACTCGTTCAAATGCCCTCCTTGTGTCAGTTGGGGCATTCCTCAATAACGAACAACTGTCGAAGGTGTATGAATGGTTTGAAAGCGAGTGCGTCATTCTTCCCATGATGGACCCCTTTGACAATGTGATGAACTCTATTGATATCATTAGCCATGAAGGCAGTCTCGAACGCAATCAAATCATGAACCTACTTGCAAGCTCAGATTTGGGTATCTTAGGGGCAAAAGTTGACACTTCGGGCAGCAAGCCACCCATCAATATTCGATTTAGTGTGGGAAATGACTCTGAGGATAACCTAGAGTTTAGGGAACCGGAAAAGATACCTCATGTAGATTTTATTCACTCAGCAGAAGATGGCTCAACATGCCTTATTCAGCTTGAGGAAGAATCATCGGGCACACAGGCGCTCTTTGAAATAAGTGGGGTTTTATTCGATGTGCTCAATAATGGCAAAACCCTCGTTATTGACGAAATCGATAAATCCCTGCACCCAGTACTTTCAAAAGAAATCTTGAAGTTATTTTTTTCACCAGAGGTCAATAAAAAGGGTGCCCAACTGATATTTGTTTCACACAATCCCTTGTTTCTCTCGGGGGAATTATTGCGCCGCGATCAGGTGTGGTTCGTAGAAAAAGACGTACACGGGGCAAGTCACCTGTATCCTTTGGTAGATTTTAGCCCGCGAAAAGCAGAATCACTCCTAAGTGGATATCTAAGTGGTCGTTACGGGGCACTGCCAGTCCTGTCAGATTTTTTCGGGGCTGACAGGGATGGGTAGGCAATTAAAAAATCGTCAAAGACGTGCCAAAAGAACAGATAAGGTAATAGGAATTGTTGTTGAGGGAGAAGAAACAGAGCGACAGTACTTTAATGCGATAAAAAGAAGGTTGAAGCTATCAGGGGTAAATATCGAGGTTACTCATGCAGGAAAAACTGATCCTTTGGGAATTGTTCAGGGGGCGATTAGAAAGAGGAGGGAGCGAGTAAAGCAGTCTAAAAAGGATTTAACTAAAGTGCCTTATGATGAGGTCTGGGTGGTTTTTGACAAAGACCACCATTTACCGAAACAAAATGTTGACCAGGCTTTTGCGCTGGCTGATAAGGAGGGCATTAAGGTGGCATATTCGGTGCCCTGTATTGAATTTTGGTTCCTTTTGCACCTGAGGAAAACAAACAAGGGCTTTAACAGCTCAACTGAAGCTGTCCGCGACCTGAGGACAGAGCTCCCGGACTACTCAAAGTCAAGCATCAATGTTGGCACACTTTTGCCGCTGACAGTTGCCGCAATTGGAAATGCCCAATGGGTTAGGCAGAATAGGCCACCTGGCAACAGCAATGGTTCATATACAGAGGTTGATGTCTTGGTGGGCATGCTTAATGACCATGCTCAGGATGATAATAAAATTTGCTAGCTCCTTGCCATTAATGTGGGGTCATTTTATAGTCCAATAATGCCCAAAAATTGTGCAATTTTTATCTTCTTGGAGCATCTCTCAAACACCTTAGAACAAAAAATGGAACTAATAAAGACGCATATAGCCCTTTACCTGTAGTTTTTTCGCCCAAAAGGGGCATTAATGCATGATTTGTGAATATGTGTGGGTAATTTTTGTGCTTACGCTTCATTTAAGTGGAGAAGCTATAAATCCCTATGTAGAAAATATCAAGTCACATGAAGACCCTATGCAACGATGTACTCATTTTTTGTAGTAATTAGTATACTTTGACTTCGTTGATATTATATTGACGTGTAATTGTGAAGTGTGCGTATTAGTAACGCATTTAAATACGTAGTTTATTAAGCTTTTTTAAGGATTATTTCAAAGAGCTTAAGCAGCTGGATCACCTATCACTCAGAGTAGCGTGCTCCAGTATCCATCTCAGGAAAGGAGGTGCTAAAAAATGAGAACAAACACTATATTTGTAAGTAAATCTAAAGGAGAACTAAACATGAAGAGAACAATCGTAACTCTTGCTTTGGTAGCTGCCTTCGTCTTCGCATTTGCGGCAGTTGCTATGGCAGCGATAGCGCCAAGTACGGCCTATCGTGGCTTTACCCCTGTTCGTACTCAGGCAGAAGTAGATGCTGGGTACATTCAGGGCTTTATCAGCTTTGCTGAATCACAAGCAGAGATGCAGCGCAACGGTGTTAACGGCGCACTGCAAAACACCGCACACGGTGGATATATCACCACAACATCACTTTGTGCCGTATGTCACTCTGCCCACCGCGCACCTGGTGTACTTGCTACAGCGCTTGAAGGTGGGGCAGCAGGAACAGCAGCAGCAAATGTTGCCGGTACTCCAGAGTGGAGAACACCAGAACAAATTCTTGATGGTGTTAACGCAAATCGTAACCTATACAACGTAACCAATCAGCTCTTCCTAACTGCTGGAGGAACTGGCTGTGAAGCATGTCACGTACCTGGCAGTTCGCAGGCCTCTACACTCCTTGTTGAGTGGGGAGCAGCAACTGGCGGTGGCGGCCCGCACGCAAGTGCTGGCAGTGCCGTTGGTGGCGCCTGTGTACTTTGCCACGCTGCTGGTGTACACGGTCTATCAGGTTCACGCTTTAACGTCATGAACGTATTTATGCTGGGTGGAACTCGCGCCACAGCTACAACTACGTCAACGCCAACCGAAACTCGTGATGCACAAATTGTTCGCGAGATTCAAGAAGGTCGCGTTTTGCGTGCAGGAATGCTTGACGTTCCCACAACTTCAGTAATTGCTTCATCAGTTGCAGGAGCTCCTACAGCTGTTTCAACATGGTGGTATGACGGTGCTCGCTCACTCGGACCTATTGGGACCACTCCTCCAGCACTTGGGGCAGGAGCAACTGCTGGTGCGACTCAGTACGGTGCTGCTCGCTCATTGGCAACAGCATACACCTGTGGTGAATCAGGGTGTCACGATGCAACAGCAATGTTTAACCTTAACTGGGGTATGGGCTTTGAGCGCGTAGATAACGTACGTGCAACAACACAAGTACAAGGCGGATTCCCAGGTGCACCATACAACTATCCACTTGAAAGAGTTGGAACAGTTGAAGTGACAGGTCACATCATGCCTTCACTTCGCTCAAGTGGCGCTGGTGGAGCCTTTGCCTGTGGTCCTTGTCATGGTGGCCATAGCGCAGGATTCCCAACAGCATCAACTAATGTTGGTGTGCGTGACGAATCACGTCAAGCATTTGGCTGTGACCAATGTCACGACATGGTTGGTGTTGCTACTAACAGTACTGCATGGCCACATGGTAACCGCAACATTCTAGTTTACGAATGGCTTGCTGATGGTACTCAAATTGAGACTACAGCTGCTGCAGGTAATCTCTGGATGTACGGCGGAAACATCGCACGCTCAGCTGCTGTTGCAAACCTTGGTCCAGCAGTTGGTGGCGTTCCTATGGGCTCAAGAGATGTTAATCAGGATGCAGCCAGCATTCCTGGAGGTGGAGCTCAATTCCGCGGACCTACTAGTGTGAATGCTTCATTTGCTGACCAAAGCTGGAGAGTACTGACTGACGTAACTGGCGGTCGCTATGGTCTACCAGGTACAGGAACTGGTCTACAGGATGGCTCATGTCTGAAATGTCACGTGCCACTAGACGCTGTGTCACTTGCCAATACTCCTCGCCCATCAATGGGTGCTGATGCGGTACGTCATGCATGGACGCCAAATGCTGCTCAGGGCGGAAACCTAGGAAGCACTCCTCTTAACCCAATGTGGAGCGGCGTACCTGTAACAGGCTCAAACCGTCTTTTCCTATACAGATAGTACTCACGTAGCGAAAGCTACCACTATCTAGGAACTGTGCAAAAAAGCACAAGCGTGCTACCAAAGAGGGCTCCCACCACGGAGCCCTCTTTTCTGCGTGCAGCTTACAGCCAAGGAGCTAAGTACAGAGGCGTTAAGACCCTCTCGTCCACAATCTCCAAATTGCCTGTATATAAAATATACTGCTTGCCAATTTTTTTGTTAAATTTCGTTGTGAATTTATCAAGCGATGCAGTTTTGAAGCGCTTTGAAGACTTAACTTCAATAGGGCAAATTTTATACCTTGAACCAAATTGTCTTTGTACTAAAAAGTCAACCTCAATTGCCTCGGCTGAATTGGCTCTGTCATTTCTGGAATAAAAGAAAAGGTTGTGTCCAGAGTTATGTAGGCATTGAGCGACAATATTTTCTGTAAGCATGCCCTCATTGATGCCTAGGCGATCAAAGAGAATTGCTTTGTACAGTTCGTGAGGAGTTACGATTTTGTCTGAGAATGATTGGGTCACCAAGAGTCCAGTATCTGCCATAAAGCACTTCAAAGAAGAATAATCCAGGTTGAGCGATAGGCCGACATTAGGGTCGGTGGCATTATAGCTCAGATTAACCATCTTTGCATCCTGCAACCAAAAGAATGCATCTTCGTAGCGCCGCATGCGCGCATTTGTACTAATGTGTGACAAGACAAATCGTTTTTCTCTCTTGGAAAGCTGAGATGGAATTTGGTTAAAGATTGCCGTTACGCGCGACCGTTCACTTCTGGCGTAGCGAACAATATCTTTTTGATACGTAGATAGAATTTCTCGCTTAACTTCATCAGCTATCGCAAAGTCTCGCGTTTCGATATACGCTTGAACTGCTTGGGGCATGCCTCCAACAAGCATATATTCCCTAAAAAGGCTCATCGCTTTTCGGTGAAGAGCTTCTGGCAATGGATTTTGAGATTCTAGTACCGATGGCAATAACTCTGCTAGAGGCTCACTCCCAATTGCTTCAAGAAATTCTGCGAAGCTAAGTGGATTTAGCTCAAAAGAACTCTCCTCTGATGGAATAAGGATGTCTTTAATATTTTCTTTAATTGATATCAGTGACCCCGTAGCAATATAATCATAGCGTCCGTCAGCTACGAGATGCTTCAAAAAACCTCGAGCCTCTGGCAGAAGCTGAACTTCATCAAAAATAAGCAGCGAATCTCGCTCAACCAGCTTTACATCATAGTGCGATGACAAATAAAGAAGAAACGAATCAATATCGTCACGCTTATCTAAAAATAAATCCTTAACTTCTTTGGGTGCCTTTGAAAAATCAACAAGAATGTGTGACGTATATTCGTTCTTTGCAAATTCTTTAACGAGGGTACTTTTACCTACGCGCCGAGCCCCCTCAATCATAAGGGCAGTTTTCCCACCATTCTTTTTCCATTTCAGCAGATGCTGATATGCCGTGCGCTTTATCATAATGGTTCCTGTTCTGCCGGATAACTTAAAATGTATTATAGTCTATTTTGTCACGAAATCAATGTTTCAAGGTCATCTATTTGTCACGAAATCAATATTTTGTAAAGTTCTATTTGTCACGTAATCAATAAAAACTTTGATTGTGTAGCTAATCTAGCAGTGCAAAACCAATAAAGAGATTCAATTTTTGACTGTTTGTCCTCATCCCAATGGGCTGTGCTTAAAATATCGCACCACTGAACAGTTTATCTCGTGAGGCTGTACTAGAGCCCTCTTTCTTTGTGTATCAATCTTTGGCACTCACTAGCATTGAACTCCAGCTAGCGTGAAAATCTGCAACACCGCAGATTCTAATCTCAAATTGTGGAGATGCCCTTTTTAATCGTGGTGAAGGTGTGTGGTTTGTGCTTGGCGCAGATTGTGCTGTCTTCTTTCACACGGAGAAGAACTGTGAAGAAAGTGCGATGTACTGTAGCCGGACTGCGAAACTCTATAGTGTTTCTTTGTAAGAAGAACTGCTCCAATCCCTCCGCTGATACTATATATGTGTCTCGAAAAGACACATATATAACCATGACTATTTATAAGCTTTCATATAAATGTTTTAGAGCTTAAACTGCTTGACCGTCTTTCTGTTATTTGCAAAGCCTTCAAGCATCCATCTCGGGAAGGAGGTGCTTGAAAATGAGAACAAACTCAACAATTTTTGCAAGTAATATTAAAGGAGAAGTAATCATGAAGAAAACGATCCTATCTCTTGCTTTGGTAATTGCCTTCGTCTTTGCATTCACGGCAGTTGCTCAGGCAACATATAGAGGTTTTACCCCTGTACGTACCGCAGCTGAAGTTGAAGCTGGCGCAAAACAAGGTTTCATCACCTTCCAGGAAGCGCAGGCTGAAATGGCCCGCAACGACGTTCCTGTTGCTCTACAAAACTCAGCACATGGTGGTTATGTAACCACTACTACAAAGTGTGCAACTTGTCACTCTGCCCACCGCGCAACAGGCATTAATCCTGATGCCGCAGCAGGCGATGCTTCAGGTAGCTCCTCTGGTGCTATCAATACAGCAAATGTACAAAACCAGTCATTCCTGACTGCTGGTGAAGGCACTTGCGAGGGATGTCACATTCCTTCAGGCTCACAAGCCTCTACACTTCTTG
>Ga0209755_10002091_pt1 | contig 28313 bp, 31 predicted proteins | sample TergutCo191P1_FD_187301 | JGI IMG/M metagenome (GOLD analysis project Ga0209755, IMG submission 187301) | Cornitermes sp. P1 segment gut microbial communities from Petit-Saut dam, French Guiana - Co191P1 (SPAdes) (version 2) | ecosystem: Host-associated > Arthropoda: Insects > Digestive system...
TGGAATCTTAAATGCTTCTACTAATGCAGAATGAACACCATTAAAAATTGCCTTTTTATACTTTATATCCTTTCCTTTAATAATTTCAACTTTCACCAATGGCATATTTATCTCCTTTTTACTTTCCTTTAGTATTTTATACATTATTTTATTATTTTATTCAATACATTTATGAACAATTTTGACCTTTTTTATTATTTTTTCAATGATCCTAGCCTGTATTTCGTCTAACGTTCTAGGTAACTGACGTTTTTTTGTGCCCGATGAGGAAAACACGAAGTGTTTTACGGGCACAAAAAAATGTGGTGTAGTGAGGCGTGGGAATGGCTTTAGCCATGACCTAGCCGAATGGAACCCAAAATGCCCGAACAGGGTATTTTGCAGTTACCGTTTGTTAAGCGACGGTTTTGTATTTGTTAATAATCTTTTTATTTTTCCTCCTATTCAAATATATTATAACATATATTTATATACACAAATCACAATAAATACTTGTTTGTATAGAATATACATTTATAATTATTATCATAATTTTTTATTCATTCTATAATCATATCACTAGAAATAGCAGCCTGTATACAGCCAATAATATCTAAAGATGAATATTCAATTAATTGTAATTCACATAGTAATACCTTATATCCATTAACACCATAAAAACCATTATTATAATTTGCATTACTTTCAATAATAATCCCAAAATTTCCAGTATTATATATTTTAAAAAACTTTGTACCGAATATGCTTTCTGGTGTCGCAGTTGTAGCATTTAACCCATTTTGAATTTGTTGCCATATTCCTCGTGTTTTTAAGTCTTTTGAATTGTTTGTTTCATCAATTAATTTTATATATTTACCTAAAAAGGTAAGATCATTGAATTCTCTTATAACTTCTGGCGGATCATCTTCACAAGCGATAAATGTTAAAACAATTAAAGCCATAAAACAAACAATTAAATAATGCTTCCAATTTTTCATTTAATATTCTCCTCTAATTATATATATTATATTTTTTTATTTTTGTCAATATATTTCGCTTTTATTACAAAACTGTCGCTTAACACCTTTTAGGCGAATTTCGTTAAAATTGAAAAATACAGTTGTAGAACGTATACGTATAAAATTATTGTAATAGAATCAAAACGAAAGGGGATGCGTTATGTATCAGGAAGGAGGGAAATAGACGCAATGTTAATTATATTTCGTTCTCACAATGTGAGAAACGGAAAAACCATAATCGATCCTTTATTTAATTGATTATAGAGGCTTTTCCAAAACTTCCATTTTTGGAAAAGCCTCTATTGCTTGTTTTTTCTATAATTTGGTGTTATTATACAAGAGTGAGAATCTTCAAACATAAGTGGTTTCATCGATTTGCAAAAAAGGAAGGTATCGCTGACAGCGAATTGAAAGAAATTGTTAAACAGCTTGAAAATGGGCAATTCTACGCCGATTTAGGCGGAGGTGTCTATAAGATGGAATTAGCCAGGAAGGGTAAGGGGAAGCATGGCGGCTATCGGGCGATTGTAATGTTCAAAAGCGAGTTTCGTACCTTTTTTGCATATGGTTTTCCAAAGTCGAAAATAGGTAATATTGAAGATGATGTGTTAAGGAATTATAAGGAACAGGCAAAAGAAAACTTTAGTTTGACCGAGGAGCAAATTAATTATTGGTTAAAAAACAATATATTGATAGAAATTTTACAGGGGGAAAATGATGAAATATAAAAGTGAAGCATGTGAAGCTCTCTATGAACATGCGGTGGAACTATATAAAATTGGAGCAATAACGGAAGAAAGAATGCGTGAATATGACGAACTATGCCTTAAAAATCCAAAAACAAAAAAACAAGCCTCTGTTTGTAACGATAATAATGTAAAATTAAAAATTGCGGGTCACGCAACAGCTTAAAATATTTTTTAATAATCAGCCTTATTTAAGATTTATATTAACAAGAAAAAAGGAAATACAATGGACGTCGCTTATATTTTCCGCGGGAAAGATGTTGCCAGAATTCCGTTTTACGGACATGACGATAAGCTCTTTAAAGAATTTACTCTGCTTGGCGGCGTATGGGATGCCGCTTTTCATGGGTTTGTTTTTAATAAAATAATAGAGCCGGAAAAAGTTGCAGGCATAATTAATGTTGTCAGTATAACTGCGCCTGAACAAGGAACCTTTTACCGGTTTGGAATTTTCGGGTTTTGGGAAAGACCCTGGAATAATGATAAAAATGAAAATTCTGCGCAGCAAAATCAAAATATGAATAAGCCTGATTTAAAAACATTTTCAGAAGAAAATGACAAACAATCTAAGTGTCAATTTGTAAACCGGGAACAAGAGGAAAAATTTTCCGATATTTGGATTCAAAAAATCGAAGCAGAAATGCGGGCGAGAAAATACAGCATTAAAACGCGTAATTCGTATATTTATTTTAACCGTATTCTTTGCCGCACGCTTCAAAAAATCCCTGAGGAAATTACTTCAAACGATATAACGTTTTTTCTTGCGTTCATGGAAAAAAATCATAATTATTGCGCTTCTTCAATAAATAATGCAATAAGCGCTTTTAAGTTTTTCTATAAAAATATTTTTAAAAATAACATCGTAGAAGATCAGCAGCGTCCATGCCGAAATAAAAATCTTCCAGTCATACTTTCAAAAGATGAAATAACAACCATCATAAATCAGGAGAAAAACAACAAACACCGTTTGCTTTTAATGTTGATTTATTCATCAGGGCTTCGCGTCAGCGAAGTAGTCGCTCTTAAAAAAGAACATATAGACCTTTCAAGGCAGGTAGTATTTATAAACTCGGGCAAGGGCCGAAAAGATCGGTATACCATGTTATCACAAAAAGCTGCGCAATTTTTAGAGGCGTACTACAAAGTTTACAGAACAGAAAAATGGATTTTCCCCGGACAGGATTCAAATAAACATTTGTCAATAAGATCGGCACAATCCATTTTCAGCAAAGCAGCGCGCAATGCAGGGATAAATAAAAAAGTATCGATACATGGATTGCGTCATTCTTTTGCAACCCATCTTTTGGAGAACGGAACCGATATCCGGTATATTCAAACTCTTTTGGGTCACTCATGCCTTAAAACAACAGAACGCTACACCCATGTCGCAAAGCAAAATGTGCTGAAAATCAAAAGCCCCCTCGATACAATTTGATTATATAAGTAATATTTGCTATTATAAAATAATGAGAAAAGTCTACATTGATTACAACGCCACAACCCCCCTGCGTCCCGAAGTAAAAGCCGCCATTACGGAGGATATGGAAATCTTTGGAAACGCTTCCAGTATGCATGCGTCAGGAAGAATTGCCCGCGCAAAAATAGAGCAGGCAAGAAATTCCATTGGCAGCTTGATAAACGCAAAAAACGGAACAATTATTTTTACGTCAGGCGGCTCCGAAGCCAACAATACGGTATTTCAGACAATGCGCCTTTTAATCGAAGGGCAAGGGGGCAGGGAGCAGAAATCAGCGGATAGAAACGAAATTTTGACAACCGCGATTGAACATCCATGCGTGATGAACTCGGCGTTAAACCAAAAAAAAGCAGGTTTTAAAGTTACGATTCTCCCTGTCGATGAATACGGCAAACTTAAAATTGATGAACTAAAAAAATCATTAAACGATAAAACCCTCTTTGTTTCTGTAATGGCAGCTAACAATGAAATCGGCACGGTGCAGGATATAAAAGAAATAACCGCTCTTGTAAAAGAAGCAGGCGCGTTTATGCACATTGATGCAGTTCAGGCTATTGGAAAAATTCCGCTTGACGCAGAGGAAATCGGAGCGGACTACATTACAATTTCTGCGCATAAAATTTACGGTCCCAAGGGAGTAGGCGCGTTATATATTAAAAAAGGAGCGCCTCTGTTTCCGCTTGTTCACGGAGGACATCAGGAAGACGGGTTAAGGGCAGGAACTTACAATAATTTGGGTATCCTGGGGTTTGGAAGAGCAGCTCAGCTTGCTGCCGAAGAAATTGAAAAGTACGGTAAAACAATCGCTCCTCTTCGCGATAAACTGCGCCGCGGAATAGAAGAAAAAATCCCTCATATTAAAATAAACGGACACCCAAAGGATATGCTTCCAAATACTCTAAACGTATCATTTCCCGGCGCGGAAGGGGAAGCAATCCTGCTCTCAATGGACATGCAGGGAATCGAAGCTTCCACGGGTTCCGCATGCGCGTCGGGAAGCCTTGAACCCTCCCATGTTTTAATGGCGATAGGCGTAGAGCCTGAGCTTGCGCACGGCTCAATACGTTTTAGCCTGGGGTGGGGTATTACAGAAACCGATATTGATTATATAATAGAAGTGCTTCCGCCTGTAATAGCGCGGCTGCGGGCAATGTCAACATTGTCAGATTGTTAATCTAATTGTTAAGTAACATGGGCGGCTTTAATAACCCACAGTAACTTAAGGAGCAGTTTTTTGGACTGGTTATATTCAGATACGGTAAAAGATCATTTTACAAATCCGCGCAATGTGCTTTTGGAAAGCGAGTCCAGCTTTGCGTACGATGCGAAAGGACAGACTGGAAATATAAAATGCGGAGATCAAATGCTGATGCTCCTTCAAATAAAGGATGATGTAATTACTGACGTTCGCTGGAAAACATACGGCTGCGCAAGCGCAATCGCAAGTACCAGTATGCTCTCGGAAACAATCATAGGAATGAAGATCGAAGATGCCTATAAAATAAAGCCGCAAGACCTTGTAGAAAAACTGGGAGGGCTTCCAAGTTTTAAAATCCATTGTTCAGTCCTGGGCGACAAAGCTCTTCGCGCAGCAATTGACAACTACCTCGAAAAAACAGGGCGCGCCGGTATTTTTGTGGAAGAATCTATCGTTATTTGTCATTGCATAGGCATTACAGATAAAGATATTGAAGCCGCTTTTCAAAATGGAGCGCGAAACTGGCAGCAGCTTCAGGAAGCGACAAAAATCGGCACTGTCTGCGGAAGCTGCAAAGAAAAAGCCGAGGAGATCCTCCACGGCCTTGATCACATTTACAGTTAAAAAAGCGCCGGAGTGAGAAGTATTTAACTCCTCACCCCTCACTTTAATTATTATTGGAAATGGCTCATCTGACTTCAGATAAAGCTGCGGGATCCAGCGCCATGGGCGATCCGTTTGCGCGTTGAGTAAGCAGACGTCCCTGTTGAATCGTAACCCCCGCTTCCGGATGAACTTCTTCAGACGACCTTGCCTGCAGCACAAGTTCTGTATTGAAGCGGCCAAGATAATTTCTGCCTTCACTGACTGTTATCGCATAGAGATCGTTTCCGTTCACCCATAAAAGGCTTCCCGTTCTGATATCATCATCACCCTGTTTTGCCATTTCGAGGCTGGTCTGGTTTATTTCAACAAGACGCACAGCTCCCTGTCCGCTTGCTTCGCCTGCAATCGCGATAAGTCTTCCGCTGATAAAAGTAATGGTTCTGATATGCGTTAAATCCAGCGGAGAGCGGCTGATTTCCGCTCCATTTGCAGGATTTATGCGGACAACTCTTCCCATTGTTGCCGGTGTTGTTCTTTCGATTGTTACGCCGAAAACGCCGGCCGGCGCTTCCTGAGCAATTGCGGCTTGCTGATCCTGCGCAATTTCCTGTCTTTGCTCCTGAGCCTGCTGCGTTCTTTGTTCAGCAAAATCTTCGAGTCTTTGCGCTTCTTCACGGCGTTGAGCGACTTCTTCTTCGCGTCTTCCAAGTTCTTCTTCTCTTCTATCAAGTTCCTGTTCCTGAGTCTGGGCTTGTTCCTGAGTTATTCTGCCGGTTTCGCGGTCTTCCTGAACCTGCTGCCGTTCCTGTTCGGTCTGTCTTCTTTCTTCGGTTATTTGTCTTTCTTCCTGTCTGGCTTGCTGTCTTTCTGCCTGAGCCTGCCTTTCTGCCTGCTGAGCTTCACGCTCTACCAAATCAACAAGCTGCTGCCTCTGCGGAACGCCTTGATCATCTTCCCTTCGCATTTCTTCGATAACTCTTGCGTCAGAAATAGTTGCGGTATCTACCGCGCTTAACCCGCCCATGCCAAGCGGGATAAGAATCAGGGTTCTGCCGGGCCATTCGTCATAACGGATGGAAAGACCAGCCCTGTCTCTTGTTAAATGATCTATTACCATGGGTTTATAACGGCCCTGAAAATAATCCCAGTTGCCGCGGTATACGGCGTTATATATGGTAATAAATTCAGCAAGCAGAAGCGCGTCGCTTGGGCTGTAATTATATGCAGCCTGTAAATACCCCTGAATGATTACGCGCAAATTTCTTATGTGGTCTACACCGGCATCAACGCCAAGACCTAAAATATCAGCGTCAAGCTTTTCGCCGTCGGGACCCGAAACGCAATGAATGACAAAGTAACGGTTTGGAGATCCTAATTCAAATTGATAAGAGTACGTTCTTCTTTGCTCAAGAGTCATGGCGTCCATTGTGGCTGCCATGCCGCTTTCTCTTTCCTGTACCTGACGACCAAGAGTTACGCCGATCTGGCGAATTGCTTCCCTGGTATCGACACGGGCATGAGGCCCTTCGTAGTTAATAAATGTAACGGGCGGAAGGTCTTGTAATTCATCCCTGTTAACCTGGGCAAAACCTGTTGCAGCGGTCGTTAATAAAATGATAACCGCCGTTATCGCTTTAAAATGAGACAAAGCATATTTTGATATTTTCATTGGTTAGCTCCTACTGGATTATTATAGTATATTTTAAAACAAAGAGCAATTAAAGAAATCGCCGCTTAAGGAAAAGGAAAAAATAATTCAAAAAACCTCTTGACATTCCTGCAAACGTCATATTACAATTTGTAATATGACTGGATTAATGACAAACCATAAATCAGAAGAGGTAATCACTACCGCAAGGCTCCCCATTAGTACAAGGAATAAACTTGTTACGCTCTCCAAATATAAAAACAAGACAAAATCAGAAATTATCATAGAAGCCGTAGAAATGTATTTCGATAAGGAAGAAAACGAGATGGATTCCTACACTCTGGGATTGCCATATTTTGGTAAATACAATCTGGGCGAAGGCGATCTTTCTACTACCTATAAGCAACGCATAAAAGAGAAGCTCCGTGCACGACAGAATTCTTATTGATACGGGACCTCTTGTTGCCTTATTTCACACAGGAGATAATTTCCACAGGAGCATTCGCGATTTTCTTGGTAAGAACCAGTACCGTTTCATCAGTACACTTGCAGTATTTACAGAAGCATCACATTTGATGAGCGTCAATGTAAATGCTCAACAGGATTTTTACGAATGGGCAGTTTATCATGGAGTGATCATTTGCGACATTAACCAGCATGATTTGCCGCGCATTGCAGAGTTTACAAAAAAGTATTCTGATCTGCCCATGGACTTTGCTGATGCTACTTTGGTAATTGCCGCGGAAAAAACCGGCATCAGAAAAATTATCAGTCTGGATAAAGATTTTGATATTTACCGTCTTCCCGGCAGGGAACATATACACAATGTCTTTAAAGTAACTGACGAATAACAGGCGGCGGAAACGTTGCTTTTAATTTTTATCTTTATCTTAATGAAGTAAGCTCCCTGTTTGCCTGCCTTCTTGTTACAGGAGGATGATTCGATGCTGTTAAAAGGTTTAATATTCTGATTCCTGTTTCGCTTAAAGGCGGACCTGAAAACCTGCACAAGGCGCCTGTTGCAGAAGCAATTGTCGTTAATATATGTTCATCTCTAATTGAATTTTGAACAATCGAATAAAGAAATGTCTGCATCGCCAACCCTTGAGGATCTACTCCGATATCTCCAATCGCGCTTACCGCCGCTCCCCTTAAAAGAGGTTCGGTTTCCCTTCGGAAAATATTGATAAGCCATGGGATTGTTTCCTGCGATCCAATTTTTCCAAGAAGATTCATTGCGGCAACTCTAAACTGTAGTGGCTCTTGTCCTGCCGCGACTTCCAGTAAAAATGATGTCCATGCGATTTCATTTGTTCCAACCATGCCGGCGCTTATTGCTCCGCTTATCTCATCAATTCTGGCTCTTTTTTCACTTTCGTTTAAAGGAATTTCCTGCGTGCCTGTATTTCTGGGACGTCCCATTCCATAACTTCCATCCGGTACAGGGCCGTATAAACTGTTTCTTTCCGGCAGAACACGGTCTTCAATTCTGTATGCATAAAGAATCCAGTCCCTTCCGCCTGAATACAACACTCCGTCATTTCCAAATGCAGGCACAGAGGCTGCATTATTTAAATATGTAAACCAATGTCTTGTTCCGTCATAAGAAAAACTGGCAGCGCCGTTTCTGCTTAAGACATAAATTCCTCTTTCATCAGAAATCATTTCTACTTCGGTATCCGGTCTGCCTCCTGTTAAAATCATTTCCCTTATGTGGCTGTTGGCAGTCCAAAGAATTCTTCTTTCGCTAATCGATAAAAAAACAACTCTTCCGTCATTAACAGTAGCTGCAATATTGTTCCCTATGCTGACAGCAGCAAGCGGACTTGCCGGAAGCCAGGGCATTACGGCAGAATGTCCATCGCTTTGCGCGGAAATAAACCAGTCTTCTGTAGAACCAAGTTCTTCAACAGCTCCGTTAGTATATAAAATTATAATTCTATGTTGATCCAAAGAAATTAATAATCCTGGTCTTTCTGTAAGCTGCCATGTTTGGGTATTTCCAAACTGGTCTACACGAATAATTTTATTATTGTTAAGCGCGAATAATATTCCGCCGTTTCTATCAAGTTTTGGCGCGATTAAAATAGGCGCTTCAAGAACTTTTGTCCATAACAAAGTCCCTGATGCGGTATAGCAGTAAATTTTTTCGTTTGTAGGCGCGAACAGCCTTCCGTCCCATCCGACAATCACTTTCGCGCCAAGAGGAGCGTCCATGGTTCTTCGCCACAGTTCTCTTCCCGAGCGGTTGACAGCAATTAACGTTCCGTTTGTCCTTGATAAATACGATGTCCCTTCCCGCGATCTTGAAATATACGGACTAATTCTTCCCCTTGCAGAATAATTCCACATGTGGTTTCCGGCAGTAGAGTATGCCCTGATGTTTCCGCCGTCAAGCGCGACAACTGCAGACTGCGCCTGAACAGACGGCAAAGACAGTACAGCTCCTCCAAGCGCCTGCCGCCAGTACGGGTCGCTCGTTACAAGCGCCTGTTCCCGCTCAATGTTTTGCGAATAAAGAGGAAAAGCCGCGTACAGAAGAAGAGCAATTACTGTAAGAAAAATTCGCATTTCTTCAATTATAACACATTTTTATAAAAAAGAATTCATGGTATAATGCGTTATGTCTGTTGGTGATGTTGTTAAATTAAAACTTGAAGGCATTGCGTCAGGCGGAGATGCTTTTGCCAAACTGGATGGAAAAACCGTTTTTGTTGCAGGCGGCGCTCCATGCGAATTTGCTCTTTGCCGCATTATGGAAGAAGAAAATACCTGGTCACGCGCAGTTTTGCTGGAAGTTATAGAACCTTCGCTTTTTCGTGTGGATGCGCAATGCAGCTTTTTCGGCAAATGCGGCGGCTGCAATCTTGCGCATATCAATTATGACGCCCAGTTAAAATTAAAAACATCCATACTTGAAGATTATTTGCTGCGATCGGGAGAATATGGATCGCTTGAAATCGAAATCTTTCCTTCTCCGCCATGGGAATACCGTAACAGAATGCAGTTTCATTGCTTAAGGCAGGCAAAAGAAGGGGAAAGTTTCAGCTTTGGTTTAAAAGGAAAAGGTACAAATGAAGTAATCGCCATATCGGATTGCCCGGTAGCAGTTCCCGGGATTAGAGCAGTTCTGGATCTGGCGGACTCTTTTTCCATTCCAATAGATAAAGATCGCTTTACAGTGTTTGCCAAAGACGATGTTTTTTTAAGCGAAGGCGGGCAGGAAAGAGGAAAAATTAAAATTCTCGGCAAGGAAATTACTCTTGATGCGGGTGTGTTTTTTCAAAGCAATTGCTGTATGCTCGAAAAACTGATTACCGAACTTGAAAAAGTTGCAGAAATCGCGGACAAAAATCTGCCGATGGCTGACTTTTACTCGGGGGTTGGAACATTTGCGTCCTTTTTAGGCGGCAGTTTTCCAAAAGTATTCCTTGCGGAAGAAAACAAATGCGCAATCGGTCTTGCCCGTGAAAACTTAAGAAATAACCAAAGCGAAGCAGTATGCGCAAATGCGGAATGTTTTGCGTTACGTGACATTGAGTGGCAGCGGACAATTATGCAGGCGAAGACGAAATTTGGTTTTGCCGTGGTTGATCCGCCGCGTGCCGGGCTTAATAAAAAATTCGCGCTTTCACTCTCTTTAAATGGTCCTGAAATTCTGGCTTACGTAAGCTGCGACGTTTCTTCGCTGGTCCGCGATGCAAAAATACTGATAAGCGGCGGTTACAGGCTTAGGGAAATAAAACTTTTTGATTTTTACCCGCAGACCGCGCATATAGAAAGCCTTGCTGTATTTGAAAGATCGTAATAAGGCGTTTTTCATTACTTGAGATTCACATGTAAATTCGTTATAATACCCCCATGGTTCAAAACGAATCCTTTTTTGAAAGCCACGACGGCGCCAGACTCTGCCTGTACAGATGGTCACCCGGACAGGATGAAACAAGAGTAAAAGCCGTAGTACATATTGTTCATGGCATGGCAGAACATGCGGCGCGTTATCAGCGTCTTGCAGAAAAACTTACAGAAGCCGGAATTGAAGTATGGGCGGCTGACCAGAGGGGACACGGAAAAACTGCAAATCTTGAAATAAACGGGCCTGACAAGGGAGGGCTTTTGGGGCATTGCGGGGATGGAAATGGAATTATCCGCGTTACAGCTGACATTCACAATCTCAATGTTGAAATACGCAGGGCAAGACCCGATACCCCAATCTTTCTGTTTGGGCATTCATGGGGTTCGTTTATCGTTCAAAATTATATGTCATATACTGATGATTCAAAAATTAACGGCTGTATACTGTGCGGAACCAAAGGACCGGGTGATTTTATGGTACTCGCAGGGGTGCCGTTAATGATATTACTCTCGGCAATGAAAGGTCAGCGAAAAGGATCGCGTTTTGCAAAGTCAATGGCGGACGGCCCCTACAATAAACCGTTCAAGCCTAATCGTACGCCTTTTGACTGGCTTAGCCGCGATGAAAATGAAGTTGACAAGTATGCAGCAGATCCGTTCTGCGGTTTTTTATGTTCTACCGGTTTTTACCGGGACTTGGCCAAGGCGCTGTATAATATTCACCGGCACGATGTGATGGCAAGGATAAATCGCTCCTTGTCGGTGTATGTACTTTGCGGAAGCGCCGATCCTGTGGGCGATATGGGAAAAAGCCCGACTACTCTTGTTAATATTTACAGAAATCTGGGAGTAGGTGATTGCGAGTTTGTGCTGTATCCTGGCGCCAGGCATGAAATATTAAATGAAACAAATCGTGAAGAAGTAATGGACAATCTTCTTGCATGGATTAATAAACGCTGTTAATGAGATATAGATATTCAACCGGTGAAAACGGCAAACTGGAAAAAAAAGCCGCTATTTACACAAGCGATGAACACGGCATAGATCCTGCCAATGTTGACGGCGAAGCTGTAAGCATTATAAGAAAATTAAAAAGCGCGGGTTTTGATTCCTACATAGTAGGCGGAGCAGTGCGCGATTTAATTCTCGGAAAAAAGCCGAAAGATTTTGATATTGTAAGCGCTGCAAGCCCGGGCAGGATAAAAAAAATATTCCGTAATTCAAGAATCATAGGCAAGCGTTTCCGTCTGGTTCATGTTTATTTCAGCGAGCGGGTTTTTGAAGTTTCTACTTTCCGCTCCTTAAAAGACGGACATACAAGCAATACATTCGGCACAATCGAAGAAGATGTGCAGCGCCGCGATTTTACATTGAATGCCCTTTTTTATGACCCGCAGCAGCAAATTGTCGTAGACTATGTGGGCGGCATGAATGATATAAAGAAAAAATTAATAAAGCCAATAATTAATTTGAATGATATTTTTACAGACGATCCTGTAAGAATGATCCGCGCTGTAAAATATTCCGCGCTTTCAGGTTTTTCGATGCCGATGAATCTAAAAATGAAAATTGCCGCCCAGTCAAATTTACTTTTAAATATTTCTCCGTCGCGGCTTACGGAAGAAATGTTTAAAATAATCAACTCTGATAAAGCCGCGGTTATTGTAGAATCGCTTGAAAAATCAGGATTGTACAATTATTTGCAGCCTGGCGCTTCCAATCTCATGAGAAAAAACGCAAATTTCAAAAAAAATTATTTACAAAGCATGGCAAATTTAAAAGGAGCGGAAAATAAACGCGGACAGGCGTTAGGTGCTCTTTTTTTCGATTACCTGGAAACCGTCTGCGAATGGAAACCGGGACCGATTGAAAATTTTAAGGATGTTTGCAAAACTGCAAGAAATTTTATAATGCCGATTAATCCGCCCCGTTTTGATTTTGTTTATGCTGTCAAAAAATTCCTGGGATCAAAAGGCATAACAATTAAACGCGTTCTTCCAAAACCTGCTTTTATCCAGGAAGGGGAAGTTAAACCCGTTTCCAGAAAGAAACGCCGCCGCCGAAAATCAAAACCAAAAGAAGACTGAATTAATGTCAAGCGGGTTAATGACACATAACACACGGCATTAATCTGTAATTTTATCAATAATGATATTTACTTCTTCGATTAAAACGCCTGTGTAACGTTCAGTGTTGTCAATTACATATTGCTGTAATTCAAAAATATTAACGCCAAGCTCTGCGCCGTACGGAACGTCGATTGTTATTACAAGGCGGTATCCCATTTCAGCGTTTTTAACAAGGATTTTCTTTATTTTAAAATTTTCGTCATATTCATCAATGCAGTAAGTTACAAATTCAGAAAGCGCTCTTTCTGATATTACAACTCTTCCGTGTTTTGAATATTCAGGCCTTACAAGCGATTTTTCATGCAGGGTAGGAACAGGTCCAATGACAGAAGGAAGACCTGCTGATTCCGCGGAACGAAGATTTTCGTTATGTGTTTTACTGGGAACAAGACGTCTTTTAAAAATCCTTATTGCGTCATAAAAAATATTCGGATAATTGCGCTTTATTTCGATTGATGGAACAGGAATTACATGCTTTCCTTCTATGCGTCTGGTTCTGATTGCTTTATCAATTTCTTCCTGCGATGCAATGTCTTCTATTTTAATAATTTTAGTCGGGGGCGGAAGCTGAAGACGCGCGGCAATTTTATTTACCATTTTTTCAGATGTTCCAAGCAGTAAAATACGCTTGAATTTTTCGCTTTGCAGGCGGCGCGCTACTTCATCTCTGTGGGATTTTTCATCAAAAAGGGCAACTTTAACAGCTGCCATAAAAGAATTTTCAACTTTTGCAGAATGTCCTGCAAGAATACGATTGTCTTTGATTAAAAGACCGTCATCAATTAAAAAATTAACCCTGTATCTGTTTGCGACTATTTTTGCGTGGAAGCTTTTCCCCGTACCGCTTTCTCCGACAAGAGCAAAAACCTTTTTCCGTTTAAAGGCAAACAGGAAATCAATCATTGCTCTCCGTCAGAAATTATTCCTATCGGCTGTATGTGCGAAGCTCAGCGAGAAGCTGTCTTGCTCTTTCCTTGACAGGCGTAACATAATGTCCTTCGGAAATGAGAACAAGAGTTCTTACTGCATCAGGCGAGTTAAGCCCGTTATTGTTTCTGGCTATTCTTTCAAAGGCGTCGATGGTGGCAACCGCCATTATGTTATCGGGATTGAGGTTGTTAAAGCGGTTCATTACCCATGAAATATGAGCGACTGCTTCTCCGTTTTCGTCCTGTCCGATATCGCCGAGCGCCTTAATCGCTTCCTGAAGAACCATAGGCTCGTTTTCGAATTGTAAAATTTCAAGGAGAGACTGTCTTGCCTGTTCTGTGCCCATAGTCCCAAGCGCTCTTGCCGCCTGCCGTCTGACATCCGGGAAATTATTTACAAGCCTGCCGCTTTCCCTTGCCATGTTCCTTCTGCCTTCTCTGGAAAGGTACTCCAGTGTCTGGCGAATTTCATCGCTGGTATTTCCGCGATCTATGGCATCCCTTATGTATTCCAGAGCTATTAATTTCTGCTCTCTGGTCTGCGCTCTTGCAGTTTCCCTGATGATCATTATTTCGATTGATTCCTGCAAGTAGGATTCCTCAACTGTCATTTCCCTGCTTGCGCCTGTTTGGGCGGCGGCAGTCTGAGCGATCAATAAAACTATCGCTGCAAGAATGGAAAAACGCCTGATTGAAAACATATAATTCTCCTTAATTGATTATTGTCCACGTATTACCGATTTTTTCAAGATCATATAAACGAAGCCGTACTTCTTCTCCGGCCCTGTTTGTCGTTATTGTAAATGCCTTAACTCTATTAACGCTTACAAACTCAATATCGTCAACGCGAAGGTCGGCTCTGGACGGCACAACCACGTGCTGGAAATAATCTTCCGCTGTTCTTAAAACTATCCGCCTTGTTCTCATTGCAGGCTGATTCGAAATTTCCCGCAAATTCTCCTGTGATGAAATCTCTGCAAAATATTCCTCGGATAGAGAAGATCTCCATGCGTTAAAATTTCTGTTTCTTATAATCTGATTTAAATTTTCTATGAAATGCTGAACTTCTTCCCTTGTGGCGTTATAATGCGCCTGGCTTACTCTTCTGGGATCAAAAACCTCAGTTTGAGGCGTATCTGTGACAACATCTGCAGTTTCCTGTACGGTTTCCGGTCCGGAAACGCACGAAATAGCCGTAAAAGATGTAAATAAAGCAAGAACCAATATAGTCAGGATTTTTTTTATTCCCATAAAGTCACTGTATAGTATTTCGGTATTTTTGTCAATATTTTCCATAATATAGATTGATAAAAGTAATGGTATTTGGTATGTTTAACCAGTTGATACTGCATTATTGCGATGAAATATAAATGAAATTCAGAGGTATTTTTTTTGATGAAAGCTGCTTTTCCCGGTTCTTTTGACCCCCCGACTTCGGGACATATTAACATTATTCAGCGCGCAGCCTCCATTTTTAAGGAACTTACAGTGGTTGTAGCCGAAAATAAGCAAAAAAAGTATCTTTTTTCCGCCGAAGAGCGCGCTTCAATGATTCGCGAGCTTGTTAAAGACCAAAAAAACGTGCTGGTGACAGTTTGCGATTGCCTTATTGTAGATTATTTAAAAAAACACGAAATAAAACTGCTGGTTAGAGGGGTTCGGGGGCTGGAAGACTTTTCCTACGAGTTTGAGCTTTCGATGATGAACAGGACACTCGATCCAAATATCGAGACAATCTTTATGACAACAGACCCTGAGTATTTCGTAATACGTTCATCGTCAATAAAGGAATTGGCATCTTTTAACGGAAATCTTTCCGGAATGGTTCCTCCGCTAGTTGCCAAAGCGTTAAAAGAAAAGTATGATTAGGATCAGGGATAAATTAAGGGCTGGTTTTAGCTTGTATCCTTTTGACAAAAACTGATTTATTGTCTTGACAAATTATTTATTTTTTGTTAAGATCACAAAATAAGATTGAGAGGTTAGATTATGGCAGTACCCAGAGGTAAAACATCAAAAGCCAGGACGAGCCGTCGGCAGTCCATCAATATGAAGCTTACCGCTCCTACAATGATCGATTGTAGTACTTGCGGCAACAAGGTTCTTTTACACCGTGTGTGTCCCAAATGCGGATATTACCGGGGGAAGCAGGTAATCGTACCTAATTCTAAAGTATAATTTAAGGGGAGAAAAATGGACGAATTGTTTGAAAAAATGAAAAAGCTCATCGCCGAGAAACTCGAAGTTGATGAGGGCAAAATTACACTGGAAGCGTCATTCCGCCAGGATTTGGGCGCAGACAGCCTTGACACCTATGAATTGGTTTATGCTATCGAGGAAGAAATGGGCATCAATATTCCGGATGAAAAAGCTAATGAATTTGAGACAGTAAAGGACGCGTACGAGTTTATTAAATCCCAGCAAAAGTAAAAACGTTCTCAGTTCAGAAAGGAAGAACAAACTGGCGGCTTTCCAAAAGGCCGCCGGTTTTAAATTTAAAAATATCGATCTTTTAAATCTTTCTTTAATGCATCGATCTATTTCTAACGAGACGCTGCAGCAGTCGGGCGGTATAAAAACAAATAATGAACGTCTCGAGTTTTTGGGTGATTCCATTTTAGGAGCTGTCTGTGCCACGCTTTTGTATCAGTCCTTTAAGGATAAAACTGAGGGTGAACTTGCAAAAATCAAATCGGTCGTTGTTTCCGAAGATATTCTTTCAGAAATCGCCTTAAATCTTAAGATTGACGGTATGCTCCTTTTAGGCAAGGGCGAAGAAATGTCCGGCGGCAGAACAAAAAAAGCAATTCTCGCCGACGCAATGGAAGCGCTTATCGGCGCTTTATACCTTGACTGCGGCTACAAGTGCGTGTTTGATTTTGTCAGTAAATGTCTGGAACCTCAAATAAAAAAGGTAACCGGCGATGATTATCATAAAGATTATAAGTCTTTGCTGCAGGAATACTGTCAGAGACAATTCCGCCGTTACCCTGAATATGTAATGACTAAACGCACAGGTCCCGAACACGAGCGCACTTTCTGGATGGAGATGCGAATTGGGGATACTGTTTACGGTAAGGGAACTGGCCGAAATAAAAAAAGCGCAGAACAGGAAGCCGCAAAAATCGCCTGGGAAAAATTAAACAGGGAAGAAGGATAAGACCTGATAAGAAAAAAATAATGGTTAATCTTTTTCTTTTAACAGCGCATCGTTATTCAAAACTTTAAAAGATACGGCTTTGGGAGAAGCGCTTAAGCGCACGACAATTCCTTCTTTATCAAGCCCGCTTGGGTATTTGCCCCTCGCTTTTTCAAGCAAAGTTTCAAGAGAGTAGTTAAATGTATCTGCGCGCTCTTCGAGAGGAACTGTTTGTAAGCCAAGCTCGGCGCATAATTTTAAGGCGTCGTCGTAAGGCAGGTATTTGTTGGCGTCAGCATCCTTAACGTCAAAGACATACCATTCAATTTCGCCAAGGCGCAATTTGTTTTTTTGGATACCGGGGCCGCAGATTTCGCCAGTAAGCACAATGTTTTTGCCAAGTTTTGCGAATTTTTCTTTAAGACCATATTTATAAACAGGCAGCCAATAAAGCGCGTCCTGTTCGTCCTTAATTTCTTTGTTACGCGAACAGCAGCCGATTTTTCCATCGATATAATAAACAATCCCCGATGTGCCGTCCATTTTGGTTGTGATGTAATACGGCTTTCCGTTAAGTTCGTCGAGAAGTTCAAGCGCGGACTGTATGCGGATTTCGTCTGATGCGGGTATTCCGAAAGGACGCTCTCCTATAATCGTGCCGCCTGCGTTTGCAGTTTCCGGGATATACCATTTTTTTACGTTTAATTTTTCTGTTACGTCTGTTCCCTCGATACAGCCTGCCAGTTCAGGGAAGTTGTTAAGCGGCAGTAAAAGTCCCTGCGAAAGTTGTCCGCGCATCCTCATTGTTTTAATTCTAAAACCCTGCCCGTTATCAACATTATCGCGGAATGAAGAGCCGCGTAAAAATTCATACCGTTCGTCTATCGGAAGAAAACTGTCAACCTCAAAATAAACACCCAAGTCTCCTTCTTTAAATTCATTTTTTTTGGCAACGCACTGCCAGCCCATGATGTGCGCAAGTTCAAGGAAATCGGAATCCGGTATAGGGCTTATCATCTTTACCTTTTGAATTGTTACAAGTGAACGCATTTTTACCTCCGTTTTTTTATTTTCTCTCTTCAAACAATTTTCCGGCGATTTCCAATAAACTCTCCCTCGAATTCTGCATGGGGTCGTCAAGGACAGTTTCCAGAAGCTCATTTAAAATTGCGCCCATTGTTTTACCGCCGGGAATGCCTGCCGCCATTAAATCTTTTCCGCTGATTGCAAGGTCTTTAATCGTAAAGGCGCGGCTCTCCGTTAATACTTTATTGACTCTTTTTACGAGCTGTTCGATTGAACGGTAGTCGGGCGCTTTTCCCGAAAAGCCGTAAATGTCCGCGCGGCGAAGACGATAAATATCGTCAAGGTTTTCTTCTCCAACGCGGGCAATGAATCTTCGTACAGCCGCGTCCGACCATTCGTCAGTGTAAAGAAACATATGCTCTTTTATTAAATGACAGGTTTTATCAATCACGGCGTTTGGATAACGAAGACGGCTTAGAATCTGGCGGCTCATGACGGAAGATACTTCTTCATGGCGGTAAAACGTAAAAATACCTGTTTCGTCCATTTTACGAACTTGCGGCTTTCCAATATCATGAAAAAGCGCAGCTAAACGCACATCGCCAGAAAAACCATTTGCCGCTGCATAATCGCATGCTAAAAGAGAATGATCCAATACGTCAAACTCATGAAACCCTTTTTGCTCAATGCCGCGGCAAACATCAAGTTCCGGCAGAAAAAGTTTTAAAAGACCTGTCTTCTCCATTAAACGAAAACCAACCGACGGCTTATTAATAGAGGAACCCAGTATCTTGTCGATTTCGTCTCTAACGCGTTCCCATGAAACTTTCGCGCATACAGAAAGAGATCCATTAATTGCATCAAGAGTTTTTTGCTCTATTTTAAAGCCAAGCTGTGCCGCAAAACGCACAGCGCGCAGAGGGCGAAGACCGTCTTCATTAAAACGCTCCGCTGCGTTTCCAACGCAGCGAATTATTTTTGCTTTAATGTCTTTTTTTCCGCCGAATGGGTCAACCACTTTACAATCGGGAAGACGCAGCGCAATTGCGTTCATGGTAAAATCACGCCGCGACAAGTCTTCTTCTATATCGGAAGCATACGAAACCTGATCGGGGCGGCGTCCGTCAGAATATTCGGATTCAAGCCTGAATGTCGTAACCTCGGCGCTTTGGTTTTTATAAAGAACGGTAACAGTTCCGTGTTTGATTCCAGTGGGAATCACCTTGCCGCCTTCGCGCCTCATGATTGTCATTACGTCTTGCGGCAGCGCGTTAGTCGCCAAGTCCCAGTCATGTATCTTTTTGCCTCTTAACATATCACGAACTGCGCCGCCCACAAGATAGATCTCTTTTTGGTTTTGAGTAAATATTGATGCGATTTGTTTTAGTATTGGATCGATCCCGGCTCTCAATTGATTTTCCCTTAATGACAAAGTATACTTTGTTTAAAGAAATTTTACCACGAACAAAAAAAAGGAAAAGTCTTGTTAGGGATCATATTTACAGGCGGGGAAGGGCCGCAGGTTCAGGTTGTAAAAAAAATACTTGCTGAGTCAGAAAACCCAATAATAATTGCCGCCGACTCAGGACTTATCGCCGCAGAGAGCGCAGGCATTAAGCCGCACCTCTTAATCGGCGATTTTGATTCGCTCCCCGATACGCAGGAGTACACCACGGTGTACGCCGATATACTTGCCGCCTATCCTCCCGAGTGCATTATCCGCCACGAACGCGAAAAAGATTTTACCGACACAGAACTTGCGTTTTTACTCGCAAAAGAAAAAGGCTGCGATGAGGTATGGATTTTAGGCGGCGGCGGCGGACGAATCGATCACTTGTTTGGTATTCGCTCAATGTTTGAAAGAGATATTTTTCCGCGCCGCTGGATAACCGCGCATGAAGATATTTATTGCATTGAAAAAAAGGGGTCAGGGATCAGGGATCAGAGAATGGAAGAAGGCGCGATTGTTTCGGTTTTTCCATTGGGTGAAGGGCCGTGGGAAGCAAAAAGCGAGGGGTTAAAGTGGCAGCTTTCGGGGCTCAAATGGGATCGCGGCTTTTTCGGTTTAAGCAATGTTGCACTGTCCAGTGAAATTTCGATAATAGCAGAAACCGGCCGTTTCATGGTAATATTGCAGTTGTGAACTCCGTGGTTAAATTTTAGGAGGATAAGTTGGCAGCAGTGATAATGGATGGTAAGGTTCTTGGCTTGAAGATCCGCGAAGATGTAAAAATAAAAGCCGTTGCGATAAAAGCAAAAGGTATCACTCCATGTCTTGCTGTTGTGCTCGTAGGCGAAGACCCCGCAAGCCTTTCTTACGTAACCTCCAAAGAAAAAGCGCTTGAAGAAGCCGGAATGGAAAGCCGTGATATAAGGCTTCCCGAATCTACAAGCGAAGATGAACTGCTTTCCATTATTAAGGAATTAAACAAAGACAATAAAGTCCACGGCATTTTGGTTCAGTCGCCTGTGCCAAAACACATAAACGAAGAAAAAGTAATCGAAGCTGTTGCGCCCGAAAAAGACGTTGACTGTTTCCATCCTGTTTCTGTCGGGAACATGATTTTAGAAAAGGGCGGATTTCTGCCGTGCACGCCCCACGGCGTTTTAATGTTATTGCGAGAGTATAATGTTCAAGTTGCAGGGGCGCATGTTGTGATAGTGGGAAGGTCAAATATCGTTGGAAAGCCGCTTGCAAATCTTTTAATTAGAAAGGAATATAATGCAACAGTGACACTTTGCCACACGGGAACAAAAGACCTTGCAAAGCATACTTTGCAGGCCGACATTTTAATCGCAGCCGCAGGAAGAAATGCGTTTATAAAACCTGAAATGATAAAGAATGGAGCCGTTGTAGTTGATGTTGGTATCAACCGCGTAGAAGACGCAGCTGCAAAGAAAGGTTATCGCGTTTGCGGCGATGTTGATCCGTCTGCCGCAGAAAAAGCGTCATTTTTTACGCCGGTTCCAGGGGGGGTAGGACCCATGACGATAGCTATGCTTTTACAAAACGTGATAGAATCTGCGCAAAGGAGTTTATCGAAATGAACGAACCTGAATATAAAGACGCAAACCCGGGGACAGAAAATCTTCACGGTAAAGGCAGATTGATCATTCAATGCATTGCAGGCGGTGTCGCTCTGTTCGTTTTAACGATTGTAGGAATGCGCTTGCGGCATGTAGGACTTATAGTCGGATGTTTTACATTTGTCTCCGGTCTTGCAATGCTCGTCCGCAGAAAAAAGTTCAATTATAAACCTGGTTTAATCGTAACAGCCTGCGGATTTCTTATGCTGCTTGCAAATCCTCGTTTTGGCATTGTGGCTGGATTTGCCGGGTACTTTCTTGTTGTGGCTGCAATAGGTCTTTTTGTTTTTGGCATATTCAAGGCAATTAAATTATCATGGGATGTTGGGAAATGGTCATAAGTTATAAAGGAGTCAAACATGAATGAACTCACAACGAGGGACGATATTCCTTCAACATCAACCTTGTCAAAACTTGGCGTAAGCGCTGTTGGTTATACTGTTGCGGGGATTGTTCTTTTTCTTCTAAAAGGAATTGGCATTATAATAGGCGCGATAGCATGTTTAATTGGCATAGGTTCCTTTTTATCAAAAGACCCCACAGATAAAAAATTCGGAATCATCATTTTAACGGCGGGTATTTTGGCAATTCTTTCAAGGCTGAATATTCCGTTTATAACTGGATTTTCAAATACGCTGTTAACAATCAGCGCAGTTGGCTTATTATTACTGGGCATCGTTAACGGCATAAGATTTTTTAAAGGATTAAAGAAACGTTCCTAAGGAATTATTTATATTGAAGTATTACTTCGAAACATACGGCTGTCAGATGAACAGCGCAGAGTCTGCGGCGCTTGCTCATGTGTGCAAAGAACGCGGGTGGACAGAGTCTGACAGTGAAGAAGCTAATCTCGTTCTTCTTAACACCTGCTCCGTTCGTCTTACCGCGGAAAAGCGCGTGCTTGGGCGTATCGCCGATTTTTGCGGCATTAAGAAAAAAAGCAGGCGTAACCTTACAATTGTTGTCGCGGGCTGCATGGCACAGCGTATGGGACATACCCTAAAAGAAAAACATCCGCTTGTGGATTATGTAATGGGAACATCCGCGCGTTCCCTCTTTCCCCAAATTTTAGAGGCTGCGGAAAATGGTACTAAAGCAATTTTCGATGAAAACGAAAAGCCTGTTTTTTCATTTTCCGGCGCTCATCTTGAAGAGGGCAAGTTCAGCGCATTTATCCCAATCATGCACGGCTGTAATAATTTTTGCTCTTATTGCATCGTTCCCTATGTCCGGGGCAGGGAAATTTCCCGCGACCCGGAAAGTATTGCAAAGGAGATTCGTCTCGTCGGCGAGAGGGGAGTGCGAAGCATCACCCTGCTTGGTCAAAACGTAAACAGCTATGATTGGAAAGAGGAAAATGTTGATTTTTCGCACCTTTTAAAAATCGTGGCAGACGAAGCTGCAAAAAGCGGTATTAGCTGGATACGTTTTCTGTCTGCAAACCCGGGCAATTTTTCATCTAAAACAATCGAAGTTTTAGCTTCAAGTAATCGATTTTGCCGCCACATACATTTACCTGTTCAGCATGGTTCAAACGCCGTGTTAAAGGCAATGAACCGCGGTTATACATCCGGGCGTTTTCTGGAACTTGTAAAAGAAATACGCGCCGCGATGCCCGGTGTCACCCTCTCTACAGATATTCTGGTCGGCTTTCCCGGCGAAACCGAAGAAGACCTCGATATAACTCTCCGGTTAATGGAAGAAATCAAATTCATGTACTCGTACATGTATCATTTTAACCCCCGCGAAGGAACAAAAGCCTATGACCTTCCAAACAGGATCAGCGAAGAAGTAAAAAAAGAAAGGCTTTCCAGAGTGATAGACCTTCAGCAGAAGCACACTACAGAGATTTTAAAGGGACGCCTTGGCAGCACAGAAATTGTACTTATAGAAGGGATTTCCCGAAAAAATGCCGATGAATTAATAACAAGGACTGAAAAAGACGAGATGGCGGTGGTTCCCGGCTCCAAATCGATGATTGGCTCTTTCGCAAAGATCAGGCTGTCATCCTTGAAGGGAAATACATTTAGAGCAAAGGAGGCACAGCAATGCCCTGGCGTTTAATTTTATTTATTCTTATTTTTGGCATATTTCTTGCTTTTGTTACATTTAACCTGGAGAATAAATGCGATATCAGTTTTGGTTCTGAAAAACTGACACTCAAGGATGTCCCGATTTTCCTTACTGTTTTTATATCATTTTTATTGGGGCTTATGTCAGCTTTACCTTTGGTTTTATTAATAAAGAAAAACCGTAAAGATAAACTGATAAAAGGAATCCAGTCAAAATCAGATTCTTCAATAATAGATACTCCGCCTCCTGACGAAAATATTAAAAAGGACGCAGATGCTGCAAAGAAAAGATTTTTCTCAAAAAGAAACGGCGGTAAATAATGATTAATTCTGCCCGGCGGTTATGTTTGCTCATGGTTTTTGCAGTTGGAACTGGAATAGCCGGGCATACAACGCTCTTTGCTCAAACCGGCGTTTCCCTTGAAGCCGAGATCCAAAGCATGGAGAACTCAAGCGGCAGACAGGGTATCAGCGCAGCCGAGAGGCATGAAGCTCTTGTGCGTCTCGCCCGGCTCAAACAGCTCTCGGGCGACATCGAAGGCGCGGCAAGAAACTGGCTGGAAGCTGCAAGCGCAATCCCGGGAAGGGTAGACGATGAAGCTCTTTTAGCCTGCGCATACTGTCTTGCCGCAATGGGCGAGTGGGACAGAGCGTTAACAGCTCTTGAACCATTGGTATCAAGAATACCGCGGGCGCGGTTTTTAAGCTTAAGCATAAGAGCCATCAGATCCGGAGATATTTCCGCGCTTTCTGCGCTTACCGACAATCCTGAATATTCAGACATGAAAGCCGAAATCCTTTTCACGTTATGGAAGATATCGCGCGGAAGTTCCGGCGAAAACTGGCGCCGCCGTCTTGTCGGCGAATTCCCTCAAACCCCCGAAGGACGACTGGCGGCAGGAGAATCGTCAACAATCATTGTAAGACCAAGCCCATTCTGGCTTTTCGCAAACGGACTTGACTCATTGCCGTTGACCGCAAGCGTACCTGCGCCGCAATCAATTCCACCAGCGCCGCAAGCTGCTAATGTAGCTGCTACCGTACCTGCTACCCAAGCTGCTTCACCTCTTGCGCCGATACGACCAGCAGCGCAAGCCGCGCGTTTACAAACAGGCATTTTCAGCCGTGAAGCAAATGCGCAGACGCAAATGACAAACCTAAGAAACGCAGGTTTCTCCCCGTCTGCAGAACGGCGCACAGTCAATGGAAACGAAATGTGGGCAGTAACAGTCCCTGCAGGCGCAAACCAAACTCAAACGATGGAAGCCCTGCGCACCGCCGGCTTCGATTCATTTCTGATTAGATAAATAAAAAGAAATTTAACCACGAACCACACAAACAATCACGAACCATGACTTCGCTATCTTTTTCGTAAATACAAGGAATCTATGATTGCTTTCTTAGGTTTAAGAAAAAATATCAGACAGCAAGTTCGTGTGGTTGGTGGTAAAATCCTCTTTATCTTTTCCTCTTGGCTAAATCAAAAAAAAAGTATAATATGCAAACCATGAAACAATATGCACAATTAAACAAGGATGAATTAAACGCTCTTAAAAGCGAGCTTGACGCGGCTTTTTCTAACCATAAGGAAAAAGGCAGAAAACTTAACATGACGCGCGGGGTTCCCTCGGACGAACAACTGTCGCTCTGTAATAATATGCTCACATGTCTTTCAACGGAAGATTATATTGCAGGCGGCGTCGATTGCCGTAATTACGGCGGTATCGACGGAATACCGGAAATAAAAAAAATATTCGCAGATCTTTTGGATTTAACGTCCGAGGAAGTTATCGTAGGCGGCAATTCATCGCTTGCCCTCATGTTCGATAACGTCTCTGTAAATGTGTCTCACGGTGTAAGAGACGGCAAACCATGGCAGAGTCAGGGAAAGGTAAAATTCATTTGCCCTTCTCCCGGTTACGATCGCCATTTTACAATTTGCAGTTATTTTCATATCGAGATGATACCTGTTGACATGAAAGACGACGGCCCCGACATGGACGCCGTAGAAAAACTTGTTTCATCTGACCCGATGATAAAGGGTATCTGGTGCGTTCCAAAATTTTCAAATCCCACGGGTATTGTTTACTCGGAAGAAACAGTAAAACGTTTCGCAAGGCTTAAACCCGCAGCCGATGATTTTCGTATTTATTGGGATAATGCGTATGCCTTCCATGATCTTGGAGATTCAAAAACAAAAATCCCGAATATTATCCGTCTTTGCGAAGAGGCTGGAAATCCAAACATGGTGTACCTTTTTACTTCTTTTTCAAAGGTAAGTTTTGCAGGCGCATCTGTTACCTGTATGGCTTCTTCAAAATCAAATTGTGAATACATACGAAAAAGACTCGGCGTGCAGACAATCGGTCCTGATAAATTAAATCAGCTTCGTCATGTGCGTTTCTTTAAAGACGCAGCAGGCATTATGGCTCACATGGAAAAACACGCCGCTATCCTTCGTCCCAAATTTAAACTTGTTGCGGATACGCTCAAAGGCGAACTTGGCGATCTTGGCATTGCACAGTGGACAAATCCCGCAGGCGGTTATTTCATAAGTTTCAATTCGCTCGACGGCTGCGCGAAACGTATCGTTGCTCTTTGCGCGGAAGCGGGGGTTGCGTTAACTCCTGCAGGCGCGACATTTCCAAACGGAAACGATCCAAGAGACAGAAACATCCGCATAGCTCCAACATGTCCGCCTCTTTTTGAACTGGGCGAAGCTTTGGAAATTTTCTGCGTTGCCGTTAAACTTGCCAGTGTAGAAAATTTTTTAAAAGCGTAAACTTATATCAAGTTAGGCGACATTCTCCGCAAATTTTCTTGAAAATAAAAGAATAAAGCATTCTTTTAAAAATAAACCAAAAAAACAGAAAAAAAGTTTTTTTAACATAAATACTTGAAATTATTTATCAAATTGGTTACTATTCTGATAATGACAGAAAAAACAGCAAAAATGGGTCAAGATAATACTACATCAATTTCTTATGTGAATTCAAATTCTCTCTCTCTCTCTCTCTCTCTCTCTCTCTCTCCTTTATAGAAGAAACTTTGCGATTATATACTCACTATGCACTTTTTCAGGGGATAGATCTGCTCACAGGGTAACATCCCTTTCATTCCACAGAAAAAATACCGCCCGAACAATACATTCCGGCGGATTTTTATATTTATTTGTTACTGCGTTGCGGTAATTTTGATTAAATTTGCCTGACCATGATTGTCAGGCTAAAAAGAGGTTTTTCAATGATGAAAAAAACAAAAAAATTATGGTTTTTGATAGCTGCAATCGCAATGATCGGAATTGCCGCAGCTTCTTGCGTGGACGGCAATGAAACAACAAACCCCTGCGCGAACGGGCACGATTTCCCTGAATGGATTGCGCCGATTTGCGAGGTGGCAGGGAACAGCGAAAGGGCTTGCTCCCGTTCAGGGTGCAGCGCGACAGATACGCGGACGGACGGCTTTACCGCGCTTGAGCACGTGATGGAGCTTGTTGACGGCGGAAATGTAATCGAAGCGCCTACCTGTACGCAAACAGGCTTAGGGGAGACGGCTTGCGCGCGCGGCTGCGGTCATACCGAAGAAGACGGCGTAATCCAGCCGAGGGGGCACAAGATACCTCTTAATTGGACGGTGGAAACCGCCGCTGGTTGCACAACGAACGGGCTGGAAAAAAAAGTGTGCGAGTATGATGACTGCGATGACAAAGCAAACACAGGAACGCTGACGCAGGTAATCCCTGCCGCCCACATATTCACCCAATGGCAGGAAACTACACCTGCCACTTGTACAGATGCGGCAATCGACACAGAAAAATGCTCTGTTTGCAGCGAACTTGGTACTGTAACGCAAGCTGGACATCATGCGCTTAATCATTCCGCAGTCGGAGTAACAGAGGCAACGTGTGAAAATGATGGCAATACAGGAACAGGGAATTGCATTCGCTGTGGAACCCATGTACAAGGGGAAGTAATCCAATCACCGGGACATCATTACCATGACTGGACAGCGCCCACCTGTACTATGGCAGGAAACAACGAAAGAGAATGTGTCAATGACTGCGGTACTAAAGATACGAGAACGACAGGTTACGCCGCACTCGGGCACACAGGTTCAATAACGGCATTTGCGGCAACTTGCACAACAGCAGGAAACTCCGCTTTATCAGGTAATTGCGTCCGCTATGATCAATGCGGTCATGTTGTAACAGGTACAGTAATACCCGCGCTCGGACATGATTGGAATTGGGCAACTTATACAGCAGGCAGCGGAATAAGAAATTGCCAGCGTGGTGGTTGTTCGGGAACAGTCGGTATAGGCGACACAGGACCCGCAGGCGGAATAATCTTCTATGTCGCTCCAAGCGGATTTACCGTACAAGGCTACACAGGAGCTACAGGATCATTCGCCGAATATACCGCTTACTACCTTGAAGCAGCTCCTGCAAATGCATCAGGAGCAACTATGCGTTGGTCAAATACAAATGTATTAATACCTAATCTGTCACAAAATGATAGTGATACAATTGACTGGGCAATCGGCAGAGGCAGATTAAATACAGCGCTTATAGCAGCTGCACATTCTGCTGATACAGTCGCCAATAATGCCGCAAAAGCAGCCGCAGCATACTCACAAGGTGGAAAAGATGATTGGTTTCTTCCAAGCAGAGAAGAACTAAATCAAATGTACATACGAAGACTCCATGTTGGCATAATAACAGCACGGTTCTGGTCTTCGTCGCAGAGCGATCCCAATTTCGCGTGGTATCAGGGTTTCGACAATGGCTTTCAGTACTACTACCTCAGTTACAGCAACTTCAATGTTCGTGCCATCCGGGCTTTTTAACTATTTAACCCTTTAACACTTTAAAGGGGGTGCAGGGGGATTTTCCCCCTGCAAATATTTAAACCTCCGTAGGCGGTCGGAAAAATTTTTAGGTTAGAGAGCCATTTCCAAAACTCGGTTAGTTTTGAAAATAGCTTTAGAAAAACCAGGCAAAAGCCCAGTTTTTCCTTTAAATCTAATGAAGCTTTTCCAAAAACTGGAGTTTTGGAAAAGCCTCTAGAGGGTATTTTATTTAAAAATTTATTTACAAAGGCTTTTATTCCACGCCTTGTGCCGTCCTTGGACGCAAGGCGGTTGGTCTTGGGGGCAAGGGATTTTTACCATTCTTTAGGATTACCGTTTGGCGGTGTAATCTTAAAAGTTTCTCCAGAAGGTTCTATGACAAATAATCCATGATTTAATGCAAGTTTTCTAATGTCATCTGGTATTACAACACCTGCAACAGCTCCTAAAAATGAGCGTTTGTCTCCGTGTAAATCTGCGTATTTTCGCATTTTTTCAAGTCGTTGAATATGAGAGTTTACATGATCGGAAATTAGTTTTGTTTTAACTTCTACA
>Ga0209755_10002092_pt1 | contig 28307 bp, 24 predicted proteins | sample TergutCo191P1_FD_187301 | JGI IMG/M metagenome (GOLD analysis project Ga0209755, IMG submission 187301) | Cornitermes sp. P1 segment gut microbial communities from Petit-Saut dam, French Guiana - Co191P1 (SPAdes) (version 2) | ecosystem: Host-associated > Arthropoda: Insects > Digestive system...
AGGCAGCAAAAGGATAAACACCGCCACTTATTAGCCACATAGTGCTGCCTGTCAAAAACTCGAACTCTGAATTGCAGGTTCCCCCACCTTGTACTGATGCATACGCTGTTCCCTTTTGAGAACAGTCTGAAATTGAATTGTAGTAAAGAGGTCCCTCATAGTTTTCTGCAATAGTTTGATAAAGCGACAAATCTGCAAAGCTTTCATTCATCACCACTACAACCGACGGTTTCTCATCTGATGAAATTCCTGGCACAGTGTTTTTATTTGATGCGACTTTAGAGGTTTCAACCCGATGAGTAAAAAGGATTTCTGAAGTTGCTTGCTGCGAATACCCTTCCGGCATTCTTACTTCTAAACCTTGGATTACGGAAAGAGAGCAGGCAAGGAACCCTTGGCTTGAGTACGAATGCGCAGGACTCCACGAAGAAATATCAATATTGAATCTATCTTCTATCTCTGTTATCGAAAACCATGCCCCAAAAACAACCAAACATATCATCGCTACCAGAATGTTTTTGAGAATTCCTTTCTTTTCAAAAGGGGTTTTCTCCAAGAAAGTAACCAAAAGCACCGCGAAAGCAAAAAGGGAATACGAGGCAGCTATCTGGCTGTTTATGGAATATGAGTAGTCTTGAGCTACCGCAGCCACGGTGTTAAGAGAAAAAAGGTCAATAGGCTGAACGGGCGCACCTTTGAATGAGACAACGAAATGGTTCGCTAAACCCACGATAAAACAAAGAGCAAGAAAGCCGATTATTGAACCCCTCGTTCGTTGAGCAGCAAAAAACACTATGAGAAACAAAAGAACAATAATACAAATATTTAAGATGATATAGAACAAAGAGATATCAAATAATTCTTTATTATAGGGCAGCTCAATCAAGAAAAATGAAATGACCGGAATAGAAGCGAGAAAGCAAATTCTATAGGTTCTTTGATGGGAAGCAAGCCATTTTTTTATTTCTACGCGAAACGCTAGCAAGCCAATCATTACAAAGAATGAAGTAATGACAGTGAGTGGAATTCGCATTCTTCCATATTCAAACTTTCCCGCTGCACCGAATAGACACAAAGCGACAAGCATGAATGTAAAAGCAATTACTGCGACCATCGTAGCAGTATCTGGCCTTTCATAAATGCCAAAAAAAGCTTTTTTGCTCGATTCGGTATTGTCTGTTTTGTTAGAAATTTTTCTGATCCTTCTGCATCTTCATCACCGCGAATCCTCTCAACAACGCGCAAAATTAACCAAGCTAACTTACTTAACTTCTTAGTTTTATTAGTTTTATTGTTGATCCGAATCCGTATTATAGTGCATTTTGCAGCCCTGTAATCAGATAAATTTTTTTATTAATTATTTCTTGTATTGAGATTATAAACCCTGCTCGTTGTAGGTTTCATAGTTCTTCACTCTTTTAATGAATTCGTGAATTTTTTGGGGGTCTTTCACTCCGCCCGATTCTACGCCGCTGCTCACGTCAACCACAAAGGGATTCGCCACCCGGATAGCCTCGACCACGTTTTCGGGGCTCAATCCCCCAGCAAGAAAGAATGGCCTACCAACATGGCGAAGTGAAGCCCATTCAATAGTTTGCCCGGAACCAGGAACAATTCCGTCGAACAACAAATAATCTGCCTCTGAATCTGCTGGTCCATTTGCTTTGATTACGGGAAGCCCCCCGAGCGATTTCAATTGCTTAATATAAGCTTCATCTTCTGAACCATGCAGTTGAATCATTTCTATTACCCCCTGGGAAACCAAGGAAAGAATGTTTTCAGGAGCCTCGTCCACAAATACACCTACCGGAACAATACCTGGTGAAAGTTGTTTCCTCAGCGCATAAGCCTGCTTTGGGGTAACCCTGCGGCGACTTTCAGCAAAAACGAAACCAACGAAATCAGGTCTTTCAAGGTTAACCGTTTCGATGTCCTGCGGGCGAAACAAGCCACATATCTTAGTCTTTACCATGCCCAGTTCCTCGTAGCCGATTGATTTCGGCTTTCTTATCGGCGCTTTTCATAATGCTTTCACCTATAAGAACTGCATCTGCCCCAATTTTTCGCAGAATAGAAATATCTTCCGGAGATGAAATGCCACTTTCTGAAACAAAAATAACCTCTGAAGGCACCAGTTTTCGCAAACGTTCACTTAAGGTGATATCCACTTCAAAGGTTTTAAGATTGCGGTTGTTGACCCCCACCACTCTGGCTCCAGCGCCTAGAGCCATCTTGACCTCGTCTTCATTATGGGTTTCGACAAGAGCAGAAAGTCCCAGCTTATGTGCTATTTCAAGATAGCGAGCAAGAGTTTTTTCATCGAGCAGCGAACAAATAAGCAAAACCGCGCTCGCACCCAATATCTTCGCTTCATAAATCATGTAGCTGTCTACCGTGAAATCTTTTCGCAACAAGGGCGTATCCACCGCATCAGCAATTTCGCACAAATACTGATTACTGCCTTTGAAGTAGAAGGGCTCAGTTAATACAGAAATTGCCGCCGCCCCAGCATCGCTGTAATCTTTGGCAATTTCCCCATACGGAAAATCCGGAGCAATAATGCCTTTCGAAGGGGAAGCTTTTTTAATTTCACAAATGAAGGCAACATCGTCTTGCCGCAAAGCTTTTTCGAAAGGAAAGTCTTCTGTACTTGGGCGCCTTTGTGCAATTTCAGCCAACGATTCCAAAGAAAGAACTTGTTTTTGAGCCTCAATCCGCTCAGAAGTTTTCTGGGCAATTTCATGTAAAATATCCAAAGAAACCAACTAGCCTTCGTTTGAGTAGCGAATAAATTCTTCCAACTTTTCTAAAGCTTTGCCGCTATCAATCATGTCTTGGGCTATGGCAGCAGCTTCTTCAATAGTTTCATACTTGCCTGCAATAACCATAGCAGCAGCTGCATTCAATACCGCAGCATTGCGTTTGGGGCCTTGCTCTCCACCCAAAACTGCTCGCAAGATTTCTGCATTTTCAGCAGGAGAACCACCTTTCAGCGCGTCTTTTTCACAACGCTCGAACCCAAACTGTTCTGGCGTAATGGTGTAGGAACGCACCCATCCATCCTTTACTTCGCACACATAAGTTGGCGCAGAAAGAGATATTTCGTCTAACCCATCTTCGCCATAAACCACCATGGCGCTCTTCACGCCAAGATTACAAAGCACCTGCGCCAAAGGTTCCACCAGTTCGCGGTCGTAAACGCCCATCAGCTCCATTTTCGCACCGGCCGGATTGGTTAAAGGCCCCAAGATGTTAAATACGGTGCGTATTGCCAGTTCACGGCGAACCGGAGCAACATATTTCATAGCAATATGGTAGTTTTGCGCAAACAGGAAACAGATCCCGATGTTTTTTAAGAGCTCGGCGCTTTTTTCAGGAGATATAGTAATGTCTACGCCCAGCGCTTCAAGCACGTCTGCCGCGCCGCACTGACTAGAAGCACTGCGATTACCGTGTTTTGCCACAGGAATACCAGCCGCAGCTGTGATAAGCGCCGCTGTGGTAGAAATGTTAAAGGTTCCCGCATGGTCTCCCCCAGTGCCCACAATTTCGAGGGCATCTATATCATGCAACAAGCGCACACAATGAGCACGCATTCCAGAAGCGGAAGCAGTAATTTCGGTAGTGGTTTCACCCTTTAAACTCAGAGCAGTCAAGTACGCACTCATTTGAACGGGCGTTGCTTCCCCGGTCATAATTTCATGCATTACTGCTTCTGCTGTTTCATAAGATAAATCTTCTTTTTTCGAAAGAGTTAAAATCGCTTCCTTAATCATGGGGGTGCCTTTCAGCTTTTTAAAAAGTTTTCGATAATTGTCTTACCTTGGGGGGTAAGAATTGATTCTGGATGAAACTGCAAACCAAAAACAGGGAAACTTTTATGACTTACTGCCATAATTTCACCGTCTTCCGTTCGAGCAAGAACCTCTAATTCATGAGGTAAAGATTCTTCTAGTCCTGCCAAAGAATGATACCTTGCCACTCTGAATCGAGTGGGCAGCCATTTGAAAAGTGGGCTTTTTGCTTCGGCCATAATTTCAGAAGATTTCCCGTGCATGAGTTTTTTAGCGTAAGAAACCGTGCCACCAAAAGCCTGGTAAATACACTGATGGCCAAGGCAAATACCAAGAATGGGAACTGTGCTATGAAGTTTTTGGATAACCTCGATGCAAATTCCAGCATTTTCTGGCCTACCGGGACCGGGGGAAATAACTATTCTTTCAGGTTTCAATTGCTCGATTTCTGCAACCGTCATTTCATCATTTCTGATAATTTTGATATCGGGCTCGGTGTCTTGCTCAAGAGTAACTGCACCAAGCATCTGGTAAAGGTTGTGAGAAAAGCTATCGTAATTGTCTATTAGGAGGATCATTTAATCGATACCTCCTGAAGATTTTTCTAGCGCCGTGCGCACTGCCATAGATTTATTCAAGCATTCTTGGTATTCCGTTTCGGGGTTGCTTTCTGCAACAATTCCTGCACCACTGCGAATAAACACTTTGCCGTTTTTTCGATACACAATTCGAATTGCAATACAGGTATCCATGTTGCCGGTAAAATCCAGGTAGCCAACGGCGCCACCATAGATACCTCTTTTGTTTTCTTCGAGTTCATTGATTATCTGCATGGCACGAATTTTTGGGGCTCCTGAAAGAGTGCCTGCGGGCAGCACCGCATTGATGGCATCGAGCCCGGTTTTTCCCTCACAAATATCACCTGAAACTGTTGAGCCAATATGCATCACATGGGAAAAACGCAGAACAGACAGGTATTTTTCTACTTGCACGGTACCAAACTTGCTAATCTTGCCCAAATCGTTTCGCCCTAAATCAACCAGCATATTGTGTTCTGCAAGTTCTTTTTCATCTTTCAATAACTCAGCTTCAAGAGCAATATCTTCCGCATCCGTTGCACCGCGAGGGTGAGTTCCTGCCAAGGGAAAAGTGAAAAGCTTTCCGTCTTGCAGCTTTACCAAGGTTTCTGGAGACGCCCCAGCAATTTCCAAATCGCTGCCACTAAAGTAAAACATGTAAGGTGACGGATTAATGGTGCGTAACACGCGATAAGTGTCAAATAAGCTACCTTCAAAGTCTGCTTCGAAACGATTCGAAACCACGACCTGAAAAATGTCGCCCTCTCTTATGTAGGATTTAGCTTTGTCCACCATGGTGCAAAAAGCATCTTTTGCGAAAAGTGACCGAAAATCAGAAAGAAGCTTTGCAGGGGCGCTAAGCTTTGAGGTGTCTGTTTTGATAATATTTTTGAGTTTTTCCAGTTCTTCGGTACCCCGTTGGTATTCTTCTTCTAAGTTTTCCGTGCCAATGTTAACCATGAGTACGATCTTCTGACGATAGTGATCAAAGGCAATAACCTTATCGAAAAGCATTAAATCCACGTCTTGGAAGAATTCTTTATCTTTTGCATCCAAAACCAAACTTGGTTCATCGTATTTTGCATAATCGTAGGCAAAATAACCCACTAAGCCACCAGTGAACGGCGGCAGATCTACAAGTTTCGCGCTTTTGTGCTGATCAAGAATTTCTTGAATTTGAACGTTGGGGTTCGCCGCCTCAAAGCTTTCAACCCCCTCTGCGGATGAAATTTTCATCGTGCCATTTAAACAGGTAATTTCTAGCTTGGGGTCAAAACCCAGAAAAGTGTATCTCCCCCAGTTTTTGGTGTCTTCAGCGCTTTCAAGAATGAAACAATGGTTACTTACTGCCTGCAAGCGATTGAGCACTTCTATAGGGGTTACTCTGTCGGAAAACAATTCTGCGCACAGTGGCATTAGGCGGTATTCTCCTGTTTCCGCAATCTGCCGGGCAATTTCTAAGTCTGGTTTTAGCATTTTCTGTCTGTTCTTGTATTTTTCATCATCCCACACAACCTATGGTACCAAATATTTCTGTTTCACTCCAAATATCACATGAAGTTTTTATTCGAGAAATCAGCTATCTTTTAGAAATAAGCCACCTTAAGCCTGATTTGCGCTATTCTTTCAAGGATAAAGCGTCCCAATAAAAAACCAATCGTGGCGATAGGAGCCGAAAGTATGTCAACCAAAAGCTTGGCAAAACCTGCAAATGAAATATGCGTTCTGGTAACAGGAGGAGCCGGCTATATTGGATCTCACACCTGCGTCGAGCTTTTAACCTTGGGATACAAAGTAGTCGTGCTTGATGACTTAAGCAATTCAAGCGAAATTGCGCTGGATCGAGTTCGCAAAATTACTGCTGCAGACAAAGAGCAGCTGGTATTTCACCTGGGAAGCATTCTTGACAAAGCAATTCTCGAGGAAATTTTCAGCCTTTACGAAATTGATGCCATCATTCACTTTGCCGGTTACAAGGCAGTTGGCGAAAGTGTGGAAAAACCGCTGGAGTATTACTGGAACAACATTGCAGGAACCTTGGTTTTGTGCGAAGTGGCGCGCGAGCATGGTGTCAAAAACCTGGTGTTTTCAAGTAGCGCTACTGTCTACGGCACGCCAGAATCTGTTCCCATGAATGAAACCTTTCCCAAAGGCATTCCCACAAACCCCTACGGACATACCAAAAGTATGATTGAGCAAATACTGAGTGATATCTATATTGGCGACAACGAGTGGAATATCACCATTCTGCGCTATTTCAACCCGATTGGAGCTCATGAAAGTGGCTTGATTGGTGAAGACCCCAAGGGAATTCCCAACAACTTGGTGCCCTTTGTTGCGCAAGTTGCTGTTGAAAAGCGCGAATGTGTCGGAGTTTTTGGAAACGATTACGAAACCCCTGATGGCACCGGTGTGCGAGACTATATCCATGTGGTTGATTTGGCCTTAGGGCATGTGAAGGCGCTGAACTGGATGGGTGGAAAATGCGGCACTGGCGAAGCCGCCGATGAAGGCAGCATACCAGGCGAAAAGGCTGCGGATGGCACCCGCCGTGGTGTGGGAATATTCAATCTGGGTACGGGCACAGGCTCTAGCGTTTTGGAAGTTATCAAAGCCTACGAAAAAGCGTGCGGCAAGACCTTACCGTTCAAGTTCCACCCGCGTCGATCAGGAGATATTGCAAGCAGTTTTGCCACCTGCGACAAAGCCTTAGCTGAATTAGAATGGGAAGCAGAATTCGATTTAGCGCGCATGTGCGCCGATAGCTGGCGCTGGCAGTCTAACAACCCCGATGGGTATGGTTGTTAGACCGAAATTACTTCTCAAGTAACAAAGAAGGCTAAAAACCAACCACCAATTCTTTTAAAGATGGGCTTTTCTCTTTATTTTCTTTAATAATAAAGGCTCTATGCTATTATTTCATTTTGTATTTTGCTCGAATTCTTGAAAAGGTCTCAACATATGAATTCAAGCTCGTAGCAAGCATAAGAAAGTAAGGTTTCATGACCACCATAACCAGCACCAGAAAAACCGAGCTTCAACGCAACTGGTTTATTGTGTCATCCCTGGTTTCAAAGGAATTTAAGCTTAAGTACCGCCGCAGTATTCTTGGGGTGCTTTGGTCGATATTAAACCCCCTTCTTATGATGGTTGTCCTCTCTGCGGTGTTCAGTTTTGTTTTCAAGTTTGAGATCGAAAACTTCGCGCTTTACCTCATCTTAGGCTGGACGCTTTTTAACTTCATGAGCGATGCCACCCAAGGCGCCATGAATTCTATCCTAAACTCTGCACCCCTTATTAAGAAGATTCGCATTGAGAAAATGCTCTTCCCCATTTCAAGAGTACTTTTTAGCCTCGTGAATTTTGCTATTGCACTCATAGCAGTATTGGTAGTATTCATTTTTTCTCAGCATCTTCCCACTTTGAATATTTTGTTTTTGCCGTTGCTTCTGGTTTATGTCTTTTTGTTTAGTTTAGGGATTGGGCTTTTGCTTGCTTCTCTTGCTGTGTTCTTTCGAGACGTATTACACATTTGGGGTGTGTTCCTTATGGCATGGATGTATGCCACCCCCATTATTTATCCTGTTCAAATATTAAAAGATTGGATGATGCAAGTTATGCAATTCAATCCTTTATACCATTTTGTGACTTATTTTAGAGAAATTGCTTTATGGGGCACCACCCCAAGTTTGATCAATAACCTTATCTGTCTTGGTTTTGCCCTGACCGCACTTGCTCTTGGTTTCTTTGTTTTTCGCAAAACTCAGAAGCGCTTTATCCTTCATGTATAACAATTCTATTAGCCGACGAGAAAGCCTTCAATGCCCGAAATTGCCAACATATCAAGCATGACGCCTGAAGAAGAAATTGAATTTGAAAACAATCGTGAAACCATGATTAAAGTCGATCATGTTTCCATGGAATTCAATATGGCATCAGAGCAATTGAATAGCTTAAAAGAATACGCTATTAAGCTGGCAAAAAGGCAGCTGTACTTTAAGGGTTTCAAAGCCCTTGATAACGTTTCTTTCGAAGTGAAAAAGGGCGATGTTTTCGGCATTATTGGCACCAACGGGTCAGGAAAAAGCACGCTACTGAAAATTATCGCTGGGGTGCTTGAACCTTCAGAAGGCAAATGCACCGTAAAAGGGCGCATTGCCCCCTTGATTGAACTGGGGGCGGGTTTTGACCTAGAACTAACAGCCCGTGAAAACATTTACCTCAACGGTGCTCTGCTCGGGTATCCCAAGAACTTCATCAACGAACACTTTGATGGCATAGTTGAATTCGCAGAGATTGAACAGTTCTTAGATATGCCCATGAAAAACTTTTCTTCGGGCATGGTTGCGCGCATTGCCTTTGCAATCGCAACCGTAATTGTTCCTGAGGTTTTGATTGTGGATGAAGTACTTTCAGTGGGTGACTTCATGTTCCAAAAGAAATGCGAAGACCGCATCAAAGAACTCATCGAAATTCATGGTGTTACTGTTTTAATTGTTTCTCATAGTCACGACCAGATTGAGCGCTTATGCAATAAGGTCATTTGGATCGATAAAGGCTGCACACTTGTGGTAGGGAAAACTTCGGAAATATCAAAACGGTATCGGATTCTCGGAGGGCGAGCGGGTAGCGACGAATCAAAACAACGAGTATTGCGATCCTTTGAAAAGGAATACGAAATCACCAACGAAACATACAAGATTATAGCTGGTAGTGATTTCTTCGAGACAGCAGTACTCGCCGCTTCAAATGTTTATAGCAAATCAAAACTAGGTGCTGTTTGCATAACCAGCGGAACTTCTCATATCAACACCGTTCTTGCAAATGGGTTATCGGGAGCATATGATGCACCAATACTACCCACAAAAACAGAAGGGTTGCCCATCAGCGTTAAAAACTTTTTAGAGTCTCGTAAGCCTAAAAAAATCTTCTTTTTTGATTGCGGCTCTCAAACCCGAAGAGCTCTTCGCGAGTTGCAAGAGTTTAACTGGAAACCAGAAATAGTAAATTTTTCAAACGAGGGAAGTGTTTTTGATTTATCAAAGGACATTTTCGCTTACGGCAAAAAAGAAAAGGTATGGGGGAAACAAGCCGTCGTAGTTGATTTTGAGGACAACGTAGAATCACTAGCTGCTGCTTCCTATGTTTATAAGGAAAAATGCCCTGTTTTCTCATCCTCAAGCACCCACCCGATGGTAACCTCGGAGCTTCTGGAGATCCTTTCCACAGCTAAAATATCCGAAGTGATAATAATTGGGAAAAACGCTAATACCGACATTGAAGAAGCTTGCAGGAAACGCAACATTAACTGCATTCGGTTTGCGTCAGAGCAAGTTTATGAATCGTGCATTAAGCTCTGCGATTGGATTTTCGCTCAAAGCGACATAAGCAAAAAAGAACTCTGTATTTCATCGCAATCACTAAGCCAATGGCCAGATATTTTGAGCTGTGGCATGTATTGCTCGCATAAAAAGAGTGCTCTCCTTTTAGGGGATCCGACAAACCTCGACAGCATTGCAGCCTGCCTTAATTTTATTGAAGAAAAGAGGAGTTCCATAAGTAAACTCACCTTTTTTGGAGGAGACACGAACCTCAGCGAAGTTGAAAAAGAAACCCTTTTCAAAGAACTCCTTTCATAGCAGCCAATCTGGGATTTGAGCTCTCGGAAAGCATGTCATCTTGAGCGACTCCCCTGTCATCCTGAAAACCCGTGTCATCCTGAGACGAAGCCGAAGGATCTAGGATCCTTCATTCCGCTCACTTCGTTCGCTTCATTCAGGATGACATTCCCTTGTCATCCTGAGGCGCAGCCGAAGAATCCAGTCTATCTCGTCCTGAGCGAGCATGTCATCCTGAGGCGCAGCCGAAGGATCTAGGATCCTTCATTCCGCTCACTTCGTTCGCTTCATTCAGGATGACAGATTGTATTTCAGCTTTAAGCAAGCTCTGAGAGCTTCGGGTTTACCTTGTCTTTATCGCTTAAGATGTATTCGCAATCAAGGCTTGGCCATTCAACACCCACATCCGGGTCATCCCACGCAAGCCCACTTTCATCATCGGGGCGATAAACATCATCACACTTATAGGCAAAAGTCGCGGTTTCACTCAGAACGAGAAAACCGTGCGCAAAACCCTTCGGGATAAAAAATTGCCGATAATTATCCCCGGTAAGTAAAGCCCCTTCCCACTTTCCATAAGTGGGGCTTCCTTTGCGCAGGTCAACAGCAACGTCAAAAACTTCGCCTGCAATTACCCGTACCAGCTTAGCCTGAGGGTAGTTCACCTGAAAATGAAGTCCTCGCAAGACCCCCTTTTTCGAAGCAGAGACGTTATCTTGCACAAAAACCGTATCTATCCCGCCCGCTTCGAAATCGGGGCGCTTGTAAGTTTCCATAAAGTAACCGCGATCATCTCCATAGCGTTTTACATCAACAATTTTCACGCCTTCTATGGAAGTATCGGCAAAAGTAAAGTTTCCGGAAACGGTCTGCATTAGGCACGCCCTTCGTACATAGTTTGATAATAATCCTGGTAAGCCCCACTGGTTACGTGTGACACCCATTCTTCATTATCAAGATACCATTGAATGGTCTTAACAATTCCAATTTCAAAGGGTGTTTCTGGATACCATCCAAGGTCTGCCTTAATCTTATCAGGAGCAATACCGTAGCGACGGTCGTGACCTTTGCGGTCTTCAACGTATTCGATTAAGTTTTCGTTAATGGCTTCATTCCCTGTGGTTTTCGCAAGTTGCGCAATAACGGTTTTTACAATGTGAATGTTTGGATGTTCGTTGTGCCCTCCAACGTTATAAACTTCACCAAGCACACCACCATCAATAACCATATCGATTGCCTTGCAATGATCTTCAACATATAACCAATCTCGCACATTTAAACCATCGCCATAAACGGGCAAGTTTTTCAAGTTCAGAGCATTATTAATCATAAGAGGAATAAGCTTTTCAGGGAATTGGAAAGGCCCGTAATTGTTTGAACAACGAGTAATGTTAATGGGGAACTTATAAGTATCACCATAAGCCAACACGAACATATCTGAGGCTGCCTTACTAGCTGAATAGGGGCTATGGGGGGTCAGCGGAGTGTCTTCCCAGAAAAACGCTTCTGGGTCATCAAGAGGAAGAGAGCCATACACTTCATCGGTTGATACTTGCAAGAACTTATGAGAACCGTAAGTATCGCCCCCTTGTTGCCAAGCGTTACGAGCGATATTTAAAAGAGCTACGGTGCCCATAACGTTGGTGCGAGCAAAAATCTCTGGATCGGTGATTGATCGATCTACATGAGATTCTGCTGCAAAGTTCACTACAAAATCTGGTTCGTACTTATCAAAGAGCGCCTGGATAGCAGAAGAATCACAAATATCTGCTTGCACGAAAATGTGGCGATCATCGCCTTCAATACTTTTCAGGTTTTCTAGGTTGCCTGCATAGGTAAGGCTATCGACATTGATAATCCGGCAATCTGCGTGCTTTTTCAGCATATAGAGCACAAAATTCGAGCCAATAAAGCCAGCTCCTCCAGTTACGAGATAGGTTTTCATACAGCTTTGTCTCCCAATTCAGATAGGTTATTTATATAGGTGGCAAGAGCATCTTGCCAGGTACGCATTTCGTCGCCAACGCTATCTTCAAGATGCTTGTTTCGTAAAGAAGAAAAGGCAGGGCGTTTTGCGGGGCGAGGAAATTCTTCAGTGGTACAGGGAATTTTTTCGCATTCTATTCCTGCCAGATCTACAATTTTGCTGGCAAAATCGAACCAACTACAGGTACCGTTATTGGTGCAGTGATAAATACCATAGTTTTCGGTTTCTGCAATTCGAAGTATTTCATAAGCTAAATCGTTAGCTGAAGTGGGGTTTCCTAGCTGGTCGCTTACCACTTTAATTGAGCCGTTTTCTTTCGCAAGCTTTAGCATGGTTTTCACAAAGTTATTTCCCACATACCCATACAACCAAGCAGTACGTAAAATAAAATGCTTGGGGTTAGCCTCTGCTACCAGCTCTTCCCCAGCAAGCTTGGTACGCCCATAAGCACTTTGCGGATCAGTAACGTCAGTCTCCCCGCGTTCCACCGGGTCATCGCCAGAAAAAACGTAATCGGTTGAAACATGCACTATCTTTGCACCTTGCGCTTTTGCGGCTGCAGCTAAGTTTTTTGCCCCTGTTGCATTGATAAGATAAGCGATATCTTCCTTTTCTTCACAACCATCTACGTTGGTCATAGCAGCGCAGTTAATTACGAGGTCAAACTTCCCTTGTGCAAGAAAAACATCCACCGCCGCCGCATCAGTAATATCTAAGGCTGCAACATCGGTTTGCACTACTTCTGCCCCAGCATAAGCTTCAGGGATAGAGCCGATTTCAGCAACACCGCTTTTCAGTAAGCGGGTAAGTTCGCTTCCTAGCTGTCCGTTAGCACCACAAATAAGTATTTTCATTATATGTATTCTCCCCTTCTTACTATTTTGTCATCGGCGACCTTTTTAAGGTGCTCGCCATAAGGAGATTTTCCATAACGATCCGCGCATGCCAACAGGCGTTTTTTGTCTATCCAACCGTTTAAATAAGCAATTTCTTCAATAACAGAAATTGAAAGCCCTTGGCTTTTTTCGTTTACCCGTACAAATTCACTTGCTTCAAACAGCGAATCAACCGTACCGGTATCAAGCCATGCGTACCCACGACCCAGTGTCACCACGTTTAGGGTGCCCTCTTCAAGGTACAGACGATTTAGGTCGGTGATTTCAAGTTCTCCTCTATTGGAAGGCTTTACCAGCTTTGCTAATTCGCAAACACGATTGTCGTAAAAATATAACCCTGTCACCGCATAATTGCTTTTTGGTTGAACAGGTTTTTCTTCAATAGAAATTGCATTGAAGCTTTCATCAAACTCAACAACCCCATAGCGTTCTGGGTCATCTACATAATACCCAAAAACCGTAGCGCCGCCTTTTGTTTCCGCCGTTTCCACTGCTCGCTTCAAATGGCGGCCAAGACCGTTGCCGTAAAAAATATTATCCCCCAGCACCAAAGCGCAAGATTCACCTGCGATGAACTCTTCGCCAATCAAAAAAGCTTGCGCCAAACCATCTGGCGAAGGTTGTTCTGCATAAGAAAGACTTACCCCAAAATCGCTGCCATCTTTCAGAAGGCGTTCAAAGTTAGGTAAATCCGTGGGGGTAGAAATAATCAAGATATCCCTAATGCCTGCCATCATCAGAACTGAAAGGGGATAGAAAATCATAGGCTTGTCGTAAACCGGCAATAATTGTTTAGAAGTAACGGTGGTAAGGGGGTAAAGCCTTGTTCCTGACCCACCCGCTAGAATAATGCCTTTCATTAAGCTCCTTATAGTAATAAGAGAAAGAATGGGGTTCTTTCTTTTTTTGCAACCTATCTAGATTATATTAAAGCATCGTATGTAGGTATAGAGAAATGCCCTCTCACACAATTACTCTAATATAAAATAACTCGGGTACTAACAAGCTGTTACAGAAGTCCCCTACGAGGAGCCTAATGAAAATTAAAACAACCTGTGCCTGTCGCGGTAACGGGAAAGCTTATATTAAAATGAGCATCAACGGACTATCCTCAGATAGTGAAATCGAGTTGAAGTGCAAAACATCTGCAGGGAAACAAGCCCCGGCTTTGCTCTATACGCTCTACAAAAACAAGCAAAACAGAGAACTAGCTTTAGTGTTCCCTTTGGCAGCGATTTCCCTTACTCTCTTTTTATATAAAAAAAATAATACTCCTGGCAACACACTAATTTATAAGAAAACGATTCATCCTGAGATACTGAAATGGCAATCACGGTTCAATTACCGCTTCCATCGCGAAGAATGCTTGAGTATTCGCGATATTGAAATGCAGCATTTTTTTGAGCATCCAAATATTTTCTTCAACAACTGCATTATTTCCAATAATACAAATGTGTTACGAGGAACCGTACACACAAGCAAGCCAAAAGAGCTTAAAAGATCTCTTCAGATTTATGATGCATCTTTTGACCTTCTGGAAACAGAAACGTTCATCATGAGCGAATCTCTTGAAAAAAGTTCTTTACAAATCAACAAAGAAATGTGGTTTATCGACTTTTCGGTTCGAATTCCTGAAAAAATAGACAACTATACTTTTATTTACCAAGATACCGAAAAAGAAAACCCAACCAATTTCGCCTCTCTGATTAAAGAGCACTATCAAGAGATGCTTGATGATTATTCTAACGTAACCCTCAATGCCTCACATGACCCACGGTATGAAAAATGGTTTGAAGAAGATCGAGGTACTGGCGCTGACAAAGTGAGAGAACATGCCAGCACTTTTCCTTATTCACCTTTGATTAGCATCGTTGTTCCCCTCTATAAAACTCCTATGCAGTGTTTTAACGAAATGGTTAAAAGCGTTCTTGATCAGACGTACCACAATTTTGAGCTGATTTTAGTCAATGTTAAAGAAAGCAATGTGGGCCTACATGACACGCTAGTGCAGCTTGATTTTAATCCACGTATCCGTGTTCTTAATCTAGAGGTGAATAAAGGAATATCAGGAAACACAGCTGAAGGGATTCGAGCCGCCAAAGGTGAATATGTAGCTTTTCTTGACCACGATGATGTGCTAGAAGTCTCTGCTCTATTTTCATACGTAGCGGCTTTGAACGAGAACCGTGAAATTGGGTTACTCTATTGCGATGAAGATAAGCTTTACGAAAATGGTCATTATGGAGACCCCTATTTTAAGCCAGATTTTAGCAAATACCTTCTTCGCCAAGTGAACTATATCTGCCATTTCTTGATGATCAAAAAAGAAATCCTTGAATTACTGGAATACGATAACAAAGAATTTGATGGCGCCCAAGACCATCACTTAATCTTGCAGGCCATAGAGCAAAACATTGTTGTTCATCATATCGCTAAAGTCTTATACCATTGGCGCGTCATCCCTGGTTCAACTGCTGGCGGCACAGGCAATAAGGACTACGCCAATGAAGCTGCTAGGTTGGCCGTTCAAAAGCACCTTGACCGCATTGGGCAAAAAGCATCCATTATAGATACAAAAGATGCTTGCCGATATAAAGTCCTCTATGAACCCCAAGAGTCTCCGCTGGTTTCGATTATTATTCCCAACAAAGACAGCATTGAAGTTCTCGATACCTGCTTGAAGTCTATAGCAGAAAAAAGTACTTATTCAAATTATGAAATTATTGTTGTTGAAAACAATAGTACTGAAGCTGAGACTTTTGAATTCTATGAAACCTCACAAGCAAAGAATGAAAAACTGCGAGTAATAAAATATGGTGATGAGTTCAACTTCTCAAAAATAATCAATTTCGGTGTTTCACACGCGAAGGGTGAATATTATTTATTACTTAATAACGACACTGAAGTTATAACACCCACTTGGATAGAAAACATGCTAGGCATTTGTCAAGATGAAGAGGTTGGCGCAGTTGGGGCAAAACTCTACTACCGCGACGGAATCATTCAACACGCCGGTGTATGTATTGATTCCGAGGCAGCCACCCACATCAATGTTAACCTCGATAGACATGCTGCTGGGTACTATAATACAACGACAACCACGCGAGAGCTCAGTGCCGTTACCGGAGCTTGCCTTATGACCAAAAAAGACATCTTTAACCAAGTTGAATGCTTCAGTGAAGATTTCGCTGTTGCTTTTAACGATGTAGACTATTGCTTAAAAGTTCTCAAAGCAGGAAAACACATAATCTATTGTGCTGATGCCGAATTGTTTCATTATGAATCTTATTCTCGTGGTTACGAAACAACTTTAGAAAAAAAGAAAAGGTTTACGAAAGAAAAAGCATTGTTGCAGTTTACGTGGCCGGAACAGTACCTCTCGCATGACCCCTACATGAATCCTAGTCTTTCAAAGAAAAGCCCATACCATCGCCTAAGAGATATAAATGAATAGTTCGATTTGGGCAAAGTGTCTTCGGGCTAAACTCACGTATGCAATATGCTAGACTGTAGTAATCAAATGTAATAAAAATGTTTGCAAGGAGTTAATTTATGGCAAGTATAGCACCTATCAAAATATCTTTCGTTATTCCTTGCTACTCCTCAGAAAGCACCATTTCTGAAGTCGTAGAACGCTTGTCTCAAACCGTAGAGAAGCAATTCTCACGAAAAGAGTATGAAATCATTTTGGTCGATGATTGTTCCCCCGACAATACCTTTGAAACCCTATGTAAACTCTCTGAAAAATTTTCAAACGTCAAAGTAATAGGTTTTGCAAAAAATTTCGGACAGCAAGCTGCAATTCTTGCAGGATTCAATAGCGCTTGCGGATCATTGGTTGCTTGCCTAGATGATGATGGACAAACAAGACCAGAAGACTTTTTTAAGCTACTGGACAAACTCAATGAGGGATATGATCTTGTCTACGCCCAGTATCCGAAATACGAGAATAGTAGATTCAGAAAATTTGGTTCCTCGGTAAATGATATGATGGCAAACATGCTTCTTGGAAAACCTAAAAATCTTACCCTTTCAAGTTATTTTATTTGCAAACGTTTTTTAGTGGAATCTGCTAAGAATTACAAAAACCCTTATCCGTATCTATCCGGTCAAATGCTTGCCTCTACATCAAGCATTGCTAATGTTGAAGTAGAACACGCATCAAGGCTTAGTGGAACATCAGGATATACCATCAGGAAGCTCTTATCACTTTGGCTTAACGGCTTCACAGCTTTTTCTATCACCCCTTTAAGGATATCGTCGGCTCTCGGTTTCGTTTTTGCCTGCCTTGGACTCATAGCATCTCTGGTTGTTTTTTTTAACCGCATAATAAACCCAGAAGTTCCCATTGGCTGGTCATCAACGGCTTGTCTTATTCTTGTTTTGGGCGGACTGGTTTTGTTCTCTCTGGGGCTTATTGGTGAATACCTCGGTAGGGTATATATTAGCATTAACAGCGTGCCACAATATGTGATAAAACATGTTGTAGACAAGAATGAAGGTGTTAATAACTCATGAAATTTGTTGATGCTTATTGGGATACAAGAAGCCTTGGTGACCGCTGTGCAACCCTATTATTCCAAACCTCAGATGGGAAGGAAGACGTTGCTGAAGCAATGCGACTATCGTCAGAATACGACCTGATCACAGCCTCTGTTCCGTCGGGCAGCAACCTGCTCCCAGGAGAGCTTGAAGCAGCTGGCTTTCGCTTTGTTGAGACAAAGCTCTGTTACGAGCATGATCTAAAACAGGTCACTCTGCCGGAATTCGAAAAAAGATTCTTGCCGGACATCTCTATTAAAGAAGCTTCTGAAGAGGAAATCCGCTATATGGAAGAAGCGATCGGCAATGGGCTTTTTGCTACCGATAAAATATCCTTGAACCCAAGGTTTGGAGTAAAAGTTGCTGGGAAAAGATATATAAACTGGATATCTGACGAAATGGAGAAGGGCGCCCATCTGTACTCTTTCTTTTATAAAGACGTATTGAGTGGCTTTTTTATCTATAAAGAGTCTGCACCCGAAACGGTATACCCCTTCCTTGCAGCATTGTTCCCCGGAAAATACGAGAAAATACTGGGAGTAAATCTTGTCTTCTCCTGCATTTCTCTAGCAAAAGAAAACGAATACCGGCGATACATTACCGATGTGTCTTCGAACAACCTACCGATAATCCGAATAATCGAATTGCTCGGCATGCGAATATACGACATTCAATACATTTTTATGCTTGACAAGAAGGCTTGAGAAAATCGCATCTCCATAACCTCAATTTTAGAGGCTCTCCCATTTGCTCTTAACTTGCGCAGCAATCTTTTCGGGGGTCAAACCACAGGTTTCGAGCAAGTCTGCATAAGGCGCAGCTTTAGGGAACGCATCCTGAATACCAATCTTCAGAAGCGCACAGCCTAGTGCCGCCTCTTCTGTGAGCGTTTCTGCGAGAGCGCTTCCGAGACCACCGATAACGCTATGCTCCTCAAGGGAAACAAGGAGTCTGCAATCCTTGGCAACGATCTTCTTGATGGCAGCCCTGTCCAAAGGCTTAATAGTGTGCATGTTGAGAACTCCGACCTTATAGCCTTGCTCAGCTTCCAATAGGTCGGCCGCAGAAAGAGCAACTGCAACCATGGCACCAGTTGCCACGATATAGATATCAGCTCCCTCTCTAAGTTCTATTGATTTACCGATCTCGAAATCATAGTCTTCTTTATACACAACAGGGTTATTTACCCCGCCAGGCAGGCGTAAATAAACAGGGGCATCGATTTTTGCTGCCGCCTGTGTGGCCTTTATCACTTCGAGACAATCGGCTGGTGAAAGTACGACCATATTGGGTATTGTGCGCATAATAGCAAGATCTTCGCAACTCATATGGGTAGCCCCAAGGATGCCCACACTAAGGCCGGAGGTGAGTCCTACCAGCTTTACTGGTAGCTTCATATAACCCATATTCACCCGCACCTGATCAAGGCAGCGTGTAGAAGCAAAAGTTGCATAGGTAGTTGCAAAGACCTTGCTACCCTCCTTTGCCATCCCAGCGGCTACGCCAACCAAATTCTGTTCGGCAATACCAACGTTGTAGCACTGTTCGGGATGGTTATGTGCAAAGCGTTCCAGCCCAGAATAAAAGCGCAAATCTGCGGTAACAACAGCACAATCAGTTCCGCTATCGGCCAGATCCAACATCGCAGTACCGAATGCGCCACAAGGTCCAAGCATAGACCAGGTTCTAAGATTCCGTTGATTGACCTCTATCATCACATCGCCTCGATTTCTTTAATAGCCTGGTCATAAAGTGCCTGAGTTACTCGCCCAAAATGCCACGAACGCTCATGTTCCATATAAGAAACACCTTTGCCTTTAACCGTCTTTGCCAATACAACAGCAGGCTTTTTAGGATCAATGCGCCCATTAATAGACTCGAATGTGGAGCAGAGCGCCTTGAGATCATGCCCATCAACCTCAAAGACATCCCAACCGAAGGCTGCCCATTTGTCTGAGAATGACCCAAGACTTAAGGTGTCCTCGGTAGTGCCGTCATATTGCAAGCCATTGATATCGATTATCACGGTAATTCTACTCAACTGATAGTGGGAAGCAGCCATAGCAGCTTCCCAGACAGAACCTTCATCACATTCTCCGTCGCCCATTAGAACATAAACGCGAGAGTTGTTGTTACCCTTACGAGTCATGCCGAGACAAGAGCCAACAGCAAGGGAAAGCCCCTGCCCTAAGCTTCCTGTTGAAAATTCAACACCGATATCGAGATTCATAGAAGGGTGCCCAGTCAGCAAGGAGCCCTGATCCTTAAAAGTACCAAGAGAACTTTCAGGAATGATACCTAGCTGTATTAAAACACTATAAAGCGCCTGCGCTCCATGTCCTTTGCTTAGAATGAAACGATCCCGGTTCTCACATCTAGTGTCTGCGGGATCAATATTCATTATTCTGTGATAAAGCGCCACAAGGATTTCCGCACTCGAGAGAGCGGCGCCCATATGAGCTCCCTCATTACCAGCATGCAGTGCCATTTCGAAACATTGCAACCGTACTTTTTTAGCCGCTTCTATCATCTCGTCAAAACTCATTTGTTTATTTTCAATCATTGAGGTGACCTCCTCCATCAACACGAAGAATCTGCCCGGTAACATAAGATGCCCTATCGCTTGCAAGGAAAGCTATTACCTCAGCAACCTCCTGAGGTGTGCCTACCCTGCCCATTGCCGAAGAACCGAGCACTCTGTTGAGTAATTCTTCATCCACTTGAGCACCCATATCAGTTGAAATTACCCCCGGCGCCACAGCATTAACCCGAATCTTAGTTCCAGCAAGTTCAGCAGCAAGCTTCTTAGTCGCAAGGCACATTGCGGCCTTACTGGAAGAATATTCAAGCTGACCAGGGCTTCCGTCAATGCCTGCGATAGAGGCCACGTTAACAATACTCCCCTTTGTGTTTCGTTCCATTAAACGTACTGCATACTGGGTGAGCTGCATCTGGGCAAAGAAATTGACTTCAAAAACCTCTCTCATTTTCTCAATTGAGGTCATTTGAAACGAGCTGCTCTCAGCAACTATCCCCGCATTATTGACAAGAATATCAAGAGACAGCTTTGCAGAGCGGATAGTTTTTACAGCCTCTTTCATTGAGCTTTCATCCGTCAATTCGAAATAAATCGGCTCAACTCTTACCTTATGTAGACGAGAAAGATCTTTGCACCAAGATTCAAAACTCTCATTATAGCTACGAGCGCAAGCCCACACCTGACATCCTTCACGAGCGAAAACCTCTACCACCGCACGACCAATACCACGCCTAGAGCCAGTGACTATCGCATTTTTATCCTTCAGAAGTCCCATAATCTACCTCACTTCGATGATACGCGAAACCTAGTTATTATTATTTTAGCTGTCTCGAACAGTATCCCTAATCAGCTCTTCTCTTATCGGTACTATTAATTCTGTCTATATCTATCGCTAATAATTTAACATACTCATCTTATTACATAATGAGCCTTAAAAACTTTACAGCTTAAGGGTTCTACATAGCAAGCATCTAATAGAAACTCATGCTGGAATATTGACATCATGCGATCTTGAGGCTGCTTTTCCAAGCGGTTTCCTAGACAGATTAGGCATTTTACTATATAACTAACGAGTATGCTTTCTTTATTGAATGAAAAGGTCGTCTTGCAGTTTTTAACTAACCTAAAAAGCAAAATCGCGCTTACCAAGATTGCGAAACCAGAACTCTTACTGGTAATTTGCGCATTTATTATTTACCTACTTTGGGCAGCTTGTCTCTCAATTAGTCAGTCCCCTGATGAATTTATGAGATTTGATATATCGCTTTTTATCCAAACGTACGGTTCGCTTCCAGAAGGAAACGATTATCTTATCAGAAATCCTGTTTGGGGAGTTAGTTATGCATACTCTCCCTATGGGTCAACTCTTTTAGCCGTTCCTTTTGTTTTTGTTGCTTCATTATTTACTTCCGACGTCAATATTTGGTTGTTTGCAGCACGCTTGGTCAGCGTTTTTTGCAGCACTGGAACAGTGGCTCTTTGTTTGCTAATTGGGAAAAGAGTTTTCGCATTGCCGGCAACGAGATTTCTTTTTGCCTGCCTAGTTGCCTTTCTCCCCCAATTTGTTTTTTTGTCTTCCTATTTTAACTGTGATGCCTTTGCCCTTTTTTCAACAGCGCTAATTTTCTATTCATGGATCAGAGGATTTGATACGAATTGGGATAGAAAGTCGTATCTATTGCTTGGGCTTGGTATTGGGTTGTGCCTTATGAGCTACTACAACGCATACGGCTTCGTCTTAGCAAGCGCCATCCTTCTTTTGGGAAATATTGTTATCCAAAAGACCCACAGCAACAAAGTGAGACATAGAGCGAATTACAAGTCTACTCTTTCAAAAGCTGCTCTTTTGGCATTTCCAATAATAATAATTGCAAGTTGGTTTTTTATAAGAAACTTCATTATTTATGATGGAGATATTCTTGGAATGGCTACCTCTAGAAACGCAAGCGAAATGTATGCTTTAGCCGAGTTTAAGCCGTCAAATCGATCCACTTTTGGCAATCAGGGTCTCACAGTGTTTGATATGCTTATAGCTCATGATTTTGACTGGATAAAAGGCACCATAAAATCCTTTATTGGGACATTTGGATACCTGTCTGTGCACCTACCACGTACTCTTTATTATTCATATTACGCTGTGCTGCTACTGGTTCTTCTTGTTGTGATTTACGACCTCATAACTACAAAAAAGAAAGAATTGCTTTTTAAGCTGTGCTGTGCAGTCTGCATCATTACCCCGATTTGCCTCAGTTTATATTATTCCTATGCTTCTGATTATCAAGCTCAAGGTCGTTATGTAATGACAATGATTATCCCCTTATTCTTCCTGGCTTCCTTTGGGGTAGAAAAAATCATAAAAAGGATTACTGCTGACAAAAGAGCAAATATTTTCATCTACCTTATTTCTATGATTTATTTTACTTTATTCTGCTTTGTGTTGTTTACCACCATAATCCCAGAATGCTATAGTGTTCCTTTTGATATATACCCAGAGGAATATTATCGTGACAATAGTCCTTTTCTTGCTTCTCAGCCAGAACGAATATCTGAGTAGACAGAGTGTGAGAATTGGATAATTTTACCGACAGTGAAATAAGAATTTTTGATTGGAGTAATAATAATGATTAGTTTCAATGTACCGCCTTTCGTCGGCAGTGAGTTGGAATACATTCAGCAAGCAGTTAATGCAAGAAAAATATGCGGAGACGGGCCTTTTACGAAAAAATGCAACTCTTGGATGGAGAATCGGTTCGAATCACAAAAGGTTCTCATAACTACGAGCGGAACAGCCGCTCTTGAAATGGCTGCAATCATGTGCGACTTCAAGGAAGGTGATGAGGTAATTCTACCAAGTTACACCTTCTCTTCTACGGCTACTAGTTTTGTACTAGCAGGGGCAAAGTTGGTTTTTGTAGATATCCGCCCAGATACCCTAAATATTGATGAAACGAAAATTGAAGAAGCAATTACTTCAAAGACAAAAGCTATCTGCGCTGTTCATTATGCTGGAGTTGCGTGTGAAATGGATACCATTTTAGAAATAGCCAAAAAACATAGTCTTTATGTCATTGAAGACGCCGCTCAAGCTGTGATGAGCACTTATAAAGGTCGGCCCCTAGGATCTATTGGAGATTTTGGTTGTTTCTCTTTCCACGAAACAAAAAACTACTCGATGGGCGAAGGCGGCGCAATTTTGATCAAAAATGCCAAGTACAATGAGCAGGCAGAAATCCTCAGGGAAAAAGGGACAGACCGTTCGAAATTCTTTAGAGGCCAGGTTGATAAATATACATGGGTTGGCTACGGAAGCAGCTATCTGCCTAGCGATCTAAATGCAGCATATCTGTGGGCACAGTTGGAGCAAGCGGACGTAATAAACAATAATAGACTTGCTCTATGGAATGCTTACTATAAAGCGCTTGAACCCCTATCAGAGGCTGGCCTCATAGAACTTCCTTTTATTCCAAATGAATGCGTTCACAACGCCCATATGTTTTATTTAAAATTCAAAACCCTTCAAGAAAGAACTGCATTCATAAAACACATGAAAGCAAATGACTGCCTGTGCGTATTTCACTATATCCCTTTACATAGTTCTCCAGCTGGCGAAAAGTTTGGATCGTTTTTCGGTGAAGACAAATACACTACGAGTGAAAGTGAGCGCATAGTAAGGCTTCCAATTTATTATGGCTTGCAAAAAGAAGAGCAGGATGAAGTCATCAAGGCAGCTATTTCATTCTTCAAGGATAAAATGTGACAAAAAAAAGCAGACCAATATTTCCTATTCTTTTAGCCCTCCATGGGCTTTTCGGTGTTTATTCTCTAAACGCCATTTTCTCTAAGCTTGCATCCCAAAGTGAATTCTTGAGCTTTTCCTTTGTCGTTTTTTATTTTCTCGTTTTAGTGCTTCTCGCTTTTTTTGCGTTTGGATGGCAACAAGCAATTAAGAAACTCCCTCTTACCACGGCGTATGCAAATAAAGCAGTAATCGTAGTATGGGGAATTCTTTGGGGGCTTATTTTTTTTGGAGAGCAGCTTTCTATTGGCAAAATAATTGGAGCAATAATTGTTGTTGGAGGAATCGTTCTCCTTACTCTTTCCGACAAGGCTGAACAAAATGAATAGCCAATTAATTATTTATTCCGGAATTCTCCTGCTAAGCGTTTTTCTAGCTTCGATTTCGCAAGTTATGCTGAAAAAAGCCGCTATGAAGGAGCACACTTCTCTGATTAAAGAATATGTCAATCCACTGGTAATAACCGGATATGCGATCCTTCTTATTTGCACTTTGCTAACGATATTTGCTTTAAAAATCGTTCCCTTAGGTCTTGCGGCTGTTCTTGAAACAACAGGTTATATTTACATAACCGTTTTCGGTGTCTATATTTTCAAGGAAAACCTTTCAAGAAGAAAAATACTAGCTTTATCAATAATTATTCTCGGCATTGTTGTCTTTGCTTTTTTTGGATGAAAGCGTATATCGAATACTATTTATGAAATGAAGAGTGCATCAATGAAAGAAAAAATAATACGTCATGAAAACATAATAAAAATCATAGCTTATTCGCTGCTTACTGTAGCCTACTGCCTACTTACATATATAACGGTTACACACCAGATAGTTCAGAATAGCAGCGATTATGGCGCACATGCATCGATTATTTTTGATACCTGGAACGCCAGCGGGGTTCGCGCACTGTTTGAAACAATCTCCTATCCTGGGTGGCATTTAGTCCTTTTTGCGCTATCTTTAACCGGATTATCAATTCCTGTATCTATCGGAATTGCAACAGCGATTTTCAATGGGCTTACCGCCGCCATCGTCTTCGCTGCTTTCGATAGACATTTTAAAAAATATACCCTCCTTCTTAGCATAATCGCTGGCTGCATTGTTCTGTTCGTCACCGCAATCTATTTGCCCTCTTTCAACGAATTCCTTTATAGAGGACAAGGGTCTCCAACGATTTGGCATAATCCAACCTATATAGCTGTTAAGCCTGCCGCCCTTTTGGCTATCCTTCTATCTGTTAGCATTATAAAAAAAGGGAAAGTAAAACTTTTTGAAGGAGTTGCTTTAGCTATCATAATTGGTTTTAGTATTATTTTAAAACCCACATTCTTTCAAGTGTTTTTTCCTTCAATCGTAGTCTTCCTTATTTATCACTGGATAGTTAATAGGGATATGCAGTTTATCAAAAACTGGTTCTTTATTATTCTTCCCTCTTTAGCTTTTATGCTATTTCAGTACTTTATGCTTTTTGGGTCATCGGAATCTGAAAGCACAATTGCTTTTACTTTTTTTTGGCCTTGGAACGAAACTACTCCGAATGTGCTCATCTCTATTATTCTTCTTTTAGCCTTTATAATCTTTGTTGGCATAATATGTCGAAAGGAAATTCTTTCTGAAAAATCAGCATATGTTCTTCCGACAATCTTTCTTATTGTAGGATTGCTTGAGATATCCTTCTTAACCGAAACCGGCTACCGGGCATATCACGGAAACATGGGTTGGGGCTACTCTTTGTCAGCCTTCATAGCTTGGTTCTTCTATTTAGAGCTCTTTATTCGAAAAGCCTTTATCGAGAAAACACTGAAAGCCATCTTTATTGCCATTGGAACTTCCCTGATTGTGCTACATGCTGCATCAGGAGCTTACTTCTACGTATATCTTCTTTCGTTTAGTGGCGATGTTGGGATGTTTTAGTAGCAACACTAGAGTTTTGTAGCAAGTGCAAAAATCATATTCAAATGGGCTAAGTTAAAAGCTAAGAACCCAAAAGGTATTATCAAATGTAAGTTTTTATTTGATGTAACCGTATTACTTCGAAAAGCTAAGGCAATAAGAGGCAGCAGCGGCAACGTATACCTTCCCTGGACACCCTGAATAACGGGTTCATAATCAAACGTCCAAGAAACAAACATTGAAGTCCAAATTGCAAAAGTACCCACAACACATATAGCCACAAAAGCTATTCGATGCTTATTCGGGATGGTTGTTTCATCTTTGGGTGTTTTAAGAAAAGATAGAAAAAGTAGTGCAGCGGCAACGGCTATAATAAACCAGGGAGTACTAATATCGTCCTGAAACCATCCAAGTTTGCCACCAAGAGTGCCCGTAATATAAAAATCACCCATATAAAAAATTGTTCTAGCATAGATTACTATAGTGCCAAGCGGATCTGTAAAAAACTCGCTGAAGGAGCGAAATCTACCTATCTCCCCCAAACGATCAGCAACGTTGCCTGCTGAACTCGGATCAGCCCCAGCCATAGCTAGTAAAGTAGAGAACTTCAGCAGCAGAAGAAAGCCGAACGACAATAGGGGTACTCCAATTTTATATAGTATTGCATTACGCTTGGTAGCAAACACTCTTTGTGGAATCAAGAATACCATTAGAATTATCACTGAATATAAGACCTTGCAAGGTGCTAGAAGGATGGCAAAAATGCCTAAAGCTATTAAATCTTTGCGGGCAATTTTTTGGGGAGCATAGATAGCCTTAAGACATAGTGCAATTAGTATAAAAGCGTAGCCAATAGTACCTGCATCATAAGAATAAGAGCTTACTACATGAAGCGTCATAGGAAGTAGGGCAATTGCCATAAATGCATTTTTTCCAACGGGCGTTATCTTCACAGCAAAATAACACAAGACCGCAAATAGTAAAAAATTGAATAATCGACCAAGATAGAATAGAGGATAGCTTCCTAGGCCAAATAATTTTGCAATTGTTATTCCGATAGCAGAAGGAATCTTTTGCTGAGGAAGATTTGTAGTAAGGCTATATTGTGCCATCGGTTGAATAGTAGTCATACTCGAATTGCTCGAAAAAAATTCGAAATTGTTGATCACTTTTGAATACGAACTATACTCTAGACGTTTTGTTGATCTCTCGATTAACTCTTTATCGCCTTCACGCATTGGTAAAGAGCCGGATTCCCCCTTTTGGAGCATAATAATATCGGAATACATATAAGATGCTTCAAAATGATACCTTTCGTCCGGAACAGATATTGCAGGGAAAATCGCTGAATATCCCAACCCTAGAGTTAATAAAATAGTGAGAAAAATATGGTTTAGCTGAATACTCTTTTTTTTCAACTGAAAAACTACAAGACATATTAGGCACCAAAGAAGAACTGCTATGGCGGCAACCAGCAGAATGCTTCTGGCGGTACTCCCTATTCCCTTAAAGAGAAACACCCCGTTAATCACAAGGAAAGTAGCTACAGCACAAGAGTAACTAAACCAACGATTTTCTTTTAGCCAGAGAAGCATTCTTCTTAAGAACATTGACTACCTTTCGGGTCGTTTAGGTAAAAAATAATAGTAGCACAATAGGCGCTACTATTATTTTTAAGCAAGATTAAAAACCAACTATTTGATAGGCTACATTTTCATGAGCTCTTTAATTTGATTCACTAAGCTCGTTCCATAAGTTGATCCAACAGCCCATTTACCCGAAAGATCTTCAACATTAACCGCACATCCACGAGTTACAAGAGTAAAACGAGGGTCAACACAAGTGTTATTAAGCGCATCTTTTGAAGCGTAAGCTTTCAAGTGTTGGACTTGGGCTCTGAGCCCTATCCTCACTGAATTACTTCCATTCGTGTTGAAGGAGTTTCCTGGGTTTCCACCGCCAGTGGCTCCAATGCCAGCAAAATTACACTGGTCAGCCTTAACATCTCCGCCAAATTTTAGCCACCCTGTTTCATGCATTGCTTGAGCGAAAACGACTTCTGCGCGTACACCTTCTGCTAAAGCCTCTTCATAAAGGATTGCGCAGAATGCTTCTATGTTGGATGCGCCATATTTCGAATAAACTGAAGAAGGGTAAACGATTGAAGGATTAGCTTGCTGCATTTGCTTATAGCGAGCCACCATTTGATTAACCGTACAATTAGAAAGCCCCATTATTGCATAGCCTGCAGAACCTGTATATTTTAGAGAAGCAGATGTTGATCCAACAAATGCTGTAATGCCAGTCCCTGTTGTAAGATAAACATGAGCTGTATATTTTATGGCAGAGCCAGTGTTGAATTTATGATCCCGCACATTAACCGTTACTTGCCATTGTGTATTGCTGATTTTTGTGGCGTTGTACCAAATAATATCGCTCTGATTTGAGGCTGACCAAAGAGGAACCTGCACCCGTGAAACACCAGATGGTGCAGAAATACCATCAATCACCACATTAAAAGTGCCCGCACTTTCATTAATGCCACTAACAGATATGCTTGCTGTTGGTGCATCGATCTTGAAGGTTGTGGCACCTACAGCCTTTTGGATTCCGTTAACAGTAGCATAAACATGAGTATTGTAGGTTCCTGCTTCTTTATGGCTTGCAATA
>Ga0209755_10002093_pt1 | contig 28290 bp, 31 predicted proteins | sample TergutCo191P1_FD_187301 | JGI IMG/M metagenome (GOLD analysis project Ga0209755, IMG submission 187301) | Cornitermes sp. P1 segment gut microbial communities from Petit-Saut dam, French Guiana - Co191P1 (SPAdes) (version 2) | ecosystem: Host-associated > Arthropoda: Insects > Digestive system...
TTGTCCATTAAGCCTCGGGCGTTCATTTTGCCGAGTGAATAGACGCATCGGGCAACGGCGTTGCGACAGCCCAAGTCGCGGGCGTGGTCAATAAGTGCGACGGTCAGGTCTGTGCCGACGTTTTTGCCGCGGTGGGTTTCGGCGATTACACAGGTTTCATAGATGAACAGGTCGCCACGTTTTTGCCCGTAGGCGACGCCGATAACGCGGGCGCCGTCAAGTGCGACCTTGATGATGTCGCCGTTTTTGTGGTGCTTTTTGATTGGCAGGTGGCGCCATTCTTTGTCTTCCAATGCGTCGATTTCGCGCGCGTACTTTTTATCGAAGTTGGTGATTGTCATTGGGTGCCCGCTTTTATCCATTCAAGGTAGTCTTTGCTGCCATGTATTATCGGGGTGGCGATGATTTGCGGGCATTCATAACGATGACTTTGCTTTATATGCGCTTCGCATTTGTCATAAAGTTCGGCGCGGGTTTTCATGGTCAGCACAAATTCGGGGGTTTCGTGGCGTTTGCCGTCCCAATTGTAAAGGCTTGTGATTTCGCCGATTTGCGCGCACGAAACAAGGCGGGCGTCAAGAAGCCCCGTCGCCATCGTCCTTGCGTCGTCGCGTTTGTCAAATGTGGTTTGGATTTGTATGTACACGATTAGTCCTCGTCGTGCACGGTGTCGTCGGAGTTGGGGGCGTCGTGTTTTGGCGCGGCGTTTTGGTACATTTTGGTGATTATGCCGCCCGTCGCGCGCGAGAAGTCTTCGGTGGCGCGCTTGATTTCGTCAAGGTCGTTGTTGCCTTCGACGGCGCGTTTGAATTTGTCGCATTCTTCGGTCAGGGTCTTTTTGTCGTCGTCAGACAATTTATCGCCGTTGTCGCGGACCAATTTTTCGATGCCGAAGATGGCTTGCTCTGCCCCATTTTTGGCGTCTACCAATTCGCGACGCTTTTTGTCCGCGTCGGCGTTGGCGCTGGCTTCCGAGACCGCGCGTTCGATGTCTTCTTTGGACATGTTGCTTGACGCCGTGATTGTGATGTTTGCGGTTTTGTTTGTGCCAAGGTCTTTTGCCGAGACCGAAACGATGCCGTTTGCGTCGATGTCAAATGTGACTTCGATTTGTGGGATGCCGCGAGGCGCGGGCGGGATGTCGGACAGGATAAAGCGACCCAAAGTTTTGTTGTCGGCGGCGAATTCGCGTTCGCCTTGCAAGACGTGGATGTCGACGGAGGGTTGGCTGTCGCTTGCCGTACTGAACACTTGGGATTTTTTGGTTGGGATTGTGGTGTTGCGTTCGATAAGTTTTGTGCAAACTCCGCCCAAGGTTTCGATACCAAGTGACAAAGGTGTGACGTCAAGCAAAAGCACGTCTTTGACTTCCCCGCCAAGGACACCGCCTTGGATTGCGGCACCAAGGGCTACGCATTCGTCGGGATTGATGCCTTTGAAAGTTTTGATGCCGGTCTTTTTTTCGATTGCGTCGACGACCGCGGGGATTCGGGTGGAGCCGCCGACAAGGATGACTTTTTGCAGGTCGGTGAATTTCAATTTGGCGTCTTTCATACAGTTGTCCACCGATTTCAAGGTTTTGTCGACAAGGTCGGAGGTTGCGGAGTCAAACTTTGCGCGGGTCAGTTCAAATTCAAGGTGCTTTGGACCCGATGCGTCCGCCGTGATGAAGGCTTCGGAAATTGTGGTTTTGGTCATGCCGGAAAGGTCGATTTTGCCTTTTTCCGCGGCAAGTTTCAATCGTTGCATCGCCATTTTGTCTTTGGACAAATCTATGCCGTTTTTGGATTTAAAGTCTTCCACGATAAGTTTTATGATGCGTTCATCAAAGTCGTCGCCGCCGAGTTTGGTGTCACCGTGGGTGGCAAGGACTTCGAAAACGCCGTCGCCAAGTTCCAAAATCGAGACGTCGAACGTGCCTCCACCAAGGTCGTATACAAGGATTTTTTGGTGTGCGTCTCCTTTGTCCATGCCGTAAGCAAGTGCCGCGGCGGTTGGTTCGTTGATGATACGCAACACTTCCAAGCCCGCGATTTTACCTGCGTCTTTTGTGGCTTGACGTTGGCTGTCGTTAAAGTACGCCGGCACCGTGATGACGGCTTGTTTAACTTTGTGTCCCAAATAGGCTTCGGCGGATTCTTTAAGTTTTGTAAGTATCATTGCGGATACTTCTTGTGGTGTGAATTTTTTGTTGTTCAATGTCACCTTTGTGTCTGTGCCCATAAGGCGCTTGATTGACATGACGGTTTTGTCGGGGTTCGCGACGGCTTGGCGTTTGGCGACTTGCCCTACAACACGTTCGTTGTCATTTGTGATTGCGACCACAGATGGTGTGGTGCGTCCGCCTTCGCTGTTCGCGATGACGACCGGTTCGCTGCCTTCCATTACGGCTACGCAACTGTTGGTGGTCCCTAGGTCGATTCCGATGATTTTGCTCATTTTTTTTGTTTCTCCTTTTTATTTTCTTTTTCAATCAATATTTCGTCGCCGTCTTTTGGCGGATTGAAACCAAGTTTTTTCAGGCTTGCACGGGTGTCGTCGTTCATGTGTGTGGGGACAAGGTCTATGGTAGTTTTGGATTTAAGCCGTTCAAAGTCCCCCACGTCGAAGTGCAACGGTGCCAAACCCGGGGGCGGTGGTCCCGTGACGTCCACGAAAGCCATGTTTGCGCCTTCGACCAATTTCAAGATGTTGGGGCAATAGGCGCTGTCCCCCGTGAACGCGACCGAGTTGCCGTCGTGTTCGATGCGGTAACCGTATGCGTCGCAGTTTGCGTGGTCCATTTTGTAGGCGCGGATTTTGTATCCGTCGATGTCAAAGACGCGCTTGTCTTTTGCGACCAAAATTTCAAGGCTGATGATTTTGGCGATGGCGTCGTAGCGCAACATGCCGGGCCATGCCATGTCGCAAAGGACTTTGTGGCGCTTTTCAAAGCCTTTTGGGGCGATGATTGTAAGGGGTTTCTCGCGGCAGACTTGGTTGAACTTCCACCAAAACAGGTATGGGATGTCCCAATCGTGGTCTGCGTGGTAGTGCGACAAGATGATGACGCGGATGTTGTTAAAGTCAAGGTCGTCACTGCGCAACTTTTTAACCAAGCCGTTTGGGCAATCGAAAAGAACTTCGCGGTTGATAAGTGCACACGCGCTTGAACTTTTTGCAGGTAACGAGCCTGTCCCGTACAACTTGATTTTCAAATTTTCACCATTGCAGGGCGAATTACCCTGCCCCCGAAACGATAGCCTTTTTGCCAGACTTCCAAGATTTTGTTGTTGTCGTCACTTGCTTGGGAGATGCAACTGTGGATGTGTGGGTCGAATTTGTCACCAACTTTGACCTTGATTTCTTCCATGCCAAGGCTTTCCAAAATGCCGTCGAATTTGCGGATAAGGATTTCCAAGCCTTCGCGGTCGGCGTCGTTTTTGACGGTTTTAATTGCTTCCCCAAGACTGTCGCCCAAGGGTAACATCATCATCACGACGTGCGTTCTGCCGTCATTATAGGCGCCCTGCACGGCGTCGCGGGTGCGCTTGATATAGTTGTCAAGTTCCGCGGCTTTGTATTTCGCGATGCTTTGCCAATCGGGGGCTTCGATTATTTCGGGCTCGGGTGCAACATCATGATGCCCGCAACCGCCACAGCCGTGGCATTTGTGTTTTTTACTTTCTTCCATCTAATCTCTCCTTTATTATTAGGTAAAACGCGGATATGTCAAGGTCGGGCAATTCAAGCAGTCGGTAGATGTTTTGCCTGCGCTCTAACACTTGGTCGTGGTTCCATGCGCGAATTGGAAATGCGCCGGAGCCGTGGATTTTGCGGTCTATGCGGTCGACAAGGCGCGTCAATTCGTACAGGTCGTTGATTAGGTCGCCTGCGAAACTTGCGGTGTTGTCGGCGTCGATGTAGTTCGCAAATCCCGCGCGTGTCGGAACGCGTCCACCGCTTGTGTGAACTTGGTGCAGATAGCCCATTTGTTCCAAGGTTTTCAAATCGTTTCGGATAGTTGCGGCGGAAACGGCGGATTTTTCAGCCAAAGTTTGCGATGCCACAGGCGTTGCGAACTTTATGTACTCCTCCACACAGTTGTTAAGTAATTCACACAGACGACTGTTTAGTGCTATCACTCTACCTCCCTGACTGCTAATAAGATTATATGCAAATATTTGTTTTGTCAACACTTTTTTGATAAAATTGTGGGATTTTCTGGTTTGTGATTTGTCGTGCCAAGTTCAAGGTGTTCAACCATTCGTTGACGTTAAGCATTTCGATTGGCGTGTGTTCGTAGTAATAGCCGACGCTTAAATTCGCGCCACAGACTTTTTCGCATAGCACCGAGATGTCGGTAAACGATGTCGTGCCTGCGTCTTTGAAGCCGGTTTTTGTTTCGAGGTATTTTTTGAATTCGTCCGAGACAGGGATTTGATAGCACTTGTAATCGTTACCGCCTTGCCTGTCGAATTCCAAAACGAAGCGTGATTTATTGATTATCTCGCGGATTTTTGGATGTTCTCGCATTAAAAATTGTGCGCCGACGGCTCCGATTTCTTCGCCGTCAAGTACAAGTACGTGGTGTCCGCTGTTTGCAAGGAGCCAAACCAACGCGCAACCTGCCCTGTCGTCTGCGCCAATGCCGACGTTGGGGTTGTTGCCGAAAATGAATTCGTGTCCGTCGAAGTTTGATGTTGCGATTGTTTGTTTTTCGCCAAACACGGTGTCCGCGTGGGCGACAAGTGTTATTGCGTCTTCGCGTGTGCCTTGTTTGAAGACAAATCTTTCTTTCGGTAATTTGCCTTGGTGTTTTTGTGCGCCGTCAAGTGTTTCAAAGCGCGCCAAGACTTCGTCCGCGTTTTTCAAATCGTAGGACAAAAATTCTTTTAATGTTTCGATGTCATTTTCGCGCATCGGTTATTGCAACTCCTGCAACTGTTTTTTGATTGCGATGATTTCTTGATTGTTGGTTTGAAACGCCTGTAAAAGCGGGAGCAATCGCGGGTCGTTGGGTTCAATTCCGCTTTGTTTCAATTCTTCCAATTCAGCGCAAAGTTTTTTGTATTCTTGTGTTTTTAGGTCGAGTTCCATAGTTAAGCCGACCAATTTTGTTTGATTTAAGTTCACAATGTTTCCCTCCCCGCTTCTTTTTCTTTTTGCTTTAATGCTTCGGCGCGGTTGTACAGCACAAATTGTTTTTCGCCCGCGTCTTCGAACGAGTATTCCGCCGGCACGTTGAGATTTTGACTTGCCTGTTTGAAGCGTTCCGTTTGGCGTTTCAACCTGTTATAACCCCAGCCGACGTTTACGAAGTTCATCGGGCTTTGTGAGTTTTGTCTGTCGTACTCGCCAACAAATGCGCCGACGCCGCGTTGAAAGGCTTGGAAGATTAATTCGCGGTCTTGTTCTTCTTTATGTTCGGGGTCGACGGTGTATCGCCCGCGGTCGGATTCGTGTCCGCGGTATTTTTCGTTCAATTCAAAGTCGTTGATGACGGCGTATCCGCGCGCTTTGTCGACGTACAGGGTGCCTTTTGCGACGATGTCGCCTTTGCTGTTTCGCACAACCAAGTTTTGGACGTCGTCCGCCGTCACGGTTGCTTGGGCGATTCTTTTGCCATAGGCGCCGCTTGTGATTGTGCCGCAGCAACTTGCGAAGATGCCCATGATTGGGTTTGCGGCGTGTCGTTTATCAAGCATTTCGTATGTGAATTGTTTAGAGTACAAATCGTCAAGCATTTGTTTTGTGCCCGAAAGTGCGTCTTCGGTGTCGCCACGGACGCGTTCGATGCTTTCAAGTATTGTTTCTTCGCGCAACGGTGTTCCAAGGATGTGGCTTGGCACGTCTTTTGCGACCGCTTGGGCGCGAAGTTTGCTTGCTTGGGCGAAGATGTCTTGGCTTAAACCGCGGCCGCTGAACATTTCCGCGATGTCGCTGTTTTCCTTTGTGACGCCGACGTATTTGTTTGTAAGGTAGAATTTTTTAAGCGCTTCTTCCCACGAAAGGTTTGTTGGTTTTCCGTCGTCGGTCAAGGTTGTGCGGTAGGAACTTGCGCGTTCGAAATTCGTCATGACTTTTATGAACATACCTGGCATTTCTTTTTCCAATCGCATAAGCATGTCCGCGTGCATGTATTTTTTGCCTTCGCCGCCTTGGGTCGCCAAGAATTTTACAAAGTCTTGGTCGGGGGTGGTATTTGTGGGGAGCGAGTCAAAAATTCCGTGGAAGCGCCCGATTTTTAAGACGTCGGCTTTCATAAGACCGGTAAGCAGTGTGCTTGCTTTTTGCGCCAACAATGCTTCGGTTTCTTTGCCGTTTTTGTCTTTCATTTTTTCGGGCGACATGCAACCAAGCGCCATTGCGAATTTCAAAAAGTCCAATTTTTCTTCGTTCGATTGTCCGCCAAGTTCACGCATTGCGTCGCCGGTTTCGTTTTTGAAAAAGGTGAATACCGAGTTTTCCGCAAAGTTTTGAATCTGCCCCGCTTCGTTAAGGTGTTCCGCGAAATGGCTTGGGATTGCGAACTTGCTTTTTGCCAATTTTGTTGCAAGGGCCTCGAACGCGTCAACGTTTCCGCCGCCCAAGATTTTGCCGATGTCAAATCCGGTGAACGAGCGTGCGAATTTCGAAATGTCTTGGGTCGAGACAATATCCGCGCGTTCAAGCGGTGCGCCGTGCAAAATTGTGTCGCCTTTTTTCGTTCGAGAAATGAACCCGAAGCCCGTGTCGACAAACGCGTTTTTGCCGACTTTTTTAACGCTTGACGGTATTGTAAGGGATTTCAAATGGCACGCGCCTTGGTATGCAAAGTCCGCAATGTCGGTTTGCCATGCGGGGATTTGAAAATGTTGGATTGGTTCCCGTGGTTCAAAGCAATCTTCGCGGTAAGAGCCATATCCGCAACGCATGCGGTCGCCGTTTGGCAACGTTTTTGTTTCGTGTGTGAAGTCACCGCCTTTGGTTTTTATGCCGTTCATCCATGCGCGATATGTGCTGTTTCCAAATTCCGTTCTGCCTTTGTCGTCGGTGTTGGGATAAAACGGCATATTGGCAAGTATTGCTTCTTGGGTTTCCAAGTTGTATTTGGCGCCGTGTTTGCTTTTTATTACGTGCGGTATTGCGTCCATGCGGAACCATCTTATATTTCCAAATTCGCGCATTGGGGTGCCGTCGGCGTATTTGTTGGCGCTTTCGCGTGGATTTTCAATTACCCGACCCCATGTTTCGCCGTCGACTTGGAACAAACTTACCATGCGCGGTGTGAAATCTTGTCCGTATTCGCGGACGCCGCTTGTTGTTATCCAACGTCCCGTCGCGCGCATTCCGTCGGTTGGGTGCCCGCCCGCAAACATTTTTTCAAGTTGTGCGTTTTGTTCTTCGTTTGCGCGGGTGTTCAGGTATTCCCCCACGTCCGTCAAATTTCGTCCGGTCGGGCGTCCGCGGGTGTCCAACTCTGCCCGCTCTTCGAGCGGAGATTTTCGATCGGCGATTACGGACAAAGCGGGGCGTGCGGCGACTTCGCGATAATCGGGGTTACTATGAAACCAATCGCCACTTTCGTAGACGGCGTAGACAGTACTCGAGGAAGAAGCAGTAGCGAGGAAAACGGCGGTGGCGCGTTTGCCGGTTGGTGTGCGGTTATCGTCGTTGTGCCATTGATAGGCATAATTTGCAAGGGCAAAATCGGTGGACGAGACTTGGTGTTTTTTCCAATCGTCCCTGTCGCCCCATTCGTTTTTTTTGCCGGTTACGCGCAGGCATTCTTCTTCATGGGTTGTCAATCCGATTTCGTTGTCTATCTTTATGTTTGTCATGATTACATATCATACCATATTGGGGGTCGTTGGCAAAACGTTTTTTGCATTCCAAATAAAACAAGTGGCGCGCGTTGGAGTGCATGATGTGCGCGCGCAACGAATTTAAACTTTGCGCGATAAAGTCTTTGTCGGCGCGGGTTTTGGCGGTAGCTTTCGCCTTTGCAAGTTTGCGGATTTGTTTTTTCATCCGGACTTTTGCCTGACCGCGGAGAAGTCGTAAAACTTTGCCGCCGTCGCACAAAACATGGCGGAAGCCGATGAAATCAATCCCGTTTTTAAGTTGCACAATTTGGGTCTTTTTGTTAAGGCGTAAAACAAGCCTGTCCTGCGCGAACTTTTCGATTTCACGTTTGCAATGCTTTAAATATTCTTTGTCGTGGTGCACCAAAATAAAATCGTCCATGTATCTTACGTAAAATTTGATGCGCAATTTTTCTTTGATAAAACGGTCAAGGTCGTCCAAATAAATCAACGCAAACCATTGGCTTGTTTGGTTGCCAATCGGTAGCCCCGTGTCGGGCGACGATTCTTTCGCCCTTATGATTTTGGTCATAAGGGAAATCGTTCTTTCGTCAAAGCCCATACGTTGTAACTTGGCGATAAGCACGGTGTGGTTGATGCTTTGAAAGAACTTGCTTATGTCGCATTTTAATGCGTATCCGTCTTTGCCTTGTTGTTGGTAATATGTTTTAAGGTGCTTTTCAATGCGTCGCGTCCCAAACAGTGTGCCTTTGTTTTTTCGACACGCAACATTGTCGTGGATAAGTTTCCTTTCACAAAGCGGTTCGATTATCCCGACGCTTAATGCCATGAGAACTACCCTGTCGGTATAGAACAAGGCTTCAATTTCGCGCTTCTTTGGGTCGAATATCATGAACTTTTTGTATCGCCCCGTTTCGTAATCCCCCGCAAGTATGTCGGCACTTAATTTGACCAACTTTTCGCCAAGCATGATTTCAAAGTTGATGACGTCTTTTTTGTGTTGCTTTGAACGCCTGCACTTTCTGTGCGCATCAAGAAGTGATTGGAACGAAAATGCTTGGTCGAATATCATGCGCCCTCCTTTGTATGTCTTCTTGCTTTCACAAGGTTGTTTTCGGGTCCGCCTTTGTCGCCATTCGCAAAGCATTTTGCGTCGCGGTGGCAAGGCGGTTGTGTTCGCCTGTTTCCGTGTCGGAAGCCAAGCAAGGCAAAATTCCTTTGTCTTTGGTGCGGGTCGGTTCTGCATAGAGCCAACGCATCTGACCATTAAGACAAATCGGGGCGTGCGGCGACTTCGCGATTATCGGGGTTATTATGATTCCAATCGCCATTTTTGTTGACGGCGTAGACATTATTCGAGGATTAAGCAGTAGCGAGGAAAACGCACTTGTTTTTCAATTTTGCCTTAATTTAACGCTTGCGCGATTAAATCCGTTATTTGTTTCTTACCGCATCGCTTTTCCTCCATGCCACCAAAAGATTTATGCAATCGGCAAGCGCAATTGAAATTTGTTCGTATTGCTTGCGCAGGATGCATTGGTTTTCAAGCGCCAAAAATGCCATGTAACTTAATAATTTCAACTTCATGTAAGCGTTGTGTTGGCAGTCTTTTCGTTTTTCCTTGTTGCGCACGGTGTCCATGCGCAAAGAGTTGGCTTCGATAAGGCATTCCATACAATCAAGGCAATAGTTTTGCATCCGCGACACAAAGACCGGACGAAAACGCTTTGGGGATTTTTCGGTAACTGTGATTACATAGGCGGTAAGTTTCTTGGCTTTTGTGATAACCATAAGTTCGCTTGCGTCTTCGCGAACGATTGTTTCTCGGTCCAAATCGGGGTGTTCCGCCGTCGTTAATGTGTCGTTTGTTTGGGTTCCGTTTATACGCGACACCGCACCCGCGACCGCAAGTTTGTCTTGCGCGCTTTCTTTTCGGTTGGCGACCATCGGCACCGTCGCCTTGATTTTTATGTCTTGTTCGCGTCCTTTGTAATTATTCATCTCTCTATTGTACATCGCATCAAGATTTTATGCAAGGTCGCGTTTATTGACCATTGCAATTCCCTGTGCCTTGTGATATGATATGTGGATGAAACTTTTTAAAAACAATATCGCGGGTGTTGGGCTTGGGTTGACGCGAAAGTGTAATCTTGGTTGTGTGCATTGCAGTGCGGGCGACGCGCAAAATTTGAACATGCAAAAGGACGTAATGCGTGCGGTGTTTTCGCAAGCGCATATAAAGACTTTGTTTTGTTTGGGTGGCGAGTTGATGTTGGCGCCAGAAGTTTTGTCCGACGTAAATGATGTGTTGGAAGAATGCGACAACCAACCCGACAGCGCGGTTATTATTACAAACGGCACGATGAAAGGCGACAAGCAGTATTGGGAACAATTGCGCAGGTTAAGGGATAATTGCTTGGGAATCGAGAAGCAACCCGTGCAGATGTATGTGTCTTATGACAAGTTCCACCAAGAAGCCGCGCGCAAGTTAATGTCGGCGGAAGAATATCGCCAAAATGTGATGGAATTGGCGGGCAACGAGTTTTTTCATGACTTTAATGTTGCGGCGAACGGCATGTTGTGGAAGTCGGGGCGCGCGCGAAACTATGTGGGCGATGTCGAAGTTGTGGAACCACCTTACGATATGCCTTGGACGGGGTATTTCAAGTATCACGATGCTTTGTTTGCGACAAGTTTGGCGGTGTCGACGCTTGGCGATGTGTTTGACAACTTTGATTGGCGGGATTACGACGCGCAAAAGAGTTCGTCTTTTGGAAATGTTTTGGACAAATCAATTTACGAAATTATTACGACAAGTCCGGGCGCGATAAAATGCGAAACCGTTGGAGACATTGAACGGATGAGATTGCGACACAGTGCGTTTAAAACTTATTTGCGTGCAAAAGCGCAAAATACAATGCTTGGCGGCGACCCAGATTTAACAAAAATGAATTTTGTTTAAAGGTCTTTTGTAAAAAATCCGGATTCCATAAGGTCAAATCCGTAATGTTTGTAAAGGGCGTGGGCGGCGATTCGGTGGTTGCGCGACCAAAGATTGATACGTTTGCAACCCATTTCGCGACAGATTTTTTCGGTTTCTTTAAGCATATGTATGGCGACATGGTGGCGACGGAAATCGGGGTGCACACAAAAGTGGTTCAAGATTGCGTAGGTTTCCATAGGTGTGTACATTGTCGGGATTACCGTGATTTTTGTGTGGGCAATGATTTTGCCGTCGTGCCAACCATTAAGGTGTATTTGGTTGGGGTCTTTTGACATTTGCATGAACATCTTACCGGCGAAGTCCAATTCCGTGGCTTCGTCAAAGCACAGGTTGCAAAGGCTTACCATGCCTACGATGTCGTTTATTGTTGCGCGTTTGAATTCTGCTTTCATATTAAAATAACTCCAATTGTGTTTCTGGGCTTTTGGGTTTTTGCGTCGTTTCGTTCTCTGCCCCGTCTTTTGGGTACATTTTTCTGCGAGGCATGCCGGAGAGTTTGGGCTTCTCGTCCGTCACAGGCGCGGTGTATGCGGCACGACCTTGCTCTTTTTTAGTTTGTTGGTCTTTTATTGCGGCTTTCATTTGCGGGGAAAGGTCGTCGTATGTGATGTCATAACCTTTTTTAAGGAAACTTTTGACACGCTTTTTGCCGATTTCTTTGTCCGTCATTGGCTCGAATTTTGTGATATAGGCGGGAGTTTCGCTTGGGAACTGTGCACACGACCACCAACCTATGGAACCGGCGTCATTGTCGTTAAACAAGAAGTCGCATTTGGAGCCCCAATAACTGCTGTTCTCGTCATACATATCAAGGTTGAATGACAAGGCGCGACCTTGTTGTTCGCTTTGTTCCATTTGTCCGACAAGCAGGCGTGGGATGCCTTTCCAACGGAATTCTTTGTTCAAGATAACGCCGCGAAAATCTTGCACATCGACGACGCCTTTGTTGGGGTCTATGTGGCTTTGGACGTCGTCGTCGACTTCGACAAAACCCGTGAATTCAAGGAACTTGGAGCCGAAGCGCCCCGTCACGTTGGGGATTTCGAATTTGCCTTCTATGGTGTAAATTTTTGCCATCACCAAATTATAGCCTATTTAAAGAATTACGTAAAACAAAATTGCGAAGAAATGCAAAATTGTGCCCGCCAAAACGAACAGATGCCAAACGCTGTGGATGTATTTTTTCTTGTGCCCAAGTGCGTAAAATACCGCGCCAATTGTGTACGCGACGCCGCCAACCGCGGTAAGCACAAGCCCCATGATGTCAAGCACCTGTACCAAGGGCACGATTGCGACTACTCCGCACCAACCCATGGCAAGGTAAGCGGTCATGCTTAAACGCTTGATTGTTTTGCTGTGCATATTGACTGCGTTAAATATTATGCCGATGACGGCAAGCCCCCAAAGCACGCCGAATAGCGCCCAACCCCAAGCGCCTTGGTCGCGCAAAGTTACAAGGCAAAACGGTGTGTAGGTGCCCGCGATAAGCAAGAAGATTGTGCAATGGTCGAAGATGCGAAAGACCTTTTTTGCGCGGTTTGGGTTAAGGAAGTGGTAGATTGAACTTGCAAGATACAACAGTATCATGCAAACTCCGTAAATCGCCATTGCGGTAATTGCGTATGCGTCGTTGTACAATGCGGCGACCACTACCCCGACGACAAGGAAAACCACAGCCAAGCCTCCGCCCACAATGTGCGTGACGGCGTTGAAAATTTCTTCGCCTTTGGTGTATTTGGGTAAAGCCTTTTTGTTGTTGTCGTCCGTCATAATCTATGTTACCATACAATATGAAAAAAGAAACGGTTTTAGATAAAATTGTTGCGAAATCTGACACAGTAGTTCACAAGGGGCGATATGCGTTTTTGAAACTTAAAGGCGAAGTGCCGTTGGGCGAGCATTTTATGCTAACCAAGGATGCAGACGAGATAACGTTGGTTACGCGCGAGGAAAATGTTGCGAATATTCCGCACGAAGAACTTGTCGGATACTACACGCTTATCGAGTTTCGTTGCGCCGCCCCGTTTAATGCGGCGGGCTTTTTGGAAAAGATAAGCGGGACCGTTTCGAGGTTGGGAAGTTGTTGCCTTATTGTGTCTACGTTTTCAAAGGATTATTGTCTTGTAAAGGAAGCGAATACAAAAAAAGCCGTTGACGGCTTTCGTTTGGCGGGGTTCCCCGTTATTGTTCAATCTTGACTTTGATGTTGGTTGATTTTTGGTTTGCGTGTGCCGGCTTTAAGGATGTACATGATGTTGATGAAGACAAGCGCGACACCGATAATTATTTGGCAACCAAGTCCAACATAGTAGAGCCAATCTCCGGTGAGCAGGCTTGTTGGGCTTGTTTGATACGGAAGTTTTTTGATGACGTACAAGAAGATTGTGAAACCGCCTGCGGCGATGACCGCGATGCGAAGTATAAGTCCGGTGATAAGTAAATGGAACCTTGCGTTGACGGTTGCGTTTTTGTTTTTGCGGACGGAACGGCACTCGTCAAGAATAAAGCCAACGATAATCGCGACCGAGACAAGCCCTGCGGCAAACGCGCCTTTTAACCAAAGCGATAAATCCCAAAAGAACGGGATGAGACCGAAACTTGCCGCGACACCGCACGCAAGAACCAGAACCCAAAACGCCATTGCAAATGAACCCCTGTATGTACCCATAATAATATTTCCTTTGGGGGATTATAACATACTTATTACAAAAATGCAATACCGAAATTAATTATTTTATCATTTTCATCAAAGTCAAATCGGCATTTAAGTTTTTCGCCCGCCAATATTCTCGGGAGCCAATAGGTGTCGTCGGGCCACATCATGTTGTATGGTATGTCACAAATACTATACCATTGGGGGCGCATTTCATCCGATTCGGTGGGTTCGCCGGTGAATTCGGTCGCCAAAAAGATATGCGTTTCGATAATGCACCATTCGCCTTTGAATTTTTCGTGGAATTGGTTTATCGCGACAAGTTCGTATTTTGTAGGCACGATGCCGATTTCTTCGCGGGTTTCACGAAGCATGGCTTGCGTGACCGTTTCGCCGGAGTCAACTTTACCGCCGACGCCGTTCCAGCGTCCTTGTCCAAAGCCTTTCTTTTTCATGGCAAGCAGGATTTTGTCGCCCTTGACCACCAACAAAAGCGTGCACACGATTGTTTTCATTATTTCTTTCCGTACATTACTTCGATGATTGCTTTGGGGATTGCGCCCTCTTGCATTGGGTTTACGACGCCGTGGTTGTGGTGGTCAAGTTTGTCGCCTTGCCCCATTTTCCACTCGCCCAAAACGATGTAGGGTTTATTGTCGGTGCTTAAACCAAGTTCGGTTGTAAAGTAACGTGGTTGCTTTTTGTTGAACGAGATTGCGACTTCGAACGTGTCACAACGTTGCGTTGCCTTTGGAAAGCCGTTGATAAACAACAAGGCTTGTTCGCGGTTGTCGCCGAACATGCCCATTTGGAAGTCTTTTATTTCGTGTGGGGGTTCGACTTCGGGGTGCTCTTTCGCGATTTTACCGCATTCGTTGATTGCGTTTTTCATGAAGATTTGCATGTTTTCGGGGTTGGGCAAAATCGTTTGGTAAAAAAATTCAAGGTCGTGCAAAAACATGCGCGGCATCACGATGTGTGTAAGCGCGTAGTTAAATGTTGTTTTGTATGCCATGGTTGTTTACCCCTTTGTTACTTTCTTGACTTCGTCGGCAAAGTTTTCAACTTTCTTTTCGATGCCTTCGCCAAGTTCAAAACGAACAAAGCGACGGATTGCGATTTTTTCGCCGATTGCCGCAGAGGCTTCGATGACGACGTCTTTGATTGATTTGCTTGGGTCTTTTACATAGGATTGGTGTACAAGGCAGTATTCGCCGTAGAATTTCTTGGTTCCGCCTTCCACCATTTTTTCGACGATTGCGTCGGGTTTTTTGTCGGCTTTTGCTTTGGCGCGGAGAACGTCTTGTTCTTTTTTCAAATCAGCCACAGGAACTTGGGTTTCGTCCAAGTAAAGTGGGTTGCTTGCCGCGATTTGCATTGCGATGTTGCGGACAAGTTCTTGGAATTGGTCGGATTTCGCGGCGAAGTCGGTTTCACAGTTGACTTCGACGATTACGCCGATTTTGCCAAAGTGCGAGTACACGCCAACCATACCTTCGGCGGCGATGCGGTCGGATTTTTTGGCGGCGGTGGCTTTGCCTTTTTCGCGCAAGAACGCGATTGCTTTGTCAAAGTCGCCTTTGCATTCTTCCAATGCTTTTTTACAGTCGCCTACTCCGGCGCCCGTTGTGTTTTTCAACTTCATGATGTCTTGCATGTTCATTTTGTTATTCTCCTTTTACTTCTTTTCCGCTTTAAGCGCTTTGCCGTATTTGTCGACGGCGGTCACTTCTTTCTTTTCTTTCTTGGGTTTTTCGGCTTTAACTTCGGGTTCGACGTCTTTGGCTTCGGCTTGGTCAAGCATTGTCTTCGCGTTGATTGCGGCTTCCATGCTTATTTTCTTTTCTGGGCTTGTGTCGCGCAAGGTGATGCCTTCTTTGGCTTCGATTACGGCATCGGCAAGCGCGGTCAAAATCAAATTGACACTGCGAATTGCGTCGTCGTTGGCGGGAATTATCACGTCAACGTCGTCGGGGTCGCAGTTTGTGTCGATAAGACCCACGATTGGGATACCCAATTTGCGGGCTTCGCCGACCGCGATGTGTTCTTTTTTGGTGTCAACAATGACCATTACGCCCGGCAAAGTCGTCATGGTTGCAATACCGCGCAGGTTCTTTTCCAATTTGTCGCGTTCGTCCATTAAACCGATGACTTCTTTTTTGGGAAGGTATGCAAATTCGCCGACCTTTTCCATGTTATAGATTTTTTCCATGCGTTCTACCCTACTGCGGATAGTTTCAAAGTTGGTCAAGGTTCCGCCAAGCCAACGACTGTTCACATAGAACATGCCACAGCGCAAGGCCTCGGATTTGACGGCTTCTTCGGCTTGCTTTTTGGTGCCGACGAACAAGATTTTTTTGCCGGCTTGCACCGCGGTGCGGATGTACTCGTAAGCCTTGTCAATCAACACCGTAGTTTGTTCAAGGTTCAAGATGTGCACGCCATTACGTTCGGTGAAGATGTATTTTTTCATCTTTGGATTCCACCTTTGTGTTTGATGCCCGAAGTGCACACCGGCTTCAAGCAACTGTTTCATTGAAATTACTGACATTATTTACCTCCGTTTTGTCAACCCCGTGCGCGTAGTGGTTCGTACCACACAGAGAATCCGCGCACGAGTGGATTTCATAAAGAACAATATAACAAACGCCGTTTTAAATTGCAAGAGGTTTTTCAGGAAACAAGTATCCAACCTTCGCCGAATTGGGGCGGGAGGGCGACAGAGTATACCAAATACTCCGTTATTAATATGCGACCATGACCGGTACGTTGCGTCCAAGATGACGTTGCCGTTCCGTCGGAAATAGAAACAACACTAGCGGCGTTGACGTAATTTAGGCCACCCGCGCCGCCGCCACCACTACCGCTTTCCAACAGATCACCACCAGAAGACCCGTACGAAAAACTCCCGCCACCGCCTCCCGAATTTCCGCGTGCAAGACCGCCTCCGCCGCCGCCACCACTTCCACCGGTCTGACTGGATAAAGATACGCAGTTACCACCACTTGTGGCGGTTCCGTCGAAACCTTTTACTCCGTAGTTGCCATAATAGTTACCGCCCGAACCATGAGTCCCTGGATTTCCACCATATCCAGAATTACCACCACCACTTTCCCCGTTGCCGTTTTCCCCGTTGCTTCCAACTGGACCACCACCGGCACCACCAATTGTCCCGCCTGCGGTTGTTGTGATGCCGATCCTTCTGCTTGAATATCCGCCGCCGCCACCGCCGCCGCCACCGCCGGCAATGATTAATTCGGTCGTGTTAAGGCGAATTCCGCTTGCGCCCCCGCCACCGCCGCCTATGTTTCCGGCGGTTCCACCCGGAATACCGTTATAATTGGTTGGGCTTGACGCCAAGTTTGAAATGCCCGCAGTTGAACCCGAGCCTTGACGACCCGCAAACCAAGTAATCGTTTGCGCGGATTGTTCGCGCATGTCGTACCAACCTATTGCGTAACTGCCAAGACCGCCGGCGCCACCACTTACACCGTCGGTGGCGTTGCGTCCATTCGCGCCTTGTGCGCCCCAAACTTCGAATTTGTAGATGTAGCCGGCTTTTAGTGTGTAGGTGTTCGATGAGTTTGTTTGGTCGACGACGACTGTACCTGTCCCAAGCATTGTTGTCGTTATTTGGTTCATCGGAGTATTCCCCGCATTGGGTTCCGACGACGGCAAATCGCCGGCACGCGCGGGCTTTGCGCCAATTGTCGCAGTGACAATTAGTACAAGTCCGGCGAGAAGCGAAAACCCGCCGACAAAGAATATACCTAACTTTTTTCTGCTGTTTAAAAACAAATGTGCACCCTCTTATGTGGTGCACCCTCTTGTTTTTAGTATATCATACTTGCGGAATTTTATCAAATGATTTTAGCATATGGTTTGTTCGATATAGGCGGGCTTTATGCTTTGGTATTTGACGTGGGTGGCAACGAAATCGCGAACGGCGCAAAGCATGTCAGGCGTGGTGATGTCCAATCTTGAAAGGCGTTTGGTTTGTGTCAAGTTGGGGTTTTCAATGGTTCGGATGACTTTTCCAAAGTTTGTGTTTTGGCAGTGCAATCTGTCGGCCAGGACAAGTGCGGTAGGTACACCTACGACGTAGCCGGAATAATCGCTTAACTCCATGAAGGTGTCGAACGGATAGCCGTCCCCGTCTTCGGCGAACGCAACGGCGATGTCGTGGATGTCGGACGCGAAAGATTGACCCATTTGATATTTGTCCATGATGTCGACGATGATTGACGTATAGTTGGTTTTGGCAATGTATTCGAAGCGGTCTTGGTAAATCATGTACGGATAACCATACCCGCGGTCGTTAAGTTGCTTGCCGGTGTAAAATTCGCTTGTCAGGGCGAACGTTTCGTTCAACATGTTGGACATTTCGTGCAGGACTTCTTCGCGAAACGGCACTCGCAAGTGTGCAAGTTCATGCGATAAAGCCAGCAAATTCGACACCGATTTGTAAGTCGGGTTGAAGCGCAGGACATCGCTGTGCGGTGTTTCCGCGATGCTGGCGTACGAATCTTCACGGGTCAAGCGGAAGCAATCGCCGTCCATAAGGTCGTAGATTGTGCGTGCGAACCAACGCGGATAGGCGGTTTCAAGCACATCAAAGTTTTGCAGGATTTGATTTTGTGTGGACGGGATAAAGTTTTTAAAACGCGGAAGTTCCATCAATTTGGGTTTCAATGATTTGCGTGGCAGGTCGAGTTGCAACTTGGGTTTGTGGGTGCGATGCTCTGCCATTGGGAAATCGCGCGTCAAGCCGTCGGTTTGATTCATGGCGTCCAAATATTCACGATATGCGGACAAAACGTGGTGGTCGTGTGGGTCATAGATTTCATCGAAGTGTTTTATAAACGCTTCAATACCGCCCTCGCTTATGGGCAGTTCAAGTTCCTGTTGGACTTCGGGGTCAAAATATTCGATGTGTTTCAATTCGGGGCAAGTATAACACAGACAGGGCAAAAAATCAAGCGTCGTTATCCATTACAAATTGCAATATCTTGTTTGCCAAGGCTTCGTCTTCCACCATGGTTATGCTTTCTTCGTCTTTTTGGTCGATGCGAAATACAAGGACTTCTTCTTCGGGGTCGCCAACAACATGCAACACGGCGTAAACTTCGCCCGCGTCGGTCACGATTGCGACCTGTTCAAGTTGGATTTCGTTTCCGTCGCCGTCGAACAGTACGACGTTGTCTTCGTTACTGTCGTCAAGCAAGCGTTTCAATAATGTTATGTCTGCGTTCATAATTACTCCCCTTTTTTACATTTGATTGCGTCTACGGGGCAACAACCGATACAGTTGCCACACTTGATGCATTTGTCGTCGATGGCGTGTTTGGTGCCTTTGTCTTCGATTGCGCCCACGGGACAAGTTTCGACACATGCGCCACAATTAATACATTCGTCCGAGATATAGTAAAGTTCGCTCATTATTTCCCTCCGTTTAGGTAGTTCTGTAATATCACGGCGGCGGCTACTGCGTCAAGTGATTGTTTGCTTTTATTGGCGCGGATGTGGGTTTCGGCGGCAAGTGACGAGTAGCGCTCGTCAAAATAAACCGCGCCAAGTTGGTCGCCAAATCGTCGGATTTCGGCTTCAAGATGGCTTCCATGTGGCATGCCAACGACTATTTGGTATTGTTCGCGTGGCGTACCACCCAATATGTTGTGGATTGCAAGTAAATTCTTTTTGTCGCCGCGATTTTCAATTGTGCATAAAGGTTGTGCAAGGATACCGTTTTCGCTTGTCGCTATGCCGATACGTTTTGCGCCGTAGTCAATGCCCAAGTACTTCAATTGTTTTTCCTGCGACGGTGGACATATCCGTCGGTTGCCGTGCCTTTGAATTTTGGGAAAGTTTTCCATTTTGCGGTGCGATCCCCTACCGTGATGTTTGCAACGGGGGTCGAGTACACGTTGCCTTTGTCGTCTTTGACAACAAGGTCTTCGTCGCCTTTGACCCATGCACCGAATATTACGCGCTCGTCTTTTGCCAAAGAGCCACCAAGTTGCAAGCCTTTACGATAGCGCACCATTTTGTCGACCTTTTTACTTTCGATGCGTTTGATATTTCCCTTGTTTGTTATGGCCACGATATAGCCGGTTGGTTTCGCGACGCAACTTGCCACCGCGATGTCGTCGTCGTTCATCGCGATGCCCTTGACACCAGATGCGATACGACCTTGCGCAGGCACGTCGCCCGTCATTGCGTTAAGGATATAACCTTGTCCGCTTATGAACAAGATTGTGTTGCCGTCGCGGAATTCGTCTACGCGGATGACTTGGTCGGGGCGGTCTTCGCGAAGTTTGTAACATTGAAACGCGCTTTTTTGCACGCCACATGCGTCTTCCCACATGCTTCGTTTAATCATGCCAAGTGATGTAAGCCACACAAGTTGTTTTGGCGCACCGTCTACCCCACCGTCGGTTGGGACTACGGCGTAAACCGCAATTGGTTTTTCGCCCGCGATTGTGTCTTTAAACATGGTTGCAAGTTCGGTGCCTTTGTCGCGGAGTTTACATTCGGGGATGTCGCCGACGTCAATTTTAAAGCAGTTACCCATGTTGGTAAATATGTAAAGCAGTTTGTCGGTTTGCGTTTGGATGACGACTTGGTTAATGTCGTTAAAGCCAAGCCCGTCGCTGAACTCGGTCTTTGACAAATTAAAGTGTTTCACGGGCATGCGTTTAATCGTTGCACCCGCGGTCAAGGTGACCATTACATCGTCGATTGGTTTTGGGTCGTCGTCCGCGGTCACGATTGCGTCTTCCAAATCGGTGATTATGCGACTGCGGCGTTCAACTTTGTATTTCTTTTTGATTTCCAAAAGTTCGGTTTTGACGACTTCGAATTGCATGGTTTTGGATGCGATAAGTTTTTCCAAATATGCAATTAACTCTTTAAGTTGTTTAAGTTCTTCTTCGATTTTGTACACTTCAAGGCTTGTCAAGCGGGCAAGGCGCAAATCAAGGATGGCTTGGGCTTGGCGCTCGGAAAGTTTGAAACTTGATTGCAAACGGTCGCGGGCTTCGATTGTGGTCTTGGAAGTCTTTATAATGCGCACCACCTCGTCAATGTTGCGGATTGCTACAAGCAGACCTTCAAGGATGTGGGCGCGTTCTTTGGCGTTTAAAAGGTCGAAAACGCTACGTTTGTAAATGACTTCGCGTTGGTACTCGACGTAATAGCGGATGAATTCCATAAGCCCCATAAGTTTGGGTTTGCCCGCGGCGATTGCGACCATGTTGATGTTATAGTTGCATTGCAAATTGGTGTACTTGTAAAGCATTTCGCAAATTTCTTTGGCGTCGAATTCGCGTTTGACTTTTATGACAACGCGCATACCTTTGCGGTCGGATTCGTCGCGAATTTCGGAAATTCCGGTCAAAACGCCTTTTTTGCTTTCACGAAGTTCGGCGATATTTTTTTGCAATGTGACTTTGTTAATTTGATAAGGCAGTTCCGTGATGACAATGTTGCGACGGTCGTTGTTCTCGACTTCGATGTGGACGCGGGCACGCATTGTGACTTTACCTTTGCCCTCTTTGTATGCGCGGTGCAGGTCTTCCCCGCAAACGACCCAAGCGCCGGTTGGAAAGTCCGGACCCTTGATGATTTTCATGACTTGACCAAGCGTGATTTTGTGGTTGTCGATAAATGCGACGTGGGCGTCGATGACTTCGGCAAGATTATGCGGCGGGATATTTGTCGCAAGCCCGACCGCGATACCCGTTGCGCCGTTGGTCAACAAGTTGGGATATCGACCCGGCAAGATGTCGGGCTCGGTGTGGCGGTCATCAAAGGTCAACGAAAACGGCACAGTTTCTTTGTCAATGTCGCGCAAAAGTTCCAATGCAAGCGGGGACAATTTGGCTTCGGTATAACGCATTGCCGCGGGCGGGTCGCCGTCGTCACTGCCAAAGTTACCTTGACCATGTACAAGTGTCATATTCATGTTAAAGGGCTGGGCAAGCCTTACCATGGCGTCATACACGCTTGTGTCGCCGTGTGGGTGATATTTACCAAGGCACTCGCCCACGATACCTGCGGACTTTCTAAACGGCTTGTCGGGGGTTAAACCCATGTCGTTCATGGCGAACAAGATGCGGCGTTGCACGGGTTTAAGGCCGTCTTCAACGCGTGGCAAAGCGCGGTCCATTATGACGAATTCGCTGTAAGGAATCATGCTGTCGTGCATGACGGCGTCGATGTTTTTGTAAATTATCCCGCCGTTGTTGTCGTCGCCGTTTACAGAGTGAACTGTGTTCGCGGGTGAATTTTCTTGTTCTTGTACGGGGTCATGTTGTTTAGGCTCGGGCTTGGGTCGAGATTTAACGACCTTTTCTTTTACTTCTTCAAGTACAATTTCCGTGACTTCTTCTTCGGACACTTCGGGGGCGGGCTCGGGCTCGTCGACAGGCTCTTCAATCACGGGTTCGGGTTCGGGTATTGTTTCTTCCACCACAGGCTCGGGCTCTTCGATTGCTTCGGGTTCAGGCTCTGTGTCTTCTTCCGGTTCCGGAGTTGGTTCTTCGGCGGGTTCACCTGCCTCGGGTTGTTCTTCTTCGATTGGTTCGGGTTCGTCGGCTACTTCGGGCTCGGGTTCCGGTTCGGGGTCATTATCATCGCTTTGGGTCAGGGGGGGCGCGGGGGGGAACGCCCCGCTTTCTTCAAAATCTTCGCTGTTTGGGTCAAGCATGTCGTCAAATTCGTCTGCCATTATATTGCCTCCCCTGTCGGTGTTGTTGCGACTTTTGTTTTTACGGTCCTTGACGCGAAGTTCTCGGGCTTGTTAAAGTTCGCGTGCTTGGATATATAGTCTTTGCGGGCTTCAATGTTGTCGCCCATAAGAATTGAGATAAGCATTTCCGCCTCGGCGGCGTCGTCGATTGTCACACGGCAAAGTTTGCGGGTTTGCGGGTTCATCGTCGTATCCCAAAGTTGGTCAGAGTTCATCTCGCCAAGCCCTTTATAGCGTTGGATTATGCCACGGTTTTTCGCGGTCAAGATTTTCAACTCGGCGTCGTCGTAAGCGTACGCGGCGAAGGTTTTGTTGCTTAATTTGTAAAGCGGTGGCATGCCGATATAGATGTGCCCTTCGGTGATAAGTTCCTTCATATAGCGGAAGAAAAATGTCAACAAAATCGCGCGGATGTGGGCGCCGTCTTGGTCCGCGTCGGCAAGGATGACGACTTTGTGGTATTTAAGGTTTGCAAGTTCAAAGTCTTCCCCGATACTGCACCCAAGCGCCGAGATAATTGTGCGAAATTCTTCGTTGTCCAACACTTGGTCAAGGCGTTTCTTTTCGGCGTTTAACGGTTTTCCGCGCAACGGAAGTATGGCTTGGATAGAACGGTCGCGGGCTTGTTTCGCGGTGCCACCAGCAGAGTCGCCCTCGACAATAAACAACTCGTTAAGTTCGGGGCGACGACCCGTGCAAGACGACAGTTTGCCGATAAGAATTCCCCCGTCGATGCTGTTTTTTTGGCGGGCGATGTCTTTGGCGCGACGGGCGGCTTCGCGCACGCGGGCTGCGCCTTTGGCTTTGCTCATAATGTTTTCGAACAAGGCAAGTTTGTGCTTGTCTTTGTCGATGTTGAAGAAATTGATAAGTTCGGTATATACGAAACTTTCTACGTCGGTTTTGGCTTCGGGATTGCCGAGTTTCGTTTTGGTTTGACCTTCAAATTGCACGTCGCGCATTTTGATTGCCAAAACGGCGGTCATGCCTTCGCGGTAATCTTCGCCCATTAATGTCGCGTCTTTTTCCTTTAAGATGCCGTGGGTTTTCGCAATTTGGTTAAAGGCGCGCGTGATTGCCATTTTAAAGCCGGTTTCGTGGGTTCCGCCTTCGGACGTCGGGATGTTGTTGACATAACTAAACACCGATTCCGCGAAACTGTCTGTGTGTTGGATCGCAAATGCGACAAGGGTGCCTTTTGCGCCAGCGCTGCCCTCGATAAGGAACGGTTTATTGTAAAGCGGTGTTTTGGTTTCGTTCAAGTATGAAACAAAGTCGGACAAACCACCATCGTATTTGTATTCGTGTTTGCGCCACTCGTCATCTGGGTCACAGCGCTCGTCAATAAATACGATTTCTATGCCTTTGTTAAGGAACGCCAATTCTTTAAGGCGTTTTGCAATGATTTCGTTTGAAAACTCACACCCGCGGAACATTTCGGGGCATGGCAAGAATTTGACAAATGTGCCGGTTGCGGGGTCGTCTTTTTTCTTTGGGATTTGAACAAGGGGCGCAACCGCCGCGCCGTATTGGATTTTTTTGGGGTCGTCGGGGTTGACTTTGGGCGCAAATTTTATGAAATAGGCTTTGCCGTTTTTGTATACCGTGACTTCGCACCATTCCGACAAAGCGTTTGTGACCGATGCGCCGACGCCGTGCAACCCACCCGAAAAGTTATAGTTGTCGTGACCAAATTTACCGCCAGCATGAAGTTGTGTGAATACGACTTCTACCCCGCTTATTTTAAGTTGTGGGTGGTTATCAACCGGAATACCGCGACCGTTGTCTGCGACCGAGATACTGCCGTCGCCATAGATGTGGACTTCAATTCGGTCGCCGTGACCGTTGGCAACTTCGTCGATACTGTTGTCAACGATTTCCCAAAGCAAGTGGTGCATGCCTTTTGTGCCCGTGCCCCCGATATACATACCCGGACGCATGCGCACGGCATTAAGCCCTTCAAGAACTTGGATTGCGCTACTGTCGTACCTTTTGTTTTCAGCCATATTTTTAAGTCTAGCACACAAATTTTAATTTTCAAAATGATTTACATATCAAGTTTTTGGCGGTTTTTAGGAGACATAGAGAATATCTATGGCATTAAAGCATTTTTCTATTGCATTCTTCCATATAATAGCGTATAAGGAAGTATGGCGTTTAACGAAGAGAAAACTTTGGAAGCACTTGCGACACTTCAAGAAACTTTGGAGCATTATTACAACACGATTGAAGGCGATGCTTTCAATTGCTTTTTAAACGACAAAGAAAAGGCTCTTTTGACAACGATTGCCGGCAATATGCAATCGCTTGCAATTGGATTCAAGGATGTAAGTTTATCCGCAGACATCCCATTGAATTCGGCTTTGTTCAACGGGTTGAAGACAAGAGAAGTATATGACCCAACAATTATGGGAACGGGTGATTAAATCAGTTGCATATGCAAAAAGAAAGTGCTTATAATACAAAAGGAGTAAAGATTATGGCAAACGAAAGAGAAAAAGTAACAAAAGTTGAAATCAACGAAAAAGTGAGAATCGAAGCAATCAACAGGTCACGCTCGGTTATCAAAAACGACGCGGTTAAAAAACCCGCCGCGGAAGAAAAAGAAGTCTACGACCCACGCTTCGATTGTTAATCAACCGGAACAAAGTCGTTTAAAGACCATGGGGATTTCCCTGCGGTCTTTTTTACTGTTTGGATGTCTTTTTCGATAAGTTCGGGGATTGGAGTCGTCCTAAAAGTATGTGGAACTATTCCGCTTTGTAAAAATTTGATACTTTGCTCTACGCTTGCGACAAGTTTTTCGTCGCGCGCGAAGCCGAGTTCTACGTAACGGTCAAGTGGGGCTTTGATGTCCATGGCGACGTAATCGACCAACTTTTCATTTACAAGGTCACGCAAAATTTCAAAGTTGCTACCATTGGTATCAAGTTTCACGGGCAAACCAAGGGCGCGAATTTCGCCGATTATGGTGCGCAAATGTGGGTGGGTCGTGGGTTCTCCCCCGCTTATGACGACACCATCAATAAACCCAATTTGCCCGCGAATTTCGTTTATGACCGAATTTAACGGTAGTGTGTTAGACGCGTGACCCAAGATGTTGCGGTTGTGGCAATGGGGGCATGAAAAATTACAGCCTCCCAAAAACACCACGAAAGATATGTTGCCACTCCAATCAACAAAGGAATTACGGACGAAGCCTGCGACCTTACAATCCGCTTGGGACTTTGTATTTGACACGTTCCTTATACTCCTGACGCTTGCCTGCGTTCCAATCGCCTACCGGACGCAAGAACCCGACAACGCGTGACCAAACTTCGGTATCGCTTTTGCAAGTTGGGCATTTGTATTTTTCGCCCGTGATGTAACCGTGTTCGCTGCAGATACTGAACGTTGGAGTGAAACTTAAGAACGGGATGCGCGACATGGTAAAGATTTTTTGAACAAGTTTTTTTGCGACTTCACGGTCTTTGACACGTTCGCCAAGGAACAAATGCAACGCCGTACCGCCGGTGTACAAGGTTTGCAGGTCGTCTTGGTGCTTCATGACCTTTAAGAAGTCGTCGGTGAAGGCTACGGGCAAGTGAGTGCTGTTGGTATAGTATGGGGCTTCCGCGGTGCCTGACGTGATGATGTCGGGGTAACGTTTGCGGTCGTTTTTTGCAAAACGCGGTGCAACACCTTCCGCAGGGGTGGCTTCAAGGTTGTAGATGTTGCCTGTTTCTTTTTGGTAACTTTGCATTTTGTCGCGCAAGAAATTCATGACACGGATTGCGAAATCGCGACCTTCATCGCTGTCGATGCCTTTGCCGATATAGTTCAACAAGCATTCGTGCATGCCGCAAATACCGATTGTGTTAAAGTGGTTTGCCCAATATCCGCCTTTGGATTCTTTGATACCGCGCAAGTAGAAGCGCGAATATGGATAAAGCCCGCGGTCGGTTTGTAACTCGACGAATTTGCGCTTGATTTCAAGGCTTGTTTTTGCAAGGTCAGATATACGACCAAGTTCGTGGAAGAATTCTTCGTCGTTATAGCATTTGTAACCAAGGCGTGGCAAGTTGATTGTGACGACCCCGACGCTTCCCGTCATTGGGTTTGAACCGAAAAGCCCACCACCCCGCTTGCGAAGTTCAGACACGTCAAGACGCAAACGACAACACATAGAGACGGCGTCTTCGGGGCTTAAATCAGAGTTAATAAAGTTTACAAAGTTTGGGATACCGTATTTGCATGCGATGTCCATGATTGCGTCCATGACGGGACTGTCCCATTTCATGTCCTTTGTGATGTTGATTGCAGGCAATGGGAACGAGAAAACACGACCCGAAGCATCACCCTTGCCCATGACTTCACAAAACGCAAGGTTGAACATGTCCATTTCTTTTTGAAATTCGCCATAGGTTTCGTCTTGAGGAAGTCCGCCGATAATCACGCTTTCGTCGCGCAATGTCTTTGGGCAAGTGATGTCAAGAGTGATGTTAGAGAACGGACATTGAAAGCCTACACGGGTTGCAATGTTCATGTTGAATACAAAAGATTGGATGCTGTCTTTGACTTCTTCGTATGTCAATTTGTCGTGACGAATAAATGGTGCAAGATATGTGTCAAAAGATGACCATGCTTGGGCGCCCGCAGATTCGCCTTGCAACGTGAAGGTCGCGTTGACGATTTGACCCAATGCCCCGCGGAAGTGCTTTGGTGGTGCGGAACAGACTTTGTGTGGAACGCCTGTGAAGCCTTGTAACAATATCATTTTGACATCCCAACCCACGCAATACGAACCAAAGAAACCAAGGTCGTGGATATGAAACACGCCTTCGCGGTGAGCCGTTGCCACGTCGGTTGGGTAGACTTCGTTAAGCCAATACTTTTTGGTGAATTCTTCGCGGACATAGTTATTAAGCCCCATAACCGACATGTTGCCGTTTGCGGTGCTTTTGACTGCGTCGTCGTCACCGCCCAAATAGGTGTGGAACATGTTGATTGTCGCACCCGTCAACGCGTTTTCTTCACGCGCAGTGTTGCGCTTTTCGCGGTACAAAATGTACGCCTTTGCAACTTGGTCGTGCCCCGCCTTGATAAGGTGTTTTTCAACCATGTCTTGGATTTCTTCGATGTTGGGGCGCTTGCCCGCATACTTTTCGAAAAGTTCCTTTTCGACTTCCTGTGCGACTTTGTCCGACCTGTCCCTGTTTGTTCCACCGCAAGCAACTGCCGCCTTGAAGATTGCATTTGCGATTTTTTCTCGGCTGTACTTTTCGGTACTGCCATCTCTTTTGAGTACGTATTTGACCATGTCTATATATATACACAACACTATATATTGTGTCAAGTGTTTTTAAAAACTTTTTTAACCACAATATATAGTGGTAAAAGACTTGACAAAATCAAAAATACCCATATAAAAGTCAAATCGGGCGGATTGTCGAACGCGAAGAAGAATTTGACGCGGTTACCGTCAACGCGCACCACTATGTGCCCGTCAAGACGCGTGTTATACGTTGTGATTTGCCCGTCGCGGTAACTGTTCAAATTGTTGGTGACCTCGGGGTGCGGGTGCCCGTATTGTTTTTTGCTGTACTCACCCGACGGTATAATCGCGTACTTTGGGTTCAAAAATTCAAGGAACGGATTTCCCGTACTGCTTCGCGAACCATGATGCCCGACCTGCAAGTAAGTTGTCAAACGCTCTGCCCTGCGGTTCAAGGTGTTCGCTTCGCCGAAGATTTCAGCAGCAGTACTCCCGGGCTCCATGAAAATGCGCTCGGCGTAATGCCCTGCATCGCCTGTGATAACGAAAACTTGGGCGCCGTATTCCAATGTTATGATTGGCGAGTACTCGTTCACATTGTCGCCGTAGTTGTCTGTGAAACTTTTTGTGTCGTCGATTGCGTGGAACTTGATGCGGTAATTGGTGCCAAGAATTTCATAACCGTCGGGCACGATTTTGAACTTTGGGTCGGCGGCAAGTTCCGGAATTTCGGTTGTGCCAAGGAATTGCCCGTACTTGTAATTTTCGGTGATGCGCAAAAGCCCCGACAAGTGGTCGTCGTGCGGGTGCGTGTTGATAAGATAGTCAATGTAGTTGCGCTTT